>ENA-OPYV01000013-OPYV01000013.1-human-gut-metagenome-genome-assembly--contig:-NODE-13-length-53687-cov-3.822872_pt1 | contig 53687 bp, 62 predicted proteins | sample MGYA00242474_ERZ504485 | MGnify/ENA primary metagenome ERZ504485 (study PRJEB26092, sample SAMD00036263) | human gut metagenome | host: Homo sapiens | study: EMG produced TPA metagenomics assembly of...
TGGGCATGATGGTATAACCGTTACTGATGGTAGCGACACCAATGTTGGCCGTGATGCCGCTGAGGCGTTTGCCAAAGGTTCTGATTCAGTAAGTATTCAAGGCACTTGCGACCCACAGAATGAGAAAAAACCACGCGTACCGTGGTAGTCAGCTTGTCTTCGCATACCGTTACAGCCATTGAAAATGGGCAGACCGTCCGTGTCATGCATATGTCTGCCGGTCAGGGCAATGATTATCAGACGGGTCAGTGCCAGCCGAGCGGCGACTTGTGCACGCCAACCTACTGCGATCCGAACTCCTACGACAACTGCACGCCTGACGGTGACTTCAAAGTGTGGCTCAAGTACCAGTCCCAAGATATGAGCGGCACCCTTACCCTATCGGATGGAAACACCGAGAAGTGGGATGTCAAGGATGTTGGATTCGTCAACTATTTCTCGAAAACAGGTTGCGCGATTCATCGCATCGCCACTCAAAGTGCGTTTAACGACAGCAGTATTCAGGCTATGGGGAAGAACACGTCCCATGGTTGCGTCGGCGTCGGCTGGGATCAGGCTGAATGGTTCTACAATTGGTGCCTGATGGGAACGACGGTTCACGTTCAGGCTGATATGCGGGCTAACGGCAGAAAGACGCAAAGGCGGAAGACTGAATGTTCGGTTTCCGCCTTTACGCTATGTAAGATAAATCACGACAAATCATTGCCGAATAGCGAAAGGGGCGCTAGTGTTTAGCCCCACGTTCTGTTAGGTTGTCATAGGTACAAACGAGTGATTGGAGGCAGCGTACGGTGGCAGAGAACCAAGCGCCCAACGCCGCGGCTGACGTGGAGATGAGCCAGTATGTGGCTGATCGCACGCGAGTGAATGAAGACAAGATCAAGCAGGATGACGAGATCATCCAGCAGTTCGGCGACTATACGTACGGATGGCATGACACGGATTTCGCCGGAGAAGCGGCAAAAAAAGGCATTGACGAGAATGTCGTGCGCGCATTTCCGCAGATAAGAACGAGCCGGAATGGATGCTGGAAAAGCGATTGGAAGGCTATCGCGATTTCATCAACCGTCCGATGCCTCAATGGGGTGTCGATCTGAAGGATTTCGACGCCGACGATTTCAAGTATTACGTCAAGCCGATCGACAAGCAGGCCACGACTTGGGAGGAATTGCCTGACGAGATCCGTGCGACGTATGACAAGCTCGGTATTCCCGAAGCGGAAAAAAGCCGTCTTGTCTCCGGCATCGCGGCACAGTACGAATCCGAGGTCATCTACAACTCAATCCAGAAGGATCTTGAAGACCAAGGCGTGATTTTCGTCGACACCGACACCGCGGTGCAGAAGTATCCGGAAATCGTCAAGAAGTATTTCGGCAAGTGCATTCCGAGCAACGACAACAAATTCTCGGCATTGAACACCGCCGCATGGTCGGGCGGATCGTTCGTCTACGTGCCGAAGGGCGTGCATGTCGATATTCCGTTGCAGGCATACTTCCGTATCAATACGCCGAATATGGGTCAGTTCGAGCGCACGTTGATCATTGCCGACGAGGGATCGTACGTGCATTATGTGGAAGGCTGCACCGCACCGATCTACTCGACCGATTCGTTGCATTCCGGCGTGGTGGAGATTTTCGTCGAGCCGCATGCCCGCGTGCGCTACACCACCGTGCAGAACTGGTCGAACAACGTTTACAATCTGGTGACGCAGCGTGCCTACGTGCGTGAAGGCGGCACCATGGAATGGGTCGATGGCAACATTGGTTCCAAGGCAACCATGAAGTATCCGGCCTGCATTCTCGCCGAGCCGTATGCGAAGGCAGCACCATGTCGCTCGGCTTCGCAGGCAAGGGCCAGTATCAGGATACCGGTGCGAAGATGATCCATCTTGCCCCGCATACCAGCTCCACCATTGTGGCGAAGTCGATTTCCCGCGGCGGTGGACGTTCCGCATACCGTGGTCTCGTCAAAATCGTCAAGGGTGCCGAAGGATCGTCCAACTCGACGGTATGCGATGCACTGCTTGTAGATGAGTTCAGCCGCTCCGACACCTACCCGCATGTGGACGTGCGCGAAGATGACGTTTCCATGGCACATGAGGCTACGGTTTCCAAGGTTTCCGAAGACCAGCTGTTCTACCTGATGAGCCGCGGTCTTTCCGAAGAGGAGGCCATGGGCATGATCGTGCGAGGCTTCGTGGAGCCTATCAGCCGTGAGCTGCCGATGGAATATGCGCTTGAACTGAACCGACTGGTGGAATTGCAGATGGAAGGATCGGTGGGCTGATTACCATGGCACAAACTCAGGAAATCAATATTCCCGTTGCGGATCCGAACGATCCGTATGCGAATCCGGCAGCCATGCCCTCTTCGGCGGATCGCTCGCCGCGGTCATTTGATGTGGACGCATTTGAAGTGCCCGACCGCAAGCAGGATGATTGGCGTTATACCCCTGTGGAACGTGTCGAAGAGTTCTTCAACGCGTTCACGCCGTCGAACGAAACCCAGATTGCCGTCACTATGATCGACGGCACGGCTCTTACTGAAGGCGTGACCTATAGCGAGGGCAAGCCGGGAGACGCCGATACGGGCATCGTTTCCAAGCCCTGCGATCGTGTGTCCGCAGTGGAATGGAACTCCGCCTCCCGTGCCGGAATTCTGCGTATCGACGGTGAAATCAGCCAGCCGATACTCGTTAAGATTCATGGTGCCGGAACGGATCTGGACGCATTCCACCTGGTGATCATTGCCGCCGATCGCGCCCACGCTGACGTTGTGGTAGAGCATGACGGCGATGCACGTATCGCCGAAGGTGTGGAGATTCTCACAGGTAGGGACTCCCATGTGTCCACCACGTTCATTCAGGAGTGGAACAAGGGCTCCAAGCATGTGGGCAACCAGCGTATACACTTGGGGGAGGGTGCGTCCCTGCGCCATTCCGTGGTCACGCTTGGCGGCGATGTCGTTCGAATCCGTATGGATCAGGATTTTGGCGGCGATCAAGGCGATCTCAACATGCTTGGCATCTACTTTGTGGATCCGGGCGAGCATATCGAACATCGCACCATGATTGTGCACAACCATCCCGAGTGCAAGAGTCGTGTGGTATATAAAGGCGCTCTTGACGGCAAGGGCGCGCACTCCACATGGGTCGGCAACGCGCTGATTGCTCCGACCGCGCCGGGTACCGACTCGTATGAGCTCAACCGCAATTTGGTACTTACTCCGGGCGCGATCGCCGATTCCGAACCGAATCTGGAAATCGAAAACGGCAACATCATCGGAGCCGGACATGCCTCTTCCGTCGGGCGCTTTGACGATGAGGAGCTGTTCTATCTGCAGTCCCGCGGCATTCCGGAAACCGAAGCCCGCAAACTTGTGGTGCGAGGCTTTTTTGGCGAACTCGTCGAGGAAATCGGCATTCCCGCAATCAGCGAACATCTCATGAACGTTATCGACAAGCGCCTGGCACGCGGCGAGAAGACGCGATCGCCCAGGTGTTGGAAGAGAAGTAGAACGTAGGAGCGAAAACCATGTCAACTCTTGAAATCAAAGATCTGTACGCGCACGTCGAAACCAAGGACGGCATCAAGCCGATCCTCAAAGGCGTGAACCTGACCGTCAACTCCGGTGAAACCCATGCCATCATGGGGCCGAACGGATCCGGCAAATCCACGCTGGCCTACACGCTGGCGGGCCACCCCAAGTACGTGGTCGATTCCGGACAGGTGCTGCTCGACGGCGAAGACATCCTCAAGATGACCCCGGACGAGCGAGCCAAGGCAGGCATCTTCCTAGCCATGCAGTATCCGGTCGAAGTGCCGGGCGTGTCGATGACCAACTTCCTGCGCACCGCAAAACCGAAGTCGACGGCAAGGCTCCGGCCATCCGCACGTGGACCAAGGAACTGTCCGAGGCGATGAAGCGCCTGAAGATGGATCCGAAGTTCGCCACCCGTTCCGTGAACGAGGGTTTCTCCGGCGGCGAGAAGAAGCGTGCCGAAGTGCTGCAGCTCGAACTGCTCAAGCCGAAGTTCGCCATCCTTGACGAAACCGACTCCGGCCTTGACGTTGACGCGTTGCGCATTGTCTCCGAAGGTGTGAACCGCGCCAAGGAAGCCAACCAGTTCGGTATTCTCATGGTCACGCACTACACGCGAATCCTCAAGTACATCAAGCCGGACATCGTGCATGTGTTCGCAGCCGGTCACTTCGTCAAGACCGGCGGCCCTGAACTGGCCGATGAGCTCGAGGAATCCGGCTATGACGCATACCTGCCGGAAGGATCCGATTCCGAAAGCGCGCTGGCATGACCGATTTTGCAGCGATTCGCAAGGAATTTCCGATCCTTGATCAGGAGATCCACGGCCATCCGCTCGTGTATTTGGATTCCGCGGCGACTTCTCAGAAGCCGCAATGCGTGATCGACGCCGAAAGCGATTTTTACCGCACCATCAACGCCGGCGTGCATCGTGGAGCGCATGAGCTTGCCGCACGCAGCACCATGGCGTTCGAAGAGGCACGTGCCAAAGTCGCACGTCTTGTCGGCGCCAACTCCGCTGAAGGCGAAGAGGAGATCGTTGTCACCTCCGGCGCCACCGCAGGACTGAATCTGCTAGCCACCGCATTCGGCAACGCATCGCTGGGACGTGGGGGAGAAGCGGCACGACGTTTCGCTGTGAAGCCGGGAGACGAGATCGTCGTATCCAAGGCTGAGCATCATTCTGTGTTGCTGCCATTCCAGGAGCTTGCCGCACGTACCGGAGCGACACTGAAATGGTTTGATCTGGACGATGAAGGACGAATCCTTGCCAACACTGCGGACGAGGTGATCACCGAACGCACAAAGATCGTGGCCGTCACCCATGTGGGCAACACCACCGGTGCCATCACCGACATCGCGCCGATGGTGAAACGTGCGCACGAGGTAGGCGCGGTGGTTGTGCTCGACGCATGCCAGTCCGTACCGCACCTGAAGATCGACCTCCACGCTTTGGACGTTGACTTCGCGGCATGGAGCGCGCATAAGATGTACGGCCCGACCGGTGTCGGCTTCCTCTACGGCAAGCGCGACATGTTGGAGGCGTTGCCACCGGCGAATTTCGGTGGATCCATGGTGGAACTTGCCTGGATGGATCAGGAAGCCCAATACATGGCTCCTCCTGCGCGTTTCGAGGCGGGCACGCAGCCGGTCGCGCAGGTCGTTGCGGCCGGTGTCGCGGCCGAATGGCTGATGAATATCGGCATGGAGAATCTCGAAGCCCACGAGCGCGTTATCGCAGGCGAACTCCTCAAGATGGGGCAGATCGACGGCGTGCGCATTCTCGGACCGCAGACCAACGAGCAGCGCATCGGCACGGTGGCTTTTGAAATCGACGGCGTGCATCCGCATGATGTTGGCCAGTTCATCGATGCGCAGGGCATCGCCATTCGTGTCGGACATCATTGCGCGCAGCCGGTCCACCGTCACTTCGGCGTGTACGCATCCAACCGCGCATCCAGTGGCATCTACAATTCCGTCGAAGACGCGCAGGCATTGGTTGAGGCGTTGAAGAAGGTCCGTCCGTTTTTGGAGTTGAGTAACGCATATGAGTGATTTTGCAATGTCTGGCGACGATCTCGAGCAGATGTACCAAGAGGTCATTCTCGAAGCCTCGAAGAATCCGCATGGCAAGGAGCATTTCGCTCCGGATCTGGCTTCCGAAAACGCCTCCCAGGCGGGAAAGACCACGGTTCAGGCAACCCACGAGTATTGCACTCCCGGCGAGTCCCACCAGTTCAATCCGACCTGCGGAGACGAGGCCACCGTGCATGTGGAGGTTTCCGACCAGGAGCCGCACGTTATCGAACGACTGGTGTGGGACGGTCACGGCTGCTCCATTTCACAGGCCAGCCTTTCGGTGATGGTGGATCTGGTGGAAGGCAAAACCGTGGATGAGGCCATGGAATTGGCCGGAACGTTCCATAAGCTCATGGAATCACGCGGCAAAGGCTTGGACGATGAATCCGCCGAGGAATCGTTGGAAGACGGCATCGTGTTCCAAGGAGTGTCCAAGTATCCAATGCGTATCAAGTGCGCGCTGCTCGGATGGGAAGGCATGAAGGACTCCGTGGCCAAGGCATTGGCCGCGAAGCCTGACAAGTATTGTTCTATGGTGGAAAGCAGGATGTCTCCCGTGCTTCGTGCGCCGCGTTCTACAACGGGCGAAACACGTGAGACAAACTCCAGCCAACGCGATAGGCTACTCAACGGAACATATTCGAATCATATATGGAGCGACAATGAGCGATACCTTGGTACCTGAACCGCAAGCCTCGATTTTCGATTCCGTGGCCAAGGCATTGGGCAATGACGAGGCCGCGGCGCGTCGCGTCATGCTTAACCCAAATCTCGCCAAAGGATTCAAGGACGGCAAACCAGTGGAAATCGAACACGAAGACACCAAGCAGGACGCTTGTGGTTGCGGCAATCAGGCTGGAGCATGCGGTTGTTCCGAAGAACAGGATGACGGCATCGCGTTGAAGGCTATTGACGACATTGGCCGAGCTACTGCGGCCGACGTGAAGGAAGCGTTGCATCAGGTCATTGATCCTGAACTTGGCATTGATGTGATTGATTTGGGATTGGTGTATGGCATTGAGATCGATGAGCTTGGTCGCGCCATTATCACGATGACATTGACCACTCCGGCATGCCCGTTGACTGATCTGATCGAAGACGAGTGCGCGAGCACGCTTGCCGGCCTCGTCGAGGAATTCCGCATCGACTGGACGTGGCAACCGCGTTGGAGCATGGAAAAGATCACGCCGGAAGGTCGCGAGCAGTTGGCTGCGCTCGGCTTCAATTTCGACAATCTGCCAAAATACTGACAGAAAATCTGTGATATATCAACCTGATATTGCTGATATGTTGATTCCGCAGCGAAACTGCATGTTCGTTGCGGAATTTTTTTGTAAAACAGATTTTGATGATATTTGATTGGATATCATCATCAAGAAAAATGGCACAGAAAAAGCGTGCTCCCGACGCCGGGAAGCACGCTTTGTTCTGTGTGCGGCAGAACGTCAGTCGTCGACCACGGTACCCTTCGGCACCACGGTGATGCCTTCCGGCGTGACGGTGAAGCCACGGGCCAGATCATGTTCGGTATCGATACCGACGGTCGAATTCTCGGTAAGCACAACATTCTTGTCGAGGATCGCCTTGTAGACGCGTGCTCGACGATTGATGGTCACGCCGTCGAACAGAATCGAATCGACGACCTGGGACCACGAGTGGATACGCACGTTCGGCGAAAGCACGGAATGATGCACTTCACCGCCCGATACGATGACGCCAGGGGAGACGATCGAGTCGGTGGCGTGTCCGAGACGGTCGCGACCGGCATGGACGAACTTCGCTGGCGGCAGATTGCCGGACAGCGTGTAAATCGGCCATTCGGTGTTGTACAGGTTGAATTCCGGCACATACGAGATCAGATCCATATGCGCATCGTAGAACTGCTTCAGAGTACCCACGTCGCGCCAGTAGGCATGATCGGTCGGCGTCGCTCCCGGAATCTCGTTGGAGTTGAAGTCGTACACGCCAGCCTCGTTACGGGCCGCGAAGTACGGTGCGATATCGCCGCCCATATCATGCTTGGTGTCTTCGGCCTTCTCGTCAAGCGCCAAAGCTTCGAACAGGGCGTCGGTGTTGGCCACGTAGTTGCCCATGGAAGCAAGAATGGAGTTCGGATCATCTGGCAGGCCGGTCGTGGTCTGCGGCTTCTCCTGGAAGCTCTTGATCATATTTGGGTGCTCCGGATCAACCTCGATCACGCCGAACTGGTTGGACTGGCTGATCGGCTGGCGAATACCCGCTACCGTGAACTCCGCGCCGGATTCGATATGCTGCTGCACCATCTGCTGGAAATCCATGCGGTAGACGTGGTCGGCGCCGACGATCACCACAATATCCGGCTGCACGTCCTCGATGATGTTGATGGTCTGGTAGATGGCGTCGCAGAGCCGAGATACCAGTGCTTGCCAAGTCGCTGCTGAGCCGGAACAGGGGAGACGTAGTTGCCGAGCAACGGCGAAAAAACGCCACACCGTGGAAATATGACGGTCAAGCGAATGGGACTTGTACTGGGTGAGCACCACGGTCTGCATATAGCCTGAATTGACCAAATTGCTCAGCGGGAAATCAATCAGACGGAACACGCCGCCGAACGGGACGGCGGGCTTTGCCCGGTCTCTGGTCAAAGGCATTAGACGAGTGCCTTCGCCTCCTGCAAGCACGATGGAAAGAATTTTCGGATTCTTTGCCATGAGAACTCCTCTCCTAGAGCGTCGTTACGACACCGCACACATTGGTCGGTCTGCATCATCGCAAACCACTTACGCACTCAATAATTGCATATTTTTTGCAACATGCAAGGAGTTTGCATCGCGAGTCTTGAAAATTTGCTGACTGTTTCAGTGAACAGCTGTTGAATAGAAGGCCACGGCGCTCGATGCGGCGACGTTAAGACTGTCCACTCCGTGGCTCATGGGAATCTTGACCGTCAGGTCGGCGCGGGAGATGGTGTGATGCGACAGACCGTCGCCTTCGGTGCCGAAAATCAGCGCCAATTTGTCGATATGGTCCTTTTCGCCGTTGTCGTTGTTCAAACGACGAACAAGCTCCTCCAGCGAAATGGAATCGTCTTCAAGGGCCATCGCAACGGTGGTGAACCCAAGATCGCGCAATTCCTGCATGCCGGTGAATGGCCAGTAGTGTTTATCATCTCCGCCAATACGAGTCCACGGAATCTGAAACACCGTGCCCATCGACACGCGGGCGGCGCGCCGATACAATGGATCGCCGCAGGAGGGCGTCACCAACACTGCATCGACGTTCAACGCGGCGGCTGATCGCATGAGGCTCCGACATTGGTGTGGTCAACGATGTTTTCCATGACCGCGATGCGTCGTGCGCCGCGACACACCTCCTCGACGCTGGGCAGTGGCCAGCGTTTCATCGCGGCCAGGGCGCCACGATGCAAGCGGTAGCCGGTCAGCTGCTTGAGCTGTTCAGGGGATGCCACGTACACGGGAATGTCGGTGCCCCAACGTTGGTCGATGCGTGCGAAGGTTTCCGACATGCCTCCGATCCACGGTTCTTCGACAAGCAGGGAAATCGGTTCCCGGTCGGCGGTCAGCGCGCGATCGATGACTTTCGGCGATTCCGCGATGAACAGGCCCTTGCTGGGTTCAAGCTTGTTGCGAAGCTGGATTTCCGTGAGATTCGTGTATGCCGACACGCGCTCGTCGTCAATGGAATCAAGATGGATGAACTGCATGTGATCGATCTTTCGCCGAATAGCTTTCAGATACAAGAAAACCCCTTGTTTCCAAGGGGTTTGCTGGTGTCCGGAGCGGGACTTGGAACCCGCACGCCTGTATAAATAGGCACTAGCACCTCAAGCTAGCGCGTCTACCATCCGCCACCCGGACAGGTGTGTTGCTCAGCGGCAACAAACGAAAACTATAGCAGATGCTCGGTGTGATGCAAGTCTCGGCGTGTCGCGCGGAATTACGCCATTGGTATCCGAGGTGCTGGTAGGCTCTGAAACTATGACTGATGCCCTTTTCCTGCTTGATACGGAACATGATGATGTGCCGGTGAACAGTGACGAATTGAACGCCGGATGGAAATTGACGTTGCCCCAGTCGGTGCGTCGACATGCCATTCAGGCCATGCGTCTGAAAGACGGTGACGAATTGCAGCTTTCCGACGGTAAAGGGCTACGTATCCACGCGGTGTTGCGCTATGCGCAACAAGGAATCGCGGAAGTGTCGAGCTTCGGCAAAGAACCGCAGCCTACCACCAAACTCGCTTTGATCCAAGCGCTGGCGAAAACAGGACACGATGAGCAGGCCATCGACACCGCAACGCAGATCGGTGTGGATGAGGTGATTCCATGGCAGGCTGATCGTTCCATCGCCAAATGGAAGGCGGGTCGCACCGATAAGAAGTGGCGGCAAGTGCTTGATGCCGCCACTGAACAATCCCGACGCTCCTGGAGACCGGAATTGGGGGAGTGCGTGACCAGCAAGCAGTTGATTGCCATTTGCAAGCGTGCCTGTGTGCACGGCGACATGGTGATTGTGCTGCACCAGGATGCTACCAAAACTTGGAGCCAGCTGGAGGAAGCGATCGCGGTGCTTTCCGACAAATGCTTGCAGGACGGGCGCCAGCGCACCGTGTACGTGGTGGTCGGCCCGGAAGGCGGCATCAGCGATGCTGAAATCGAATCCTTCACCAATGCGGGAGCTGAAGCATGCGTGCTTGGAAGCAATATTCTGCGAGCGTCGACAGCTGGTCCCGTCGCGTTATCGCTGCTCGCACGGGCGTTGGGACGATTCATCTGACGCCACACGCCGGCGAAATGCGGCGGATTATCCCGGTTGCGCAATAGCATGGGTACCGAAGGACAACCAGCATTAAGGAGCATTATGAGCGACAAGGATTGCCTGTTCTGCAAGATCATCGCAGGAGAAATTCCAAGCGAAAAAGTGTATGAGGACGATACCACCTACGCATTCAAGGACATCAATCCGAAAGCCAAAGTACATGTGCTCGTGGTGCCTCGCAAGCATTATGCGAACGTGGCCGAGCTTGCGGCGGCGATCCCCAGCAGCTCGCCCACATGGCTCAGGTCGCGCAAAATATCGCCGACCAGGAATTCCACGGTGCCTTCCGCCTGATCTTCAACACCGGAATTGATGCTGGCCAGACGGTATTCCACGTGCATGCTCACGTGCTGACCGGCGAAAAGCTTGACGAATAATCTTCCCTTTCCCCATGTATCGACGTCAGAAGAGGTTTTGTGGCCACTACTACACGTACCATCGCGATTCCGCAGCAGCTTGACCCGGTGACCGTGCTCGGACCGGTCGACGAGGTCCTTCGGGAAGTGGAACGTGCGTTCCCCGACTTGACCATTATCGTCAGAGGCAACCGCATCGCGATCATGTCACGTTCCAGCAAATCCGAATCCCAAGCCGCACAGGCCGAGCATGTGATCGAAAACATCATCCAAGCCGCATATACGGCTCCGATGGACGCCGATACGGTGCGACGCATGCTCGATCAAAACGTGTTGAAAAATCCTGTGCGTGCTACTCGCCCGGGCCATGGACGTGTAGTGGAGGAACTACGGCTGGCCGATCGGCAACAGGAGCATACCTCCAATCGCGAGAATCATGCGGACCGACGCAAACCGCATGTGCCGGAGTGATCACCTTTGCGCTCGGCAAGCCGGTGCGTGCCAAAACGGCTGGTCAGATCACATATGTCAATGCCATCGAATCACATACCATCACATTTGCCATCGGACCGGCAGGCACCGGCAAAACATACCTTGCAGTGGCGAAAGCGGTACGCGCATTCCAAGATAGGCAGGTGCGCCGCATTATCCTGACCAGACCAGCCGTCGAGGCGGGAGAAAGCCTTGGTTTTCTTCCTGGCACATTGAACGAAAAAAGTCGATCCATATCTGCGTCCGCTATATGATGCGCTTTCTGACATGCTCGGGGCAGACCAGCTCAAGCGCTACATGGATGACGGCACCATCGAAGTCGCACCGCTCGCATATATGCGTGGACGCACGCTCAACGATGCATTCGTGATCCTCGATGAGGCGCAGAACACCACCGAACAACAAATGAAGATGTTCCTGACCCGACTAGGCTTCAATACGAAAATGATTATCACCGGCGACGTGACGCAGGTCGATCTGACAGTACCGAAATCCGGGCTCGCCACCATCGAACGCATCCTTGACGGCATTGACGACATCGCATTCGCCCACCTCAAACCGGAAGACGTAGTGCGACACGCGCTTGTCGGCAAAATCGTCGCAGCGTACGACCGACACGCGGCCATTGCCGGCGACCACAGCAGACACGCCACGGGCAAAACCACATCCAGGCAAACAAGCGAGCAAATCGAAAGGAACGCTGAATGAGCGTCGAGGTAACCAACGAAACCGTCTGGCAAATTGACGGCAAGGTGTTCTCCGATCTTGGCATATGGGTGATGGACCAAATGCGGGTCAGCACGCAATCCGACCTGACCATCATGTTCGTAGACCCCGATCCCATCGCCCAACTGCACATGCGTTGGATGAATCTTGAAGGCCCCACCGACGTGATGAGCTTCCCCATGGACGAGCTGCGCCCAGGAGACGGCCGAACTGTGATGGAAGGCGTGCTTGGAGATATCGTGATTTGCCCGTGGGTGGCTGCGCAGCAGGCGCTCGCGGCCGGACATAACACCATGGAGGAAATGATGCTGCTGACGATTCATGGCATCCTCCACCTACTCGGATACGACCATGCCACCCCAGAACAGGAGCGTCAGATGTTCGGTCTGCAGCGACAGCTGCTACTCACCTTCTTCGCGCTTCGCCAGGGAGCGGGGACGCAGGCCATCCTTCCGCCGGATACGCCGGACGCGCTCGCCGAATGGGATAGCAGCATGGCACGGGACGGCAGATCGCCAAATAATGATTGACGTTGCCGGTAGCATATCGTCCGGCATGATGGGGGCTGAATTATGCAGGCAACAATGATTGCGATGATCGTGGTGCTCGCCGTGGTGGCGCTGCTGTTGGTCTGGCTGTCGCTTTCAATGGCCGCGACTGAAGGCGCTGTGGGACGTGTGACCAGGGCGAGCCTGAATAACCTTATTCTCGAAATTCAAACGGATGCCGAGCTTTCGCAATTCATACGCGACAAGAAAATCAGGCGCATTCATAAGGTTCAGCGGTTGGTGGCCGATCGCTATGCCACCGCCGGATCGTGCGCGTTCTTCCGCATCTGCTGCAATGTGGTTGATGGTGTGCTCGTGACGGTGATTGCGGGCATGTTGGACGCTCCACTATGGGCCGAATTACTTGCCGGATTTGTTTTTGCCATCGTCATTGCGGTGATTTCGCTGTTGGTGCGTCCGCGTAGTGCCGGGGCATCCAAGCCAGTCGACATTATGCTGCAGCATGTGGATGCTGTTTCCATTGCGGTTCTATTAACCCCATTCGCAAAAATCGGGGGGCAAAAAGGCGCGAAGCGTCGCGGCAGTGATCTTTCCGACGACGAGGAGCTCGAAAAAATCCAGATCGAACAAGGACGGGCAACCATTGACCGTCTGGTCGAAGCCAACGATTTCGATCCTGAAGTTTCCGAAATGCTGCGCAATGTGCTCACGCTTTCCGAAACGCTGACTCGTGAGATCATGGTGCCGCGCACCGACATGATTTGCATCGAGCGAGACGAAACGTTGGAGAATATGCTTAAGCTTTGCTCCCGTTCCGGATTCTCACGTGTGCCGGTCATCGGCGACGATGTGGACGATCTGGTCGGCGTGGCTTATTTGAAAGATGCCGTGCGCGCGACGGCCTTCAACCATGCGGCGATGACACGCGAAGTCGAATCGATAGTTCGTGACCCCATGCTCGTGCCGGAATCCAAGCCGGTCGACGATCTTTTCCACCAAATGCAGCGCACACGCCAGCATGTCGCCATTGTGGTGGATGAATATGGCGGAATCGCGGGCATGGTCACCATCGAAGATGCCATCGAGCAGATTGTGGGCGAACTGGAAGACGAACATGATCGCACGCAACATGCCGATCCGGAACGGATCGGTGACAAGAAATGGAGCATGCCCGCACGCACGCCTATCGCCGACTTGGAAGAGATTTTCGAAATCGACATTGACGAGGATGATGTCGACACCGTTTACGGCTTGCTGACCAAGCTGTTGGGACGTGTGCCGATCGTCGGATCCTCCGCAGTCACTCGAGGCTTGCGCATGACCGCGGTCGACTCCGCAGGACGCCGCAAAAAAAAGTGTCGACCATTGTGGTGGAGCCGGCCCACGTCGAGGGCGTGGACGAAACTAGAAACAACGTAACGAAAGAAACATGCGGATGATGCCGAAAAAGGCATCCGACAACGATAAGGATTCCAAAGACAAGCATGACTGACGCAGCAACAACCGAGACGACTTCCGACCATTCCGATTCCGCCACGCCCGTTCCATATCGGTCCGGTTTCGTTGCCGTGGTCGGGCGTCCTAACGTGGGCAAGTCGACGTTGATCAACGCGTTGATCGGTACGCAGATCGCCATCGCATCATCTCGCCCGGAAACCACTCGTAAAGCCATTCGTGGCATTTTAACCACGGATAATGCGCAGATCGTTTTGGTTGATACGCCTGGCATCCATCGACCGCGCACACTACTTGGGCAGCGTCTGAACGATGTTGTGGACGAGTCGCTCGCCGACGTGGACGCCGTTGCTTTCCTGCTGCCTGGTAATCAGGAGATTGGTCCCGGCGACAAGCGCATTTTGAGCCGTCTGCGTTCTGATTTCGCAGTCAAGCGAGATGATGGCACATTCAAATGGAAGGTGCCGCTGGTTGCCATCGTTACCAAGATTGACGAATTAAGCCGTGACGGGCTGATCAATAAGCTCATTGAAATCAACGAATTCGCCGACTTCACCGATATTGTGCCAGTCAGCGCGCTGAAGCATGACAATCTTGCGGAAGTCAAGAACGTGCTTATCGAGAACATGCCGGAAGGCCCGCAAATGTACCCGGCCGAGCAGATCACCGAAGAGCGTCCGGAAGAAACCATTGCGGAACTGGTCCGTGGCGCTTTCCTGGAAGAATTGGATGACGAGTTGCCGCATTCACTGGCCGTAGTCGTGGATTCCATCGAATATCCGGAAGACAACGATAGTGGCGAAGCTTACGATGGCAAAGCCCACGTGATTGTGTCGATTTATGTGGAACGCGATTCCCAGAAACCGATCATCATCGGCAAGGGAGCGGAACATCTTGTGCGTGTCAAGAAGAAGTTGCGTACGCCGGTCAACCGTATTGTTGGACAGAAAGCCAAACTCGATTTGCATGTCAAGGTTGCCAAGGGATGGCAGTCGGATCCTAAACAGCTCGAGAAGCTAGGCTTCTGATCTGCTTAGGATCCGCTTCGCAGCGAAGCTGCTCACTCACCTAAGGACAGTCCACTGGACTGTCCTTTTGACGGTTCAGCCAAACAGCTCGAGAAGCTAGGCTTCTGATCTGCTTAGGATCCGCTTCGCAACGATTGCGTGGAAAATAATAAATGAGGTCTGATTCCCGTAGGAGTCAGACCTCATTCTGCTGTTTCGAAGACTACTTCTTCTTGGTGTACATCTGCGTATTCAGCAAAGTGGCATAACGCTTGATGACCTTCGGACGAATCACCTTCATGGAAGCGGTCATCAAACCATTCTCCTGAGTGAATTCCTCCGGCAGAATGATGAACTTACGTACGGACTCCGCACGGGAAACACCTTCGTTGGCCTGATCGACCCACTTCTGCACTTCCGCACGGACGGCGGCATTGTTGGCGGCCTCCTCCATGGGTATGTCGCGATTCAGCCCCTTGCTTTCCAACCACGGACGCAAGGATTCCTCGTCAAGCGTAACAAGTGCGGAAATGAATGGACGCTTGTCGCCAAGCACCAAGGCCTGGGAAACGAATTCGCAACGCTTGATAACCTCTTCGATCGGACCGGGCGAGACATTCTTGCCGCCTGCGGTGATGATGAGATCCTTCTTACGTCCGATGATATACAGGAAGCCGTCATCGTCGATACGTCCCAAATCGCCGGTACGATACCAGCCGTCTTCAGTGAATGAATCCTCGGAGGCTTCCTCGTTCTTGTGGTACTTCGGGAACACGGCGGTACCCTTGACCTGAATCTCCTCATCTTCGGCGATACGCAGCTCGAAGCCAGGGAAAGCCACGCCGACGGAACCCTGATGATAGGGCACACCAAGCGGATTGAACGCGCAAGGAGCCGTGGTCTCGGTCAAGCCATAACCCTCATACACGGGCACTCCGGCGCCACGGAAGAACGCCATAAGTTCCGGGTCAAGAGGAGCGCCGCCCGCCACGATCCACTGGGCACGTCCGCCGAGCACCTCGCGTAGCGAAGCGTAGACCACCGGGTCGAACGCCATACGGCGAGCCTTGGCCAAAGCTCCGGCCTTACCCTTCGCACTGACCTCCTTCATGTAATTCTGGGCTGCCACAACGGCTGCGGCGAACGCCACGCCCTTGGCGCCATGACCAGCCTTCTGCGAGGCCGCGTTATACACCTTCTCAAGACACGCGGAACAACGATCATGACGGACGGCTTGGCGACCTGAAGATCGGCGATCAGCGTCTTGATGCCCTGCGCGATGTAAATATGCAGTTCGCTGGCCACGCAAATGTAGTTGATGGCACGTGCGAAAGAGTGCGCCTGTGGAAGGAACAGCAGCACGCTGTTCTTCCTCTCATGCAGCAGTTTCGGCATATACGCCGGAAGATTCAACGCGGTGGTGCAATAATGCTCATGGGTCATCTCCACACCCTTCGGCGCGGCGGTGGAACCAGAAGTATACACAATGGAGCACAGGTCGGTTTTCTTGATGGAAGCGATGCGCTCGTCAAGCTCTTCGTCGCTCACGCCGGAGCCGTAGGCCATGATTTCGTCGAGACCGCCGTTCTCGAAGCAGATAATGTGTTCCAGTGCCGGGCATTCCTTATCGGCACCATCGGCTTTGCGCGCATATCGGTGGTCTCGACCACCAGCAGGCGGGAATCGGAATTATTGACGATATTACGGATCTGCTCCGCGGAATCCGTGTCGTAGATCGTGGCGAGCACACCACCACATGCCATGACGGCCGCGTCGAACACATCCCACTCGTACGAGGTACGGCACATGAACGCCACGCCGTCGCCCTTCTTAAGACCGTAATGCATCAGACCCTTGGCGATCTGACGAATATCGGCGAGCACCTCGTTGCCGGTTTTGGTCACCCATTCGCCGTTCGTCTTATAGGTGTAGAGCGGCTCGTCACCCATACGCTCGGCTCGATCGGCGTAAATATCGTAGATGGTGGTGCCCTCGTCCAGCGGCGGCTTGCCCTCGGTTTTGGTGGTCAACAGACCGGTTTCCGGATCGAGGAACGTGGTGGATGGGAATCCTTCGCCCCATTCGACGGTGTGCGGAAGGTCGATATGGCCGTCGGGGGAGATGATGTTGTTCGGATCGTTGTAATCCGGAGTGTTGCCGGAATCGTCGCTGACGGGGTGAACGAAGTCACCTCCCAAACGCAGTGCCTTCTGCGCAAGATTTGCAGCTCGCTTGTTCAAAGAGGTGATGACGGACACGTGACTCTCCTACACATTTAAATCCAATATCTGTAGGAATGATAGACCCATGAATGCGACACGTCACCTTACGGTAGCGTAGGGAAAGTGCGCATCCAGCGGGGCCTGCGTAAAGGAATTGCCATGCGATGCCATTCAATAGGTGAACTTTTCTTCATACAAAGGTGTGACCTACGTTACACTGGTGCGCTGTATCTGTTCATTTTGATTTCTTTAACGAGGAAGAAAGGGCACCTATGGCTGAAACAGCTGAAGCCACCGTGGTCTTCGGAGTTCTCAATGAGACCTCCGAACACGAGTCTCGTGTTGCTCTGACACCGGATATCGTAACGAGGTTGCGTAAATCGGGTGTTAACTGCCTGATCGAATCCGGTGCGGGCGTCGCATCGCATTATGTTGATGAGGATTATAGTAAGGCCGGAGCGCAGGTCGTCTCCGCCGATGAAGTGATTGCGCGTGCCGACGTGCTTGGTTTCGTCGATCGTCCGAGCAGCGCGCTGCTCGGACGCGTTAAGCAGGGTACCTGGATTATCGGTATGCTCGGTTCGTTCACCGACGCCGATTATGTCACTGCGATTGAAAAGGCCGGTCTGGTCGGTGTTGCCATGGAGAAGCTGCCGCGTCAGTTGAGCTCCGCGCAGTCTATGGACGAGATGACTTCTCAGAATTCCGTAATGGGTTATAAGGCGGCCATCGTGGCGGCCAACGCGTACGGTTCGTTCCTGCCGATGATGACCACCGCCGCTGGCACGATCCGCCCGGCCAAGGTGCTTATTCTTGGCGCAGGCATCGCGGGTCTGCAGGCCATCGGCACCGCCAAGCGTCTTGGCGCGGTTGTCACCGCGTACGATGTGCGTCCGGCTTCCAAGGGCGAAGTTGAATCCTTGGGCGCGAAGTTCCTGGATCTGGGTCTTGACTTCTCCAAGGGTCAGGGCGAGGGCGGCTATGCCCGTGCGCTGAGTGCCGAAGAGCAGGCCCAGCAGCAGGCTGCCGTCGATCAGAAGGCTGCCGGCTTCGATATCGTCATCACCACCGCCAAGGTTCCCGGCCGCAAGCCTCCGGTTCTGCTGACCAAGGCTGGCGTGGCCGGACTGCACCGTGGCGCTGTGATCGTCGACTGCGCGGCAAGCGACCTCGGCGGCAACGTCGAAGGTTCCACCGTCGGCACCCAAGTCACTGAAAACGGCGTGACCATCATCGGCGCTCCGTACCTGTCAAGCGGCGTTTCCACTACCGCATCCAACCTGCTGAGCCGCAATGTGGCCGATGTGCTTGCGCATTTCGTGCGTGACGGCAAGCTGGCCATCGATCTGAACGAAGAGCTTGACAACGCCATGGTCGTGGCCGGCCGCGGCGAGGAAGCCAAGAAGGAAGGGGAGTAAGCAATGGATATCGTTGTTGCGATTACTCTGTTCGTCCTCGCGCTGCTGATCGGCGTTGAGGTTATCGGCAAGGTGCCGGCCACCTTGCATACTCCGTTGATGTCGGGCGCGAACTCGATCCACGGCATCGTCATCGCCGGCGTTGTTATCGTCGCCGCGCATGCCACCAGCCCGCTCGCCTGGGTGTTCATCTTCCTGGCTGCAGTGCTGGGCACGATGAACGTGGTCGGCGGCTATGTCGTCACCGACCGCATGCTGGAGATGTTCAAGTCCGACAAGGGCAAGAAGAAGGAAGAGGAGGCCAAGTAAATGGGTACCATGGCTGAAATGCTGAGCACGCCGCTCGGCGTCATCGAATGGTTCGTCTATCTGCTGGCCGCCGTGATGTTCGTTATCGGCCTGCACTTGATGAACTCTCCGAAGACCGCTCGCAAGGGCAATATGGTCTCCGCTGTCGGCATGATCCTTGCCGTGGTCATGGCGTTCATTGTGCTGTTCGCAGGTGAGATCTCCAACGGATTCCAGCATGGCGTTGCCGTTGTGCTGCTGATAGCCGGCATCATCATCGGTGCCGTCGCCGGTGTGGTTTCCGCCAAGAAGGTCAAGATGACCGACATGCCGCAGCTCGTTTCCGTATTCAACACCGTGGGTGGCGGCGCCGCCGCGCTTGTGGCTTTGAACGACATTCTGACCTCCGAGGGCACGCCTTCCATCGTGGTGTTGATCACCGCTGGTTTGGGCATCATGATCGGTTCCGTCACGTTCTCCGGCTCTCTGATCGCAGCCGGCAAGCTGCAGGGCATCAAGTGGGTGAAGAAGCTGAACTTGCCGGGCAAGGGCTTCTGGAACATTCTGTTCGCCGTACTGACCGTCGTATCCTTCGTCATGCTGTGCGTGCAGCCGGGCCAGCGTCTGCTGTGGTCCGTGCTCACCACCGTGTTCGCGCTGTGCTACGGTCTCGTGTTCGTCATCCCGATCGGTGGCGCCGATATGCCGGTGGTCATTTCCGTACTCAACGCCTGCACCGGTACTGCAGTGGCCATGTCCGGCTTGGCTATCAATAACATCGCTCTGATCGTGGCCGGCGCACTGGTTGGTGCCGCCGGTGTGACCCTGTCCATCGCCATGTCCAAGGCCATGAACCGTCCGCTGCTGTCCGTGCTTGCAGGCGGTTTCGGTGGTGCCAATGCCGCCGCTGGCGCTGGTGAGGGTCCGGAAGGCAGCATGAAGGAAACTTCCGCGGACGATCTGGCCGTACAGCTCGTATACGCCGAAAAGGTCATCTTCGTGCCGGGCTTCGGTCTGGCCCAGGCTCAGGCCCAGCGCGAGCTTGCTGATCTTGGTGTGCTCCTCAAGAACCACGGCGTCGAAGTCTCCTACGCCATCCATCCGGTGGCAGGCCGTATGCCTGGCCACATGAACGTGCTGCTCGCCGAAGCCAACGTGCCGTACGAGGAGCTCGTCGATCTGGATGACATCAATCCGCAGTTCCCGCAGGCCAACGTGGCTCTTGTGGTCGGCGCCAACGATGTGACCAACCCGGCCGCACGCAAGCCGGGCACCCCGGTCTCCGGCATGCCGATCCTCGACGTCGACAAGGCCCAGAATGTGGTGGTCATGAAGCGCGGTCGCGGTACCGGTTATGCCGGTATCCAGAACGAACTGTACTTCGAAGACAACACGCAGATGCTTTTCGGCGACGCAAGGCAAGCCTGCAGGCCGTTATCGCGGCAGTCAGGAGCTCATCAACTAACAGCTGAAACGTTGCGTTGATGCTTTTCCTGAAAGGTCTCTTCCAGTGAGGGAAGGGACCTTTTTGCATATGGTGATTTTCGTAAGTTCAGGTCTGTTGCATGCGAATTGTGAGTTATCCACAGTCGTTATTCGCCTGTGGATATGGGTGGAGTTTTCCACATATCCACAGATTTTCAAGGTTCGGTGGCGCAAGATGATTTGAATATGAGACAGTAGGTGCACCCTACAACAAAGGAGTTGCACATGGCGGAAATAATCACTGGCCCGTTCCATATGGATGAACAGGGATTTTTGGCAACGATCGAAGAACTTATCGAGCGGTTTGATGGATACAGTTCTGGCAAATATCTTGCGGAATTGGGAAAAATCCACGATGAATACGGTGAGATCGGATCTCTTTCGCTTTTTGACGAAAAAGTCTGTGAACTGGGGAAGGAATTATTCTGCAGCACATCATGGGTGGCGAATCTGGCGTGGGCCATGATTTCGTTCGATTATGATCTGGTTGAGCATGATGCGAATTTTCTTGATGGATGCCGTAACATCGTGCGTAAGTACGGTATGAGCGTTTGGCTCTATGAAATGATCAATGACGCTTCGATAGCGGTGGCTTTGCAAAGGCCCAGCAGCAGAATGCCATTCCAGATTGGATTGACCTACACCAAGGATGTGTTTCGGAGAAGCAAGAAAAAGGGTGGAAAATACGCTACCAGCAAAAAGAAGAGACTGGCCTGCATGGCTGAATATTTGCAGGAAGTATATTGGCTGGCCGCGTACAGTCTGCTACGTTGGGGTGAGGAAGAGCCGCGTGCGGCCGATGTTGCGTTGATGGTGCTTGGATATGGCGGTATCGGCATGTGCATGCTGAGGGACGATCCGAAAGTGGTGGATTCCGGATGCGATGAAGACTTCTCCTATCGAAATCTGTGCGACCATCTGCGCGATCTTAGAATTCAAGCCGATCTGGACTATGCTTGCAATGCCGACCTTGCCGAATCCATGTTGCTTGAATATCCCGCGTGTATGGATGCGCGATATCTGTACGATGCGGGGAAAATCGTGGAAGCGTATCGTGCTTTGTGGAACAAGCAGACTGAATCAGCTTCGCAAATCATGGAACGCGTTTACCAGAAGGGCGCGTATCAGGTGACGAACATTTGGGAGGATCCGCTGTACCTGCATGATCTTGCCCTGTCGCTGTTGGGGGCAGTTGGCTCGCGGCCCCTTACTGAAGGGTTCCGGACTCGTGATGACAAGATGTTCCAGCAGGGAGTGGAAAGTCTGAGACGAACGACTGAATCCGTTAAAGGGATGGGGTTGACGATGACATTGGGAGGGTATATCTGCTTCCCGGAACCGGAAAGTAGGGATGATGCGCTTTTCGCACCGCGAAAGGAGAAGAAACGATTAATGGACGCCTGTAACGGGCTTAGGGATTTGTCGGCAATGGTTGCGCTCTACCGTTTTCCAAGGGATATCGAATCCCTGCGTGCAACGCGTGCGCTTCTCGCCCATGACGCGAAGGGATATATCGATCTGATGGGTCCATACATGGGAAGCGCGGATGAGACGGGAGGAAACGAGGGGAGGCCGGTTTCAATCGGCGACTGATCGGCCTCTCAGATCGCGAACGTCAAAGCGTATGTATCATGGTTGTGCCGAGATTGAATGGCGGAACGTTCAGATGAACTTTGTCTCTTCGATCTCGGTGCATGCTATGCCGTATTGCTCCAACAATTCGCGAAATGCTTTTACGTATCTATCTGTGGCGAACTTCTGTGTGAATGACAGACAGAAGTTCTCGTTTACGTAATTCACTTCCACCAGCGTGGACGTCCAATCCGCATAGGCGTAACAATTTTGGACATGCCGTGCCAAAGAATCCCGATCGAACATTCCTGTATAACTGATGTCAGCCGTTGAACATCGCATGCTGATAACTTGTCTGCACATCTGTTTCTGGGCTTCCAGATTCGGCAGGCTCTCAAGATAGTGATTCAGCCAAGTGGTTCCTGCCAGCTTGGGAATCAGTGTTTCAATATCGCACTCGTCTACCTGTTCATGGGGTATTTTCAGCTTGGTCCGGCAGATGCGGTCCTTGGCACAATCTTTGCACAGACCATCAGTGTGATCGTCGCGCTGGTGGTGATTCGTTGCAAGCAGAAAGGCATTCGTTTAAGGAAGGCTGATTTCAAGCCGAATCGCAATATGTTGGGCGGCATTCTCAGCATACGGACGTTCGTATATCGGCTTCATTACCCTGCCTTACTTGGAAATCGTATCGTCAAGGTGCGCAAACAGTGGGCGAGCCAACCATGCCAAGGGTAGTGATGCCAGTGCTGAAATCAGCAGAATAAGCCAAACCGTGCAATGTGCGTGCAGCCATCCGTAAAGCATTTGCCCGAGTGGCTGGGCGCATATCGTCAATGATGAAATAATGGCCATGACCTTGCCTGTAAGCGCGGTTGGTGTCCTCATCTGAATAGATGGTACGAGAATGAGGTTCAAGAAATCAACGGCGATTATGACTGCCGCAGTGCAGAGCACCAGCATGATGAGCTTGGTTTGCGTTGAACATGGAAGCAGGAAGGCGATGGCCGGTGGGAGCAGCATAAGACTTTCCACGAACAACAACGAAGGGGCGTTTCGTGATTTCAAACGGTTGGCGAAACAGCCAGCGATGAATGTTCCCGCTATGCCGGCAATGCCGATAATGCCATCGCATAGACCATATGTCGCCGCATCGTAGCCTAACGTAGTTCGAATAATGTAAGGAAAGCTTACTGAACTGAATCCAGTCAGTATCAGATTGATCCATGTGCAAACACCGGCTAATCGTGCTACGGTCGGTTCCTTGCGAAGCAGGAAAGCGGTCGCCGAATGCATATCGCCAATGATGACGTCGAGCAGGCAGATGCCGGCATCATCTTGATTCGATAGGGGCTTTGCGAGTCTGATGAAGCATTCAACCATGGCTGCCGACAGAAGACATGCTGCGGTGATGAGCATCATCGGTCGAATGCCGACCAGCCCGTACATCACGCCACCTAGGAAACTCGGGAGTAATTGGCTGAGCTGCTGCACTTGGTTGATGATGGCCGCGCCTCGGCGAAGATCAGTGGAGGACTCTCTTCCGATGATTTGTGGCAGTGCGGATTGCACGACGGGAGTTTCCATGGCATCGAGTACTGCCAACACTACCTGCATGATGGCGATGGCGAGAATGTTGAATCCGGATAGTGCGAAAAACACAGTCGCGAGCAGTGTGACGATTCCTGAGATGATATCGAGCGCCACCATCATGGCACGTTTGCTTACTCGGTCGGCCATAACACCTCCGAATGGGCTAATAAGTATGGTCGGGATGACGGATATGGCCAGCACGGTGGCGAAGGTCGTGGATGATGCGGTTTCATCCAGTACCCACATGGACATGGCAAATCGGAGCATGGTATTGCCGAACAAGGAAATGCCTTGACCGAGTACAAGCAGGATGAAGTTTGCGGAGCACAAGCTGGATTGGAGTGTCTTTGCTGACGAGTTTTTCATGACTATTCCTTTCGATACCGACTGACGGTATGTAAAAAAGGTGCAAATAAAGATAGATTGACATTGCCGAGCTTTTATTGCGGATTACTGGCGAGTAGGAAGAAGCCTTCCGCAAGCCGATCTTCCATATCACTGTCGTGATCGATAAGTGGAACTCCGAGCGAGTCCATAATCAATCCAAGACAGTGGATGCGATGCTTGAATTCACTTAGGGTAGTGATGGGGTAGAAGTTTGGGGCTAGCCAGTAATTGAACAGCAGTGAAAAAAGTTCCGCGGCTTCTTGAGGGTATTCGGTTGTGATTGAACCGTCCCTTAGCCCCTCCTGGATGAAGTCGTACGCGATTTTGGTGCTGTCGGTTCGCCAGATGCGAAGATTTTCGGCGAGGATTTTCGGGTCGTTCAGCAGGGGAAACGCATCGCGCATGAGGGTCATATGTTCGGTGTCGGTAATCTGCATCATGAGCGAATTGCGTAGTTTCTGCAATCCGTTTCGTGAGCCATCCTCTTGATTTGCCTGGGGAAGAAGTCGTTCGTTGTCGGAATCTACCAGCGCATGCAGCATCGCTTCTTTGTTTTTGAAATGATGGTAGATAGCGCCTTTGCTGAGGTCTTCGAGCTCGTCGAGAATATCTTGAATCGTGGTGCGCTCATACCCCTTTTGCGCGAACAGCTTTTTCGCGGCGTCAAGGATTCGCTGTCGTGTCACCTCAGGGTGCGCATTGCGCGCCATATGCCTCTCCTTCGATGATGGAGTCGAATACACCGACATTATACATACCGTTGGTCGGTATGGTATGTCGGATATCTCCCAGCTCGATCGAAAAGTGTGCCGAAAGACTCTCTGCAGATTTCTGCGAAGAAACCTGAATCTGCGTTGCCGGGGTGCGGGTTGTCTGTCTTTTCTGCGGTTGGTGCATGGTTGGGTGTCCAAGGTCAACTTGAGTGAGTGACGGCTAGTTTCCCGAAGAATAAGACCCTGGTTCCTATATGCCTTTTTTATGGCATGGGGCTTTCGGTGAAGAACGATTGCATCCGATGTGAAAAATCCCACAAATCCGGCCCACGTCCTGCTCGAGAACTTCAAAACTGTTGCCAATACTGGAAACACGCCGTATATAGTGTTTGAAAATGTGACGAGGCACTGTATGTTGTGGTCTTGATTTTTATTTTCGTTCGGATAATGTGTGCCACATACCAACGACGTACGGTCGTGAAAGGACGTGGAACATGAACATTACGTTATACACCAAAGCAAACTGCCCGCAATGCACGGCGACGAAACGCCAATTGGACAAACGAGGCCTTCCCTATACGACTGTCGACATTACGTCCAACGCACGTATTTCCGACAGATTGCGGAACGAAGGATGGCGGCAGATGCCAGTCATCATCGCAGACGACGAATCCTGGTCCGGGTATCGTCCCGACAAAATCCACGAGCTGGAGGCTCGCTGCAGGTGAGCGCGTTGGTGTACTTCTCGTCGGCATCGGGCAATACGACACGCTTCGTCGAAGGATGCCGATTGGATGAATTCGGCATCCATACAATGCGCATCCCGCTGCGGCCGGACGAGCCGGAGCTGCATGTGGATGAGCCTACGTCTTGCTGACACCTACATACGGCGGAGGAACAATCGGCAAAGCAGTGCCCGTGCAAGTCAAACGATTCCTCAATGATGAACGCAACCGCAGTGGCATCATCGGAGTCATCGCATCGGGTAACACCAACTTCGGCGAAGCCTACGGCATCGCGGGCGACATCATCGCGGCTAAATGCCGCGTGCCGCTACTCTACCGGTTCGAACTGATGGGCACTTCAGAAGACACCGCGACCGTGCGCGAAGGACTGCGCAGATTTTTCGACGAATACACACAACAGGAACAGCGATAACCATGCCAGAAGATTCAACGACACCACACGCAGCAACCGACGTCATAGCCTCCTACGATCGCGCCCATGACTGGCACTCGCTCAACGCGATGCTGAATCTCTACGACAAGCAGGGGCGCATCCAATTTGATAAAGACATCCAAGCCGTACGCGAGTACGTCGAAAAGCACGTGCTGCCGAACACCGTCCGCTTCAACTCCACACAAGACAGACTCAGCCGGCTCATCGCAGACGGCTATTACGACGAATCCGTATTTGCCCAATATGATGCCGAATTCCTTGACAGGTTCTACCGCAACGTGGATGACTGCGGATTCGAATTCGATACATTCCTCGGAGCTTTCAAGTTCCACCGCTCATACGCATTGAAAACCTTTGACGGCAAACAATACCTGGAGAACTTCCCGCAACGCGCGGCCGCCGTTGCGCTCGCGCTTGCCGCCGCGACCATGCGGCCGCCGAATCGTATTTCGAAGAACTTATATCAAGACGTTTCCAACCGGCGACGCCCACTTTCCTCAACCTCGGCAAAGCCCAGCGCGGAGAGGCGGTCAGCTGTTTTCTCGTACGTATCGAAGACAACATGGAGTCCATATCGCGTGGCATCAACGCCGCATTGCAGCTGAGCAAACGAGGTGGAGGCGTCGCGCTGTTGCTTAGCAATCTGCGCGAGGCCGGCGCGCCCATCAAGCGCATCAAACACCAGTCCAGCGGCGTTGTGCCTGTGATGAAACTGCTTGAGGACTCTTTCAGCTACGCCAACCAGTTGGGCGCTAGACAGGGTGCCGGTGCGGTGTACCTCAACGCTCATCATCCGGACATCATGCATTTCCTCGATACCAAACGCGAGAACGCGGATGAGAAGATCCGTATCAAATCTTTGGCTCTTGGAGTAGTGATACCCGACATCACATTCGAGCTGGCGAAGAGACACGAACCTATGGCCCTGTTCAGCCATATGACGTCGAACGCGTCATGGGTAGACCCTTCGCCGATGTCTCCATCAGCGAAAACTACCGGAATATGGTGGACGATGAACGCATCGGGAAAACCTACATCGACGCACGAGAGTTCTTCATGACTTTGGCCGAATTGCAATTCGAATCCGGATACCCGTACATGGTGTTCGAAGATACTGTGAACCGAGCCAACCCGATCGACGGACGAATCGCCATGAGCAACCTGTGCTCGGAGATCCTCCAAGTGCAGGAGCCAAGCACCTATCATGAGGATCTGTCCTATAATCACGTGGGACGTGACGTGTCCTGCAATCTTGGATCGCTCAACATCGCCAAAGCGATGGACGGTGATTTGGGACGAACCGTGGAACGTGCGATTCGCGCATTGACCTCGGTGTCGGAACATACGGACATCGCGTGTGTGCCATCCATCCGCGCGCCAACGACGAAGGTCATGCCATCGGCCTGGGACAGATGAACCTCCATGGATTCCTTGCCAGAGAATCGATCATGTACGGTTCACCGGAAGCCCTCGACTTCACCGACATGTACTTCATGACCGTTGCATACCATGCCTACCGTGCCTCGCATGAGCTCGCAGTCGAACGCGGAACACGGTTTGCAGGCTTCGAACGGTCCGCCTATGCGAAGCCTGCAGGCGCAGGCAACTATTTCGACAAATATACGAACGGCGAGCGATCGCTGGCGCCGAAGACCGAAAAAATCGCGTCGCTGTTCGCACGGCAGGGCATCCATATCCCCAACGAGGATGATTGGCGTCGTCTGCGTGACGACATCATACGTGACGGTATCTTCAACCAATATCTACAGGCCGTGCCGCCCACCGGGTCAATTTCGTACATCAATCATTCCACGAGCTCCATCCATCCTATCGCCTCGAAGATTGAGATTCGCAAGGAAGGCAAGATTGGACGGATCTACTATCCAGCTCCGTATATGACCAACGACAATCTCCAGTATTTCGCGGATGCGTACGAAATCGGATGGAAGGCCATTGTTGATACGTATGCCGAGGCAACGCGGCATGTCGATCAAGGCCTGTCGTTGACCTTGTTCTTCCCCGATACGGCGACTACCCGAGATTTGAACAAGGCGCAGATTTATGCATGGCGCAAAGGCATCAAAACGCTGTATTACATCCGCATTCGTCAGCAGGCGTTGTCTGGCACCGAAGTACAAGGCTGCGTCAGTTGCATGTTGTGAAACCTGTGACTTGAAAGGAAAAGAAAAGACATGTCTCGTTTGGTTTACCGCGCGATGCTTCGTCTGACGGCTCCGGACGAATACAGGCGGTTATACGGCCGCGACGATAAGACGACGATTAGAAAGGACGACCATCATGGCGCCGATATCCGTACCTCGACAGAGGATTAAGCTCATTGACCGTGTGAGTGCCATCAACTGGAACAAACTTGAGGATGACAAGGACCTTGAGGTATGGGACAGGTTGACCGGCAATTTTTGGCTGCCGGAGAAAGTGCCCGTCTCCAATGATTTGCCCGTTTGGCGCACAATGAGCGAGGCCGAGCATACGTTGACCATGCGCGTGTTCACCGGTCTCACCTTGCTTGACACCATCCAGGGAACCGTTGGCGCGGTCAGCCTCATACCCGATGCGCTTACCCCGCATGAGGAAGCCGTCTATACGAACATCGCGTTCATGGAGTCAGTGCACGCCAAGAGCTATTCCTCGATTTTCTCCACCTTGTGTTCCACCCGACAGATCGACGAGGCGTTCTCTTGGAGTGAGGAGAACGAGTATCTGCAAAGGAAAGCGCGCATCGTGCTCGACTATTACGAGGGGGATAGTCCACTCAAGCGCAAAGTGGCCTCCACGCTGCTGGAATCGTTCCTGTTCTACTCAGGCTTCTATCTACCGATGTATTTCTCCGCGCATGCCAAACTCACCAACACCGCCGACGTGATCCGTCTTATTATCCGCGACGAAGCCGTGCATGGTTATTACATCGGATACAAATATCAAAAAGGGCTTGAGCTGGTCAGCGAGGACAAACGCGGCGAACTGCGCGACTACACCTACGACCTGCTCAACGAGTTGTATGACAACGAGGTGGAGTACACGCGCAGCCTCTACGAGCCTGTCGGATTGACGCAAGATGTCGAAAAGTTCCTGCGATACAACGGCAACAAGGCGTTGATGAATCTCGGATATCCAGCGCTTTTCCCACAAGAGATCTGCGACGTGAACCCGTCGATCCTTGCCGCGTTAAGTCCGAACGCCGATGAGAACCATGACTTCTTCTCCGGTTCGGGAAGCTCGTACGTAATGGGCAAATCAGTCGAGACCGACGACGATGACTGGGATTTCTGACTGTATCCCAGACAACCCCGAGGAAAGCAGCTATGGGAAACCGTCACGGGCGAGTTCGCGTCGGATCATCCACGCAGATATCTGCCCGTGACGCTGTCAGGACAGGCACGGACCGTTTCCGGTGTTCCCTCGCATACGATGCGACCGCCGGCCATGCCTCCGCCCGGACCCATGTCGATGAGATAATCCGCGTTTGCGATTACATCAAGATCATGTTCGATTACTACAACTGTCGCCCCAGAAGCCACCAACGAGTCGAACACGCGTAGTAATACCAGCACATCCAACGGGTGTAGCCCGATCGTCGGCTCGTCGAACACGAATACCGAACCGGACTGTCCGCGTCCCATTTCGCTGGCCAGCTTCAGCCGTTGCGCTTCGCCGCCTGATAACGCAGGAGTCGGCTCGCCAAGTGTCAGATACCCCAGGCCAAGCTCATGCAGTGTGGCCAGTTTCGATCGAACGGGGCGTAGGAAATCCAATAGAGGCATCATCTCGTCGACGCTTAGCAACATCAATTCCGGCAGTGACGGGCGACGCTGTCCGCGCAAACCAATCGAATGTCATCGGCGGTCTGTGCATACCGTGTCCCATGGCAATCGGGACACGTGACGTCAACATCGGGCAGGAACTGCACGTCCAACGAAATGGTACCGGTTCCATCGCAAGTGGAGCAGCGCAACTTGCCCGTGTTGTATGAGAATGCGCCAGGTTTGAGATTCTTCTTATGGGCATCGGAAGTCTTCGCAAACGCACGACGCAGATCATCGTGAACACCGCAATATGTCGCCACGGTCGAACGGATGTTTGCTCCAATGGGCGTGGCATCGATCAGTTCCACTTTCGAAATGCCATCCGCGTCAATCAGACGAATCGAGCTCGGGGAAACGGTACCATCAGCGGCCGAGCGCAACGCAGGGACCAGTGTCTCCAATACCATCGTCGTCTTACCGGAACCCGACACGCCAGACACCACAGTGAGACGTCCTCGCGGAATGTCCACCAATAACGGATGCACCGTATGCACGGTATTCGTCTCCAAATGAATCCGACCCTTGGCGAACATCGCATCTAAGTCAATCTGCGGCCGCGCCCGCTCATGTATTTGCCACCATCACGCAGAAAAGGCGCTATCTGAGAACCAGGTGCCGTCATGACATCCGCCACCGCACCCTGAGCGATCACATGACCGCCTTCGGCACCGGCCGTTGGACCCATCTCCACCAAATGATCCATCGCGGCAAGCACACGGGTATCATGATCGACCACAACCACCGAATTGCCGTCAGCCACCAAATCGCGCATCACGCCCAACAGTCCATCCACATTCGCCGGATGCAATCCGATAGACGGTTCATCCAGCACATACAGCACGCCTGTAGTGCGGTTACGCACCGAACGGGCCAACTGCACACGTTGGCGCTCGCCGGTGGACAGTGTCGCACCTGCGCGGTCAAGCGACAAATAGCATAATCCGAGTTCCACGAGCCGCTCGGCCGTATCCTCGAACGATTCGCAGATGGCTGTGGCCATCGCACGCATCTCCTGCGGCAATGACTTGGGTACTGAACGCACCCAACGTATCGTTTCGTCAAGTGTCATTGCCGTGGCTTGTGCCAGATTAATACCGAGAATCTGCGGTTGACGAGCCGGCTGTGAAAGCCTCGTACCGGAACAATCCGGACATGGTTGCTCGCTGAGGAATCTCGACACGCGTTTGATACCCTTCTCATCCTTGGCTTTGGCGAGCGCGTTCTCCACGGTATACACGGCGTTGAAGTACGTGAAGTCAAGTTCGGCGAAATCATTGCCTTTCTTCGGTTTGTATAGAATATGCTTCTTGACGGCCGGGCCGTTGAACACGATGTCCCGCTCGGCGTCGGTCAGCTGGTTGAATGGAATGTTCGTGCGCACTCCCATCGCGCCGCACACCTGCTTCATCAGATCCCACATCAACGATCCCCATGGTAATACTGCGCCGGCGTCGATGCTTTTGGTCTCGTCTGGTACCAGGGAAGCACGGTCGACGGTTCGCACGATGCCTGTTCCGGAGCAGGTCGGGCATGCGCCGGCGGAATTGAACGACAGCTGTTCGGCGGATGGTGGGTGCATGAGTTGATTGCAGGATGTGCATCGTATAGGCAACTCGGCCGCCACGTTCATTGTGGGACGGTTGCGTTCGCCACAATGCTCGCAGACATGTGAGGCGCAACGGGAGAACAACAGACGCAGACTGTTGAGCAGCTCCGTCATCGTGCCGAACGTGGACCGCACGCCGGGCACTGAAGGTCTTTGATGGAGGGCGAGAGCCGCGGGCACATGACGTATGTCGACTACCTGCGCTCGACTCGCTTGGGTGAGACGTCGCCTGGTATACGTCGACAAAGCCTCCAGATAACGTCGGGATCCTTCAGCGTATAGCACACCTAAGCGAGAGAGCTCTTTCCGGACCCGGAGATACCGGCGATGCCGACTAATTTGTTCAACGGAATGTCGACGTCGACGTTCTTGAGATTATGTACGCAGGCACCGCGCACTTCGATGCGGGACGGCGGGAAAGCTCCAGATGATTGTTCCATACCCACTACAGTACCTGTGTGGCGGAAAACACGCGGGCAGGGGAACCTTGTTCGTCATGGTATTGCTGCAATTGTGGTATCTGATCCATATATTCGACCGCAACGGAGGGGATGCCATTGTTTTTCACGGCTACCGTCAGCGTACGTGAATCGGAAGGCGATGCGGTGGAATACGGGGAAATGGATTGGGAAAGGAAGGAATCATATACATCGTATATATCAATGGGAAGAAGTTCGCCGGGGAGCGGAACCAAAGTCTGTTCCCCGGCGCAGAGCGGCTAACAAGCGAATGCCCAGAACATCCGCATAAGGCGTTGATGGGCTCATCCGCCGTGTCAGCGTGTTGAACGATGTATCATGCCGCTCAACGTGATGATAAGGCGTTGGCGCCCTTGCCTTTCGTGGCGAGCGTCACGGCGATGATGGACGCGAGAGCGACGGCGTACAGTACGGTGATGATCGGAATCAGCGCGCTGTATCGGTGGGCCGCATCCGTCGCATGAGAGACGGCGAAGGATGCCAACTGGTTGCCGGACAATCCGGCGAACGCCCACGCGCTCAAAGCCAGTCCGTGCACGGTGGACACTGACTTCATGCCAAAGTGCTGCTCAAGCAGCACCGGCAGCGTGAACACGGCATCGACGGTCAGGATGACGCTGATGCTTCCCGCGATGGCCTTGGCCAGACCGAATCCCGCGACGCGATGCCGGTGGCGAGACTTTTGGCGAACCACAGCATTAGGTTCTTCACCGGCGTCAGATAGCCGACGCCCAATCCAATGCCCATGATTACGCCATAGAAGATGAGCACGCCGGGGGCATCCTGCCGCGATACTGGCTCCGGTACCGGCGAACCTGCAGGCGAAGCAGACCGTTGAGATCAAAGCCGATTTCTTGATGTCCTTTTCGACGAAGGGTCCAAGGAAGGCGGCCGACATGCCAAGGATGTTGATTGGCCATGTAATATTCGTTCCTCTCTGTTGTTTGTTCGCCCTGCGACGAACAAACAACAAGATAATGGTGAAGTATTCCGTGGCCTTGAGCGTGCCGGGAGGCGGCAGAAGTGGGTAAGCCGTTGATTTCATTGGATTTTCCAACAAATGAACATTGTGTATGTTCACCTTGGGGATAAGCATGAGGAAAAACTCATGTGAACCTTGACACAGTTTTCATGACTCACAATTCGAATGCGCGTTTGATGAAGGCATTGACGGTGTTCCAATACAGTTCGGGATCCACGACGGATGCTTCCATATGGCGTGCGTCGGGAACCATGAGCTTTTCTCGATCGATGCTCGAGCACGCTTCGTAATTGATCTTGAGAAAACGTGAGCTCACGATGTCGTCCTGTTCGCCATGAATGAACAGCATCGGAATGACAGTATGTCTGAGCGACTGCAGACAGGTGGCTTCCGAAAAATCGTACCCTGCATAATGTTTGCAGAACAATCCCGCGGCATCCACACATACCGCGGCAAGCGGTTTCGGCAGACGCGACGAATGCCGAAGCTGTCGATGAACACCATGCGCGCAGACGTGTAGCCGCTATCGACAATCGCGGACACCACATTGCGCGGCAGACGCGGGTCTCCCGTCGTCATCATCACCGTTGCCGCGCCCATCGAACCGCCATACAGCAGGATACGGGCGTCGGCGTCACTCGACGCGATAAGGTCGATCCAATTCAGTAGATCATTGCGTTCAAGCCAGCCCATGCCGACGTACCGTCCCTCGCTCAAGTCTTGGGCACGCTGTGACGGAACCAATACGGTGAAGCCCATGCGGGCGTAACGATGTGCCCATTTCGCGGTTTCCTCCGGTACACCGGTATAACCATGCATGCAGATTGCGTACAGGTGTGGTTTTGGCGCAGTGCAATCCGGATCGAACAGCCATCCATGCAGTCGAAGTCCATCATCGCTGGTAATCGTCACAGGCTGTTTAGCTTGCGCGAACCATTCTCCTGCTTCCTGTGCCTCACCCTGCTGAAGTTTTTCGATACGCTCCGGCGCAATCAGCGATTGATGGAAAACGGAACGTTTCCATTGCGTATCGATGCAGAAATGGAACAGGTATTTCGCAGTCGTAGCCAACGATGCGATACAGGCAGCCGTCACGCTCCCGTGGCGATGCAAATGTCGCGAACGATTGTGTCATTGTCATGCTTCATTGCTGTCTCGTTTCCTTGCGATTGACGGATTGTTCACAATTACTATCGATTGTACGTGCGTACGGCGTTTTTCGTGGGCTTTGACAGATTTTTTCATTTTTTGATGTGAGACGTTTTTCGATAATGTCCGCCCTCGCCGTATACTGGTTAACTGTTGTCTTGGCGAGGGAAGCGTATGGCTTCCGTAATCGACTCGGCGTGTGATTGTAGGCTCCTTGTGGGTTGATTCACGGCTCGTTGATGCGTCGAAACAGAATGAACGAATAAAACATAAGGAGAAATAGCCCATGGCTACCACCATTACCCTCGAGGCGCTGCCCGTACCGAGTTCGGCAAGGGCGCTGCCCGCCGCATGCGCGTCGCCAACCTTATTCCGGCCACCGTGTACGCAGGCGGCGAAGAGCCGGTCTTCGTGCAGCTGCCGATGAAGGAAACCACCCTGTCCCTGCGTCACACCAACGCTCTGTTCACCATCAAGTTCGGTGACGAGACCAAGATGGCCGTCGTCAAGGACGTTCAGCGCAACCCGGTGAAGCGCATCGTCGAGCACGTTGACTTCTACGAGGTCAAGGCCGGCGAGAAGATCGACGTCGAGGTGCCGGTGTTCGTCGAGGGCACCCCGAAGGGCGCTGCCGTCGCATTCGTCGACATTCAGGAGCTCAAGGTTCGCGCCGATGTCGCCAACCTGCCGGAGAAGATCGTGGTCAACGTTGACGGCCTGACCGACGGTTCCAAGGTCTTCGCCAAGGACGTCGTGCTGCCGGAAGGCGTGTGCTCGACGTCGAGGATCCGGAAGAGTCCGTCGTCACCGTCGAGGTGCCGGAAGACGCTGCCGATGAGGCTGCTCCGGTCGAAACCGCTCCGGCTGAAAACGCTGAGTGAGTTCAGATAGCTTAAGGAAGCAAACTTCCATCTTACGGTTTTGAACAACCGTAAGAGATGATGAAAAGCCCATGTGCTCAGACGCACATGGGCTTTTCATACCCGGCAACACCCGTTCTATGAGCTGGAAGACATAAGAGACTGACGGCAAATCCTGCATTCCTTACGCAATATTGATACAACAGGTGGATACGGACTATACTCGCCTATACGTTCAGTGAACCCGTATGGCACTGTCGGGTACGAAGGGAGCGATTGCGTACTGCCGGAGACGGACTGCGTGACGATCCGTTTTCCCGGCAGCCATCCTGATGCCGCACATTAATGGACTATATCGAGAATCATCATTTGACGGTGGTAGGCTTCCCACGTGAGATCACACTGATCGACAATGATCTGACGTAGGATTCCAGCAAATACGTGACATGCATCAGCATTCCAATCGAATAACGACTAGCATGACTGACGATGCATGGAAACAATGCACGAGAGACGAAGTGAGACGGTGCGGAAGAGAGAAACATTTGAATAAGCATATTATTCGGCTTGATGTGGTGACGGTGGTATTCCTTGGCGGATGCGTCGGCACGGGACTGCGGTATGCGAGCTCGTCCATTGCGGACGTGGGCGGCTTCCATGTCGGTACGTTCGCGGCCAATATGGTGGCCTGCTTCGTATATGCGGCGCTTTCCGCATGGCTGGGATCTTCCAGTCTGTTGAAAGGCCGTGCAAAAGAATACGTGAATCGTGGATTCGGCATGGGCATGTGCGGAGGCCTTTCCACCATGTCCACGCTCGCATTGGAAGAATTCATGATGATTGACGATCATGCGATTCCCAGAGTCCTCACCTATTGCTGCGCAACGTTCATTGTCGGTTTTTCGCTCGCCTACGCCGGTGCCTTATGCGGTTCGTGGTCGGTGGAACGAAACAAAGACGAACATGCTGACAAGGAGGCGATTCGATGAGCGCAATGCTTGCGATCGGCGTATGCGCATGCGGTGGCGTCGGCGCGGCCGCACGCTATATCTGCGATTCGTATATCAAGGCATTGTGGCGCAAAACGTTCCCGCTTTCGACGTTTGCCATCAATGTTGTGGCCGGTCTGCTTGCCGGCTTGGTGGCGGGATTGTTCGCGGCGAACACCATAAGCCCCGACTGCCGCCTACTGCTCGCAACAGGATTTCTCGGCGGTTTCTCAACGTTCTCAACCATGATGAACGAGACGGTTACGCTCCTGCGCAATGGGAAAATCGCTTGTTTCATCGGTTATGCTCTGGCTTCGATCGTCGTGCCCGTCATGGCCGTTGCGTGCGGTTACTGGCTGGCCTGAGCCAACGTAAACGTGATTCCAAAATCACGTCCGAATGCAGAGACTGGCTTCAGTCCGCGCGTAGCATGCAACCACGCTCGGGGCTATGGAAATCACGTATACCGATGAAAAGAAGTTCACCAAAGAACGGACGCAGCAACTGTTCCGATCCGTCGGATGGGTGTCAGGCAAATATCCGGAACGTCTGTACAAGGCTCTGATGGGATCGTCCACCGTGTTCAGCGCATGGGACGGCGACCGCTTGGTAGGCTTGGTGCGCGTGCTCGATGACACGGAGATGGTGGCTTATATGCATTACGTGCTGGTCGATCCGGAATATCAGGGTCATGGCATCGCAGGCCACCTGGTGGGCATGGTCAAAGAGAGATATCGCGACTACCTTTATATTGAAGTCATGCCGGAAGAAAGCAAGAACGCCACCTTCTACCAGAAGCACGGCTTCTCAATCATGGAAGACGGCGCGGCCATGCAGATCCGCAATCCAGGAGAACGCCGCTGAAACAAGCATCGTGACGCCAACAATCTTATTGCCCCGTCTAATGACGGTGGTATTGCTTTTTCGAGTATCCGCCAATACATCGGAGGGTTGGCTTGCATGCTTCACCCGAAAGGATCGCAGCATGACCGGAAGCGACGAACGGAACACGCAGAACGCGACGAGCGTTGGGAAGGCTGCGTTTCCAGCGCCTTCCGCCATGAAGTCTCCTCACCCCAATAGGCGACAGCGGCATGTTGTACTACGACGTCGAAACTACTCGCCCCATCATTCTCACCCACATCCCGCTGTCAGAGACCTGAACGTCATAATGGTGTTTTGGGGAATGAGGCACAGTCATTTTTTGAACAATTCAGAATACATTCCGAGTCTATGGAGCATCAATCAGGCGTGAGGGCGGCGACTTTTTCGCAGGATGTTTCTTCCTATCTCATATCGCGAACGCTTGTAATCGAAAGAGATCATGATGTGGGAAAGTTACTAACCAGAACCGGTGCCACAAGCACTGGGATACCAACAACCGCGGGCCGCTTTCGGGCGGCTGCAACAAGAAGAAGTAAAGAATGACTGAACAGAATCATCACGATCCGGCAGAGCTTGACAAGCTCACCGAGAAGTTCACCGTGCTCCCGAACGACAACCCGGCATCCGACGCCAAACGTGCCGAACTCATCGACAAGCCGGCATTCGGTCAGGTCTTCTCCGACAACATGGCCCACATGACTTGGACCAAGGGCGAAGGCTGGGGAGACCGCCGCATCGAGCCGTATGCGCCGCTGAAGATGGATCCGGGCGCATCCGTTCTGCACTATGCTCAGGAATGCTTCGAAGGTCTGAAGGCCTACCGTCATGCCGATGGCTCCACCTGGCTGTTCCGTCCGGATGCGAACGCCGAGCGTTTCCAGAACTCCGCCAAGCGTCTGTACCTGCCGGAACTGCCGATCGACGATTTCATCGGTTCCGTGGCCGCCCTCGTCAAGCGTGACGTGAACTGGGTTCCGACCCGCCGCGAGTACACCCTGTACATGCGTCCGTTCATGTTCGCTTCCGAGCCGTTCCTCGGCGTGCGTGCTCCGCAGGAAGTGGACTACTGCGTGATCGCATCCCCGTCCGGCCCGTACTTCCCAGGCGGCGTGAAGCCGGTCAGCATCTGGGTTGAAGACAAGTGGTTCCGCACCGGCCCTGGCGGCACCGGCTTCGCCAAGTGCGGTGGCAACTACGCCGCATCCCTGCTGGGCGAATACACCGGCATCGACCACGGCTGCGAGCAGGTCTGCTTCGTCGACGCCGCTACCAAGACCTACCTCGAGGAGCTTGGCGGCATGAACATGATGGTCGTGCACAAGGACGGCCACGTAGAGACCCCGTCTCTGACCGGCAACATTCTGCCGGGCGTGACCCGTCGCTCCCTGATTCAGCTCATCCAGGACAACGGCCACGACGTGGTCGAAACCATGATCGCTCTGGACCAGTTGCTCGAAGACATCAAGTCCGGCGAAGTCACCGAGGTGTTCGCTTGCGGTACCGCAGCCATCATCACCCCGATCGGTCGCTTCAAGTCCGAGAAGTTCGACGTGACCGTTGCCGACGGCAACTCCGGCGAATTCACCGTGAACCTGCGCAACCAGCTGCTGGGCATCCAGCTTGGCGAGATCGAGGATCCGCACAACTGGATGTGGAAGGTCTGCTGATTTTTCGCGACTGACTTATAGTTCAAAGTCCGCCGAGGGGCGGGGAACATGGTATTCGACATACTCAAGGCCGTTCGGCCAAGCCTACGGTCGAACACCATGTTTCCCGCCCCTCGGCTTATTGTGTACGATGGGAAGTCGCGAAATCCGAGAGTGAGGGAAGTGAGGGAAGGGAAAAGGATGGGAAAGCATGTCGGTGGCGTTGGAGAGTAATGCCTTCTTTTGGGGGATTGAATATTTGGCGACGTTCTGCTGCGGCATGTGCGGCGGACTTGCCGCCGTGCGCAAAGGCTACGATATCTTCGCGATTCTCGTCACCACATGGCTCACCGCATTGGGCGGAGGAATCATCCGTGACGTGCTGCTGGGCATCGCGCCACCGGTAGGCGTGTCGGATAAAGGACTGGTGATCGTTGCTCTGCTGGCTTCGGTGGCCGTCGCGGTGTGCCATCCCGAAATCAACAGGCTCAAATGGTCCATGCTGTCGTTGGATGCTCTGGCATTGGGATTGTATGCGGTCAACGGTACCAGCAAAGCCATGATGTACCACACGTCAGGCATGACCGCGGTTTTTCTCGCATGTTCACCGCGCTTGGAGGTGGCCTGATTCGAGACATGCTCATCAACGAAGTGCCGATGGTGATTCGTGACAAACATTGGTATGCGGTTCCATCTGCCGTGGGGTGCGTACTGACGGTGCTTGTCTGCAAAGGCGTGGACGCTGGAATCGTCAGTTTTCCAGCCGAAGTGGTGCTTGATCTGCTGATCGTCGCATTGATGGTCAGCATGCGATTGGTATCGGTGATTTTCGACATTCAGCTTCCGGGAGCGTTGGTGCGTCATAATACATATCTGCCAAGTGAAGCGAAATATTTGAAACGACCGGTCATTCATTCTGATAAGGATTCCGACAAACGCAAGTGTGACAAGCGTAGGTAGCGACAGTGAGATGGTAATTAAACGGAAGACATTTGCGTAACAAAAAATCCCGCAGGAAAAACCTGCGGGATTTTCGTTAGCTGTGAGCTTCTAAAACTCAGAGAGCGTTGATGGCCACGGCAAGACCGGACTTGCGGTTAGCAGCCTGGTTCTTGTGAATCACGCCAGCGCCAGCAGCCTTGTCGAGCTTCTGAGCTGCGACCTTGTAGGCGGCTTCTGCTGCGGACTTATCGCCGGCGGCGATAGCTTCACGGGTGGCGCGAACGGCAGTCTTCAGGCTGGACTTCACGGCCACGTTGCGCTTGTGGGCCTTCTCGTTGGTGAGAACGCGCTTCTTCTGCGACTTAATGTTTGCCACTATTTCTCCAAAACGACGTTTGCTATAAGGACATACAAACGATGATGATAACATGGCGCGCGGATAAATTGCCAACGGGCTTAAGAGTGTCGCGACTCACCATGCCGATACTAGCAGTTAGAATCGTTTGCGTCGAATATTTCAAGAGGAGGATGGCGTGGGCCAGCAGCATAACCAGCCCGGTTTCACCGATCAGTCGTTGATTCGCAATTTCTGCATCATCGCGCATATCGATCACGGCAAGTCCACGGTGGCAGACCGTATTCTGCAGCTCAGCGGCATCGTGCCCGAACGTGAGATGCGTGATCGTTTCCTGGATCGTATGGATATTGAGCAGGAGCGTGGCATCACCATCAAATCGCAGGCTGTGCGCGTGCCGTGGACGTCGACGGCACTGAATATACCCTCGGCATGATCGACACTCCAGGCCACGTCGATTTCACTTATGAGGTTTCCCGCGCTCTCGCCGCATGCGAAGGCGCAGTGCTGCTTGTCGACGCGACGCAGGGCATCGAAGCGCAGACCCTGTCGAACCTGTATATGGCCATCGACCATGATCTGGCCATTATTCCTGTACTGAACAAAATCGATCTTCCCAGCGCGGAACCAGACGAGCATGCCGAGGAAATCGCAGGTCTGATTGGTTGCGATCCTTCCGAAGTGCTGCGCGTGTCCGGTAAAACCGGTGAAGGCGTGACCGAACTGCTCGACCGCATTGTTGCCGACGTTCCTGCACCAACCGGCGATCCGGAAGCTCCCGCGCGTGCGCTGATCTTCGACTCCGTCTACGACTCCTACCGCGGCATCGTCACCTACATTCGTATGGTCGATGGCGAGTTGCGTTCCCGTGAGAAACTGCACATGATGGGTATCGGCATGACCCATGATCCGATTGAAATCGGCGTGATCAGCCCAGACATGATGCCTACGAAGGCGCTTGGTGCGGGTGAGGTCGGTTATGTTATCACCGGCGCGAAAGACGTCAGCCAGTCCAAGGTGGGCGACACCATCACTTCCGCGCTCAAGCCTGCGGCCGATCCGCTCGAAGGCTATCGTGACCCGCAGCCCATGGTCTACGCTGGCCTGTTCCCAATCGACAACGCGCAGTATCCGGAACTTCGTGAGGCGCTCGACAAGCTCAAGCTCAACGACGCGGCTTTGATCTACGAGCCGGAAACGTCCGTGGCGTTGGGCTTCGGTTTCCGCTGCGGCTTCCTTGGCCTGCTGCATATGGAAATCGTGACCGAACGACTGAGCCGCGAATTCGATCTCGACTTGATCTCCACCGCACCGAACGTGCCATACGAGGTCACCGCGGAAGACAATTCCGTGCATCGTGTGACCAATCCGAGCGAATTCCCCGACGGCAAGATCAAGCAGATCGTCGAACCGGTGGTTGCCGCCGACATCATCACTCCGAAGGAATTCATCGGCGCGGTTATGGACTTGTGCCAGGACCATCGTGGACAGATGGGCACTATGGAATATATTTCCGCCGACCGTGTGGAAATGCATTATCGCATTCCGTTGGCCGAAATCGTGTTCGACTTCTTCGACCAGTTGAAGAGCCGCACCAAGGGCTATGCGTCGCTCGACTACCATGAGGACGGCGAACAGTCCGCCGATCTGGTGAAGGTCGATATTCTCATCCAGGGTGAGAAGGTCGATGCGTTCAGCGCCATCGTGCATAAGGATAAGGCGTATTCCTACGGCGTGATGATGACGAAGAAGTTGCGTGAGCTCATTCCTCGCCAGCAGTTCGAAATTCCGATTCAGGCCGCCATCGGCTCCCGCATTATCGCACGTGAGAACATTCGCGCACTGCGCAAGGACGTGCTCGCCAAGTGTTATGGCGGCGATATTTCCCGTAAGCGCAAGCTGCTCGAAAAGCAGAAGGCCGGCAAGAAGCGTATGAAGATGCTCGGCCATGTCGAGGTGCCGCAGGAGGCGTTCATCGCCGCATTGTCGACCGGAGACGCAGGCAACGACCGCGACACCAAAGACAAGATTCGCGCCGCCCAGAAAACCGAAGGCTGATGTTCGAAGCCTACATTCATGTGCCGTTCTGCATACGGCGCTGTGGGTACTGTGATTTCAACACGTATACCGCTGTCGACATGGGAGCGGGCGCTTCGCGTGGCAATTACGCCAATATGGTGATTCGCGAGATGTCAATCGTCCATGATTGGCAGATCGCGCATGGCGTTAACGAACCGGAAGCGGCCACCGTCTTTTTCGGCGGTGGCACTCCCACGATTCTGAAAGCCTCGGATCTGGTCGCCATGTTGAATGCCGTGCGTGACACGTGGGGCATTGCCGACAATGCGGAAATCACCACCGAAGCGAATCCGGACACGGTGAACGCCGATTACGTGAAGGAACTCGCGGACGGCGGATTCAACCGCATCTCTTTCGGCATGCAGTCGGCTGTGCCAAGCGTGCTGAAAACATTGGATCGTACGCATACCCCGGCCAATGTGGCGGCGGGAATCGCAGCGGCAAATGCTGCCGGCATGCGTTCCAGCGTGGATTTGATTTACGGTGCGCCGGGGGAGAGTCTCGACGATTGGCGTGTTTCCGTACGGACGGCGATCGACTTGGGTGTTGACCATATTTCGGCATATGCGTTGACCGTCGCACCGAACACGAAAATGGGACGTCAGATTGCTGTTGGAACCTTGCCTACGCCTGATGATGACGATGAGGCGACCAAGTATGAGATTGCGACGATCTACTGAGCGCAGCCGGTCTTGAATGGTATGAGATCAGCAATTGGGCACGTCCTGGTTATGAATCGCAACATAATCTTGGCTATTGGCGCAATGTTGATTGGGCGGGGCTCGGTCCCGGCGCACACAGCCATTACGGCAATGTGATGGATGTTGAACAGTCCACGTCGGCTGAAACATCTGAAACGGTCAAATCGTCGGGCTTGCGCAGCTGGGATATTGCGCATCCTCGCATGTGGGGGCAGGCTATCAACGATGATAATGTGCCATGGTCGGGAAGCGAACGAATCTCCAACGAGGAGAACCTCGAAGAAATCATCATGCTTGGTCTGCGCATACGTGAGGGTCTGGATTTGAGTCGCCTTGGAAACATGGTTGATATGGCTCGCATCCAGCCCATGGAAGACGAAGGCCTTATCGTTATCCGTGACGGACGTGTGATTCCAACCCGAACCGGACGCTTGCTCAACGACACCGTCATCGAGCGTTTCTTCGACGCCTGCTCGTTGTAATGCCGATAATCCTCTGACGAATTGGTTTTAGATGATCCATCTTGGTATGGGTGGATACAGTGTGCAGATTGAAACGGGCCTCGGATGCAGGTTGTTGCATTCCAGGCCCGATGGCATAGAGCCTAGAACGAGGCTGTCACCGGATGTTCGTAATCAGCGCATCGTGAGTCCGCCATCGACATGCAACGTCTGACCGGTGACGAAACGAGCGTCCTCGCCAACCAGCATCGCCACACCGCCCGCAATATCATCAGCCGTGGCAAGCCTGCCCAAAGGCGTCTGCGCGATGATGCGCTCGCGGACGTCTTCGGTGGTGGCGCGGCTCGAATCCGTGCCCACGGTCAAACCGGCCGCGATGGCGTTCACCGTGACGCCCCACGCTCCGGCCTCCTGCGCCAGCGAGCGCGTGAATCCGATGAGTGCTCCTTTGGCTGCGATGTAGTCGTGGTAGGGGACGATCGGGCTGTCTACGAGGTTGCTGGAGATGTTGACGATGCGTCCCCATGATTGGCGTCGCATGTAGGGCAGCGCGGTCGTGCAGGTGTTGTAGGTGCCTTTGAGACATCCTTCGAGTTGGGTCGCGTAGTCGTTCCAGCTGGTGTTGCTGAAGGTGTTGCGGTTGCGTGGGTCGAACGAGTAGTGGCTGAGCGCGTTGTTGATGAGGATGTCGATGCCGCCGAAGGTGTTGGCTGTGGTTTGTGCGAGTTCGTTGACTTGGGTTTCGTCGGTCACGTCGGCTTTGCATGTGATGACGCGTCCTTGTGCGTCCGCTTCGTTTTCGATGTGTTGCTTGGTGTGTTGGGCGCGTTCGTCGTTGCTAGGTAGTCGATGGTCACGTTGGCGCCGAGTTGTGCGAGTCTGAGTGCGATTGCGGCGCCGATGCCTCGGCTTGCGCCGGTGATGATGGCGGTTTTGCCGGTGAGTGTCCGGTGTTCGGTTGCTGGTTCACGTAAGGTCCTTTGGGATTATTCGTAGTCGATGTCGAAGGTGTCGGCGTAACGGTCGGTGTTGCGTTCGATGTCGACGGCTCTGACGAGGTCGAGGATGTTGAATCCGCCGTCGTGGTGCCATCCGGATTTCGCGCGGTTCATTTCTCCGACGGGGCAGATGCGGTCGATGCCGTATTCGCCCACTTGTTGCGCGAGTGCGAACAGTCTGGATGAGCTTGTGGCGATCGCACAGGTTTGCAGCCACTCGCGGTAGGGTTTCAGTGTGGGCAGCGCGTGTTTGAGTTGGTCCACGGCGACGATGTTAATGGTGCGGTTGAGCGGTGTCCCCAACGAGGGGAGACTGCTGGTATTGGGGTAGTAGAGCACGGTCCAGTCGGTGCCTTGCGGCGATTCGATGACGAACGGTGCCTGTGGGTCGGCCTGTGCGGCGCTGTCTGGAGTCATGGACGTCATGAACAGCGCTTGCATCTCGGTTTGAGAGCGTGCCCTGCGGATGGCGAGGGATTCCGTGTCGGAAGGGGTTGATCGTGGATATTTGCGTTGTTGCGAGTCGAGTTCGCTGGCGAGCAGTTCCGCCGTCTGAGCGGGGGAGATGGCTCCGCCGCGTTCCACGAAGATGGTTTGCGGCGCCAGGCAGCTTTGCTGGTCGTAGGTGGCCACGTCCACGGCCATACGGTGCACGGTTTGCACGTGAGTGTCCGCGCGTAGCGCTTCACGTCCGATGAGTGAGAAGCCGATGCGTGCGCCATAGCTGAGGAACGGTTTGCCCGCGCTCACGCGTGGACGGATCGCCTCGGTGGTGTGCGACGAACCGTAGGCGATCACGGCGTTCGCTTCGCCGATCGCCACGTCTTCAAGCTCTACCGTGCCGCCGCGCCACGGCACTATGGCCAATACGTCGGCGAGATCCGGGTTGATCTGTGTCAGAGAACGAGCGAACAGTACGGGCATCAGTGGTTCGTCGAACGATGATTTGCCGATGATCGCGCTTTTCGTCAGCAGACTCATGGTCATGCTCCATACGGGAATGCCGGGAACATTGCTGGAAAACACGTGGAATGTCAAGTCCGGCCCGTACAGGCGCGTGTATCCGCCGGACTTGTTCGGTCGGTATTCGTCCAGCATGCGCGGGCTTGGCAGTTCGTCATCAAGAAAACGCAATAGTTCGCGTCTGCGGAACATGCGCATGTAACGTTTCAGTTCGATACGCGTCATCGTCGCGTCATAGCCGGTGATGGAGGAAATCAGAGACTCCGCTATCTGGCGACCCTCATAATCGGGATTCGTCCACAATTCCACCGCCTCGCCGATGATGTCGACGATGTGTTCGACGGAATATGCTGCCAATGTCTGCGATCGATTGCAACGCGTTGTCTCGCACAAATCTTGGACAGTCTCAGGCGTGAGTACCGGATAACGCAACGTGACCTCACCGCGGTCGGTGAGAACGCCGCGTGTTTCGAAATCCTCAAATACGAAGCCGCGCGGCGCATGGAAAATGTCGATGACGCTCATGCGTTTGCCGCCATCACCTCGTCGACGGCGATGGAGCAGCCGCGTGCCTCCGCACCCTTCGCACGACCGTTGAGCTCGTAACCGGAATCGGTGCGCACGCCAAGATCTTCGGTCAGAATCGCCAGACAGGAATTCCAATTCGCCAAATCGTAATGCGCGATCACCCCCTGCTCGCCATCGGCGACAGGCGTGAGCGTCGCCGGATCGAGGAACACGGAACGAACCCACGACGGCGTCGCCTTCAGATAATTCGACGAACCATCCGTATAGTACGACAGCAGATTCTGATCGTAAATCTGCGAACTCAACTCCGTCATACCGTACATGTTCACGCAATGCGTGCGTGCGACGCCAAACACCTCAAGGAACTTCGCATACAAATCATCGACGGTCATATTGGTTTTCGTGCTCTTGAAACCACCGGTATCGAAAACACGCGAATCCTTCGCCAACGCATAGGTTTTGCCCCGCTCGGCAAGATAGTCAAGCAGATACAGATACGCGGACGAAGCGCCCATCAGCATCACCGGCTCGCCGTCCGCCACCGACTGATCAAGGAACTTTTCCACACCAGCGAAGTCCAAACCATCCTCATGGAAGAAGAAGCCGCTGCCCTCGCTGCCGCACTGCTCCACCGCACGCGTCAGATAACGGGCCAACGAACCATTATGATTCATCTCCCAGGCAGGGGAGAGCACCGCGATACGCATGCGCTCACGGTCAGGCATGATGAAATGACGGAACGGGCCGATCATCGACGCATCCCACACCTCAAGATCAGGATGATAGTTGCGTCCACGCTGACCCGGATGCGTAGTGCCGCTGGTCATGAACACTGCCTCGCAATCATCTTCAGGCACCGAAGTGAGCGTCAGCATCTTGAACCCATCCACCGGCATCGGCGGAATATCCATCCAATCCGACAACATCTGCGGAGTCACCCTACGAGACATGCAATACGCGCGATACTGCATGTTATGGGCAAACTGGAAAGCGAAAATCTTATGTGCGAGCGCGTCGAACGCCTCATCCGGAGCGACCTCGCAACCATACTTTTCGATGAACTCAAGCACGTTTGCCTTGACTTCCTGCGCGTCGGCACCCAACGACATTGATGTCATATGCGGTATTCCTTTCTATAAACGATACTGATATTCGAAAGCAAATCAGATCTGCGACGGAACTTCAGCTTCGCTGTTTCCTTTACGACGATTGATCAGATTCGGCAGGTCGATCAGCAGTGCCTTGAGAATCACCACACAGAACGCCCCAACCAGAATCGAATTGGAGAAGAACACGTGAGCGCCGCCCTCCAAGCCGCTCAACGCGCTCGGCAGCGCGATGCCCAACAGCAGGGACAATCCAATGACCGCCTGGGAACGGTCGTTCGACTCCACCTTGCGCAGCGTATTGAAGCCCGTGCTGATCAGGCTTGCCGCGGCCGGCAGGAAAATGCCGCCGATCACAGGGGAAGGAATCAACGACAATACCGCTCCGGCCTTCGGAATGAAACCAAGAACCACAAATACCACGCCGGCGATGATCACCGGCACACGGGTACGGGTCTTGCCCTCATCCGTGACCTTAAGCAACGCGACATTCTGCGGATACGCGGTAGTGGTGAAACCGCCGATCAGCGAAGAAATCGCGGAACCGGCAGCCTCGCCGGCCAAACCATAACGAACCTGACGATCCTCAAGCTTGACGCCCTGGATCTCACTGGCCGCCTGATACACGCCAAGCGCCTCCATAATCGCAACCATATATGCGATGAAGAACGGCACAAACACCGCCGCATCAAAGTCAAAACCGCCATACGGCATAATCTGAGGAAGACCAAACCAAGGCTTCGACGCGACACCGGAAAAATCAGCCATGCCAAATACCATCGAAAGCGCAGTGCCGGCAACCAGAGCAATCAGATAGGAAAGCGCCCTGGCCATACCCTTGCCGAACTGGGAAAGCGCCACCACCAGCACGCAAGTCACGATAGACACGGCCAACGTCTTCGGATCGGCAAAACCATCATCGCCGGGAGCGCCACCAAGAAACTCGCTCAACGTGAAACTCGACAGCGAAACGCCAACCAGAAAAATAATCACGCCCGACACCATCGGCGCGAACAGAAAACGCATCTTCTCAATCACACGGGTCAGACACAGCACCAAGAAAATCAGCGAACTGACAAAAATCGACGTACCAGCGGCAGCCAACGAACCAGCAGTGCCCGCAGCGATCATCAACGCATCGAACGCGGCGGACGGACCCTGCACAATCGGCAAACGCACCAACCTCGTGGCCTGAATCAATGTGACCAAACCAGACACAATGAAAATGGCATTCACCATATTTGACGACAACGCCAACGGCAAGCCAATGGCACCAGCCACAAACACCGGATCAAGCCACACATTGGACACCAACACATGCTGCAAACCCAGCAGCACATTCTTCGGAGTCAACTTCTTCGAACCCGAACCAAGCTGCTCAGGCACCTGCGACGCATCAGACACGCCAAATCCCTTCTCTTTCCACGAAACACACGGCCAAACACCAGCCGTCAGCACAGAGAAGACGCGCACGCGCACCGTTCGTAACATCCCTACGCAGGCACTACCCTGTTCAGGTCATAAGGGTCCGGGCAAACGCCCATCTCAGCCACATCGGCTCCCCTGTACTCTTCGGACAACCACCAGCATAACGACACGCATCGATACCGGCAACCACCACAACCCAACACATATCCTCCACATTTTCCCAAGAAAAACAGTCTTGACTTTTCCGAGTATTCGTTATATGGACACGCGAAACGTATTTGATACAGGGGCGCGGTATTCTAAACCACGCATTAAAGAACCGCAAGACTTTTCTTGCCCAAAAACATTGAGGTGGTTTCGGTGACTTTCCACGCCCCGTTAGATCTCACGATCCATGATTCCCAAGGTATGTACGATCCCGGCGCCGAGCACGACGCCTGCGGCGTGGGTATGGTCACCACCCTCAACAAGCGCCCCGAACGCAAAATCGTCGACGACGCCATCGAAGTGCTCGTCAACCTCAACCACCGCGGAGCCGTAGGCGCCGAAGAAAACACCGGCGACGGCGCAGGCATCCTCATGAGCATGCCCGACGAATTCATGCGCGCCACCGCAGGCGTCGAACTGCCCGAAGAAGGCCACTACGCCGCCGGCATCGCATTCCTCGACCGCGACATCGCCACCTCCGGACAACAAGAACAAGCCATCGCCAAATCGTGCGCGAAGAAGGCTCGAAGTACTCGCATGGCGCGTCGTACCCACCAACCCGGACGGACTCGGACTGCAGGCGCTCGCCAGCATGCCCGCGTTCAAGACGCTGGTCGTGGCCGACCCCGAAGGCCAGCTCGCAGGCATCGAACTGGACCGCAAGACCTTCCGCATCCGCAAGCGCGTCGAACACGAGGTGGGCATCTACTTCGCGTCCCTGTCCGCACGCACCATCACCTACAAGGGCATGCTCACCACCATGCAGCTCAAGCCCTTCTTCCTGGATCTTTCCGACGAGCGCATGAAGGCGAAGATCGCCATCGTGCACTCCCGCTTCTCCACCAACACGTTCCCGAGCTGGCCGCTGGCCCAGCCGTTCCGCCAGCTGGCCCATAACGGCGAGATCAACACCATCCAGGGCAACCGCAACTGGCTGTCCGCACGTGAAGGCCGCCTAAGCTCCGAACTGCTCGGCGAATTCAAGCCGCTGCTGCCGATCGCTACCCCGGGCTACTCCGATTCCGGCACGTTCGACGAATGCCTCGAACTGCTGCACCTGTCCGGACGTTCCATGCCACATGCCATCTCCATGATGCTGCCGCCGGCATGGGAGAAGAACGACCAGCTTGACCCCGATGTCAGGGCGTTCTACGAATACAACAATACGCTGATCGAACCGTGGGACGGTCCGGCGCACATCATCTTCACTGACGGCACCCAGGTCGGCGCGCTGCTCGACCGCAACGGCTTCCGCCCCGGCCGCTGGCAGCTTACCGACGACGGCTACATCGTGCTCGCATCCGAAACCGGCGTGCTCCCGGAGAACGCCGAGGAACACATCGTGTCCAAGGGCCGCCTGGAACCGGGCAAGATGTTCCTCGTCGATACCAAGGAAGGCCGCATCATCCCGGACGAGGAGATCAAGAAGTCCCTCGCGTCCCAGCATCCGTACCGTCAGTGGGTCGAAGGCAACACCGTCGAGATGAGCCAGCTGCCCAAGCGCGAGCACGTCAACCACTCCGGCCAGTCCGTGCAACGCCGCCAGCGCGCCTTCGGCTACACCGAAGAGGATCTGAAGCTGCTGCTCGCCCCGATGGCCAACACCGGCAAGGAGCCGCTCGGATCCATGGGCAATGACGCGCCTATGGCCGCGCTTTCCTCCCGCAGCCGCATGCTGTTCGACTACTTCACCCAGAAGTTCGCGCAGGTCACCAATCCGCCGCTCGACTGGGAGCGTGAAAAGATCGTGACCTGCCTTGAATCCGCCATCGGTCCCGAGCCGAACCTGCTGGCCGATTCCGAACTGCATGCCAAGAAGATCCTCATTCCGTTGCCGGTGCTCAACTCCGACGAGATGGCGCAGCTCAAGCGCCTCGACCGCGCCAAGATCCTCGGCGGCTACTATAAGCCGTTCGTCGTCAAGGGTCTTTATCAGGTCGCTGGCGGCGGCAAGGCGCTGAAGGAACGTCTCGACGAGATCTTCCAGGAAGTCGACGAAGCCATCGAAAACGGATCCAACTTCCTCGTGCTCTCCGATCGCGACTCCAACTACACGTGGGGACCGATTCCGTCGCTGCTGCTCACCTCCGCGGTGCAGCACCATCTGCTGCGCAGACACACGCGCACCCAGATCTCCATGGTCGTCGAGGCCGGCGATGTGCGTGAAATCCACCATGTCGCTCTGCTGATCGCCTATGCGCGGCGGCCGTCAACCCGTATCTGGCGTTCGAATCTGTCGAAGACCTGTCCCGCAAGGGCTATCTCACGTCGATGCCGAAACCGCGGTGAAGAACCTGACCAACGCGTTGTCGACCGGCGTGCTCAAGATCATGGCGAAAATGGGCGTCTCCACCATCATGAGCTACCGTGGCGCACAGCTGTTCGAAGCCATCGGCCTGAACAAGGACGTCATCGACGAATACTTCACCGGCACCACCTCCCGCGTCGGAGCGTCGGACTCGACGAACTGGCCGAAGAGGTCGCCATCCGCCATCGCGTGGCCTACCCGTCGCAGTGGACCGCCCGCCCGCACCGCAACCTGCGCACCGGCGGCGAATACAAGTGGCGTCGTACCGGCGAAGACCACCTCAACGACCCTGAAGCCATCTTCCTGCTGCAGCAGTCCACCCAGCGCGGTGACTACGACATGTTCAAGAAGTACTCGGCGCACATCAACGACACCTCCAACCGTTTGATGACGCTGCGCGGCCTGATGAAGTTCAAGTCCGGTCGCAAGCCGATCGACATCAGCGAGGTCGAACCGGCCAGCGAGATCGTCAAGCGTTTCTCCACCGGCGCCATGAGCTATGGCTCCATCTCCCAGGAGGCGCACGAGACCCTCGCGATCGCCATGAACACCATCGGCGCACGTTCCAACTCCGGTGAAGGCGGCGAATCCGAAGACCGCATCAACGATCCGCTGCGCTACAGCAAGATCAAGCAGATCGCATCGGCACGTTTCGGCGTGACCAGCGACTACTTGGTGCACGCCACCGACCTGCAGATCAAGCTCGCCCAAGGCGCCAAGCCTGGCGAAGGCGGACATCTTCCTGGCGCCAAGGTTCCGCCGTGGATCGCCAAGGTGCGTCACGCGACTCCGGGCGCGAGCTCATCTCCCCGCCGCCGCACCATGACATCTACTCCATCGAGGATCTGAAGCAGCTGATCAACGACGCGAAGATGGCCAATCCGAAGGCCCGCGTGCACGTCAAGCTCGTTTCCGAGTTCGGTGTGGGCACCATCGCCGCAGGCGTTGCCAAGTGCCATGCCGACGTGGTGCTGATCTCCGGCTACGACGGCGGCACTGGCGCGGCTCCGCTCAACGCCATCAAGCACGCCGGCACCCCGTGGAGATCGGCCTGTCCGAAACCCAGCAGACGCTGATCCTGAACGGCCTGCGCTCCCGCATCGTCGTACAGTGCGACGGCGAGCTCAAGACCGGTCGTGACGTGGTCATCGCCGCCCTGCTTGGTGCCGAGGAATTCGGCTTCGCTACTGCGGCCCTGATCGTGGAAGGCTGCGTCATGATGCGCGCCTGCCAGAAGAACACCTGCCCGCAGGGCATTGCCACCCAGGATCCTGAGCTGCGCGCCCGCTTTAAGGGCAAGCCCGAGTACGTGGTCAACTTCTTCATGTTCATCGCTGAGGAGGTGCGCGAGATCCTCGCCCAGCTCGGCTTCAGGACTCTTGAGGAGGCCATCGGCCACGTTGAGTGTTTGGATCAGGACGAGGCCATCAAGCGCTGGAAGTCCGGCGGCATCGACCTGACCAACGTGCTCAAGCAGGCCGGCCCGGTACCCGGCACGATCCTGCACCAGACCATCGAGCAGAACCACGAGCTGGAGAAGGCGCTGGACAACAAGCTCATCGAACTTGCCCAGCCGGCCCTCGAACACAAGGAACCCGTGCGCATCGAAATGCCGATTCGCAACGTCAACCGTACGGTCGGCACCATGGTCGGCTACGAGATCACCCGCCGTTACGGCGAGGAAGGTCTGCCGGACGACACCATCGACATGACCCTGCACGGTTCCGGAGGCCAGTCCATCGGTGCGTTCATCCCGCGCGGCGAGACCATGCGCATCTACGGTGAAGTCAACGACTACGCCGGCAAGGGCCTGTCCGGCGGTCGCATGATCGTGCGCCCGGAAGACACCGTCACCTTCGACAAGCACAGCAACGTCATCGCCGGCAATGTCACCGGTTTCGGCGCCACTTCCGGCAGATGTTCGTAGCCCGGTCGCGCGGCGAACGTTTCGGCGTTCGTAACGGCGGTGCCACGTTTGTGGTCGAAGCGTGGGCGACCACGGCTGCGAGTACATGACCGGCGGCACTGTTGTGGTGCTCGGCCCCACCGGACGCAACTTCGGTGCAGGCTTCTCCGGCGGTAACACTTATGTGCTTGACCTTGATATGAAGAAGGTCAACCCCGGGTGCCATCAAGTCCGGTGCACTGCTCTTCAAGTCGCTTGATGCCGAAACCTCCAAGCTGGTGTACGCACTGGTCAAGCAGCATGCCGAAGAGACCGGTTCCCAGTTCGCCGCGGCCCTGCTGGAGGACTGGAACGAAACCGTCAAGCGGTTCACTCACGTGGTGCCGAAGCAGTTCGTGGCCATGACGAAGGCCATGGAAGAAGCCAAGGCCAACAATGTAGATTTCAATGCGCCCGCGCTGGGAACAGGTGTACGAGCAGGTTATGGAAGGAGCGCGCTGACATGGGCGACCCGAGAGGATTTCTGAAGGTCCGTACCCGCCGAGAGCTGGCTGAACGCCCCGTTGAGGAACGTATCAAGGACTGGTTCGACGTTCACGCCGAAACCGGCCTGCAACCGTGGACCCAAGCGCAGGCGGCCCGCTGCATGGATTGCGGCACCCCGTTCTGTATGACCGGATGTCCGCTGGGCAACCTGATTCCTGAGTGGAACGATCTGGTCCGTCAGGGCAAGTGGGAGGACGCGTACAACCGTCTGTCCATGACCAACAACTTCCCTGAAGTCACCGGTCGTATCTGCCCGGCTCTGTGCGAGCAGGCCTGCGTGCTCGGCATCCACCAGCCGCCGACCATGATCAGGCTTGACGAGCAGACCATCATTGACCAGGCATGGGATTTGGACTACGTCAAGCCGCTGCCGCCGCAGCGTCTGACCGACCAGACGGTCGCCGTCGTCGGCTCTGGCCCTGCCGGCCTCGCCGCCGCACAGCAGCTCACCCGCGCCGGCCACACCGTCGTCGTCTACGAGAAGGACGACGCCATCGGTGGTCTGATGCGTTACGGCATCCCGAACTTCAAGCTTGAGAAGGGTCTGCTTGACCGCCGTGTCAAGCAGATGGAGGCCGAAGGCACCCGCTTCCGCACCAACGTGGAAATCGGCAAGGACATCACGTGGGATGACCTGCGTGACCGTTACGACGCCGTCGTAGTGGCCATCGGCTCCCGCGTGCCGCGCGATATGAAGATTCCGGGCCGCGAGCTCGACGGGCATCCACTTCGCCCTCGACTTCCTGCCCGACGCCACGCGCCGTATCTTCGGCGTCAAGCCGGTGCACGACATCACCGCCAAGGACAAGCACGTCATCGTCATCGGCGGTGGCGACACCGGTTCCGACTGCTCGGCACCTCGATCCGTCAGGTCGCGAAGGGACGACGACCGTGCCTACAGA
>ENA-OPYV01000014-OPYV01000014.1-human-gut-metagenome-genome-assembly--contig:-NODE-14-length-53627-cov-4.875963_pt1 | contig 53627 bp, 59 predicted proteins | sample MGYA00242474_ERZ504485 | MGnify/ENA primary metagenome ERZ504485 (study PRJEB26092, sample SAMD00036263) | human gut metagenome | host: Homo sapiens | study: EMG produced TPA metagenomics assembly of...
GCGGCCCTCCATGAGCTTATCCATGCCCTCCTGCACGATGGCCTCGGTGCGGAGTGTCGATGGAGCTCGTGGCCTCGTCCAGGATCATTGCCGGCGGATCGGGCGACGGCGGCGCGGGCGATCGAAATCAGCTGGCGCTGGCCCTGCGACAGCTGGGCGCCGTTGCCGGTGAGCATGGTGTCGTAGCCGTCGGCAGGCGGGTGATAAAGTCGTCCGCGCCCGCGAGCTTTGCTGCCGCGATGCACTCCTCGTCGGTGGCATCCAGGTTGCCGTAGCGGATGTTGTCCATCACGGTGCCGGTGAACAGGTTCACGTCCTGCAGCACGACGCCCAGCGAGCGGCGCAGATCGGCCTTGCGGATCTTATTGACGTTGATGCCGTCGTAGCGAATCTTGCCGTCGGCAATGTCATAGAAGCGGTTGATGAGGTTGGTGATGGTCGTCTTGCCGGCACCGGTGGCGCCGACAAACGCGACCTTCTGGCCCGGCTTGGCAAACACGGACACGCCGTGCAGCACCTCGTGGTCGGGCGTGTAGCCAAAGTCGACGTTGTCCATGACCAGGTCGCCGCGCAGCGGCACGTACTCGATCTCGCCGGTTGCGCGGTGCGGATGTTTCCACGCCCACATGCCGGTGTGGTGGTCAGCCTCCTCGAGCTGCCAGGTATCGGGGTTGACCTGCGCGTTGACGAGCGTCACATAGCCTTCGTCGGCTTCGGGCTTCTCGTCGATGAGCTCAAAGATACGGTCGGCGCCGGCGAGGCCCATGACCACGGCGTTGATCTGCTGCGAGATCTGGCCGATCTGTCCGCAGAACTGCTTGGTCATGTTGAGGAACGGCACCACGACGGCGATGGACAGCGCCATGCCCGAGATGCTCAGGTTGGGCACGCCCAGTGCCAGGAAAATGCCGCCGGCAAGGGCCACCAGCACGTAGAGCAGGTTGCCCAGGTTCATAAGGATGGGCATGAGGATGTTGGCATACATGTTGGCCTTCTGGGAGACCTCAAAGAGCTTTTCGTTGCGCTCGTCAAAATCGGCCTCGGCGGCAGACTCGTGGCAGAACGCCTTGACGACCTTCTGGCCGTTCATGACCTCCTCGATATGGCCCTCGACCACGCCGAGCTCGGTCTGCTGCGCAATGAAGAAGCGCGCGGAGTTGGAGCCGAGCAGCTTGGTCATAAAGGTCATAAAGGCGACGCCGGCGATGATGACCAGGCACATCCACATGCTGTAGTACAGCATGATAAAGAACACCGTGACGATGATGATGATCGTCATGAGCAGGTTGGGCAGCGACTGGCTGATCATCTGACGCAGCGTGTCGATGTCGTTGGTGTAGTGGCTCATGATATCGCCGCGCTGGTGCGTGTCGAAGTAGCGGATCGGCAGGTCCTGCATGCGGTTGAACATCATCTCGCGCAGCTTCTCGAGCGAGCCCTGCGTGACAATAGCCATGGCGCGGTTCCAGAAGAGCGAGGACAGGACGCCGACGCCGTAGATGCAGGCGAGGGTGGTCACGAGCTGCAGAATCTTGGGCTGTGCGGCTTCCCAATCGCCCGACTGCCACGATTCGCTAATAATCTGCAGGGCGCTCTGCAGGAAGGTCGCGCCGATGGAGTTGATGATGGCGCAGAGCACCACGCCGGCGACGACGAGGGGCAAAAGCACGGGATAGAAGCCAAAGAGCGTCTTGATGAGGCGCGACATGGTGCCGCCCTTGCGGTTGAGCGCGCGCTCGGCGGTCGTTGCCTTACTCATGGGCCTCGCCTCCTTCCTGGGTCTGAGCTTGCGTTGCGGTCATGTCGGTGTTGTCTGCCGTCGTGTTCGCGTCGCCAGAGACGTCGTCGGCGTCTTGCGTACCTTCGGCAGACATCTTGTTTTGCGAGGTAAAGGTCTCGCGGTAGATCTCGCTCGTCTTAAGCAGCTCGTCATGGTTGCCGATCTGCGCGATACGGCCGCCCTCCATGACGATGATGCGGTCTGCGTCCTGCACGGAGCTGATGCGCTGGGCGATGATGAGCTTGGTCGTGTTGGGCAGATAGCTTGCCAGGCCTGCGCGAATCTTGGCGTCGGTCTTGGTGTCGACGGCGCTGGTGGAGTCGTCCAGGATCAAGATCTTGGGGCGGCGCAGCAGGGCACGCGCAATGCACAGGCGCTGCTTCTGACCGCCCGAAACATTAGAGCCGCCCTGCTCAATCCAGGTGTCGTAGCCCTTGGGGAAGCCGTCGACAAACTCATCGGCGCAGGCCAGATGTGCCGCCTCGCGGACTTCCTCGTCGGTGGCGTTCGGGTCGCCCCAACGCAGATTCTCGGCGATGGTGCCGCTAAACAGCACGTTTTTCTGCAGCACCATGGCGACCTGGTGGCGCAGCGCGTCCAGGTCGTAGTCGCGCACGTCCACGCCGCCCACGCGCACAGTGCCTTCGGTGGTGTCGTACAGGCGGGCGATGAGGTTAACGAGCGTGGACTTGGCCGAGCCGGTGCCGCCGATGATGCCGATGGTCTCGCCGCTCGTAATGTGCAGGTCGATATCGTCGAGCGCCTGGCGTTTCGCATGCGCGGAATACTTAAAGCTCACGTGGTCAAAGTCGATGGAACCGTCGGCAACCTCGAGCACGGGCTCGGCGGGATTGGCGATCGTGGGCTCGGCGGCCAGCACCTCGGCAATGCGGTGTGCCGATTCGTCGGCCATGGTCACCATGACAAAGATCATCGACAGCTGCATCAGGCTCATGAGAATCTGGAAACCATAGGTAAAGGTCGAGGAGAGCTGGCCCACGTCGAACAGCGTGCCCTGGCTCGTGATGATGAGCTTGGAGCCCAGGTAGATGATGACGACAAACGCGCCGTTGACGCAGATGTTCATCATGGGGTTGTTAAAGGCGAGCAGCTTCTCGGCGCGGGTGAAGTCCATCTGGACGTCGCGCGCGGCGGTCGCGAACTTCTCCTTCTCAAAGTCTTCGCGCACATAGCTCTTGACCACGCGCATGCCGGTGACGTTTTCCTCGACGGACTCGTTAAGGGCATCGTACTTGTGGAACACGCGCGAGAAGATGGGGCGCACCTTAAAGATGATAAAGAACAGTCCAAAGCCCAGCAGCGGAATGATGACCAGGTAGACCATGGCGACGCTGCCGCCCATGATAAACGCCATGGTAAAGGCGAAGATCAATACCAGCGGCGCGCGCACGGCGATGCGGATGATCATCATAAAGGCCTGCTGCACGTTGTTGATGTCGGTGGTCAGGCGCGTGACGAGCGAGGAGCTCGAGAACTCATCGATGTTGGCAAAGCTGAACGTCTGGATTTTGTAGAACAGGTCGTGACGCAGATTCTTGGCGAAGCCGCAACTCGCATGGCTGCAGGTGATGCCGGCCGCGGCGCAAAAGCAAGCGACGTAAGCGCGATGAGCACCAAAAAACCCGCGGTGGGAAGCATCTCGGCTACGGTGGCACCGTCTTTGATGGCGTCGATTAGGTTGGCGGTGATAAATGGAATCAGCATCTCGCAGAGCACCTCGCCAAGCACGAGCAATGGCGTGGCAACAGTGACTTTCATATAGTCGCGGATGCTGCCCATGAGGGTTTTAATCATCCAGTTCCTCCCAGGTTACACGGATTTTCTCGAGCATTTCGGCGAGCTGCTCGCGCTCGTCGTGGGTGAGGGCACTAAAGGCTTGCTCTCTAAAGCGAATGCGGGCCGCCTGGTCGATGCGGGCGTTTTCCCGGCCGGTTTCGGTCAGGCGAATGGTGAGCTGCCGTCGATCCTTGGGGTTACGGCTGCGCTCGATGAGGCCGTTGAGCTCGAGCTTGGACAGGATCTCGGAAAGCGACCCCGGCTTGAGGTCAAAGTGCATGCCGAGTTCCTGCTGCGACATCTCGCCGCCGGGTTGCTTGGCCAGCAGGCAGATGATGGGCGCCTTGCCGGACACGCCTCCGCCATGAAAATGCATGTAAGGCCAGCAAAGCCAGCCGCTCAGGATGCGCTTGGCGAGTTTGTCTTCGGCGCTGACCGCTTCGGGTATGTCTACCGGTTGCGACGGGTCACCGCCGGGCTCATGCGGAAGGACGAGTGGTTCAACACACATATCTAAGCTTCGCTCCTTTCTTTAGTTAGGTAGTGGAATTGTTTTGTGCCTAACTAATCTAGGAGCATGAGAAATGAATGTCAAGGTACCAAACTAGTGGTTACGCGGTTTTACCAAACCGCGTAACGGCTCGACGCTGCAAGCGTTCCTAAGCGGCAATCTGATCCCTGGGGGGACGGAGGAAAAGGTATCGTTTTGGGCTGCGATGATGCCTTTCGAAGCGGCCTTGCCAAAAACTATGCCTAATTACTACGATGAATCCAGCATCGCTGACCACAACAGCTGTTTCTGAAAAAACGCAAGCTATCTACCTGCGGTTTGTTGGAGAGAAATTCGTTGTGGTTAGAGGCGGGCGGTTAAACGTAGTAAATAGGCATAGTTTTGAAATGGCGCTATATGAGTAGCATCAACTAGGCCGCCATGGAGCAAACAGCCCCCATTTCCGAAACCTTTCCGCAACAATTTGCCCTTCGTACCGCTCGCCTCCGCCCACAATGCCTCCTGCGCTACACTTAGTCGCACTGTGGCGCTGCTGCGCCGCACCCGAAACAAGGGAGACCCTCATGAAGAATACTCAGCTGCTGCTGATCAACGATATGTGCGGCTACGGCAAGGTCGCGCTCTCCGCCATGCTGCCGGTGCTGTCGCACATGGGCTACCGTATCCATAACCTGCCGACGGCCCTCGTTTCCGATACGCTCAACTACCCCAAGTTCTACATCCACGACACCACGGAGTACGTGCGCCAGAGTCTCGCTATCTGGGAGGAGCTCGGCTTTGAGTTCGACGCCATCTCCACCGGCTTTATCGTGACCGAGGAAGAGACGCGCATCATCTCGGACTTTTGCCACCGCCGCGCGCAAAAGGGCACCAAGGTGTTCGTCGATCCCATCATGGGCGACAACGGCAAGCTCTATGCCGGCGTGCCCGAGTCCACGATTGGCCTTATGCGGCACCTGCTGGAGTGCGCAGACTACGCGGTGCCAACTACACCGAGGCCTGTCTGCTCACCGATACGCCTATTGCAGAGCAGATCACGCCCGATGAGGCCCGCGTCCTTGTGGACGCCGTGCGCGAGTTGGGTGCCAAGTCGGTGGTCATTACGAGCGCCGTGGTCAATGGCACGAACGCGGTTATCGGTTACGACCATGTAGCGGGGGAGTACTTCACGATTCCCTTTGAGCTCATTCCGGTCTATTTCCCGGGCACGGGCGACACGTTCTCGGCGGTGCTCGTCGGCCGCGTTATGGCAGGTTGGAGTCTGCAGCGCGCGACGAGCGATGCCATGCGCGTAGTAGCCGAGCTTATCGAGCGCAATGCCGACCAGGAGGATAAGTCCGCCGGCCTTCCCATCGAGGCCTGCCTGGATGTGATTGACCATGAGTAACGCCGACGAGAGTGGTACCGAGGCCACGGGCGAGAACAAGCCGCTCGGCGCGCCGCGTGGCAAGCGTCCGCGTATCCGCGTGAGCTGCGTGGACCAGCTGGGGACGTGCCGCTGCCACCACGGCCACAAGCCGGGCGATGTCTTTGACTTTGACCGAGATCGCGGCAAGATGTGCGCCATGGCCTGCCATGTGGGCTTTCCCTATATCGATATCCTGCGCTATGGCGGAACCGTGCCCGGCAACGAGCCCGGTACGGCAAAGTTCTGCTGCCCCGAGGTCGACACGTTGAACGTCTGGCTTGCCGAGATCGTCGAAGAGTAGGCGAGCGAGGATTTTCTCCCACCGAGATAATGAGCGTGGATTTTCTCCCGTTTAAGCGCGCTTGAACGCTCAAAGTGGGAGAAAGTCCACGCTCGATTTGTATGCGGGAATCCCGACCTCGCTTACGCCTAGGCCTTATCGTCTATATTCTATATGCGAGTAAGGTCAAATTTCTGCATTTCATCCGATTTAGGCGCTAAAAATCTCTGCATTTCATCGATAATAGTCGATATAAATATCTGCATTTCATTTATCGTGGCGAAGGGAGAGCTTATGTTGCGCAGGAAAATCGCAGATGAGCTTGATCGTTGGCAGAGATCCATCGAACGAAAGGCGTTGTTCGTCACGGGTTCTCGCCAAATCGGTAAGAGCTACTCGATTCGCGAGTTCGGTAAGTCAAACTACGCAACCTATATCGAGCTCAATCTCGCGGAAAACCGCCAGGCAAAAGACGCCCTTCTCGGGGCGAGGGATGCTGATGACTTCATCAGCAGGGTGACGCTTCTCACGGGCAAGTCGATAGCGCCGGGCAGAACTCTCGTATTTATCGATGAGGTGCAGGAGGCGCCGGACATCATGACGATGGCCAAGTTCCTTGTCGAGGACGGCCGTTGTCGCTGGGCATTCTCGGGGTCCATGCTTGGGACTCAATTCAAGGGCGTCAGGTCTTACCCCGTGGGGTACGTCCATGAGCTCAGGATGTTCCCGCTGGATTTTGAGGAGTTCAGCTGGGCGATTGGGGTGAGCGAAGAGGCGAGGCGCTCGATTCGCGATGCGTGCCGCAACGAGACGCCGGTTCCTGGTTATATTCACGACGCAATGATGGCAAACTTCAGGACCTATATCGTCGTCGGCGGAATGCCGGAGGTCGTGCAGCGATTCCTCGACACACGGGGTGACCTGGCGTCCGTCCGCCAGCTCCAGTCCGAGCTGAACGGGCAATACCGTCGGGATATCTCAAAATACGCGAACGGACGCGCGCTCCAGGTGCAGAGCATTTTCGACCAACTTCCTGTCATGTTGGAGGGCGAGAACAAGCGTTTCGTGCTCAACTCCATAGATTCCAAGGCGCATTACGAGAAATACCAGCGAGATTTTGTCTGGCTTGTCGATGCCGGCGTCGCTCTCAAGACTGACATCGTGACCGAGCCCAAGTCCCCACTGCTTAAGACGGCACGGCCGTCCCAGTTCAAGCTGTACCAGTCCGATACCGGGATGCTGATGGCCCGTTATCCTATCGGGGTCGCCCGGGCGGCGTACCTCGACAGCAAGGAGCCCAATCTCGGCGGCGTGTACGAAAACGTGGTGGCCCAGCAGCTGGCTGCCCAAAATCGCCAGCTTTACTACTATCAGACAAAAAAGCGCGGTGAAGTGGACTTTGTGGTTGACGGACCGGATGGAACGGCTGTTCCGATCGAGGTTAAATCGGGCTCCTATTACCATGCACACGCCGCGTTGAACCATGTGCTTGAAACGGCCGAGTATGGCGTAAAGCGTGGGATTGTTTTCTCGAGAGGCAACGTTGAGCGCAACGGCGCTGTTCTCTATCTGCCTCTGTATGCGACTTGGACCCTTCCGGATGTTTTGGGCGACTCCCGTGCTGAGGGGATAAAGCTGGAGGTCAAACCCGTCTAGGGCCAGTTCCGAATGCCCGGCAACGAGCCCGGTACGGCCAAGTTCTGCTGCCCCGAGGTCGATACGTTTAAACGTCTGGCTCGCCGAGATCGTCAACGAGTAATCGAGCGAGGATTTTCTCCCGCCAAGATAACGAGGGTGGATTATCTCCCGTTTGGACGCAGTTTCGCGCTCAAAGTGGGAGAAAATCCACGCTCGATTGTATGCGGGAGAAAAGTCCTCAGCTCGCTGCATGTCGATGGTGCGGTTCGTGTGCTCGCGAGCCTACAGTTGTTCGAGCATAGCGGTGCAGCCGGCGAGCACGTCGCGGTAGGTGGCATCGAAGTTGCCGGTGTACCAGGGATCGGCCACATCGCCGGGGCGATCGGTCCAATCGAGCAGGCGTGAGATCTTGCTATCGGGGTCCTTGCCAAAGATACAGTACAGGCCGCGGGCGTTTTCGTCGTCCATATAGACAATGTGGTCCCAGTCGCCATACTCCGCGCGGCGCACCTGACGCGCGCGATGCGCGACGACGGGAATCCCGACCTCGCGCAGCTTGGCAACGGTACCGTGGTGCGGCGGGTTGCCGATCTCCTCGGTTGAGGTCGCGGCGGAATCGATGACAAACTCCGCCTCGCGCCCGGCGCGGCGCACGAGCTCGGTAAACACCGACTCAGCCATCGTCGAGCGGCAGATATTCCCATAACAGATAAACAGTACACGTTGCATGCGCGGTTCCTTTCATATAGAGGGCTGCTAAAGAGTCGAAGCCGGGCGCATGCCAAGTTTTATTTCTTGGCCAGCTTGAAGTAGCGCTCAAATATCAATTCGAAAACGTAATAGAACATCAATCGACTGTCGAGGTCCATGCTGCCCAAGCGGATTTCTTTTTGCACGGTGTAGATAGGGTAGTCGGCTAGTTTCGAGAGAGAATTTCGAGAAAAGCCGGTGAGCGTGACGACCTTGCATCCGCGCGTTTTGGCTATCGATGTGGCGTCAATAGACACCTACGTCTCACCGCTTACGGAAACGCTGAAGACCAGGTCGTTTTTTGCCAAGGAGTTCTGCGTAATGCCTCATGACGTGGCGTTCACTAAGCGTGTCGGTATTCTTGCCCATTATTTTGAGCTTTTCAGCCATCTCGAGGCACGGGTACTTCGAGAAGCCCGAGCAAAAGAACACGATATGCGAGGCGCCTGGATAAGGCTCACAACCGAATCGATGACCCGGTCGTAAGCAGATCTTTGGTCTGTACGAGCTGGGTATCAAGAGGAAGTGCCTCGATAGTGAATCGATTGCGGTCGAGCGAGGCGGAATACGATTGTTTGAGCTCCGTAAACCCCGAGAAGCCAAGCTTGTGGGCAAGCCTGACGATTGTATTGGGAGCGACGAAGAACCGTTCAGCAACGCTCTTAAGCGTGACATCGTCAATATCATCACGCAGCTCGATGATGTAGCGCATGATCTCGCTTTCGAGATCGTTGAGCTTGCTCTCGCCAGCTCGCACATGATCATAAAAAGATTCTTGATCTTTCATAAGATGTTTCAGCCCCTCGCACCTCGCCGTACATATGGTACCGCTTTGTGTAGCCAGGTGAGAAATCGGTAATCGGTCAAGATTGCCTATTACCCATGAACTGGGCAAACGTACGTGTCGGCCTACACATATTTGTGTCGTGAGCGAAATCATGTGTCCCCGTTTCGCATTGACCTGCGCAGGGGTTGCAAATGAGCTCAAGTCGCAAAATAACAATCGAAACGAAGCAAGCCGAGGACAACCGCGGAGCCCAAGGTCTCGAGAACACCGATCAGCCAACCCTGGAGGGACGGAACATGAAGGATAAGCTCAATATTGTGATCGTTGGCGGCGGCTCCACGTGGTGCCCCGGAATTCTTAAAGCCCTGACCAAGCACATGGACATTCTGCCGCTGAACCGCGTGATGCTCTATGACATCGATGCCGAGCGTCAGCGTCCGATCGGCGAGTTTGGCAAGATCCTCTTCGCCGAGGAGGAGCCCGGTGTGGAGTTTGGTTACACCACCGATAAGGACGAGGCTTACACCGATGTCGACTTTGTGCTCTGCCAGATTCGTACCGGCGGCTACGAGATGCGCAGCAAGGACGAGAAGATTCCGCTGCATATGGGAATCATCGGCCAGGAAACGGTGGGCCCTGGCGGCATGGCTTACGGTATGCGCTCCATGCATGACATGGTTGAGATCGTCAACGACGTTCGCGCTCATAGCCCGGAGGCGTGGATTATCAACTACACCAACCCGGCTGCTATTGTGGCATATGGTCTCGAGCGCGTCCTGCCCGATGAGCATCGCGTCCTCAACATCTGCGACCAGCCTGTCAACCTCATGCGCTCTTACGGTCGCCTGCTCGGTCGCGATATGAGCAAGACGGAGCCCGTGTACTTTGGCCTCAATCACTTCGGTTGGTTCAAGCACATCTACGATGAAGAGGGTCATGACCTCGTCCCGCAGATTAAGGAGTACACGGAGAAGAACGGCTTCCTTCCTGCCGATGCCGAGCAGCGTGACCAGTCCTGGCTTGATACCTACGCCATGGTCAAGGACATGCTCGAGGACTTCCCCGACTATCTGCCCAACACTTATCTGCAGTACTACCTGTATCCCGAGTACAAGGTCGCTCACCTCGACCCCGACTACACTCGCTCCGACGAGGTTATCAACGGCCGTGAGAAGCGCGTATTCGCCGAGTGCGAGCGCGTGGCCCAGGTCGGCACCGCAAAGGGGTCTTCGGTTGTGCAGAACGATGCTCATGGCGATATGATCGTGGAGATTACTTCTGCCATTTACCGCAACACCAACAAGACCTTCATTGTCATCGTGCCCAACAACGGCATTATCGAGGGCATGCCCGATGACGCCATGGTCGAGGTCGCGGCAAGCGTGGGCGCCAATGGCCCGCAGCCCTATGCTGTTGGCAAAATCGGCACCTTCTATCGCGGCCTTATGGAGAACCAGTACGCCTATGAGCGCCTGACTGTTGAGGTTGGATGGAGGGTTCCTACGAGAAGGCTCTGCAGGCACTCACGCTTAATCGTCTGGTCGGTGACGCAAAGAAGGCTCGCAAAGTGCTCGACAAGCTCATCGAGGCCAATAAGGATTACTGGCCGGAGCTTAAGTAGCTAGTTCCATAGCGCTTGATAACTGTTATGGGGCGTGTGGGCTGTAGAGCTGCACGCCCCGTTTCTTTAAGAGGGGTATCCCATGAACAAAGATGAGCTGCTGGCAAAGTTCCAGCGCCTGGGCAAAGTCCTCATGACGCCTGTCTTGATCCTGCCAATCGCCGGCATCCTTCAGGGCTTTGGCAATGCCTTTACCAGTCCCACCCTTACGGCAGCTGTTCCCTGGCTTGCTGCTCCGGGCTTTGCGATCTTCTTTTCGATTCTCAAGGCCGCTGCCAGCATCGTTATGAACAACATCCCGGTTATCTTCTCGATTTGCCTCGCCTATGGCTTTGCCAAGTCCGAGAAGGCTACCGCGGCGCTTTGTGGCATTTTGGGCTACATGTGCATGAATTCCGTGATGGGCACGTTCCTTACGGCGACTGGCGTTATCGATCCCGCGAATCTTACGACGGGCCAGAGCACGATCCTCGGCATCACCACGCTCGACACGGGCGTTATCGGCGGTCTTCTGGTGGGCGCAATCGTCGCATGGTTGCATAACCGTTACTACAAGATTGAGCTGCCTGCCGTGTTCTCCATCTTCAACGGCACGCGCTTTATCCCGGCGGTGACGCTGCTCTCATGCAGCATCCTCGCATTGGTCATGTCCTTTGTTTTCCCGTTTATTCAGAACGCTCTCGGTGCGCTGTCCGAGTTCATCAAGACTACGGGTGCCTTTGGTGCATTTGTCTACGGTGCCGGCGAGCGCATGCTCCTGCCTTTTGGCCTGCATCACTTTGTCTATTTGCCGTTCTTCTTCACGTCGCTCGGTGGCGTCGAGACCATCGACGGCCAGACTGTTCAGGGCGCTATCAATATCTACAACGCGATCCTGGGCTCTCCCAGCACGCCGTTTAACATCGAGGTCAGCCGTTTTGTCATGAACGGCAAGGTTATCTTCGCCATGTTCGGCCTGCCCGGCGCTGCACTCGCCTTCTACAAGACGGCGCTTCCCAAGAACAAGAAGAAGACCGCAGCGCTCATGATCGCCATCGTGGTGCCTTGCATCCTCTCCGGCATTACCGAGCCGCTCGAGTACTCCTTCCTGTTTATCGCGCCCATCCTCTACGTGTTCCACGCTCTCATGGCTGGTCTTGCTTATGCGCTGACCTATATCCTGCAGTTCAACGTGGCTGGCTCCGCGTCCTTCGGCGGCCCGCTCTTGTCGTTGATCTTTAACGGCATTATGGGTGCAGCCAAGGGCTCCAACTGGCAGGTTATCCTGTTCCTCGGCCCCATCTACTTCGTGGTGTACTACTTCGTCTTCAAGTTCATCATCCTTAAGAAGGACCTTAAGACCCCTGGCCGCGAGGAAGAGTCCGACGATGAGGCCGCAAAGGCTCCCAAGACTGTGATCAGCGACCTCATTCCCGCCATCGTTGAGGCAGTGGGCGGCGACAACAATATTAAGTCTGTCGAGGCCTGCTTCACCCGTCTGCGCATCCAGCTCAATGACTGTGACAAGGTGGTTGATGACGCCGAGTTTACCGAAAAGCTCGAAGCGCGTGGCATCGTGCATGTCAACGGCGGCGTGCAGATTGTCTACGGCAACATGGCATCTAACTACGCGACTCAGATGCGCGAGCTGCTGGGCATGGAGTAAACGCCCCACATATCTATAAAATCCGGGATAAAAGGCGGCGGCAGACAATGCGTCTGCCGCCGCCTTTGAGTTGCTCCACGCGCATTTCGTGTACTTCGGATACACGAAAACTGGAAATCGTGCATTCGAAGTACATGAGATCGAACCACAGCTAAAGGAGCTGGCTTAGCCTGTCGTCAGGTAAGCGTCGCGACTGGAACGATAGACGTTTTAGAGGGAACCTCGCTCTACGCTCTCGCCCGCTTGCGCTCCCAGCGAGCCAACTTAATCGTCACCAGCGTAAGCGCCCAGGCCACAAGCGAGAACGCGGCACCAACCGCGCCAACGTAGGCAATGCCAACGCTGCTCACCACGCGCCGCCCACTGCGGTGCCAAACGAAATGCCGACGTAAACGCCATGGGTTCTACCGAGCTCGCGAGTACCATCGATTTGGGATGGCGGCTGCGCGCCACGTCCATAAAGTGCGTGATGCATGACACCGAGAACAGGTACATGAGCAGCGCTAGGCTAAAGACAAAGACCAGCGCGAGCGGCATGGTGTCGCCCACGGCAAACAGCCCGAGTAACGCCGCAGCTTGCAGCACAAACGTCACAAGCAGCGCCTTCATGCCAAAGCGCGCATCGATCCATCCGCCCAAGATGTTCGAGACCAGGCAGAACACGCCGTAGGCCATAAGCGTGGTGCTCGCCTGAACAGTGCCCATGCCCAGCACCTGCTCAAGATAAGGCGTCACGTAGCCGTAGAACACATAGACCGATCCCACGCCAAACAAAAGATGAGCATGCCGGTGATGATGCTCGGTTCGCGTAGCAGACCCGCCTGCTCGCGGAAGGTAGCGGGTTCGTCGGTCTGTCCGGCGCGCGGCATAAACGCCACGAGCGCTCCGCAGATCAAAACGGCAAAGGTCAGCGTACCGTACATGGCCACGTGCCAGTCGAGCGTGTCGGCCACAAACTTGCCAATCGAGGTCACAAAGACCATCGCCACGGAAAAACGCGCCGTACACGACCGAGATGGCAAGCGAAGTTTGCTGCGGGGACAGCAGCTCGGGGATGTACGTCACGCCCACGGCGAGCAGTGCGCCCGAGACAGAGCCCAGGACAATGCGCGAGATAAACAGTACCTGGAAGTTGGGCGCCAACGCCATGACCAGGTTGCCGAGCACAAAGACAATGCTGTAGCACACGAGCAGCTGGTAGCGGCGGAACCGCCCCGTGCTGAGCGCGAGCACCGGCGTGGCGATAGCGTAGACCAGCGCGAACACGCTGATGAGCTGACCCGCGGTGGCAAGCGATATGCCGAGTTCCGTTGCCAAGTCGCTTTCGATACCGATGACCACGAACTCGGAGCAGCCGAGCGAGAATCCCAACAGCACGAGCAGCGCCAGGCAGAGCTTGGTGCGCGCGGGGGGAGAGCGCGGCGGCGGTTGACTTACTTTTAGGCGTGGTTGCGGCGGTCAAGGTTGTCACTCCAATGTCGCATGAATAAGCGGGATTCAATCCCTGCAACTCTAACAGAATGTGACGAATGGGCAGTCCCTTTGTCACATTGCTCTGCCAGCCAGTCGCCCAAACCGTCACAACATTCGATGAAAATCTCGAAAACGAGGAAAAGCGTCGAATGTTGTGACGCTTTTCCTGTCTGTGCCGGCGAGCTCCCGTGCCATCTGGGGGTATAAGGCTGGCAAGTGTTTATTTGCGAGGCTTAAGGGGCGCCCCGTATGGATATCGATAACTTTGAATGGTGGTATAGCGAGGGCGAGGCTCCGGACGAGGAGTGGGACGAGCCCGCGCCGCGTGACGTGTCGAGCGACGAGGACGAGGCCGGCAACGATGCTGCTGTCGAGCCTGACGCCGCCTCCGATGCCGCCGAGCCTCTGACCTTTGAGCAGGCTTGGGCCCAGGCTGAGGCCGACGAGGCAAAGGCCGATGCCACGGCCACACTCGGTGAGCCGGCGGACATGTCCATCTCGCCGGCCAAGATCCCGCAGCCGCGCCATAACATCGACCCCGGCAGTACGGCATCCTTCAGCATTCTCGACGTGCCCTCGCAGGGTGCCCAAGCACCCGCGCCCACACGTCGCCCCCGACCTGGCTCGCGAGGAGGACGCGGGCCGTCGCTCTCCGCTCGGCCCCATCCTCATCGCCTTCATGGCCGGCGTTATCGCATGCTCGGTAATTGGAAACGTCTGGAGCCATGTTGAACAACAACGAAAAGACGCCGCCAAGGTCGAGATGTCCGTCGAACAATCGCTCGGCCGCACGCGCTCGGTGCATGTATCGGTCGAGGTCAAGGACGGCGCGACGTGGGACACCGCGCGCGGCGACAGCCAGATGCTCGTCCATATCGTGGGTCGCACGCTCAAGGGGCAAGCGATCGACGAGTACCAATACGTCAATTCCGAAGGTGACGGCATCGAGCTCAAGCCCGGCGACTACGAGCTCACGGTCGATGAGCCGCCCGTCGCCACCGACGGCACGCGTTACCGTGCCTCAAAGCGCATGGTTCCGGTGAGTTTTAATTCACAGGCGCCCGATACGGTCGATAGCACGCCGCAGGGCGGGTTTGACCTTTACGCTATTGCTCAATAACTGCACCTGTCGCTCAACCCCGCCGCCAAGAGTGGGACAATAGCCCTCGACACCGTTGTTTACTATTGGAGGAAGTAGCATGTCCACCGTCACTACCATCAAGCGCGGCGGCCTCACCGCGGCCATCGATTCCATGGGCGCCCAGCTCACGAGCCTTGCCCTCAACGGCAACGAGTATCTGTGGCAGGGCGACCCGGCCTTTTTGGGGCAAGCATGCGCCTATCCTGTTCCCCATCGTGGGATCGCTGCGCAACAACATGGCGACATCTGCGGCCGGCACCTGCGAGATGCCGCGCCATGGACTCGCTCGCATCGTCGAGCACAAGTTGGTCGAGGTTTCGGAGGACGGCTCCTCGGTAACGTACGAGATCACTGACACGCCCGAGTCGCTCAAGGCGTTCCCGTTCCACTTTAAGCTCAACATGACCTATGCCCTGACCGGCGACGCCACGCTCACGCAGACCTTTGCCGTCACCAACACCGGCGACGTGGCCCTGCCGTTCTCGGTGGGCGGTCATCCTGCATTCAACGTGCCCGCCCCCGGTGCCGAAGACGAGGCGTTCGAGGATTACGAGCTGGCGTTTACCGAGGCTTGGACTAACGAGGCCCCCATCATCACGCCCGACGGTCTTATGACGTTCGAGGGTAGCTACAAGGCCCCCGATAACTCGGACGTGCTGCCCATCACGCACCGCAGCTTCGATAACGATGCCATCATGTTCACCGATACTCCGGGCTCCACGCTCACACTGCGCGGCCGCAAGTCGGGCCACGGCGTCAAGATCGACTTTGAGGGTTTTAAGTACATCGGCGTGTGGTCTGCCGCCAACGATGCTCCGTTTGTGGCGCTCGAGCCTGGACCGGTCATACCACCATGGACACCGAGGACGATGTCTTTGAGCACAAGGTCAACACCATCACGCTGGCGCCGGGCGAGACGGACGTCCGCAGCTTTAGCGTCACCTTGCTCTAGAGGTTCCGCCGTTCTGACGAACGGCGGACCGGTCGACGCTGCGCACCACCCAGAGCGACAATTTGTCATTCAAAAGGCAAGGCATGACCAGAAGGTCTATGCCTTGCCTTTTTCATGCCAAGTGGTGCATGGGGGGACAGGTTGCTTTGCGCCAATCGTCCTCGTGTGTCTATTAATTTTTCGCGCACATGCCGCGCTGCTGGTTGCGGGCGTATATCCTGTCTTATTGTCAGCAAAACGAAATTGGGAAGGCACCAGATGCAATCTCGACAACAGCGCGACATGCAGGCCCAGCCGGTATGCAGCCGTCGCATCTTTTGGGTAGCGCTCTCGCTGCGAGCGCTTCTGTCGTCGCCGGCGCACTTGCCGGCTGCCAGCGTCCCTCCACGCTGGAAGTAGTTCAGTCCACGACGGGCGGCGGTCGCGACGACCTGTCCGATTCTGTGATCGGCAAGGATAAGATCCGCATTGGCATGGAGGCGGCCTACGCCCCGTACAACTGGCAGGTTTCCGAGGCCAGCGAGTTCACGATCCCCATCGATAACGTGCAGGGAGCCTACGCCGATGGCTACGACGTGCAGATCGCCAAGATCGTCTGCAAGGCTCTCGGCGGCGAGCCCGTTGCCGTCAAGCAGAGCTTCTCGGGCCTTATCGACTCGCTCAACAACGGCCAGATTGACCTCATCATCGCCGGCATGAGCGCCACGCCCGAGCGCGAGGAGTCCGTCGGCTTTTCCGACCCGTACTTCATTGGCTACTTTGGCCTGTTCGTAAAAGAGGGCTCGCCCTACCAAAACGCCACCAAGCTCGGCGACTTCAGCGGTGCCACGGTGCTCGGCCAAAAAGGACACCATGCTCGATACCGTCATCGACGAGATTCCGGGCGTGTGCACAAGAACCCGGTCGATTCGGTCCCCACGGTGTTCTCGAATCTGCTGCAGGGCACTTGTGACGCTGTGACCTACAACACCGAAAACGAGAAGGGCTATATGGCCCAAAACCCGGGCATCGTGCCCATTCGCTTTGCCGAGGGCGAGGGCTTTAAGCAGGAGGTCACGGCAAATGTCGGTTGCCGCAAGGGCTCGGACAAACTGCTTAAGCTCATCGACAAGACACTCAAGGGCATTAGCCAAGAGGAGCGCGACCAAATGTGGGACGCGTGCCTCGACCGTCAGCCGGCATAGGGAGGCAGCATGAAAGGCATCAATCGTCTGGCCTCCTTTATCAAGGCCGACCACCGTTATGTGTACCTGGGCACGAGCGTTATCGCGGCGCTCGGTCTGGCGTTTAGCCAGCGCAACCCAACGCCGCTGAGCTTCTTGGCGCCCACGGGCGTGTTCCAAGACTGCCTCTGGGTAATCCTTTGGGCCTGGCTCGTCGTGTCGGCGGCGGCGCTCGTCACCAAGCTCATACACTGGAACGACTATCGCGAAACGTCGCCGTTTGCATCTGAGCGTTGCCGTCGCGGCGCGCGCCTGGGCAGCTATGTCGTGGTTGCCATCGCGGCGATCTTCTTTATCGACCGCTGCGTTATGTCGTTTGTCGACCTGGTGCAGGTGAGCATTGTCTCGGACTCCAATCCCAGCGACTTTCTGTCGAGCTTGGTCTACATGACCTACAAGAGCGGCGACTTCTTTATCCGCGGTATCGAGATCACCATCGCGCTTGCCACCTTCGGCACGGTCATCGCCTTCTTCTTGGCGCTGCTCTTTGTGTTCTTGCGCACCCAGACCTTCGATCGCGTCGACAACGACCTGGTGCGCTTCTTTAAGAGCATTGGCCGAGGCTTTGCGACCGTCTATTCCACCGTCGTGCGCGGCACGCCCATGATGGTCCAGGGCCTGCTCATCTATTACGCGGGCTTTACCGTTCTGCGCGGCATGGGCTTCGAGACCGCCCAGGCCAACCAGATCTGGAGTACCTTCACCGCCGGCCTCGTCACCATCTCGCTCAACTCCACCGCCTACATGATGGAGGTCCTGCGCGGCGGCATCGAGTCCATCGATCCCGGCCAGGCCGAGGCAGCGCGCTCGCTGGGCCTGTCGCAGTGGCAGGCTATGCGCAAGGTCGTGTTCCCTCAGGGTATTAAAAACGCGATCCCGGCGCTCACCAACGAGCTCATCATCAACATCAAGGATTCGTCGGTGCTCTCGGTCATCGGCGTGTTCGACCTCATGTACGCTACTACCACGGTCGCCGGCGTGTACTACCGCCAGATGGAGGTCTACTGCGTGGCGCTCGTGGTCTACCTGATCCTGACGCTCGTGGCGAGCCGCCTGCTCGAAGCCTTTGGCAAAAAGCTCGGCGCCGAGGCTCCTGCCACGCTGCCCAGCTCTAACTAGGCTTAAGACGAGGAGAATCATCATGGCAGATACCGCCATTACCGGCACTGCGGCAGCCGTGCAAAACCAAGAGCCGCTTATCTGCGTCGAGGGCCTGCGCAAGAGCTTTGGCTCACTCGAGGTACTCAAGGGTATCGACTTGTCCGTCAATCCCGGCGAGGTCGTCACCATTATCGGCGCCTCGGGCTCGGGCAAGTCGACGTTTCTGCGCTGCCTTAACCTGCTCGAGACTCCGGATGCCGGCCATATCTGGTTCCACGGCCAGGACCTCACGGCCGAGCGCTGCAATATCAATAAGCTGCGCGAGGACATCGGCATGGTGTTCCAGGGCTTCAACCTGTTCAACAATATGGACGTGCTCGACAACTGCACGCTCGCGCCCGTCACGCTCAAAAAGATGAGCAAGGTCGAGGCCGAGAAGGTCGCGATGGAGCATCTGGCGAGCGTGGGACTCGAAAAGTTCGCGCACGCCGCCGTTGGTCGCCTGTCCGGTGGTCAAAAGCAGCGTGTGGCCATCGCTCGTGCCCTGTGCATGAATCCGCAGATCATGCTGTTTGACGAGCCGACCTCGGCGCTCGACCCCGAGATCGTGGGCGAGGTGCTCGAGGTCATGCGCAAGCTCGCCGCCGACGGCATGACCATGGTCGTCGTCACGCACGAGATGGCCTTTGCCCGAACCGTGTCCGACCGCGTGGTCTTTATGGACAAGGGCGTGGTACTCGAGGACGCCGCGCCGGCCGAGCTCTTTGGCAACCCCAAACACCAGCGCACCCGCGAGTTCCTCTCGCGTTATCTCGAGGATAAATAACCGACTGCAAACGCTTACGTGGCAGGGCCGCTCCGGTGGGGCGGCCCTTGTCGTCACAATCGAAAGGATGCCATGGCCGAGGTTTGGCGCTTTTTTGCGCATGAGGATGATTTTGCCGATATAGACGAGGCTGGCGCGTGCGTGCGCTTGGGCCGCGTGCTGTCGTTTCCGACCATCTCGAGCATGGATGCCGAGGCGGTGGACTGGCAGCCCTTCGACGACCTGCGCGCCTATATGCAGCAGGCCTGGCCGCGCGTGTTCGCGGCGGGCGAGGTCGAGCTTGTCGACCATTCGCTGTTGGTGACGCTTGACGGTTCCGACCCCGCCCTCAAACCCGTCATGCTCATGGGCCACATGGACGTGGTCCCCGTGGTGCCGGGCACCGAGGCCGACTGGACGCATGCTCCCTTTAGCGGACAGGTGGACGACACCTACATTTGGGGTCGCGGCGCTATCGACATGAAAGACCAGGTCGCAGGTATTCTCGAGGCGGTTGAGTATGCGTTGACGCACGGCTGGGAGCACGAGCGAACCCTGCTGCTGGCTTTTGGCCAGGACGAGGAAACCACGCAGTACGGCGCGCGGGCGATCGGTCGCGTGCTCGAGGAGCGCGGTATTGAACTTGAATACCTGATCGACGAGGGTGACTACCGTATTGTTTCGGCTGCCGAGTACAACGCGGGCGAGGGTTGGCTCATGCACGCCGACCTGGCTGAGAAGGGTTATGCCGACATTGTGCTCAAGACAAAGAGCGCGGGTGGGCATTCTTCCAACCCCTACGGCGGCACGTCGCTCGAGGTGTTGAGCCGTGCCATCACCGCAATCTGCGATATCGAGTGGCCGACGCGCGTCACGGACCTGCTTGCCGCACAGCTCGTCGAGCTGGAGCTCTACACGGCCGACGAGATTGCTTCCAACAAGGACGCCATCGTGCGCGAGTGCCTCGCCAGCAAGAAGCTCTATCCGCTCGTGACCACCACCTGTGCACCGACCCAAATCGAGGGCGGTAGCACCGGTGCTACGTGATGCCGCAGGTATGTGGGCCAATATCAATTTCCGCATGCTCGAGGGCACGAGTGTGGCCGATGTCGTGGCCTGCTGCCGCGTCGCCGTTGCCGAGGCGGGGCTCGCCGACCGTGTCGAGATCGAGCTCGGTCCTGGCAGCTCCGAACCCTCGCCGTCTCCGCGCATCGGCGGACCGGGACTCGAGACCGTCCGCGCCATCGCCGCCCGCTATTTCCGTGATCCAAAGGGGACGGAGGAAAACGGATCATTCGAGCCAGTGGCAATTGTGCCCTCGACCGTGATTGGCGCGACCGACGCTGCTAACTACCAACGCATTTGCCCTGAGTGCATTCGCTTCTCGGCCTTTGTGGTCGACGATGACGAGTGCGACCGCGGCGTCCACGGCACCAACGAGCGCATCACCCGCCGAGCCTACCTCCAGGGCATCCGTTTTCTCATCTCCCTGCTCCAAACGCTCTAGAATTCGACCAAGCGACAGTCCCTTTGTTAGCCGTTGGGGACGTTCTTAAACGACTAGTCGTAAAGGAATGTCCCCAACGGCTACGTCCGCTCATTCCGTGCGGGTTATATGCAGGTTTGCCTGCGCACGCTATCATGTATGGGTTAGACCGCAACTATGTACCCCATACGCGAAGGGATGCGCATGTATCTGAAGATCGACATGTTCTAGCCGGGCTTTACCCCCGCATCGCGCCCCGCGCCCCATCAATTCTGCCGATTTTCACCTTCACGCATATAAAGGAGTCCCGCCATGCGCGACAAGCTCGAAAAGATTATCAAGGCCTACGAGGAACTCGAGAAGAAGCTCTCCGACCCGGCCGTCGCCTCCGATATTAAGGAGTTCACGCGTCTCAACAAGGAGTACGCGCACCAGTCCGACCTCATCGCCGCCTCGCGCGAGTACATCGCGCGCTCGATGACATCGAGGCTGCCAAGGAAATGCTCCACGATACTACCGATGCCGATGAGAAGGAGATGCTCCAGATGGACATCTCCGAAAACGAGGCCAAACTTCCCCAGCTCGAGGAAGACATTAAGTACATGCTCATCCCGAGCGACCCCAACGACGACAAGAACACCATCGTCGAGATTCGCTCCGCCGCCGGTGCGACGAGGCGGCCATCTTCGCCGGCGACCTGTACAAGATGTATCAGCGCTTTTGCGAGTCGCGTGGCTGGAAGACCACCGTGCTCGATTCCAGCCCCAGCGAGGCCGGCGGCTTTAAGTCCATCGAGTTCAAGGTCGAGGGCGACCGCGTCTACTCCGTCATGAAGTTTGAGTCCGGCGTACACCGTGTCCAGCGCGTTCCCAAGACCGAGTCCCAGGGCCGTATCCAGACCTCCACGGCAACCGTCGCCGTGCTTCCCGAGGCCGAGGAGATCGACGTCCAGATCAACCAGTCTGACCTGCGCATCGACACTTACTGCGCTTCGGGCCCTGGCGGTCAGTGCGTTAACACCACCTACTCCGCCGTGCGCATCACCCACCTGCCCACCAACACCGTGGTGCAGTCGCAGGAGCAGCGCTCCCAGATTCAGAATCGCGAGGTCTGCATGCAGATGCTGCGCGCCCGTCTGTACGAGATGGAGCTCGAGAAGCAGCAGGCAGAGCTTGGTGCCGAGCGCCAGAGCCAGATCGGCCACGGCAACCGTTCCGAGAAGATCCGTACCTACAACCAGCCCCAGGACCGCGTGACCGATCACCGCATCGGTTTCAACTCCACCTACAATGGCGTCCTCCTGGGCGACCAGCTCGGCACCGTCATCGAGGCGCTCGCCGCCGCCGAGCGTGCCGAGAAGCTGGCACAGGCTGTGTAGTGGGTTACGCGGTTTTACCAAACCGCGTAACGGCTCGCGCTGCGCGGGCCGCATTTGGACAATCTGACGTTCAACTTCAAGGGCGCGACCAGAAGGTTTGCGCCCTTTCGTTTCACGTCACCTTGTCTCAAATGCGACCCGCTCGCTGTCCGCCCTCTGCCTGCGGCGTTGCCTTGTTCCGGATGCGGTATGCTCAACCTGCGGCGCCTTAGAGGTGGTCATTGGGGACGTTCTTAAACGACTAGGTTGGGCTTATTGCTTTGAGATGGTATTCAATCGTCTTTGATAGACTTTAAGCTGTCTACCTGCTGAAAGCAATTAACGGTATGCATCTGCAATTGAAAATATTGCTTGAAAAATCGTCCAAGAAGTCGCGGGGTGATTTTTGACGCGTTGTGCGTCAAGTGATGTGGCAAGCGTTTGGTTAGATATTGGTTAGTTTTGGGGCAACCTTGCCAAAAGCTTGACGAATGCAAATCTAGACGTCGGTGAATGAACACTTTGGACGGGGGCAAACAAAAAATCTGGCTGATTCTCGATAATCGCCTCCAATCGTCCCTTGCCAAGCGCTGGCCTCGCGTACAATCTGCTCCGACATTCGTGCGCCGCCTGGCGCTTAAGAGGGGAGGACCCCATGGCAAACGAGATCTGGACCATCAAGCGTTGTCTCGAGTGGACCAAGGAGTACCTGGCCGAGCGCGGTGAGGAACACCCCCGTCTTTCTGCCGAATGGCTGCTGTGCGCAGCCACGGGTTTGGCGCGCATCGACTTATATATGCGTATGGACGAGACGCTCGATGCGGCGCAGCTCGAGACCATGCACGCGGCGGTCGTCCGCCGCGCCAAGGGCGAGCCGCTGCAGTACATTACCGGCAGCACGCAGTTCCGCATGATCGACGTCGCATGCGCCCCCGGCGTGCTCATTCCACGTCCCGAGACCGAGATGCTCGTCGAGGAAGTCCTCAATTATCTGGATGCCGAGGTTCTGAGCCCCGAGGCTGCCACCCGTCAGCGCGTAGAGTTGCCTTGGAACGACGAGGTCGAGCAGGCGCGTAAAGCCGAAGCCGCATTGGCTGACGAACGCGCGACGGCCGAGCGCCGTGCCGCCAACCTCACGGCTGCCGATGAGGCGGCGTTGGGTGGAGACGTGCTAGGCAGCCGCGCTTATGCCGAGGAGCTGGCCGATCGTGAGGCCGAGGAAGCCGCCGCGCAGGCAGCAGAGGCCGAGACCGCGGAAGTCGCTGAGCCCGAGCTCGACGAATACGGCATCGCCATCGAAGGCGCGACCACGAGGCGTCTCTGACGGAGGATGCCGCCGCGCCCGCTCCGGTCGAGCCCCGTATCGCCCGCGTTCTCGAGGTCGGCTGCGGCACGGGCTGCATCTCGCTTTCCCTTGCCTGGGAGCGCCGCGCATGTCACCTGCACCGCTACCGATATCGAACCGCGTGCCATTGACCTGGCCAACAAAACCGCGACGCGCTCGGGCTTACGTCCGATGAGGTCGCCTTCAGCCTCACAAACCTGGTGAGCTCTATCCCCCGCGAGGAATGGGGCACCTTCGACGTGCTCGTCTCCAACCCGCCTTACATTCCGACTGACGTCATGCGCTCGCTGCCGCACGAGGTCAAGGACTTCGAGCCCGATTTAGCGCTCGAGGGCGGCGCCGACGGCCTCGATATCTTCCGCCGCCTGCTCAATGCGGCGCCCTATATGCTGCGCGCCGGCGGCTGTTTGCCTGCGAGCTCTACGAGGCGCCCTCGACGCCGCCGCCGAGCTCTGCCGCCAGGCGGGTCTCTCGGACGTGCGCATCGTCCGCGACCTTACCGATCGTCCCCGCATCGTTCGAGCCATCGTCACCGAGCCCAAACAGCGCCAGTAACATTTATTAACTGGTTAGCAAAATTATAAAGTAGTTTATAATTAGGACGGCTGAAAGAGGTCGGCCCATGCAACCTCCTACCTTTCGGGAAATCATTGCCCTGCTCAAGCACGATGGATTCGTGAAGGTCGCGCAAGTCGGTAGTCATGCTAAGTATGTTTCTGGTGACCGCGTTGTCACCGTGAACGGTTCTGGTGGTGATCGACCAAAGAAGGGCACGTGGGCAAGTATTCGTCGCCAAGCTGGATGGTAGTTGGAGGCAAAATGAGGCAGCGATTTACCTATGACTGCGTTCTCATAAAAGAAGACGACGGTTACTGCGCTAGCTTCCCGCAGATTCCCGGCGCCTTTGCCGATGGCGATACGCGCGAAGAAGCGATTGCCCATGCCACCGAGGCACTGATGGCGTTTTTGGCCGACGACCTCAACAACGGTTTGACTCCGGCAGGGTACGAACGCTCGGCCGAGGTCGTGACCCTTTCAGTCGAAATCGACCACGAGGACGCTCGGGAAGCGGCGTGCCGAACATTTAAAGACGCAGCTCTGGACCTCAAAGTTTCCGCTCCGCGGATTACCGCGCTGGTCAAAGCCGGAAAGCTCGATGTTGAACTCGTCGACGGCCGTCGGGATGATAACGATAGACAGCATCGAGCGCTACGCCGCCCAAGAACGCCACGCCGGCAGGCCAAAGAAGTTCGTCGCAGTCCAATAACCCCCTCACTTTCACCGACTACTAGAGCCGCTCACCAAACCAACATGCGCTCTGGGCAAATAGGTTGAACGTTTCGTGCGAGAATGCCCCACAGTAAATAAACTTGCACCAGAGCGTAAGGGGCTGGCATACACATGCAGACGGTCTATCGGGTATTCGAGGGAACGCGTGAGCCGCATCGGCTCGCCGTCGAGCGTACGGCCGAGCTACTCGGTCGCGGTGGCCTGGCGCTTATTCCAACCGAGACGGTCTACGGTGTCGCCGTGGCAGTCAACGTCTTCTCGGATGCCGTTCCACAAGATACAAGTGAACCTCTGCCGTGGCCGCGCGATCCGCAGGTCACCGTCAACGGCGCCGCGGTCCCCGCACTCGGTACCGGCTATCGTCGTATCTTTACCCTCAAGCAGCGCGAGCTCACGCAAACGGTCGCCTGGCTGGTTGATGATGCCGAGGCACTCGATCGCTATGGCGTGGATATCCCTCATGAGGCCCGCGTGCTCGCCCGACGATGCTGGCCGGGTGCCCTGACTATCGTGGTCAAGGCGGCCCCCTGCGTGCCGACCTTTATGCGCGCCGCCGACGACACGGTGGCACTTCGCGCTTCGGCCTCGCCCGTGGTGCAAGCGCTCATCCGCGCCTGCGGCAGCCCTCTTGCCTGCACCAGCGCCAATACGCATGGCACGCCCGCGCCGGCAAGCTTTGCCGACGTTGAGGACCGTATTCTGGAGGGGGTTGATCTGGCCGTCGACGCGGGCGAGACCCCGTGCCGCGACGCTTCGACCATCGTGACGTTTAAGCATGGCGAGCTTCAGATCCTGCGCCAAGGCGCACTTCCCGCATCAGAGATCGAGCGGGTTCTGTCCGACCCGATGCAATAGAAAGGTGTAAGCGATGTCGTTGAATCTGGGCAGCCTGGGCATGGAAGATGCCTCGTTTAACTTTGGCGGTTCCTACATCATGGCGCTCGACTGCGGCACCACCTCGGTGCTCGCGACCATCGTCGACGAGTACGGCTGCATTGTCGCCCAGGCACGTCGTAGCGTCAAAACCAGCTTCCCGCGCCCCGGCTGGGTGGAGCAGGATCCCACGGAGGTGCTTGCCAGCCAGATCGGCGTGATGATGGAGGTCCAGTTTAAGAGCGGCATCCATTCCGATCGCATCGCCGCCATCGGTATCTCCAACCAGCGCGAGACCACGGTGGTGTGGGACCGCGTGAGTGGCCAGCCTATCTACAACGCCATCGTGTGGCAGTGTCGCCGCACCGCCTCGACAATCGATAAACTGGCCGAGCAGGGCCGCGAGGAGCTGGTGCGTTCCCGCACCGGCCTTACGCTCGACCCGTATTTCTCGGCCTCCAAGGTGCAGTGGATTCTCGACAACGTCGACGGCGCGCGCGAGAGCGCGGCAGCGGGCGACCTCATGTTTGGCACCATCGATACCTGGCTCATCTATAACCTCACCGGCGGCCAAACCTTCGCCACCGACTACACCAACGCCAGCCGCACGGCGCTCTTCAATATTCATACGCTGGACTGGGACGATGACCTGCTGGCTCTCTTCGACATCCCGCGTGCCATGATGCCCGAGGTCCGTTGGAGCGCCGGTGACTACGGCCGCGTAGCGAGCGACATCATGACCAACATGCCGCCCATCATGGGTGTGGCGGGCGACCAGCAGGCGTCGCTGTTCGGTCACTGCTGCTTCCATCCCGGCCAGACCAAAAACACCTATGGCACGGGCTGCTTTATGCTCATGAATACCGGCGACGAGATCGTCGAATCCAAGAATGGCCTGGTCTCCACCATCGGTATCGCTGCGGACGGCAAGGTCAGCTATGCGCTCGAGGGCTCTATTTTTGCCGCCGGCTCAACGATGAACTGGCTGCGCGACAACATGGGCGTTATCTCCAACGTATCCGAATCGGCACAGCTCGCCTCCTCGATCGGCGATAACGAGGGATGCTACTTTGTCCCCGCTTTTGCGGGCTTGGGTGCACCTTGGTGGGACGCGCACGCCCGCGGCATCGTATGCGGTCTGACTGGAGCTTCGACTCGAGCGACCATCGCGCGCGCCGCTTGCGAGTCCATGGCCTATCAGAGCTATGACGTGCTGCGTGCCATGGAGCAGGATGTGGGTCTTTCGATTGAGCGCCTGTCCGTCGATGGCGGTGCCTCGCGCAACGAGTTCATCATGCAGTTCCAGGCAGACTTGCTGGATATCCCTGTACTGCAATGCGAGACGGTGGAGACCACGGCAATCGGTGCCGCGTACTTGGCGGGTCTGCGGTTGGGTATTGGGAGGATCTGGAGGAGCTGGAGCAAAACGCCCAGATCGTCAAGACGTTCCATCCCCATATGTCCGTTGAGCGTCGCGAGCGCAACCTGGACGGTTGGCACGGATGCGGTCAGGCGTTCGCTCAGCACCACTCAGTAGGGTTGTGACGGAGCGTTCGATACAACAAACCGCTAAACTTATGCACGGCGCGAGGCAACAACGTCGCCATGCGCCTTGTCAGCAAGGCCATCTTCCGGCCGAAACGAAAGGGGCATCAACCCATGACCGTCACCTACGATACGTCCCGTGTGACCCTTGTCGATCACCCACTCGTCCAGCACAAACTGTCGATCCTGCGCGACAAGAGCACCGGCACCAACCAGTTCCGTCAGCTCGTGCGCGAGCTCGCGCTTTTTGACGGCTACGAGGCCATGCGCGACCTGCCTATGGAAGACGTCGAGGTCGAGACTCCCATCACCACCGCCACGTTCAAACAGCTTGCCGGCAAGAAGCTCGCCATCGTCCCCATCCTGCGTGCGGGCCTTGGCATGGTCGACGGCATCCTCGACCTGGTGCCCTCTGCCCGCGTGGGCCACATCGGCATGGAGCGCGACGAGGTCACCCACGAGCCGCACGAGTATTACTGCAAGATGCCCAAGGATATCGACCAGCGCATCTGCCTGGTCGTCGATCCCATGCTCGCCACGGGCGGTTCTGCCGAGATGGCTATCAGCTATCTGCGCGAGCGCGGTGTCAAGGACATTCGCATGCTGTGCATCGTCGCGGCCCCCGAGGGCCTCAAGTCGCTGACCGAGAAAGACCCCGACGTGCATATCTATACCTGCGCCATTGACGACCACCTCAACGAGGCCGCCTACATCGTCCCCGGCCTGGGCGATGCCGGCGACCGCATCTACGGCACGCTGTAGTCTCTGGGCCAAACCGGCTAACGTCGAAAATACGAAGAAACGGTGCGCGCGGACAAATAAAAAGGCGACCGCGCTCACCCCTGTTAACGGACGTTTCGCCCCGCAGGGTACGGAAAAACGCGTTACCGTACCTGCGGCATAAAGAAGGTCTTAAGAAAACGAACAGGTGCGTACTAACCGATGCTTTTTCGGTTGTACTTTAGCGATTGGCTCGTACAATAGTCACCAATGTTTGGCGGGAACTGTTCTGTGAAGCGTTAAAAAGGAAAGTGAGGACGCCAGTGTTTCAGGTAGCCGATCTGCTCGCTATCGTTGCAGGCGCCATCGCGGGCGCAATCGCCTTTCTTCCCTTTGTTTTTACGCTCAAGCCGGTTCTTGACGATAAGCAGAATGCGGACATGCTCAAGGGCATGGTGAGTCTGGCGGTCTCGGCAATCGCCCTGCTCGTCTTTACCTTGGTTGTGTTTGCGTTGTTCGGAGAGGCATTTCGCATGTTCCTTCTGGGCGAGGCGATCGGCTTCGTGGCCTTTATGGCCGCCTGCACGGTTCGTGTCGCCAAGGCGCTGCGAGATCCTCATGAGGTCGAAAGGTAAGTCGTGGAAATTTTTGAAAAGCTGCCTGATGAGATTAATCATCTGGTCAGCGAGTTCAGCTCCACCCCCGTCGTGGGCGATCTAAGCTGCGGCATCACGCAGTACTCGTTTTGGCTGATCGTCTCCACGATCGTGCTCCTGATCGTCCTGGCCGTGTTCAAGAAGAAGCAGACCTTGGTTCCCAAGGGCTTCTTCGTCAACGGTTTCGAGTACATCATCGAGTACGTCGAGAACGATATCGGCAAGGGCGTCGTGGGTGAGAACTGGAAGAAGCACTTCCCGTTCCTGTGCTCGCTTTTCCTGTTCATCCTGATCAATAACATGATCGGCCTGATTCCGGGAATGAAGCCCGGCACCGGCGCAATCGGCTCCACCGCCGCGCTCGCCATCTTCGCCTTCGTGTACTTCATCTACTACGGATGCAAGGCTCACGGCGTGATCGGCTACATCAAGAGCCTCGCCCCGCAGGGCGTGAGCTTCCCGATGAACGTGCTTGTGTGGGTCGTCGAGCTTTTCTCGACCTTCCTGCGCCTCATCACGCTCGCCGTCCGTCTGTTCTGCAACATGTTCGCAGGACACGTGGTCATGGGCTCGTTCGCCATCATGGCGAGCATGTTCATGCAGCCGCTGCTTCAGCAGGTTTCCGCGGCCCACGCCGTCGGTGCCCTGCCTTCGCTGGCCTGGCTTGCCATCCTCATCCTGATCTATGCGATCGAGCTTGTGGTCGGCGCCATCCAGGCTTACGTCTTCACGGTCCTTACCGCCGTGTACGTCTCCGAGGCAGAGGAGGTCGCGGAGGAGGAGTAGTCTTCCGTTCGCGCCTTAAAGGTAAGGCAATTCGTTAAACCGCCGGTGCCCGTCCCCATGGAGCCCGGCAGTTATAAAAAGGTTATCCTGCGTGAAATAAGACACGCACGACAAAGGAGGAATCGTGGGAGTTATCGGTTACGGTCTCGGTGTTATCGGCGCTGGTCTTGCTATCGGCCTGTCTGCTCTGGGTGCTACGGGTGCTATGGCCCGTCAGCCTGAGGTCCAGGGCCGCGTGTTCACCGTCTTCATCATGGGCTCCGCCTTCGGCGAGGCTCTGGCTCTGATCGGCTTCGTTGTCGCGCTGATCGTTAAATAGCACGGAGCGTCAAGTATGAATCTTTCATCCCAGAAGAGCGCGATCGCACTCTCCGCGTCCGCGGCCGCGCTGCTCATGCCGGTTTCCGCGTTCGCCGAGGACGGCGCCGCCGGTGCGGACATCCTCATCCCTAAGATGGCGGAGTTCATCCCGGCGCTTATCGCCTTCCTGATCATCTGGATCGTGCTGGCCAAGGTCGCCCTGCCGGGCATCATGAAAACCATGGAGGAGCGCGGCAAGAAGATCGAGGAGAGCCTCGACGAGGCCGAGAAGACCAAGCAGGAGCTATCGCCAAGCGTGCTGAGTCCGACTCGATCGTCACCGACGCCCGTCGTCAGGCTGCCGACATCGTTCTCGAGGCCCGTAAGGACGCCGAGTCCGAGCGCGCCCGTATCATCGAGGCTGCTCACAAGGAGGCCGAGGAGATCATCGCCAAGGCCCATACGACCGTCGAGGACGAGCGCAAGTCCATCTACGCCGGTGCCGCGAGCTCCATCGCCGACCTGTCCGTTGCCGTCGCACCAAGATCGTGGGCGAGGCACTCGAGGACGAGGCCGGGCAGAAGAAGCTCATCGAGCGCTACATCCAGGAAGCAGGTAGCCTGAATGCCGACTAGCCGCTATCAGGACAAGGTGCTCGAGACCTACGCGCGCTCCCTTCTGGAAGCCGCCAAGGCCGAGAACCATGTGTTCGAGGACCTCGAGATGATCGAGCGCCTGGCTTCCGCCAGCCCCGAGATCATCGCCGTGCTCGACACCATGTCCAAGCGCGACCAGCTCGACCTTCTTCCCAAGGTGCAGCTGCCTTTAAGTATGTTGCCGAGGAAGACGAGGATGTAGTGGGCGTGACCGTCACCACGGCGATCCCGCTCGACGACGAGCTGCGTCAAACCATCACTAAGAAATGCGAGCAGGACTTCGGCCGCAAGGTATCCTTATCGAGCAGGTCGACCCGTCTATCGTGGGCGGCCTGGTGCTCGAGGCTCGCGGCGAGCGTCGTGACATTTCCGTCAAGACGCAGCTGCGCATCGCACAGGAGACCCTCGCAAACTCTGCTAATTCGTACGGAGGTGAAGCCTAATGTCCGAAACCCTCAATGCCCAGGATATCGCCAAGAAACTGCAGGAGCAGCTCACGAGCCTCTCCGCGACGGTCGATACGCATGAGGTTTCAACGGTCGACGAGGTAGGCGACGGCATCGCGCGCGTCACTGGCCTCAAGAGCGCCATGGCAGGCGAGCTTCTGGAGTTCAAGAGCTCCGATACCGGTGAGACCGTCTTCGGCCTTGCCCAGAACCTTGACCGTGACGAGGTCGGCGCCGTTCTGTTTGGTGCCGTCGACTCCATCAAGGAAGGCGACGAGTGCCGCACCACTGGCCGCATTATGGATATCCCCGTGAGCCGTGCCATGCTCGGCCGCGTCGTCAATCCGCTCGGCCAGCCCATCGACGGTTTGGGTGACATTGTCGCCACGCACCGCCGCCCTATCGAGTTCAAGGCCCCCGGCGTCATCGACCGTACCCCGGTGTGCGAGCCGGTTCAGACCGGTCTGCTCGCCATCGACTCCATGGTGCCTATCGGCCGCGGCCAGCGCGAGCTTATCATCGGCGACCGTAAGACCGGTAAGACCGCCATTGCCATCGACGCTATCCTCAATCAGCGCGGCAAGGGCATGGTCTGCATCTATGTCGCCATCGGCCAGAAGGCTTCCACGGTTGCCAACATCCGCGAGACCCTCGCTCAGCACGGTGCGCTCGACTACACCATTATCGTTTCGGCCACCGCTGCCGATTCCGCCCCTATGCAGTACATCGCGCCTATGGCCGGTGCCGCTATCGGCGAGTTCTTCATGTACAACGGCGAGGACGGCAAGCCCGCCAGCGAGACCAACCCCGGCGGCCACGTGCTCGTCATCTACGACGACCTGTCCAAGCAGGCTGTGGCCTACCGTCAGATGTCGCTGACGCTGCATCGTCCGCCCGGACGCGAGGCCTATCCTGGCGACATCTTCTACCTGCACTCTCGTCTGCTCGAGCGTGCCGTCAAGATGTCCAAGAAGAACGGTTACGGCTCCATGACGGCTCTGCCGATCATCGAGACCCAGGACGGCGACGTCTCGGCCTACATTCCGACCAACGTCATTTCCATTACCGATGGTCAGATCTACCTGCAGTCCGAGCTCTTCTTCCAGGGCCAGCGCCCGGCAGTCGACGTGGGTATCTCCGTGTCCCGCGTCGGTGGCGACGCACAGACCAAGGCCATGAAGCAGGTTGCCGGCAATCTTCGTCTTGACCTCGCTTCGTACCAGGAGCTCGCCGGCTTTACGCAGTTCGGCTCCGACCTCGACGAGGCCACGCAAAAGCAGCTTACCCACGGCGCTCGCATGACTGAGCTCCTTAAGCAGCCGCGCTACAAGCCGTTTGAGGTTGGCGAGCAGATTGCAGTTCTGTTTGCAGGCAACGAGGGCTTCCTGGACGACCTGGAGATCGCCGACGTGCTGCCTTTCCGCGCTGAGCTTATCGAGTACCTGGACAACGGCTTTGGCTCGCTGCTCGATAAGGTTCGCGCCAAGAAGATCGACGATGACACCAAGGCTGAGCTTCTGCGCGTTATCGGTGACTTCAAGCAGCAGTTCATGGCCAAGCACCATGCCGATACGACTGGATCAGAGGAGAACTAAGCCCTATGGCCAACCTTCGCGACATTAAGAAGCGAATCTCCTCGGTTACCACGACCAAGCAGATCACGCGCACGATGGAGATGGTCTCTACGGCCAAGATCCGTCGTGCCCTCGATCGCTCCAAGCAGGCCGAGCCCTATAAGGAGGCGCTGACCGACGTCATGTTGACGGTCGCCGGCGACGCCTCCTGCTCGGGCACCGATCCCATGCTACAGAAGCATGAGAGCGTCAAGCATGGCCTGATTGTCGTTATTGCCTCGGACCGCGGCCTTGCCGGCGGTTTCAATACGACGGTGGAGCGCACGGCCGAAAAGCTCGCCGCTTCTTGGGCGAACGATGGCATCGAGTGCGAGATCATTGCGTGTGGACGTAAGCCGGTCACGTATTTCCGCGACCGCGCAAACGTCGTCATGCACTTTGAGGGCAATTCCTCCGAGCCCGATTTTAATCAGGCTCGCATGATTTCCTCTCATATCTGCGATGCGTATCGTGCCGGCGAGCTTGACCGCGTCGAGCTTGTCTACCACCACGCCAAGAACCGCGTTGATCAGGAGCTTCGCGTCGAGCACTTGCTGCCGCTCGATCCCGAGATGATCGCTATGGCCCACGGTCCGCGTAAGAACGAGACCGACGCCCCTAAGCGCATCTCGTCCACGTTCGAGTTCGTGCCCTCTCCCGAGCATGTTCTCGGCAAGCTTGTACCGTCGTATATCCTGACGGTCATCTACCAGGCCCTGATCGATTCGGCGGCTGCCGAGCAGGGTGCACGCCGAAAGGCCATGCACTCCGCGACGGAAAACGCCACCGCGATCATCTCGACCCTTACCCGCACGTATAGTCGCGTGCGCCAGGCTTCGATCACGACCGAGATTAACGAGATCGTCGGCGGAGCCTCAGCATTGGAGGAACAGTAATGGCTAATAACACCGTAAAGCTTGCGGTCGAGGAAGCCACCAAGAAGACGACTGCCGGTGATGGTCGCATCGTGCGTATCATCGGCCCTGTCGTCGACGTCAAGTTTGACGGTGCGGTGCCCCCGATCTACAACGCGCTCACGGTCGAGGCCGAGACCCCGATCGGTCACCTGAGCACGATCCTCGAGGTTGAGAGCCAGCTTCCGGGCGGCGTCGTCCGCACGGTCGCCATGTCCTCGACCGACGGTCTGCAGCGTGGTCTCATTGCCACCGATACCCGGTGAGCCCATGAAGATGCCCGTTGGCCCCAAGACACTCGGCCGCATTTGGAACGTCATGGGCAAGCCCGTCGACGGCAAGCCTATGCCCGAGGTGGAGGAGTTCTATCCCATCCACCATGCGGCACCTCGTTTTGACGAGCTCACCACCAAGACCGAGATCTTCGAGACCGGCATCAAGGCCGTCGACCTGCTTGAGCCCTACATCCGTGGCGGCAAGACAGGCCTGTTCGGCGGCGCCGGCGTCGGCAAGACCGTTCTGATTCAGGAGCTCATCAACAACCTCGCCCAGGAGCATGGCGGCACTTCGGTGTTCACCGGCGTCGGCGAGCGTACCCGTGAGGGTACCGACCTTTATCTCGAGATGAGCGAGTCTGGCGTTATCGACAAGACCTGCTTGGTCTACGGTCAGATGAACGAGCCGCCTGGAGCGCGTCTGCGCATCGGTCTGGCCGGCCTTACCACCGCTGAGTACTTCCGCGATCGTGGCCAGGACGTTCTGCTGTTCATTGATAACATTTTCCGCTTCTCCCAGGCCGGTTCCGAGGTTTCCGCACTTCTGGGCCGTATGCCGTCCGCCGTCGGTTACCAGCCCACGCTGGCTACCGAGATGGGCGACCTCCAGGAGCGCATTACCTCGACCAAGACGGGCTCCATTACCTCCGTCCAGGCCGTCTACGTCCCCGCAGACGACCTGACCGACCCGGCGCCTGCCACGACGTTCACCCACCTCGACGCTACCACGGTTCTTTCGCGTAGCATTTCGTCGCTCGGCCTGTTCCCGGCCATCGACCCGCTCGCGTCTTCTTCCGACGCCCTCGATCCCTCGATCGTCGGCGAGGAGCACTACCGTGTCGCCGTCAAGGTCCAGGAGCTCCTGCAGGAGTACTCCGACCTTCAGGACATCATCGCCATTCTGGGTATGGACGAGCTGTCCGAGGAGCAGCGCCTTACGGTCAACCGTGCCCGTAAGATCCAGCAGTTCCTCTCGCAGTCCTTCCACGTTGCCGAGAAGTTCACCGGCAACCCCGGCGTCTACGTCCGTGTCGAGGATACCGTCCGCTCCTTCGCCGAGATTGTCGACGGCAAGGCCGATGACCTGCCCGAGCAGGCTTTCCGCTATGCCTCCACGATTGAGGACGTGCGCGAGCGCGCCCGCAAGATGGGGGAGAAGTAGGTTATGCGTATCCGCATCGTGTGCCCCGTGAGCCTCGCCTATGAGGGTGACGCTGCGTTTGTGTCGATTCCGTCTACGGATGGCGAGTTTGGCGTTCTGCCTGCTCACTCCAGCGAAATCTGCACGATCGACCGCGGTTACGTTCGCGTTTCCGATAAGGCCATGGGCACTGTCGACCACACGTTTGCCGTGGCCGGCGGCTATGCCCAGGTTGCGGACGATGTCGTGACCGTTCTCGCCGAGCGCGCTTGCGATTTGGCGACCGTCGATGCCGACAAGGTTAAAGCTGATATTCAAGGTTTTGAAGAGAAGTGGGTAATTTGTCGGAGGATGATGCACGCCGCGCCTACCTCTATAATGAAATCGCATGGTGTAAGCTCAAGCTTGCCCAATAGTCAAACGATTTAGCGTTCGACCATTTGCGAACACATCATGCCCGGGATGGCCCAGCCACCCCGGGCATGCTTTTTGAAGGGTAGACCTTGGATATTATCCGCGTTGAGGGTGGCCACGCCATCGGAGGCTCCGTGCCCGTCTCGGGTGCCAAGAACTCCGCGCTCAAACTCATGGCGGCAACGCTTCTGGCGCCGGGCAAGACGACGCTGCAGAACGTGCCCGATATTTCCGATGTCCACGTGATGGGCAAGGTGCTCAAGGGTATGGGCGCTACGATCGATGTTCTCGACGAGCACACGCTCGAGATCGATACCTCCCAGGTCGATTCTTGGGAGGCTCCCTACGAGCTCGTCGCCAAGATGCGCGCCTCCACGGCTGTGATGGGTCCCCTGCTGGGTCGCTTCCATCGCGCCAAGATCGCCATGCCGGGCGGCTGCAACCTGGGTGCTCGCAAGATCGATATGCATATCCTGGGTCTCGAGGCTCTGGGCGTCGAGTTCGACACCGCCCACGGCTACATCAACGCCAGTGCTCCCCAGGGTCTGCACGGCACCACCGTCACGCTCGAATTCGCGAGCGTGGGCGCCACCGAGAACCTCATCATGCTGCCGTGCGCGCACAGGGCACCACGGTTATCGACAACGCTGCCCGCGAGCCCGAGATCGTCGACCTTGCCAACATGCTCAACGAGATGGGTGCCAAGATCGTCGGCGCAGGCACGCCCGTCGTGACCATCGAGGCGTGGAGGAGCTGCATCCCGTTACCCATTGCGTGGTGGGTGACCGCATCGAGGCCGGCACCTTTATCGTCGCCGGCGCCCTCATGGCCGATGAGCGCGGCGTCGATGTTACGGGCTTCTGCCCCATCCACCTGGGAATGGTGCTCAAAAAGATGGAACTTATGGGCATCGAGTGCGAGCGTATCGAGAGCGGCGTCCACGTCAATCGCGTCGAGCGCATCAGGCCGGTCGATATCCAGACGCTTCCGTTCCCGGGTTTCCCGACCGACATGCAGGCGCAGATCATGGTGCTTTCGGCCCTTGCCGACGGAAGCTCCGTAATTACCGAGAACATCTTCGAGAACCGCTTCATGTTCGCCTCCGAGCTCGTGCGTATGGGTGCCGATATTCGTATCGAGAGCCATCACGCCATGATTCACGGCGTCAAGGGCTTCTCGGGCGCACAGGTCACCTCACCCGACCTGCGTGGCGGCGCGGCGCTTGTGGTTGCCGGTCTTATCGCCGATGGCGTTACCGAGGTCTCGGCCATCCATCACATCAAACGTGGCTACGAGCAGTTTGTCGAAAAGCTGCAGGCGCTTGGCGCGCATGTCGAACATGCCACCGTTCCCGATCCCGTCATCTACTAATGCAGGTTGCCTATGTTTAACAAGAAACCCCTAGCGGATAACACCCGAAGACCCTCGACTGGTGCGCAGGCCAAGATCTACAGCCGCGACAATGTCGCACGCTATTCCGAGCGCGCCCGTCAGCGCCGTCGCGGCCGCGCGGTTCGCCGCGTAGCTCTCATCGCCGTACTCGGCGTGCTGCTGAGCGCCACGACTGCTGCGGGTCTGTGGTTTGCCACTATCATGGGCAAGCTTGGCGACTCCAATGTCATTACCAACAACCTGCGCCAGATTCTGGTCGATACCAATGAGGCAAAAGATCCGTTCTACGTGTTGCTTCTTGGTACCGACGGTCGTCCGGGCGAGGATACGTATCGTGCCGACTCGATTATCCTGGCACGCATCGACCCCACGCAAAAGCAGGCGACGCTCATTTCCGTTCCGCGCGACACCAAGGTCGTGTACAAGGGCGAGACCATGAAGATCAACGCCTGCCACACCGTTGGCGGCGCCGAGGCCATGGTCCAGGCGGTCAACGAGCTGTGCGGCGTGCAGATTTCTCACTATGCCGAGGTCAGCTTTGACGGCATGCAGTCGCTTATTGATTCGGTTGGCGGTATCGACATCAACGCGACCGACGACGTCGACGATCCCGAGCACCTGGATATTAAGATTACCGCTGGTCAGCAGCATATGGACGGCGCTACTGCCCTTACCTATGCCCGCTGCCGCTACACCTATGCCGACGGCGATTACACGCGCATGCGCCATCAGCGTCAGGTGCTTGGCGCCCTTGCCAACCAGATTCTCAATAACTTCGATGCCACGAAGATCTTTGGCCTGGTTAATTCGCTGTCCGATATGCTCGTAACCGATATGAGCGTTCAGGATATCGTCTCCACGGTTAATGCCATGCGCGGCATGGATGTCGAGGGCATCTACTCGGCCAACCTGCCTTCGTATGCTGACGACAGCACTATGATCGACGGCGTGAGCTATGTCTTTGTCTACGAAGACGAGCTTAAGGAAATGATGGCCCGCGTCGACGCCGGTGAGGATCCCAAGGGCCCCAACACCATGGGCCTTTCAGACGGCTCCAGCTCCACGATCGGTGACCTCAACAACAATACGTCCGAGGACTACGCATATGGCACCGCGACCTCGTCGGGTGGCTCGGACGATTCCGACGATTCGAGCGACGGCTCCGATTACTACGAAGAGCCCACCGGTGACGGCAACGGCTACGAAGCCAACTACTAAGTTACGGCGTTTTACCAAACGCCGTAACGGCTCGACGCTGCGCGCCGCCCAAGGCGACAATTTGTCATTCAAAAGGCAGGGCATGACCAGAAGGTCAATGCCCTGCCTTTTTCATGCCAACTTGTTCGCCTTGGACGTCGCTCGCTGACGTTGGCTCAACCTGCGATGTTGACTACTCCCCTTGTATCAAAAACCGCCCCGTTCTCTGTAGAGGACGGGGCGATTCGTCTTTTGGAATTGTGCAGCCAGGCTTATGCGAAGCGGGCGACGAGTTCCTGGAGGACGTCGTCATCTTGACGAGCGAGCTGACCGGGACAAACTCGTTGACGCCGTGGTAACAGTAGCCGCCTGTCGAGAGGTTGGGGCAGGGCAGGCCGCGGAACGACAGCTGTGCGCCGTCGGTGCCGCCGCGAATCGGCAGTACTTGGGGCTCAACGCCGCAGGCAAGGTAGGCTTCCTTGGCAACATCAATAAGCTCGGGATAGTCACGAACGATCTCGGCCATATTTCGATACTGCTGCTTAATCTCGACCGTTACGCGCTCCTCGCCCAGTCGCTGGTTGAGCAGTGCGGCGGCGGCATTCATCAGCTCGAGTTTCTGCTGGAACTTGGGCGGCATCGTGATCACGGACGATATAGCGCGCCGTGGCATGGTCGACCGTTGCCGAGACGCCCTCAAGGTGATAGAAGCCCTCGTAGCCCTCGGTGTATTCCGGGGCGCTGCTCGTAGGGGAGCAGGGGCGTGAAGTCGCAGAACAGGTTGCCCGCGTTGACCATGCGCCCCTTGGCGTCGCCGGGGTGAATGGACTGGCCCTCAAAGCGAACGGTTGCCTCGGCGGCGTTGAAGCACTCCCACTCAAGCTCGCCAACCGGACCGCCGTCGACCGTGTAAGCGTACTTGCAGCCGAGGCTCGATATCCAACAGCTCGGCACCGTGACCGATTTCCTCGTCCGGGCAGAAGCAAATGCCGAGCGCGGGATGGGGCAGGGAGGGATCCTGCGCGATGCGTGCGACAAGCGCCATGATTTCGGCGACACCCGCCTTGTCGTCGGCGCCCAGCAGCGTAGTTCCGTCGGTGCAGACAAGGTCCTCACCCACCAGGTTGTTGAGGGCAGGAAGTTTGGCGGTGCTCATGGACACGGGCTTGCCGTCGACGATGCCGCAAACCAGATCGCCGCCATCGTAGTGCACGATGTGCGGCGCTACGCCGGCGCCCGGCGCGACCTCGGTGGTATCGAGGTGCGCGATCAGGCCCAGGGCGGGCTTATTCTCGGAACCGGCGCTAGCGGGAATGTGCGCGCAGACATAGGCGTTTTCGGTTACATGGGCATCGGTTGCACCCAGCTCGCGCAGTTCTTCGGCAAGCACGTTGGCAAGGTCGAACTGTACGGTGCTCGACGGCACCTGGTCGCAGTTGGCATCCTCGGACTGCGTGTTGATCTGGACATAGCGCAAAAAACGCTCGAGGACGTCGGGGTCCGTGGTGGTGTTTTCCATAAAGATCGCTCCAATCTTGGTCGTCGTGTGCAACAAGAACTCTAGCACGGTATGCCGCGGCATACCGCGACGCTTGGATGGGGTAGAATCAGCCATTGAGTGCAGAAGGGACGGATGTTCATGGATACGACAAATAGCTCGCGCGAGCTACACCTAACGGTGGCGAACGAAGACTACTTGGAGTGCATGGTTCGCATCGAAAGCGAAGATGGGGAGACCGGCGGCGTGCGGTCGGTCGATATCGCACAGCGCCTTGGCGTCTCGAAGGCATCGGTCAACAAGGCGGTTTCGGCTCTCAAGGCATCTGAACTTGTCGAACAGTCTCACTACGGCAAAGTTATCCTGACTGACCGTGGGCGCGAGGTCGGCTCGGCTATCTGGTATCGCCATCGTCTGGTCCGCACGTTTTTGGTTCAGGAGCTCGGTGTCGAATTTGAGCGAGCCGATTCCGAGGCCTGCATGATGGAGCATGCTCTATCCGAGGACACGATGAACCGCTGGCTCGCCTATCTCGAAAAGCAGGGAATCAGCGTCGAGGAATAGCGGGATATATATGGATACGAGTTATTACAACCGCTTTGGTGCCGAGGAACTTACGCGCCGCTTGTCGAGCGAGACCTTGTTGGCGCAGGGCCCCATGGGCAGTGTTCTGTTGAGTGAGTACGATGCCGCCGACATTCCACCCGGCGTTTTGGAATCTGGCAGAGCCGCAGACCGTTTCTCGTATTCATCGCTTGTATGTCGCCGCCGGCGCGCAGGTGCTCATTACCAACACCTTTCAGGCATCAAGCTATGCCCTCAAGCACGATCAGATTGCGCCGTCCGTGGCGGAGGTCAATCGCGGGGCCGTCGACGATGCCCGCCAGGCGCACCCTCAGCTGCTACTGGGCTCGATGGGCCCGATCGGTATTGAGTGGTTTGCCGAAGACTCTGTCGAGTATCGTGAAATCCGAGGCATTGCGCGCGAACAGGCGCACACCTTGCTCAATGCTGGTGTTGACGGTCTGCTGATCGAGACGGTGACGTCTATCCGTAATTTGCAGCCCATGCTTGCCGGCGCCCGAGATGCCGCCGACGGCATGCCTGTCCTGGTGAGTTTTGTCGTTGACGATAAAGGCGACCTGTTGGGCGATGGCCTCAACATCGAGGCAGCCGTTTTGTACGCCGAAAAACACGGCGCAAACTCGGTTGGTGTTAATTGCTGTTCGCTTGCGGCCGCGAACGCGGCGGTGCCCAGGATGGTTGCATCGGCGACTACTCCCGTCACGGTGCGTCCCAACGTGGGCGATCCGGTCCAGACTCAGGATGGCCCCGTATGGCACGAGAACCCAGAAGCTTTCGCGCGCGCATGCATCGAATGGAGACATGCCGGTGCCGCAATGGTGGGCAGTTGCTGTGGAACCACGGCAATCACTACGGCAGCGATGGCCGAGGCGCTCGATATATAAAGGTCGAAACCGCTCCATACGGGGCGGTTTTTTTATTGCTTGCACATCGGCGGTAGCATTTGCCCAAATGGTGAATGCCGGTTTTGGCAGGTTGCTGGGCGAGCGTTGCGGGTATACCCCATGCGTACCATGATCCAAACACTGTGAGGTGTCTGCGCGTGTGCGCGATAATTCATTTTGGAACTGACGGTTGGCGCGCCCGCGTCGAGGACGACTTTACCGTCGACAACGTTGCCCGCATTGCCGATGCCGTCGGCGAGTTGTGGCAAAAGATCAATCCCGGCAAAACAGTATATATAGGGTTCGACACCCGGCCGCAGCGCGCGAGTTTGCTGAGCTTGCGGCAGGCGTGCTTGCCGCTCACGGATTGGACGCAGTGCTCGCATCTCGGCCTGTTCCGACCCCCGCCCTTACGTGGGCGGCGGCGTATGACGGCGAGGCCTGCGGTGCGCTCATGGTGACGGGATCCCATCATCCGCAGGGGTATCTGTGCCTTAAGCTGCGCATGGGAGATGGCTCGACGGCCAATCAGGATGTCATCGAAGAGCTCGAAGAGACTATGGCCCCCGAGCCGATGGGGATCGAGGAACGCTATCGCACCGCGGATATTATTCCTGACTATATGCAGGCGGTGGCATCGTTTGTCGATGCCGAGGCCATTCGAGCCGCTCACCTGCCGTGTGGTAGTTGACCCCATGGGCGGCGCGGCCCAGGGATATCTTGCCGACCTGCTGCGGGAGCTAGGCGTCGAGGTGCACGAGATTCATGCCGGACAGTCGTCCGATCAAGAGGACATTTGCCCCGACCCTGTTGAGCCGTGGGTGGACGCCTGCGAGCGTGCGGTTGTCGAGGACGGGGCGTGCGCAGGCCTGGTGACCGACGGCGATGCCGACCGTATCGGTGCGGTCGACGAACGCGGTAGATATATTCATCCGCATCAAATCATGGCGCTTGTTTTGGGCGACCTCGTTCAATTCCGCAATTTGGAGGGGCGTGTCGTCGTCAATCTCTCGTGCTCGACGCTCGTGCGTCGCATTGCCGAGGCGCTTGGCTGTCGTGTGACCGTTAAGCCGGTCGGTTTCAAATATATAGCTGCAGAGATGAAGAAGGGCGGCGTCCTCATGGGAGGCGAGGAGCCGGCGGTATCGGCATCGCCGCGCATATGCCTGAGCGTGATGGAATCCTTGCTTGTCTGATTCTGTGTGAGCTTATGGCAAAGACGGGCGCGCCTTTGGGCGTTTTGGTCGATCAGCTCGAGGCCAGTTTTGGTAAGACGAGCTATGGGCGTCGCGATTTGCGCCTTGAGGCCGAAGACGCCGAATCGCTGCGAACGCTGCTTCCTGGCATGAATCCTAAATCGATTTGCGGCAAGGCGCCGCAGGCTGTAAGCCATATGGATGGTTTACGTTTGGCATTCGAGGATGACACCTGGCTGCTGATCCGCCCCAGCGGGACCGAACCGGTGGTTCGCGTATACGCCGAGGGGTTCTCGGTGGAGGAGCGCGATGAGTTGCTCGATGCCGGCTGTGCTTGGCTAAGGGAGCCTATCAGCTTTAGCCATATGACGCTTCACTATAAAGAGGCCCTCGGTGAGCGGTAGAGAACGGCTGGCAAACGTAAGCAGGGTTTTAATATGTGTAGGAAATGTGTGCTCCCAGATTCCCGCCCCCGGCGCCCCTCCGGTCTGGCAATATATCTCCTTGCCGCGCGGCCCGGTCGGACCGGATCAGCCGCCAGGCGTGCACCTTGAGAACCGGATACTGCGAGGATGGACACATTCAGTGTCGCATCCGGGCAGACATCGAACCATTTGAAATGGTCTAACTTGGATTTGTTTTTCGCAAGGCCGCCGAGAGGCGGCCCCGAGAAATTCCTTTTCCTATACTAAAACCATATGAATCGAACGGAACCGATCAGCGATGGACTGAGAGGACCGGACGGGCTCGAAGCCCAGATATTTTTGGACGGAGAGTTCGATCCTGGCTCAGGATGAACGCTGGCGGCGCGCCTAACACATGCAAGTCGAACGGCACCCCTCTCCGGAGGGAAGCGAGTGGCGAACGGCTGAGTAACACGTGGAGAACCTGCCCCCTCCCCCGGGATAGCCGCCCGAAAGGACGGGTAATACCGGATACCCCGGGGTGCCGCATGGCACCCCGGCTAAAGCCCCGACGGGAGGGGATGGCTCCGCGGCCCATCAGGTAGACGGCGGGGTGACGGCCCACCGTGCCGACAACGGGTAGCCGGGTTGAGAGACCGACCGGCCAGATTGGGACTGAGACACGGCCCAGACTCCTACGGGAGGCAGCAGTGGGGAATCTTGCGCAATGGGGGGAACCCTGACGCAGCGACGCCGCGTGCGGGACGGAGGCCTTCGGGTCGTAAACCGCTTTCAGCAGGGAAGAGTCAAGACTGTACCTGCAGAAGAAGCCCCGGCTAACTACGTGCCAGCAGCCGCGGTAATACGTAGGGGGCGAGCGTTATCCGGATTCATTGGGCGTAAAGCGCGCGTAGGCGGCCCGGCAGGCCGGGGGTCGAAGCGGGGGGCTCAACCCCCCGAAGCCCCCGGAACCTCCGCGGCTTGGGTCCGGTAGGGGAGGGTGGAACACCCGGTGTAGCGGTGGAATGCGCAGATATCGGGTGGAACACCGGTGGCGAAGGCGGCCCTCTGGGCCGAGACCGACGCTGAGGCGCGAAAGCTGGGGGAGCGAACAGGATTAGATACCCTGGTAGTCCCAGCCGTAAACGATGGACGCTAGGTGTGGGGGGACGATCCCCCCGTGCCGCAGCCAACGCATTAAGCGTCCCGCCTGGGGAGTACGGCCGCAAGGCTAAAACTCAAAGGAATTGACGGGGGCCCGCACAAGCAGCGGAGCATGTGGCTTAATTCGAAGCAACGCGAAGAACCTTACCAGGGCTTGACATATGGGTGAAGCGGGGGAGACCCCGTGGCCGAGAGGAGCCCATACAGGTGGTGCATGGCTGTCGTCAGCTCGTGTCGTGAGATGTTGGGTTAAGTCCCGCAACGAGCGCAACCCCCGCCGCGTGTTGCCATCGGGTGATGCCGGGAACCCACGCGGGACCGCCGCCGTCAAGGCGGAGGAGGGCGGGGACGACGTCAAGTCATCATGCCCCTTATGCCCTGGGCTGCACACGTGCTACAATGGCCGGTACAGAGGGATGCCACCCCGCGAGGGGGAGCGGATCCCGGAAAGCCGGCCCCAGTTCGGATTGGGGGCTGCAACCCGCCCCCATGAAGTCGGAGTTGCTAGTAATCGCGGATCAGCATGCCGCGGTGAATGCGTTCCCGGGCCTTGTACACACCGCCCGTCACACCACCCGAGTCGTCTGCACCCGAAGTCGCCGGCCCAACCGTCAAGGGGGGAGCGCCGAAGGTGTGGAGGGTGAGGGGGGTGAAGTCGTAACAAGGTAGCCGTACCGGAAGGTGCGGCTGGATCACCTCCTTTCTAGGGAGATACATTCTTAGAGAGACATACTTTAACTCGAATGGAGGGCAGGAGCCCGTCCGGTGGATGTCGCCCGCGATGAAGTCCCCGCAGCACCCGGTCCCCGGGGTCGCACCCGCGTACCTTGAGAGCCGCATAGCGATAGGAGAGAGATGGAAGAGTATCCTCTTCCAGACTCGATTCTTTTCTGCGATTTAAAGACAGAATGATAGCAATCATTCATCCGATCCAAACAAGAAGAATTCACTTATATATGAGTGAGGAGCATCTGATCGCGAGCACAGTCAAGGCTGTGCCGCGGTATGAGATACCCGAATTGCGACATACGAGCGCTATTCATGATATCGATTAATTTAACTTAATTAGCGACACGTGGATATCCCGCGGGCCCGGAGCGGTCCCGCAAGATACCACGGGCGCACGGCGGATGCTTGGCACAGGGAGCCGATGAAGGACGCGGCAAGCTGCGATAATCCCCGGCGAGGAGCACACATCCTTCGACCCGGGGGTCTCCGAATGGGCGAACCCATCCACAGAGGTGTGGATATCCCCCCGCTGAACGCATAGGCGGGGGGAGGACAACCCGGGGAACTGAAACATCTAAGTACCCGGAGGAGAGGAAATCAATCTCGAGACTCCCCGAGTAGCGGCGAGCGAAAGGGGACCGATGGCCAAACCGTCGAGCGGGCATACCCGGCAGGGGTTCCGCCGACGGGGTTGCAGGGCCGCGCATCCGGGGGCTGCCGCCCCCGGGCGCAGGTCCGGCTGGGGAGCGGAACGGCATGGGAGGGCCGGCCGCAGCGGGTGACAGCCCCGTACGCGAACCCAGACCGGACGGCGCGACGCGGTCCCTGAGTAGGGCCGGGCACGTGAAACCCGGTCCGAACCTGGGTGGACCACCATCCAAGCCTGAGTACTACCCTGTGACCGATAGCGCACCAGTACCGTGAGGGAAAGGTGAAAAGCACCCCGGGAGGGGAGTGAAACAGTACCTGAAACCGTGCGCCCACGAGCAGTCGGAGCACCTATACGGTGTGACGGCGTGCCTTTTGTAGAATGAGCCAGCGAGTCGCTGGCGCGGGGCGAGGTTAACCGAAAGGGAGCCGGAGCGAAAGCGAGCCTTAACAGGGCGACTTGAGTCCCGCGCCGCGGACGCGAAGCCGGGTGAGCTATCCGTGGGCAGGCTGAAGCGGGGGTAAGACCCCGTGGAGGGCCGAACGCACGTCGGTTGAAAACGGCGGCGATGACCTGCGGATAGGGGTGAAAGGCCAATCAAACCCGGAGATATCTCGTTCTCCCCGAAATAGCTTTAGGGCTAGCGTCGCGCGTTCACCGCCGGAGGTAGAGCACCGGATGGACGAGGGGGCTTCGCCGCCTACCGAATCCAACCGAACTCCGAATGCCGGCGGCCCAGAGCGCGGCAGTCAGAGCATGTGGGCTAAGCTGTGTGCTCGAGAGGGAAACAGCCCGGACCGCCCGCTAAGGTCCCCAAGTTCCAGCCGAGTGGCAAAGGATGTGCGTCCGCCCAGACAACCAGGATGTTGGCTTAGAAGCAGCCATGCATTCAAAGAGTGCGTAACAGCTCACTGGTCGAGTGGACATGCGCCGACAATACACGGGGCTAAGCTGGACACCGAAGCGGCGGGATTTTGATTTTCAGAATCGGTAGGGGAGCTTCCCATGGGCGGTGAAGCCGCCGGGCGACCGGCGGTGGAGCGCATGGGAGTGAGAATGCTGGCATGAGTAGCGAGAGACGAGAGAGTAACTCGTCCGCCGTGAACCCGAGGTTTCCTGGGCAAGGCTAATCCTCCCAGGGTCAGTCGGGGGCTAAGGCGAGGCCGGAAGGCGTAGCCGACGCGCAGCAGGCAGACATTCCTGCACCGCGCACGCGGCGCTACGACCGACGGGGCGACGGATGGGGGTGGCTCGGCGGGGTTCTGGACGTCCCCGTGATGGAGCGCGGCCCGCGGACCAGGGAAATCCGGTCCGCACGAGGGCGAGGCTCCGGACGAAGCATCTGAGCGAAGCGAGTGAGCCCGAGGTCCCTAGAAAAACCCCTAGGCAGGCGCGTGCGCGCCCGTACCGCAAACCGACACAGGTGGGTGGGTAGAACATACCGAGGCGATCGGGTCAACCATGGTCAAGGAACTCGGCACAATGGCCCCGTAACTTCGGGAGAAGGGGTGCCCGCGCGTACGTGAACGGACTTGCTCCGGGAGCGGAGGCGGGCCGCAGTGGAGAGGCCCAAGCGACTGTTTACCAAAAACACAGGACTCTGCAGAAGCCGCAAGGCGACGTATAGGGTCTGACGCCTGCCCGGTGCCGGAAGGTCACGCGGAGGGGTTAGCCGTTAAGGCGAAGCCCCGAAGCCAAGCCCCGGTAAACGGCGGCCGTAACTATAACGGTCCTAAGGTAGCGAAATTCCTTGTCGGGTAAGTTCCGACCTGCACGAAAGGCGCAACGACTTGGGCGCTGTCTCGACCATGGACCCGGTGAAATTGCACTGGTCGTGAAGATGCGACTTACCCGCGGAAGGACGGAAAGACCCCGTGAACCTTCACTGCAGCTTGGCATTGGCCGCTGGTCCCGCGTGTAGAGGATAGGCAGGAGGCATCGATCCGGAGGCGCCAGCCCCCGGGGAGCCGCCCTTGGAATACTGCCCTCGCGCGACCGGCGTCCTAACCCGAGGCCGTCAACCGGCTCGGGGACCGTGCCAGGCGGGCAGTTTGACTGGGGCGGTCGCCTCCTAAAGGGTAACGGAGGCGCGCGAAGGTCCGCTCGGGACGGTCGGCAACCGTCCTTTTGAATGCAAGAGTACAAGCGGGCTTGACTGCGAGGCCCACAAGCCGAGCAGGTGCGAAAGCAGGCTCTAGTGATCCGGCGGCCCCGAGTGGGTGGGCCGTCGCTCAACGGATAAAAGGTACTCCGGGGATAACAGGCTGATCTTGCCCAAGAGTCCACATCGACGGCAAGGTTTGGCACCTCGATGTCGGCTCATCGCATCCTGGGGCTGGAGCAGGTCCCAAGGGTACGGCTGTTCGCCGTTTAAAGCGGTACGCGAGCTGGGTTCAGAACGTCGTGAGACAGTTCGGTCCCTATCCTCCGTGGGCGCAGGAGAATCGATGGAGGCTGCCCCCAGTACGAGAGGACCGGGGTGGACGCACCTCCGGTGAACCGGTTGTCGACCAACGGCACGGCCGGGTAGCCGCGTGCGGCGCGGATAACCGCTGAAGGCATCTAAGCGGGAAGCCGTTCCAGGGATTAGTTCTCCTTCCGGTAAGGGCCCAGGTAGACTACCTGGTCGATAGACGGCAGGTGCAAGGACGGCGACGTCCTCAGCCGAGCCGCACTAATCGCCCGAGCTCTTCCGGAACCGCACCTCGCGGCCCGCGGGACTTCGCGCTCGAAAGCGCGGTCCGGGCACGAGGATGCCCCCGAGTCAGTTCCCTTTCCTATACGCCATGCGGCCCCCAGGGCACGTGTATGCGATACCGGACACCGTAACGGTGGGCGCCGCCCACCGGTCAGCGGCCAGAGCATGGGGGGCACGCCCGGTCCCGTTCCGAACCCGGAAGCTAAGCCCCATCGCGCCGAGAGTACTGCGGGGCCAGCCCGTGGGAGGCCAGGGCGCCGCTGACCGGTGGACGGCACCGAGCCGTCATTGGGAATGTAGAAGGGGGAGGCCTCGCGGCCTCCCCCTTTTTTGCGCTTATAGGGCCATCACTCCACTGTCGCTGTGTTTTTGACCCTCGTTTGTCGCATCTTCTGCGAACGGGCTACAATGTCATAGTCTGTGCAGCATGGAGGTGATTATGGCCGAAGCCGGAATCGGCGTTGATATCGTCGAGATTCCCGAATGAAATCAATCCTTGAGAAGACGCCCGCGTTTGCTCGGCGCGTGTTTACCGATGAAGAGCGTTCGTATTGCGATGCCTCGTCTCGTCCTGCCGCGCATTATGCCAGTCGTTTTGCTTCTCGCGAGGCGGTACTTAAGGCGCTTGGTACGGGTTTTAGCCAGGGCGTTGGCCGTAAAGACGTTTCCGTAACGCGCGATAAGCTCGGCAAGCCAAAAGCGCTGCTTTCGGGTCGTGCTCTTGAAATCGCCCGGGAATTGGGTGTTGTCGAGGTCGCTCTTTCTATTACTCTGACGGGTGACTTGGCTGTCGCTAATGCCATTGCGATCACCGAGGATGCTCGACCTAAACCCAAGGAAGAAAAGGTGAGCACGAAGGAGCGCGTTGCTCAGACATTTAAAGAGGCTCGTTCTGTCTTAGACGAGCTCGAACAGCTGCAACAATCTGCTTTGTCGGAACATCTGGTTGATGATCCGCAAGATATGCTAGGAGCATAGATGAAACCGGTTTTGAGTACCGAGGAAGTCGTTCGCCTCGAAGATATTATCGAGCGTGAGGGTACCTCGAAGGCCGAACTCATGGAGTTGGCGGGCGAATTTGCCGCCAATGAGATTTTAAAGCTCAATCCCGATCGCGTTCTTGTATTGGTCGGTTTTGGCAACAATGGCGGAGATGGCTGGGTTGCCGCTGACATTCTGACGCATAAGGGCGTTGATGTAGATATCGTCTCTCCGGTTGAGCCGGATGAGATCCCTGCCGCTCTCGCTCGTCATGTCGCCCGTCGCACTGCTGGCCGCGACGTGCACGTGTGTGTCGGTCCCTCTCGTGATGAGCTGGAGGTGCTGATTGATAAGGCTGATGTTGTAGTCGATGCCATTTTTGGTACCGGTTTTCATGGTGATCTTCGTGCGCCGTTTTCAATCTGGATCCCCACGGTCAATGAAAATGCCGATCGCGTTGTCTCCATCGATGTTCCTTCGGGCCTGAATGCCGAGACGGGTGTGGTGGATGACGACTGCATTCGTGCCGAGCGTACGGTGACGATGATTGCTCCCAAGATCGGCTTATACAGCGCTGACGGTCCCGAATATGCAGGCGATCTGGTCTGCGGCGGTCTGTATGACCGCCTTGATGAGGTTATTGACGATGTCGACCATGCTGCCGAGATCGTGGAACCCGGTGACCTTGTGGACTATTTTGCTCCGCTGCCTACGAATATCGATAAGTACTCGCGCGGCTCGGTGCTCATTGTTGCCGGATCGGCGCAGTATCCTGGTGCGGCCATTATGGCTGCCAAGTCCGCTGCCCGCGCAGGCGCCGGCTATGTGGCAGTCGCGACTCCGGATGCGTGTGCCAACCTTATCCGCATGGCGCTCCCCTCGATTCCGGTCTTTGCTATTCCATCTGATTCCCGCGGTTCTTTTGGTGCCGCTGCGCGCATGACGGTATGTGAGATTGCCAAGAAATATAGCTGCGTGCTGTGTGGTCCCGGCATGACGACATCTGCCGGTGCCATGCAGGTGGTTTCGGGTCTGCTTGAGCTCGACGTACCGCTTATCTTGGATGCCGATGCTCTCAACTGCCTTGCCAAGATTGCAATCGATGGCATCGACAGTAATCCCGAGATGTATCGTCGTGAGCAGCCGCTCGTTATGACGCCGCATTATCGTGAGCTTTCGCGTCTCGTCGCCGGTGATGAGGTCAATGACCTTGGAACCGCGATTGCCGCCGCGCAAAAGGTTGTCTGGGCCGCCGGTTCCGATAACCTCGTTGTTATCGCTAAGGGCCCGACGACGGCCATTTGCGGTGTTGAGCGCGTGCTGCTGCCGCTCTCTGGCCCGGCGTCGTTGGCGACCGCTGGCTCGGGTGACGTCCTTGCGGGTATTCTGGCCGGCACGCTAGCCACCATGCGCGATGAGATGGACCGCTGGGAGCTGCTGTACTCGTATGCCGTCGCGCTTCATAGCTATGCCGGTTTTGCCGCGGCGACGGAGTTTGGCGAGAAGAGCGTTATCGCGACCGATCTTATCGACTCGATCGGTCCCGCCATGGAGTTGGCGGCAAAGGATGCGCTCGATGATCTGGGAATCACGGACGAAGGGTCGGATGACTAATTATGAATAAAGCCGATTTGACGCGTTGGTCCTGGGTCGAGATCGACCGCGGGGCGCTTCGCCGCAACACGAGGGCCTATAAGAATTTGCTGAATCCGCGTCAGCGCCTGTGCTGCGTGGTTAAAGCCGACGCTTATGGTCATGGAGCTGTTGAGTGCGCCAAGATCATGTATTCGGCCGGCGCCGACATGTTTGCCGTGGCGACGGTTAACGAGGGCGTTGAGCTCCGACAGGGCGGGATTACGAAACCCGTCCTTATCCTAAGCGAGCCGCCTATCGAGGCCATTCCGACGTTGCTCGAGTTCGATATCATGCCCTCGGTCTATACGTCCGACTTTGCTCTTGCGTATGGCGAATGTGCCGTCGCGGCGGGCAAGGTGGGCAAGTATCATCTCGCCATCGAGACGGGCATGAACCGCATCGGCGTACATTACACGCAGGTGCTCGACTTTGTCCGCGGTATTGATTTCCATCGCGGTATTCAGTGCGACGGCGTATTTACGCACTTCGCCACGGCCGATGAACCTTCGGGCTGGGACTACAAGCTGCAGTGCCAGCGCTTTACCGAGGCCGTTCAGGCCATTAAGGATGCGGGTTTTGAGTGCGGTATCGTGCATTGCGCCAACACGCCGTCCTCGATGCTCGACCCCTCGATGCATTTTGATATGATTCGCGCCGGCGTTGGCTTGTATGGCATGCAGCCGTGCGAGCTGAGTAGCCGTGTGATGCAGCTCGATCCCGTTATGAGCGTTCATGCGCGCGTGACGCGCGTGGCGCACCCTGCGATGGGCGAGGGCGTGGGCTACGGTTTTACCTACCGCGTACCGCGTACGCGCGTTCAGATCTGCACGCTGCCGATCGGTTATGCCGACGGCCTATCGCGTACGCTTTCCAATCGTATGGATGTGCTGTATCGCGGCGAGCGCGTGCGTCAGGTTGGCAATATCTGCATGGATCAGTTTATGGTCGCCATTCAGTCCAACCCGGCACACGAGATTCCCGAGGCCGAGTATGGTGACGAGATGATCATTGTCGGCCGCGATGGCGATGCCGAGATCACTATGGACGAGATGGCCCGACTGCGCGGAACGATTAACTACGAGGTCGCCTGCGGCTTTGGCATGCGTCTCGACAAGGTCTACGTGTAGGAGCCGCTATGGGCGTCATGCACATTCCCGGCCATACCCATCAGGCGCCACGTGAGGTCGCACTCGAGGAGATTGAGGCTGTTTTAGGCGACTGCCATCTCTGCCAGCTCTATCAGTCGCGCCATAACATCGTGTTTGGCGTGGGAAACCCCCACGCTCGCGTCATGTTTATTGGTGAAGCACCGGGTCGCAACGAGGATTTGCAGGGCGAGCCCTTTGTGGGGGCGGCGGGTGAAGACCTCAACGGCATTTTGTCCCTGGCAGGTCTTAAGCGCGAGGACGTCTATATCGCCAACGTGCTTAAGTGCCGCCCGCCGGGAAACCGCAATCCGCGTCCCGAGGAAGTGCTGGCTTGCTCACCGTTTTTGCGCGAGCAGATTCGAAGCATCTGGCCCGATATCATCGTGACGCTCGGTAACCCCGCAACGCACTTTTGTGCTCAAGACCGAGATCGGCATTACCAAGCTGCGCGGCAGGTTCCATCAGATGGGCCACTTTGTGGTGATGCCGACGTTTCATCCTGCGGCGGCGCTGCGCAATCCGGCGTGGCAGGAGTTGCTGGAGGAAGACTTTAAGATGCTGGGCGACTATCTGGAGCGGCACCCCGCGCCGGAGACCGCCTCGGAATAATAATAAGGAGCGTATATGTCCCTGGAGCGCCTGGGGGTAGGTACTTACAAAACGACTTGCGCTGCCGATACGGAGTACTTTGGCGAGCTAATTGCACCGTGCCTTGAGGACGGCGATGTGCTCATCCTGACCGGTGGCCTGGGAGTGGGCAAAACTCACTTTACCAAGGGCGTCTCGCGCGGGCTGGGCGATGGGCATATGGTTACGAGCCCTACGTTCGCCCTCATGGCCGTTCACGATCAAGGTCGTATTCCGCTGTTTCACTTTGATCTATACCGCCTGGAGCATGCCTACGAGCTCGAGGATACGGGCATTTTCGATGTGCTGGGCTATGAGGGTGCTTGCCTGCTGGAATGGGGCGAACAATTCCAGGACGAGCTGACGGATGAGTATCTTTCGGTGACGCTCAGGCGTGATGAGGGCGACAGCGACGTGCGAACGATAACGCTTGAGGCGCACGGTGACCGCGCAATGGAGCTTTCCCATTTGATAGATAAGGCTGTACAAGATGAGCTTGCATAACGACAACGCGCTGGTGGTGGCGCTCGACACATCGACCGACATGCTTGCCTGCGCGGCAAGCTGGATTGACGTGCAGACAGGCGAGGCAAAGCTGGTAAGTGGGGACCATCTGTGTCGCCGCCATGCCAACGTGGAGCTCGTGAATACTGTTGATGACCTACTGAAGCAGGCCGGCCTGGATCGCAGCGATGTCGGCTGTTATGTGGTCGGTCGCGGTCCCGGCTCGTTTACGGGCGTGCGTATCGGCATCTCCACCGCAAAGGGTCTGGCGCACGGTGCCAATGTGCCGTTGCTGGGCGTGTCGACGCTCGATGCTTGCGCCTGGACGGCATGGAAGGCCGGCGTGCGCGGCAAGCTTGGTGTTCTTGCCGATGCCATGCGCGGCGAGGTGTACCCGGCGCTCTATGTGCTGGGGGATGAGGGCCCCGAGCGTCTGTTTGAGCGCGAGCGCGTGGTCAAGGCCGCCGTGGCGCTTGATGAGTGGCGCCAGACCGCGGACTGGGATCAGGTTCAGCTGACTGGTGACGGTCTCGTGCGTTATGGCAAACTGCTGGGCGAGGATGAGACGGCGCGCTGCGTGGAGCGAGACCTGTGGTGGCCCTCGGGCGAGGGCCTGCTGATGGCGCACGCCGCAGGCGATGGCGATCCGGCTCGCGTCTTGCCGATCTATACGCGCCTTCGGACGCGAGGAAAACGAGCGCAAGCGTCTGGGCCTTGCCGAGAGCGCGCAGAGTGAGGTGACAGGTGTTGCCGACGAGCTTGCCGGACGCATCTGCAATTCCGCCCCATGGGCGCGGCGGATGCCGAGGGCGCGAGCGCACTGGAGACCGCCTGCTTTGAAGGCGCCGGACACGAGGCGTGGACGCCGGGCATGTTCCTGTCCGAGCTGGGCGAGGACGTTGCCGCGCCACGTAGCTGGTGGGTGGCGCACGACGACGGCCGTCTGCTGGGTCTTGCCGGCGGTATGGTCGTCGACGGGGACGTGCAGATTATGGACGTTGCCGTCGATCCGGCGCATCGCCGCGAGGGCATCGCCCGCAAGCTTCTGTCGCACGTGAGCTATGACGCGCAGATGCTCGGCTGCACCACGGCTTCGCTTGAGGTTGAGGACGGCAACGAGGCCGCAATTGCGCTCTATGCCGCTCTGGGCTTTACCGAGGCGGGTCGTCGCCGTGGCTATTACGGTGCCGGCAAGGATGCCATCGTCATGACGGCGCCGCTGCCCCTGGTGCTTCCTCTCGACAATGCCTCGCCCGAGCCGACGGCTGCCGAACAACGCGTATGGCCGCTGCCCGCGCCCAAGCGCTCTGCCGAGGAACGTGTCGAGATTGAGCGTCGCCGCCTAGTACTCGCTATCGAGAGCTCCTGCGACGAGACGGCGGTGGCGATTATCGATGCGGACGGCAATATGCTGGCCAACCAGGTGTCGACGCAGATTGATTTTCATGCCCGCTTTGGCGGTGTGGTACCCGAGATTGCCTCGCGCAAGCACGTTGAGGTCATCGTGAGCGTCGTGGACGCGGCACTCGAGGACGCGCAGCGTCGCTGGGCCTTACGGGCGGAGCCATTGCACCAAGTGAGCTTGCCGCCGTGGGCGTGACGCAAGG
>ENA-OPYV01000015-OPYV01000015.1-human-gut-metagenome-genome-assembly--contig:-NODE-15-length-52577-cov-6.723356_pt1 | contig 52577 bp, 55 predicted proteins | sample MGYA00242474_ERZ504485 | MGnify/ENA primary metagenome ERZ504485 (study PRJEB26092, sample SAMD00036263) | human gut metagenome | host: Homo sapiens | study: EMG produced TPA metagenomics assembly of...
GGTTGTGGCCTTCGCCCGGGATGTATGCGGTGACTTCCACACCGGAGCTCAGGCGCACACGGGCGACCTTACGCAGTGCCGAGTTCGGCTTCTTCGGGGTGGTGGTGTAAACACGGGTGCACACGCCACGACGCAGCGGGCTTCCCTTCAGTGCCAAAGTCTTGGACTTCTTCGGCTTTGCCTGACGTCCCTTACGGACGAGCTGTTCAATAGTAGGCAACTTGAATTCTCCGATTCAGTGGTTTCTCTTGTTTTCGTGTGACCGCCGCACTGCACCCACACTCCACGACACTGAATCGTAAAGATAGCCACAGTCCACCGGCCCGATGGCCCGTCCCTCTCTCACCGCCGCATTGCTGCGCGTGATGCAATCGAGTTCCGGGATATCCCAACCCGCACGCCTGTTACATAAGGCATGCCGTTGGCACACACGAATTACCAGTATACAGGTCTGCCGGACAATGCTGGATAATCGTGTCGCGACAGCAACGGCCGTTATACGAAGAGTGGCTCCGACGCCATCCTGGCATCGGAGCCACTCTCCCACGCGCCACCTTGCGCGCATCGCTTCAAACCTCTGAGTCTTTTCATAACCCCATGCGGCCCGGCGCCCTCGCCGTACTGCCTATGCCGCCATCTCGAATCGCCATATTCGGTTGTTCTTCAGTTATATCTTGAAGGCGTTGCGCATGGGCCTCACGGCCATCGGCGCCTCATTGCGACCTGACGAATTCTCGACCGATCTGCAACTCCGGCCTTCACCTTTAGTATACCGCAAACGAACATATGACACGGGGCAAAACACCCCTAAATCCCAATATTTTCAATACTTAACCGAACTTCAGCGCAAAGCAACACAATCTAACATCGCCATGGAAAAACAGGTCAAAACAGAACAGCCTCTGAACCGTTCTGTACGGTTCAGAGGCTGCCTGACCGATGCCACGAATCACATTCAGGCGTTGACCGTTTCCTCGGACTCATCCTTGACGGCGTCCCCGGCTTCCGAAGCCTTGGCCGCGGAACCCTTCTCGCCATTGTCGGAATCCGGGTGGATCTGATGCTTGTCATCGTGCTCGCGCCACCAGCTGGACAGCACCGAACCGGAGATGTTGTGCCATACGCTGAAGAAGGTGGACGGCACGGCGGCAAGCGGGTTGGACGCGAAGGAGCTCAGGGCCAGCGTGGCGCCCAAAGCGGAATCCTGCATGCCGACCTCGAAGGTGATGGCCTTCTGCTGCGCGTAGCGGAAGCCCTTCGGATACACCTTGTACATGAGCTTGGAGAAGCCGAAGCCCAGCGCGTAGCCGCACAGGTTGTGCAGGATGACCACCGGGATGGCAAGCAGCGAGGATGCCACGAACAGCTTCGAACCATTGGCTGCGACCACGACGCCGATGATGAGCAGGATGGCGACCTGGGACACGATCGGCAGCGCCACCGTGACCTTCTCGATCTTCTCCTTGAAGATGGCGTGGCAGATCACACCGAGCGCGATCGGGAACAGCACCACCTTGACCGCGTTGAGGAACAGGGACTCGACCGGCACGGTCACATACTGGGAGGCGAGCCACTGCATCAGCAGAGGAATCATGAACGGCGCGCACAGCGTGGACAGGATGCCGATGGACACGTCAAGCGCCACGTCGCCACGGCTCAGATAGCTCATCACGTTGGATGAGGTGCCGGACGGGCAGCAGCCGACCAGAATCACGCCCACGGCAAGCGGGCCGTCGAGACGGAAGATCCAGCACAGCAGCACGGCCACCAACGGCATGATCACGAAGTGGGCCACCGTGCCGACGACGACCATCAGCGGCTGGGTGAGGATACGTTTGAAATCGTCGAGCGTCAGCGTCAGGCCCATGCCGAACAGCACGATGCCCAGGAAGTATCCGGTGTAGGACTTGCCCCACAGGCTGGTTTGCGGCACGAAGTAGTTGAACACGGCCCATACGATCACGATCACGGTGAACCATTTGGTGAGCCAATCACCAAACGCCTTGATCTTCTGCATTATCGTTTCCTCTTTTCTCAATCACGTTTCCATGGAAGTCATTTCCGGGGAAAACAAAACGGGACCGACTTTCCGCCGACCCCGTCGTGACATCTTCCGTTGGAATTGCCTACAAATTAGGCACCCACCCATCAAGTGCGTAACATTCCGTTCACATAATGAACATCACTTGACGGCCGGAAGCGCAACACGCCGACGCGCGCACATCCAAAAAATCGTGTATAGTATCCATTCGTTGCGCTTCCGCATGGAAGTGAGAACATGGTGGCTATAGCTCAGTTGGTAGAGCATCTGATTGTGGTTCAGAAGGTCGCGCGTTCGAGCCGCGTTAGCCACCCCGGTGAAACCTCGGAAGAAATTCCGAGGTTTTTTGCTATCCGCGGCGGCCGACGCGCGGAACCAGACTTTCCCGATCGCAAGCAACCCACAACAAAAGGAACGACCATGCTGTCTTTCGAAAACGACTACTCCTGCGCCGCGACGCCGGAAATCATCGCCCGTCTCGCCGAAACCGCGACCAACCAGTATCCCGGCTACGGCACCGACGACGTCTGCGAAAGCGCCAAAGCCAAAATCCGCGAGGCCTGCGCATGCCCGGACGCCGAAATCTTCTTCCTCGTCGGCGGCACTCAGACCAACCAGGTCGTCATCGACGCCATCACCCCACCGTATGCGGGCGTGGTGGCGGCCACCACCGGACATGTGAACGTGCATGAGGCGGGCGCTATCGAATTCACCGGCCACAAAGTGCTCACGCTCCCCCACCATGACGGCAAAATCGACGCGGATGAACTCGACGAATACTGCGCCACGTTCTACGCGGACGGCAACTACACGCATATGGTGTTCCCCGGCTGCGTGTACATTTCGCAGGCCACCGAATACGGCACGCTGTACACGCTGGCCGAGCTCGAGGCGATCCGCAAGATCTGCACGAAGTACGACATGCCGTTGTTCATCGACGGCGCGCGTCTCGGCTACGCGCTGACCGCCTCCGGCAACGACGTGACGATCGAGGACATCGCGCGTCTCGCCGACGTGTTCTATATCGGCGGCACCAAGGTGGGCGCGATGTTCGGAGAGGCCGTGGTGTTCACGCACGGCAACATGCCGAAGCATTTCGTGACGATCGTCAAGCAGCATGGCGCGCTGCTGGCCAAGGGATGGCTGCTGGGACTGCAGTTCGACACGTTGTTCACCGACGGCCTGTACCTGCGCATCGCCCGCCACGCCAACGATGCCGCGGACCGTATCCGCAAGGTGCTGGTGGAACGTGGCTACACGCTGACTTTCGATGCGCCGACCAACCAGATCTTCGTCACGCTCGACAACGAGACCTCCGAACGTCTGCAACGCGACGTCCGTCTCGGCTTCACGGAAAAGGCGGACGACACGCATACCGTGATGCGCATCTGCACCAGCTGGGCCACGACCGACAAGCAGGTGGACGAGCTGGTCGCACTGCTGTAAAAGACAGTCCGCAAAACAAGGAAAGCCGGGAAATCGCTCCCGGCTTTTCGCTTATGTATAACGATTGTATTGCGATTGCGGCAGGCGCCATTCAGCGACGGTTATCGGCGATCGCCTCACGTTCCATCGCGACGAACTTACGTACGGACGATTCCACCGAATAATTGGTTTTCGTATGTTTGGCGTAGGTGCCGCCCCACTTGGCGAGCTGCGCCGGATGGTCGATCCACCAGTCGATACGACGGGCCAGCGCGTCCACATCGTCCACGGGGAACAACGATTCGTCCAGCAGCGCGAACTGGCCGGCCGCGCTCAGCGACGACGAGGCAATCACCGGCACCAGACCGGCGGCCATGCCTTCGATGACACTCACCGATTCGAGATCGGCGATCGACGGATGCACCAGCAGATCGCCGGAACGCAGCAACGCCGGCATGTCGGCATTCCGGTGGAATCCGATCGAAGCCGGACGAGACAACAGCCGTCCGGCCATACGCTGCAACCTCTTCTTAAGCGGCCCGGTGCCGGCGATCACCAATCGATGTCCTGCGCGTGACGGCAGCGGGCGATCGCCCGGATCAACGCGACATGGTTCTTCTCATTGGTCAGTCGTCCCGACGCGACGATACGGAACGGCACCGGCGACGGCTCGTCCGCCTTGCGCTGCCGCTTCGGCGTGAACCGCGATTCGTAGCCGTTGGAGATGACATGCAGCTTCGACTTGCATCCATGCGAGCGCAGCAGGCTCGCACCCAATTCGGTCGGCACATGCACATGGTCGATCTTGCGGTACAGCCATATGTCGAACAGCCAGTAGATGAACGAGTCGATGCCGGGCACATATTTCAAAGGCCCCGCGGAATACGTGACGTTCTCCGGCTGCACGTGGTAGCCGGCCGTAACGGCGATGCCCATCTGTTTGGCGACCTTGCAGGCATGCTGGCCGAAACGGAACGGCGTGTAGATATGCACCACGTCCACACCATCGAACGCCTTGCGAAACAGCGTGTCGCTCGGCTCGGCGAACTGCATCTGCTGCTTCTTCGCCACCCAGCTGACCAACGGCACATGATTGACGCGCGCGGGATATTCGGGCGCGCCGATGCCCACCAAACGGACATGATGCCCCTGGCGCTCCAGCTCCTGCGCCCACTGCAACGCCGAATTCGAGGTGCCATTGCCCCGATTCCCCGACGTGTCGACCACCATGGCAATGGTCAGGGGGGGTTGCGTTTCATTCTTCTCATTCTCGGACATGCGTTCCATCCTACGCCGATGGCACAATAGAAGTCATGACTGAAGAGAATCGTGCCCTCGGCACTCCGCTTGGCAAGCATCCGACCCGTGTTCTGTTCCTTGGCTCCGGCGAGCTGGGCAAGGAAGTCACCATCGAACTGATGAGACTCGGCGCATGGGTGTGCGCGGCCGATTCCTACGCCGGCGCGCCGGCACAACAGGTGGCGCACGAATACCGCGTGCTCGACATGGCCAACGCGGACCAGCTGCGCGCGCTGTTCGACGAAATCCAGCCGGACATCATCGTGCCGGAAGTCGAAGCGATAGCCACTTCCGAGCTTGCGGCCGCCGCAGCACGTGGCGCGCAGGTGGTGCCGAGCGCCGAAATCGCGGCGATCTGCATGGATCGCGAACGCCTGCGCGTGCTCGCACACGAGGAACTGGGACTGCCGACCACCCCGTACCGTTTCGCCGGCTCTCTGGAAGAACTACGTGAGCGCGCAAATCGTCGGCTATCCATGCGTGGTCAAGCCGATCATGAGCTCCTCCGGCCACGGACAGTCCGTGGTACGTTCCGCGGAAGCGATCGACGCCGCATGGACCGAAGCGCAGGAAGGCCGCCGCGCACACGACGAAGGCGACGTGTCACGCGTGATCGTGGAGGCGTCGCTCCACTCGACTACGAGCTGACCGTACTGACCGTCAGCTCCAGCGCCGGCATCGTGACCTGCGCTCCAATCGGACAACGTCAGGAAAGCGGCGACTACCGCGAATCCTGGCAGCCGGCCACCTTCACGCCGGACGTGCTCGAACAGGCCCAGCACATCGCACGAACCGCCGTGGAAGGTCTGGTGGCGAAGGCCAAGGCATCCGGCGAAAAAGGCTGGGGCGTGTTCGGCGTCGAACTGTTCGTGCTGACCGACGGAAACGTGCTGTTCAACGAGGTCTCCCCTCGTCCGCACGATACCGGCATGGTCACCATGCTTCCCAGCGATTGAGCGAATTCGCATTGCACGCGCGCGCGATCCTCGGCCTGCCGATCACACAGGAACATGTCGCCCTGTCGATTCCGCAAGGCACCGTCGCGGCAAGCCATGCGATCGTCGTCCAGGGCGATGGCGAAGCGGAATTCCGCAACGTCGCCGCCGCGCTCGCCGAACCGGGTACCGACCTGCGTATCTTCGCGAAGCCGGAAGTGCATGGGCACCGACGCATGGCAGTCGCGCTGGCCATCGGCGGCAACGAGGCGGATGCGCGCGCAAAGCCGGGAACGTGGCCGAATCGCTCGACATCGCAATCGTTTGACGCTATCGCCGGCATGCTGAGACGAGGCTGCCGGAACGCGCCCAAAAGTCGCGCGATTGTAGCCTCCCGTTGGTATCTTGTTAACCGTCAAGTTCACCAAACTATCTACCTCCCACACACCAGGAAAGGCGAGTAATGGAGAAGTTGGAAAAGCTCTACGAGGCAAAGCCAAGCAACTGTACGCAACTGACGATCCGGAGGTCCTCTGGGTCGAATACAAGAACTCCGCTACCGCAGGTGACGGCGAAAAGAAGGAAGACTTCGCCGGCAAGGGCAGGCTGAACAACCTCATCACCACGCTGATCTTCGATCTGCTCAAGAAGCGCGGCATCGACAGCCACCTGGTGGCACGCGTGGGCGAGACCTCCCAGCTGGTCAAGAAGGTCAAGATGTTCCCGCTCGAGATCGTGCTGCGTAACACCGCGCCGGCCACTTCTGCTCCCGCCTGGGCGTCGAAGAGGGCATCGAGCTCAAGGAACCGGTGCTGGAGTACTTCCTGAAGAACGATGACCTGCACGATCCGTTCGTGAACGACGACGATCTGGTGGCGCTCGATGCGTGCACCCGCGAGGATCTGGCCGAAATCGCGCCGCTCGCCCGTCGCATCAACGAAGCCCTGATCGAAATCTTCGCCAAGATCGACGTCAAGCTGGTCGATTTCAAGATCGAGATGGGCCGCACCTCCGACGGCACGCTGCTGCTCGCCGATGAAATCACGCCGGATTCCTGCCGTCTGTGGGATCAGCGCGACCATTCCGGCAAGGTGGAGCACCTCGATAAGGACCTGTTCCGCCGCGACCTGGGCGACATCATCCCGGCATACGAGGAGATCGAAAGCCGCTTGGCCGAGCTCGCCAAGTCCGAGGGCATCGAAGTCGCAGAGTAATGCGTTTGCAAGCCCGCATCTGAAGCGAAAGCCGGATGCGGGCTTCCTTGTTATATCGCAATCCTTCATTCTTTTGTCAATCCAAATCCAATAACCCCTCTTTTTTCAAGGAGTTGACCATGGTTTTTCGCGTGTACGTGGAAAAGAAGCCGGGCTTTGACGTCGCGGCCCAGCAGCTCGCCAACGAGTTGCGCACCATTCTCGGCATCGAAGCTTTGAAGAACGTCCGTCTCGTCAACCGTTACGACGTGGAAGGCATCAGCGAGGAGCTGTTCGCCCAGGCCACGCCGACCGTGTTCAGCGAGCCGCAGGTGGACAACGTCTACGCCGACCTGCCTGATTTCGGTTCCGACACCGTGTTCGCGGTGGAGTATCTGCCCGGCCAGTTCGACCAGCGTGCGGATTCCGCCAGCGAGTGCATCCAGCTGATCTCCCAAGGCGAGCGTCCGACGGTTCGTTCCGCCAAGGTGTATGCGTTGGAAGGCGAACTTTCCGAAGCCGATGTCGAGGCCATCAAGCATTACGTGATCAATCCGGTGGAAGCCCGTGAAGCCTCTCTGGATGTCAAGACCACGCTGAAGACCCAGGTGCCGGTGCCGGGCAAGGTGGAGGTCATCGACGGCTTCCGTTCTATGAGCGACGCCGAGCTTGAGCAGTTCATCGAGGACCGTGGTCTCGCCATGGATCTGGCCGACCTGCAGTTCTGCCGTGAGCACTTCACCGAGGAGCAGCGCGACCCGACGATCACCGAGATCAAGGTGATCGACACGTATTGGTCCGACCATTGCCGTCACACCACGTTCGGCACGCAACTTGACGAGGTTTCGATCGACGATGCCACCGTCAAGGCCGCGTTCGACAAGTATCTTGAGATGCGTCACGAGCTGGGCCGCGACGCCAAGCCGGTATGCCTGATGGATATGGGCACGATCGGCGCGAAGTGGCTTAAGAAGAACGGCATTCTGAAGAATCTCGACGAATCCGAGGAAATCAACGCCTGCACCGTCAAGGTGAAGGTGGATGTGAACGGCCATGACGAGGATTGGCTGTTCCTGTTCAAGAACGAGACGCACAACCACCCGACCGAGATCGACCGTTCGGTGGCGCGGCCACCTGCATCGGCGGCTGCATCCGCGACCCCCTGTCGGGCCGTTCCTACGTGTATCAGGCGATGCGTGTGACCGGTGCCGCCGATCCGACCGTGCCGGTTTCCGAAACGCTTGAGGGCAAGCTCCCCCAGCGTAAGCTCGTCACCACCGCCGCGGCCGGCTACTCCTCCTACGGCAACCAGATCGGTCTGGCCACCGGCCAGGTGAATGAGATCTATCACCCCGGTTATGTGGCCAAGCGCATGGAGGTCGGCGCGGTCGTGGCCGCGACTCCGGCCGATCATGTGCGCCGCGAGACCCCGGCTCCGGGAGACAAGGTCATCCTGCTCGGCGGCCGCACCGGTCGTGACGGCATCGGCGGCGCCACCGGCGCTTCCAAGGCGCATAACGTCGAATCGCTGGAGCTTGACGGCGCCGAAGTGCAGAAGGGCAACGCGCCGGTTGAGCGCAAGCTGCAGCGTCTGTTCCGCCGTGGTGACGCGTGCCGTCTGATCAAGCGTTGCAACGATTTCGGCGCCGGTGGCGTGTCCGTGGCGGTCGGCGAGCTGGCCGACGGCCTGTACGTGGACCTCAACAAGGTGTCCAAGAAGTACGAGGGTCTTGACGGCACCGAACTGGCGATCTCCGAATCCCAGGAGCGCATGGCCGTGGACGTGGCCGCCGAAGATGTGGACGAGTTCCTCGGCTACGCCAAGGAAGAGAACCTCGAGGCCGAGGTCATTGCGACCGTGACCGAGGATCCGCGCATGACGATGGTGTGGAACGGCGACACGATCGTGGACCTTTCCCGCGAATTCCTCGCCTCCAACGGCGCTCCGAAGCATCAGGTGGTGCATGTCGAGGCGCAGCACGGCTACACGACGCCGTGGACTTCCGGCACGCTTTCCGAGCGCATGCACACCATGCTCACCGACCTGAACGTGGCTTCCAACAAGGGTCTTTCCGAGCGTTTCGACTCCACCATCGGCGCGGGCACCGTGCTCATGCCGTTCGGCGGTAGGAAGCAGCTGACCCCGAACATGGCCATGGTCGCCAAGCTTCCGGTGTTCGGCGAGACCACCACCGCTTCCGCGATGGCCTGGGGATTCAACCCGTACATCATGGAGCAGAACCAGTTCACGGGCGCGTACCTGTCCGTGGTCGAATCGCTTTCGAAGCTGGTTGCCGCCGGCTTCGAACATGAGAAGGCGTACCTAAGCTTCCAGGAGTATTTCGAGAAGCTGCGTGACGAGCCGGAACGGTGGGGCAAGCCGATGGCCGCCGTGCTGGGCGCCTGATGGCCCAGGTGGATCTGGGCGCGGGCGCGATCGGCGGCAAGGACTCCATGTCCGGCACGTTCGAGCAGCTTGACGTTCCACCGACCCTGATCTCCTTCGCCGTGGCGGTGGGCAATATGAAGCGCGCCACCTCCCCCGAGTTCAAGGGCGCCGGTCACCGTGTGGTCCGCATCGCCCCGCGTATCATTCCGACGGTCTCACCCCGGACAAGGATTCGCTGCTGGAGGTGTTCTCCGCGGTTGAGGAGCTCACCGATTTCGGCGACGCTCTGGCCGTGTCCACTCCGGGCTACGGCGCCACCGCCGAGGCGATCTTCAAGATGACGGTCGGCAACCAGATCGGCGTGAAGCTGGACGACGGCATTGCCGTGGACAACCTGTTTGCTCCGGCCTATGGCTCCTTCATCATCGAGCTTGCCGACAATGCGAAGGTTCCGGCCGTGTCCAACCTGGTGGAAGTCAGCGAGGTCGGCGAAACCACCGAGGAGTATTCGTTCGCGGCCGCCGGCGAGACGCTTGATCTGGCCGAGCTGCAGGATGCATGGGAGGGCGGCATCGAATCCGTGTTCCCGTACCGCTCCAAGGGCGAGGAGAAGGGCAAGACCGTTGAGACCGTGTCCTTCGACGCTCCGAAGAAGACCGTGTACACCGGCACCGGCGTGGCCAAGCCGCATGTGATCATCCCCGTGTTCCCGGGCAACAACTGCGAATACGATTCCGCGGCCGCCTTCGAACGCGCGGGCGCGACGTGAGCACGCTCATCGTGAACAACCTCACCCCGGCGGCCGTGGCCGAATCCACCAACGCGTTGGTAGAGGAGATCAAGAAGAGCCAGATCATCATGATTCCTGGCGGCTTCTCCGGCGGCGACGAACCGGACGGCTCCGCCAAGTTCATCACCGCGTTCTTCCGCGCTCCGGCCGTGACCGAGGCCGTGCGCGACCTGCTGAACAACCGTGATGGCCTGATGCTCGGCATCTGCAACGGTTTCCAAGCGCTTATCAAGCTTGGCCTGGTGCCGTACGGCGACATCGTGCCGATGACCGCCGAATGCCCGACGCTGACGTTCAACACCATCGGCCGCCACCAGAGCCGTCTGGTGCGCACCCGCGTGGCTTCGAACCTCTCCCCGTGGCTTGCGAAGACCGAGGTGGGCGACATGCACACCATCGCCATCTCCCACGGCGAGGGCCGTTTCGTGGCTTCCGACGACGTGCTCGCCCAGCTCAAGGCCAATGGCCAGATCGCCACGCAGTACGTGGACGAGAACGGTGTGCCGAGCATGGATCTGGACGTGAACCCGAACGGTTCGCTGCTGGCCATCGAAGGCATCACCAGCCCGGACGGCCGCGTGTTCGGCAAGATGGGCCACTCCGAGCGCTACAGCAACGGCACGTTCGTGAACGTGCCCGGCGAGAAGGACCAGCCGCTGTTCGCGGCCGGCGTGGAGTACTTCACTGCCTGAGCATCGAGACTCTTTTCACGCTCACATAATCAAGGGTGGGTTCGAAATCTCATGATTCCGAACCCACCCTTTCATATACAGCAATCCGCGACATTCGTCATAGCAGCCGCTTCAGGCGGAAAGGTAGCCCTCGGCGAGATCGACGGGCCTGTTGGCGCGTTCCACCGCATCATGCTGGATTGGCGCGGTTTGTCTGATGATGTCGTCGTAACCGGTCAGGGCGGCGAAGGCATGAATTGGGCGGCACGGTTATGCATGCTCATATGGGCATGCGTCTGCGATTGGTGATGCGGCAGATCGATGATGTCGTCGTAGCGATGGGTTTCCGTAAGGCTCATGCCGCATGACCTCCTATCTGCTTGTTGCGCTGCTGGCCTGTGGCGTCATCGAACATATCCATGGCCTTGATGATGGAATTTCTGCCGAATTTGCGTTTGATGTCCAGAAGCGTTTGCTGCATATGCAGTTCGGCGTCCCCTCGTGGCGAATCCTTGGAACCACCATCGGCGGAACGCATAGCCTCGCATTCGGCCGCATCAGCGGAAGCGGAATCCACCGGCGCTTCCATCGCGGCGAACAAATCAGGCTGCGTATATTCGGACGCGGCCGCCTGCCGCCGTTCCTCAAGTTGCTCGTCGGTCAGCACATCGGCGGCGACCACATTCAGCCGACGGACCAGCAAACGCCTGTCTACGATCGAAAGGAAAAGCTTATCGACCGCGTCGCAAATACGCGACGTAGCCGACGTCGGCTCCGGCAATGCGATCGACCCGGTGGCCGGCTTGGGTACGCGGCGGCCATACCTGTCGATCGAAACAGGGCCGTCGTATGTTGCCGCGGCATGTTCGGCAATCGCCTTCAAATCAGCGGAACCGTCCTTGCCAAGCCGTTTCGGATCGAGACTTGCCATGTCGTAGCCGACCATCAATCCCACTCTGCCGGCTTTCACGCCCTTCGCTACCAAATCCAATGACAGCGTATCCGCCATTTCACGCACAATCAGCCGGGCTACGTCGAATCCCGCCGGCCCTGTCAGCACTTGTCCGGAACTCAAGCTGTGCCCCGACGGCTTGTACACTTTGATGTCCGCGATGGTGCACGGCTCCCAACCCCACGCATGGTCGATGAGTAGTTCAGCATTCACTCCGAACATCCGATATAGCAGATCCTCGTTGTAATACTCATCGGCGCGACCCATCGAGCAACGTGCGATATCTCCCATGGTCAACAAGCCCTGAGCCTCGAGCCTTTTCGCATATCCTCGTCCAACACGCCAAAAATCAGTAATCGGACGATGCCCCCACAACAGTTTCCGATACGACATCTCGTCCAGCCTGGCAATGCGGATGCCATCCTCCCCAGCATGGATATGCTTGGCCACAATGTCCATGGCAACCTTGGCCAGATACATGTTCGTACCAATACCCGCTGTAGCGGTGATACCAGTCCGAGCATGAATGTCATGGATAATGTCGCGCGTCATCTCCTCCACGCCTTTGCCATAGGCGCGTAGATACCCAGTGACGTCCATGAACACCTCGTCCACCGAATAGACATGGATGTCATCCGCCGACACGTATTTCAAGTAAATACCGTAGATTTTCGCGCTCATCGCCAGATAATGCGACATGCGCGGCTTGGCTATGAACACGTCCGCAGCCAGATTCGGATTATCAGCGAGCGCTTTCGCATCATACGATTTTCCCGTCAGCACTCCGCCCGGGGCAACAGCCCGACGTGCCGCATTGACCTCTTTGAGTTTCGCTTTGACCTCGAATAGACGGGCACGACCCGGCAACCCGTATTCCTTCAGCGACGGAGAAACCGCCAAACAAATGGTTTTGTCGGTACGCGACTGATCCGCTACTACCAGATGCGTGGACAGTGGCGGAAAACCATGCTCGACACATTCCGAAGATGCATAGAAGGATTTCAAGTCGATTGCCACGTATGTTCGTTCGGCCATAACACTCCTTCCATGCAACAGTTCTTATAAACGTATCCATCACGCCCGCAAACATGATACGTTCTCAACGTTCTCATCATAACAAAATATTCGAACAGCCGTTCGAATGCGTGTTTAGTTTTGCATTCATCCCAAGGACTCCCCGAAACCTGTCGCTTGTAGCCTCCCGTTGGTAGGGTTGAACGGTAGCGAACCCCTTGTCTCCATGGTTTTGGAAGGAGCTTTGGCTTGTCAGCTGAACTCGAAGACATCCACGAGGAATGCGGTATTTTCGGCGTTTTGGGGCCACTCGGACGCCGCCCGACTCACTTACTTCGGTCTGCACGCGCTGCAGCATCGCGGTCAGGAGGGTGCCGGCATTGTCTCCAACGATAATGGTCATCTCATCGGTCATCGCGGAACGGGTCTGCTGACCCAGGTGTTCAGCGACGAACGGGAAATCGAACGCCTGAAAGGAGACAAAGCAATCGGCCATGTGCGTTACGCCACAGCCGGTTCCGGCGGCACCGACAACATCCAGCCGTTCATCTTCCGCTTCCATGACGGGGATATGGCGTTGTGTCACAACGGCAATCTCACCAATTGCCCCTCCTTACGCCGCAAGCTGGAGGACGAGGGAGCGATTTTCCATTCGAATTCCGACACCGAAGTGCTGATGCACCTCATCCGTCGTTCCAGCAAGCCCACGTTCATGGACAAGCTCAAGGAAGCGCTCAACACCGTGCACGGCGGCTTCGCCTATCTGATCATGACCGAACATGCCATGATCGGCGCGCTCGATCCGAACGGATTCCGTCCGCTGTCCCTTGGCAGGATGACGAACGGCGCCTATGTGCTCGCTTCCGAGACCTGCGCGCTCGACACTGTCGGAGCCGAACTGGTGCGTGACATCCGCCCGGCGAGATCGTGGTCGTGGATGACGATGGCTACCGCATCGACCGTTACACGGATCAGACCCAGCTGGCCATCTGCTCGATGGAATTCATCTACTTCGCACGCCCCGATTCCAACATCTATGGCGTGAACGTGCATTCGGCCCGCAAGCGCATGGGCGCGCGCCTGGCTCAGGAATCCCCCGTCGACGCCGATATGGTCATCGCCGTGCCGAACTCCTCCCTGTCGGCGGCTTCCGGCTATTCGGAGGAGGCCGGCCTGCCGAACGAAATGGGTCTGATCAAGAACCAGTACGTGGCACGCACCTTCATCCAGCCCACGCAGGAGCTGCGCGAGCAGGGCGTGCGTATGAAGCTGTCCGCAGTGCGCGGCGTGGTCAAGGGCAAGCGCGTGGTCGTCATCGATGATTCCATCGTGCGCGGCACCACCTCGAAGCGCATCGTGCAGATGCTCAAGGAGGCCGGGGCGGCCGAAGTGCATATGCGCATCAGCTCCCCGCCGCTGAAGTACCCGTGCTTCTACGGCATCGACATCTCCACCACCAAGGAGCTGATCGCGGCCAAGAAGTCCGTCGACGAGATCCGCGACTACATCGGAGCCGATTCACTGGCGTTCCTGTCGCTCGACGGCTTGGTGGAATCCATCGGCCTTGGCGCGGACGCACCGTATGGCGGCCTGTGCGTAGCCTACTTCAACGGCGACTATCCGACCGCCTTGGACGACTACGAAGCCGACTTCCTGAAGTCGCTCACTCCGGAGGATCGTGTCCGTCTGCCCGAATTCGCCCTGTACAAGAGCAAGTACGAAGGCAACGAATACACCACCACTTCATCCCAAGAAGAACACTGAGACCCGAGAAAGGTTAGATATGCCAAAAGCATATGAGGAAGCCGGCGTAAGCGTTGAGGCCGGTTACGAAGTCGTCAAGCGTATCAAGTCCCACGTGGCGCGCACCAATCGTCCGGGCGTGGTCGGCGGCATCGGCGGCTTCGGCGGCCTGTTCGATCTCGCCTCCCTGGGTTACAAGGAGCCGGTGCTGATTTCCGGCACCGACGGCGTCGGCACCAAGCTGGTCGTCGCCAAGATGGCCAACAAGCACGACACGATCGGCATCGACTGCGTGGCCATGTGCGTCAACGATATCGCCGCCCAAGGCGCCGAGCCGCTGTTCTTCCTGGATTACATCGCCTGCGGCAAGAACGATCCGGCTCTGCTCGAGCAGGTCGTCTCCGGCGTGGCCGACGGCTGCGTGCAGGCCGGTTCCGGTCTGATCGGCGGCGAGACCGCTGAAATGCCGGGCATGTATGACGAAGACGAGTACGATCTGGCTGGCTTCGCGGTCGGCGTGGCCGAAAAGTCCGCTATCGTCGACGGCTCCACCATCGCTGAGGGCGACGTGCTTATCGGCCTGCCGTCCACCGGCGTGCATTCCAATGGCTTCTCCCTGGTGCGCAAGGCCCTGTTCGAGCAGGCCGGCTACACCGTGGACACCGTACTGGACGAACTGGGCGGTGAGAAGCTTGGCGACGTGCTGCTCACTCCGACCAAGATTTACGTGAAGGCCCTTTCCCCGCTGTTCAAGGCGGGCGTGGTCAAGGGCGTCGCGCATATCACCGGCGGCGGTTTCATCGAGAACATTCCGCGTATGATCCCCGATGGTCTCGCGGCGCATATCAACCTCGGCTCTTGGCCGGTTCTGCCGATCTTCGACGTGCTGGAGAAGGCCGGCGAAATCGACCATATGGAAATGTTCAACATCTTCAACATGGGTATCGGCATGGTGCTGGCGGTCAGCGCCGAAGATGCCGATAAGACCATGGAACTGCTGAAGTCCAATGGCGAGGCCGGCTATGTGCTGGGCAATATCGTCAAGAAGACCGGCGAGGACGTCGAACTGCAGTAAACGAACATACGGGGGTAGCCGAACAGGCACCCCCGATATTATTTCTTGAGATTGGCACTCTTCCCCATAAGGGATACAACAGGAGGAAATATGAAGGTTCTGGTCATTGGTTCCGGTGCGCGTGAACATGCCATCGCCCACGCGCTCATGCGTGGCGGCAGCGTCAGCGAGGTCACTGTGCCCCAGGCAATCCGGGCATGGAGCTTGACGGCATCCGCACCACGCAGCTCAACCCGTCCAATCATGCGGCGCTCATCGATTTCGTGAAGAACAATGGTTACGATTGGGTGTTCGTCGGACCGGAAGTGCCGCTTATCGAAGGCATCGTCGACGATTTCGCTGCCGCCGGCATCAAGGCGTTCGGCCCGAACAAGGCCGCCGCGCAGATCGAGGGTTCCAAGGACTTCGCCAAGCAGCTTATGGAACGTCACGACATTCCGACCGCGAAGTACCAGACGTTCGACGATTTGGAGCGTTCCACCGCTTATGTGCGCGAGCATGGCGCGCCGATCGTCATCAAGGCCGATGGCCTGGCCGCAGGCAAGGGCGTGACCGTGGCGATGGATGAGGAGACCGCCATCGCCGCTTTGGAGGACATTTTCGTGGACCACCGCTTCGGCAACGCCGGCGCGAAGGTGGTTATCGAGGATTTCCTTGAGGGTCAGGAATTCTCTCTGATGAGCTTTGTGAACGGCACCGATTTCTGGCCGATGCCGATTTCGCAGGATCATAAGCGTGCCTACGATGGCGACAAGGGTCCGAACACCGGCGGCATGGGCGCCTACAGCCCGGTTCCGCAGATCGGTCAGGATGTGATCGACACCGCCATCGAAACCATCGTCAAGCCGACCGTTCAGGCCATGGCCGACGAGGGCACGCCGTTCACCGGCATTCTGTACGCCGGTCTCATCGCCACCGCCGACGGCCCGAAGGTCATTGAGTTCAACGCGCGTTTCGGCGATCCAGAGACCGAAGTGGTGCTGCCGAAGCTCACGTCCGATCTCGGTGCCGGCATCAACGCCATTCTCAACGGCGAAACCCCGGAATTCACGTGGGATGAGGACAATGCCACTCTTGGCGTGGTGATCGCTTCCGATGGTTACCCGACCAACGTGGTCAAGGGTGCCGCGATTCCTGAGATCACAGTAGATGACGATTCCCATGTCTACTATGCGGGCGCGCACGTGGCGAGCATGGTCTCGTGGCCAACTCCGGTCGCGTGCTGCTGGTCGAGACCTCCGCTGCGGACATCAAGGCCGCGCAGGACAAGGTCTACGCGATCATCGACAAGCTCGACACCAAGGGCATGTTCTACCGTCACGACATCGGTTTCAAAGCGCTGAACGCGTGATGATGGTGTGTTGGCTGCGCTGAACCAATAGCCGTTGAGGGGCTGTTCCAATAGTTTGGAACAGCCTCTCAATGTTTTAAGATTTGTGCGGCAGGCGCGTCGTCGCCCACCACACGCCTGCCGTGACGAGGACGTGCGCGAATTCCGTGCGGCACGACACGAAGGCGCACAACGGTACGTCGAGTGTCGAGCCGTGCGGCAGGCGCGCCGTCCTCGTTACGGCAGGTCCATGAAGGAGGTGTCTTTCAGGTAATTCTTCCCCGTGGTGATGTCGTATTGAATGAGCTTGTAATCGGCCAGCAGCTGCTTGGTCTCGGCGTCGAAATCCTCTTCGGCCATGGGCTCGCCCTTGGCGTTCAGATAGATGTTCTGGCCCTCCGGAATGCGGTCCCAGCCTTGGATGTTGTTCACGACCGGCGGTTCCATGGCCGAGATCTTGGAGTGCATTTCGGTGAGGAACGCCAGATACGGCGACACCTTGGCATCCATATGCTCGGCGGCCTGCGCCACAAAGAAGTTGGGCGACGAATAGTCGGCGTTGCCGATCTTGTTGCCTTGCGTGCCGGAAGCCTTGTTGGACCAGATGAAGTAGTCCGTCTGATGCAACGCCAGCGAGTTGCCGTCATCAGCGGAAGCCGACGAGTAGATGCCCGGCAGATGGTCTCCGTAGAAGACCACTGTGACCGGCTTGCCGAGCTTGTCGAGTTCGGCAAGGAAATCGGCGGTCGCATCATCCGTCAGCGAAGCGCCCTTCTGATAGGTTTCGATGGACTCCTGCTCGTCATCCTTCAACGGTTTGTCCGTGGTGGAGGTCGCCTTGAAATCGTTATGCTTGTACCACTTGTGGTAAGGCATGTGGTTCTGCATGGTGATGACCTGCAGGAACTGGTTGGACTTGGTTTTCTTCACCTGTTCCAGCGTGCTCTTGTAGGTGGCATCGTCGGAGACGTACGGCGAGTCGTCGAGCTTGTCCTGGTGAGAGATGACGTCCGGACCGGTCAACGTATAGAAATGCGAGAAGCCGAACTTCTTGTAGTTGGTGGCGCGCGAATACATGGACGATTCGTACGGGTGCAGGCCGATGGAGTTCTTTGCGGCGCCCCACATCTGATTGATTGTCGGCGTCCAATGCTCGCTCGGCACCAGCTGCTGGTATGGGCTGGTCAGGGAGGAATCGAAATTCGCCATGCTCAGGCCGGACAGTCCCATGTATTCCAAGTTGGCGGTGCCGCCGCCGTATCCGGAGGACAGCATCAGGCCGGACGTGGTATTCTGCTTGATCTCACGGATCTTCGGCATGGAATCCTTGTTGACTTTGAGTCCCGGCACGCGTGACGGGTCGGAGAAGGATTCGGACAGCACGTAGATGACGGTGCTGTCGGTCATGTTCGCGGAACGTTTTCGCGTGATCTTCTTCGCGGCCTTCTCATAGCGGGCCGCGACCTGCTTCATGGTCTCTTCGGAATAGTCGTCCGGCTTGACCATGACTTTCGGGTTGAGCTGACGGGTGAACGCCACCAGCGGCCCGTTGCGCTGGGCGTCGTATACGGAGTCCCACATGGAGGGCTTGTCCCCCATGACGGTGGCGAAGCCTTTGGCCCACGAGCCGACGGTGCTCACCTGCATCGAATACAGCGTGAAGAACAGGCCTGGAAGCAGGATCAGCAGCAGTCTTGCGATCGCGTTCACGGAACGGGATTGCTTGTCGGAGCCGCGAAACAGTCTGCCGTGACGCGCGTCGAGGCGGTTCAGGAAGACGAACAGCGCCACGAACGCGGCAAACGCCGCCACCGCGATCAGAATGGTCCATTGCGCGCCGGACGGCATGAAACTCATCAGATTGCCGGCGTCGGCTTTGAGGAAGTTCAGGTCGCTTGGCAGAATCGCCTCGTATCGAATCGACACTTTGAAATGCTCAATCACGGCGACGATGAACGTCACCGCCAGAAATATCGGCGTGGCCACCCAGAAACGGTTGGTGAGCATGAGCAGGATCACGTACAGGACGCCCCACAGTATGAGGTTGAGCACAGCCACAAAATTAGCGCTGGTGAACATCTTGCCGACGAATCCCCAGCCGGTGAGCCACATGTTGTTCGATAGTTGGACTCGAGTGGCGGATTCGCTGACACCGATCTGCAGGGCGGCAACGCCCACCGCATCGAACAGCACGAATAGCACGCCGTAAAGCCAGCCGGGGAACTCCTTGCCCGCTTTCTTGGCCATCGGGTCCACGGTAGCGATGTCGAGCTCCTCAATCGGCTCGTTTTTCGATGTTGCTTTGGTCACGCATAACCCCACTTAGTTCGTTTGCAATGCCCTATTGTCATATACGCGTCTGAAAAAGACAACGTCCAACGTTTTTTCTTTACGATTTTTACGATTGGATTGCGCCGATGGCGATACGATTCCAACGGAAATACGGCAGACAGCCGCTACTTGTCCGCCTTCCGGCAGTCCTCGCACAGGCCGAACACCTCCAGCGTGTGCCGTTCGATGGTGAAGCCGTACTTGTCGGAGATGCCTTTCAGCCAGCTTTCGGAAGGCGATTCAATTTCCACGGTTTTGCCGCAGTTCGTACAGACGAGGTGATGATGGTGTCCGTCGTCGCCGCACAGGCGGAACAGCTGCTGGCCGTCGAGACGGACCGTGTCGGCGCGGCCGGCTTCAGCCAGGGCGTTGAGCTGCCGGTAGACCGTGGCGAGTCCGATATGTTCGCCACGGTCTTCCAGCTTGCGGTGCAGCTCCTGCGCGGAGATGAATTCGTCGCAGCCGTTCAGCACGTCGCGGATGGCGTCTTTCTGGCGGGTCTGCCGCACGATATGTTCACTCATTACTTATGATGTCAGGCTTTCTTCAAGTCGTCCCAGCAACCGGTGGCCTCAAGGTCGGCCACGGTTCGGGCGGTGTCGTCGGTCAGCACGGTGATGTGGCCCATCTTGCGTCGTGGCGCACCTCGGCCTTGCAATAGTCGTGCACGTTCCATTCGGGATGGTCGGCGATGAGCGCACGGGTCGGCGCCACATGCTGGCCGAGCACGTTGACCATGACGGCGGGCTTGAGCAGCTGCGGCTGTTCGAGCGGCCAGCCGGCGATGCCGCGAATGTGCGCGTCGAACTGGTCGAACGAGCAGGCCTCGATGGTGTAGTGGCCGGAATTGTGCGGACGTGGGGCCAGTTCGTTGACGATGACCTTGTTGTCTTTGGTGATGAACAGTTCGATGGCCAGAATGCCGGCGAGTTCGAAGCCTTTGGCCAGTCGCAACGCCAGCTCGTGCGCCTCCTTGGCCACGGTTTCGTCCACTTCGGCCGGCGCGATGGTCATGTGCAGGATGTTGTTGCGATGCTCGTTGCGCACGATCGGGAAGGTCACGTAATCCTTGCCGTTGCCGGCGACGAGGATGCTCGCTTCGAACGCGAAATCGACGAAGCCTTCCAGAATGCTTGGCGGGAAGCTGCCGTCATGGTCGGCGCGGGCGCGCACCTGCTCCAAGTCGGCTTCGGACTTGAGCACGGTCTGGCCGTGGCCGTCGTAACCGCCGGAACGGGTTTTGAGCACAGCCGGATAGTGGATCTCATCAAGTGCCGCTTCAAGTTCCTCGACGCTGTTGACAGCCTTCCACGGCGCGGTGGGCGTGCCATGGTCGTTGATGAACCGCTTCTCGTTGACACGGTCCTGCGTGACGCGCAGCAGATCGGTGCCTTGCGGGGCCGCCGCGAGGGAACGCACTTGATCGATGGCGTCGGCGTCCACGTTCTCAAACTCGTAGGTGAGCACGTCGGACTTTTCAGCCAGTTCGCGGATGGCGGCGATGTCGTCGTATTCGGCGGTCACTTGGAAATCCGCGACCTGAGCGGCCGGACAGTCGGGTGTCGGGTCGAGCACGCCGATGCGGAAGCCCATGTAGCGTGCGGACAGCGCCATCATGCGGCCGAGCTGGCCGCCACCGATGATGCCGATGGTCGCGCCGGGCATCAGTCGTTCGATACGGCCGTTGGTTTCCTCAGACAAGCTGGGCATTGGATTCAGCCACCTTTTCCTTCAGGGAGTCACGATAGTCCTGCAGCGCCTTGGCCAGTCGCTCGTCGGTGGTGCTCAGAATGCTCACCGCGAGCAGGCCGGCGTTGGTTGCGCCGGAGTTGCCGACGGCGGTGGTGGCCACCGGAATGCCGCCCGGCATCTGCACGATGGACAGCAGCGAATCCCAGCCGGACAGCGCGTGGGAGCGCACCGGCACGCCGATGACCGGCAGTGTGGTCTGCGCCGCGACCATGCCCGGCAGGTGGGCCGCGCCGCCCGCGCCGGCGATGATGACCTTCAGCCCGTTGGCACGGGCGTTGTGCGCGAACTCACCCATCAGTTCCGGGGTGCGGTGCGCGGAAATCACCTGCTTCATGTACGGCACCTCGAACTGGTCGAGCATCTCGCATGCGTGCTTCATGGTCTCCCAATCGCTTGCCGATCCCATGATCACCGCGACTTCAGGCTTGTTGTCTGCCATCAAAACCTCCGAAGGATTTACGTAGACTTACGTGTTCCAGAACACCGTCTACTTTACTTACTCGGCTCGATGTGCAGCACGACCTTTCCGAAAACGTCGCCGTCGACCACTTTGCGGAACGCCGCGGGCGCGTCGGCAAGCGCGTAGGTGGAGTCGATGACGGGGTGCAGGTCGGCGTGTTCCACGAATTTGAGCAGTCGTGCGAAATCGTCACGCGAACCCATGGTGTTGCCTTGCACGCGAATGTCCTGGAAGAAGATGCGGGTCAGTTCGGCTCCAGGCTGGTCTCCTGTGGTGGCTCCGCAGATGGCGATGGTGCCGCCGGGGCGTACGGATTTGACGGAATGGCTCCAGGTGGCCGCGCCGACCGATTCGATGACGGCGTCGACCTTATGCGGCAGTCGCGCGCCGGTTTCGAAGGCGGCGTCGGCTCCGATGGCGATCGCGCGGTCTCGTTTCTCTTCGCTGCGTGACGTGACGAACACTTCCAGTCCTGCCGCATGGGCGAGTTGGATGGCCGCTGTGGACACGCCGCCGCCCGCGCCTTGGACGAGCACGGTGTCTCCCGGTTTCACGTTGGCCGATGTGAACAGCAGTGAGTAGGCGGTCAGCCAGCTGGTGCCGAGCGCGGCAGCCTCATCGAGGGTCAGGTTGGCGGGTTTGGCGAACACGTTGGCGCTGGGCACCTGGGTGATCTCGGCCATGGTGCCCGCGTATTTTCGGATAGATGGTGCGCCGCTCCCCCGGCATGCGCCGCGCCGTCGGTGCCGACGAAGGTGTAGAGCACCACTTCGGCTCCGGCTTTCAGCCCTTTGCGAACAGGAATGTCCTCGTCGAGCACGCCTGACGCGTCGGTGCCGAGAATCATCGGCGTCTGTTCGGCGGAGAGTCCCACGCCCTGCAGGCTCCAGATGTCGTGGTGGTTCACGCTGGCTGCGGCCACGTGGATGGTACTCCAGAACGGCTTGGTTTCGGGCGTGTCCAGCTCCCCCACCTTGAGTTGCGACAGCGGATTGTCATAATCGGTTCCTGCTGCGTATACGGCTTTCATGGTCAGCGCTCCTTCGCGGTTTTTCGGTGGTTCGATTCATTTCATCGTTTCCATTGTGCCGCAGTTGAGAAGACTTTGCAGGTATTTCACAACCGACACCCCGGCAGAGGCATACAGTGGGATAGGATTTTCCGCGGTAAAGAAGACAGGTTCAGGGAAGGACAGTTGCGCATAATGACCGCTGGCATACTGGGTTCGATTCATTCTCCGGCGGATGTGCATGCCCTTTCTTCGCAACAGTTGCGTGATCTGTGTCTGGAGATTCGTTCCACGCTGTTGAATTACGGCCGGAAGCATGGTGGCCACATCGGTTCGAATCTTGGCGTGGTGGAGCTTACCGTGGCGTTGCACCGCGTGTTCGGTTCTCCACGTGACCGTTTCGTTTTCGATGTCTCCCACCAGAGCTACGTGCACAAGATGCTTACCGGGCGCGCCGAGGCGTATCTGGACGAGTCGCGGTTCGGCGAGGTGACGGGTTTCACCAATCCGTTGGAAAGCGAGCATGATTCCTTTCGTGCTGGGCCATACCGGCACGTCCATCTCCCTTGCCTGCGGTCTTGCCAAAAACACGTGATATGCAACATACCGCTGCGGGAGCAAGCGAAATCGGCAACGTCATCGCCATCATCGGCGACGGTTCGTTGAGCTCGGCGATCGCTTTCGAAGGACTGAACAACGCTGCCGAACAGGGCGGTAATCTCATCATCGTCGTCAACGACAATGAGATGTCGATCGCCGAGGATTTCGGTGGCATGTACGGCAATCTTGCCCGTCTGCGCGCGTCGAACGGAACCGCGGAGCTGAATCTGTTCAAGGCGTTCGGACTTGACTACCGTTATGTGGAGCAGGGCAACGATGTGGACACGCTGGTCGCGGCGCTTGAAGACTTGAAGGATATCGACCATCCCGTCGTGCTGCATATCCACACCACCAAGGGCTTGGGTTTCAGCGATGAGACCGAGGCGCAGGATGGTTCCGACGGATGCAACCAGACCAATCCGCAGCCGCATGCCGGCCAATGCGAGGCGAATCATTGGCAGGATCCGGACAGCGCGCTCGGCAAGCCGCTTGACGCGCGCAAATACTACGGTCAGATGGCCATGGCTTCGTTGGAGTCCCGTTTCGAAAACGAGCCGGGACTGGTGGTCATCTCCCCCGCCACCCCTGGTTCGAATGGCATCACCCGTGATTTCCGTGAACGTGCCGGATCGCATTATGTGGACACCGGCATTACCGAGGAGCATGCGGCCGCGTTCGCCGCAGGCATCGCGAAGGCTGGAGGCCGGCCGGTTCTGGCGACTTCCGCCACGTTCTTCCAGCGTATTTACGACCAGTTGCAGCAGGAGCTGGCGTTGAATCATGTTCCGGCGACGCTGCTGATTTTCGGAGCGGGCATTTCCGGCGCGGACAATACACATTCCGGCACGTTCGATATGACGATGTTCGCCAACACGCCTGATGTGACCTGTCTGGCACCGACCAGCGGAGAGCAGATGCTGGACATGCTTGCATGGGCCACGGGGCCGTCTGATCATGGTGTGACGGCTATCCGCATGCCCGGCGAGCAGATTCTTGCCATGGAGCGTTCCGCCGATATGGCGTTCGACCCGGCCGAACGTGCCGCCGCGCACGAAACGACGATCGATATTACCGGCGATTGCCCTTTCACGCGGTACCAGATCGTGCGTCCGGGACGTGAAGTGGCGATTCTCGGCTTGGGCAATACACTGCCGTTGGCGGCCGAGGTGGCGGCAACGCTCGAAAACGACGACGATATCAATGCGACGCTTATCGACGCGCAGCAGTATTCCGCGATGGATGGCGAGCTGCTGGACGTGCTTGCCGACGGTCATCGTGTGGTCGTCACCCTGGAGGATGGCCAGCTGGAAGGCGGTTGGGGTGAGAAGGTGACCGCTTTCTACGCGAATTCCACTAATCCGAAAGCAGCCACTGTGCATGCGCTCAATTTCGGCGCATCGAAAGAATTCACCGATCGTGTGCCCCTTGCCGAGCTTGATGAACGTTACGGGCTGACTGTGGAAGCGGTGGCTGATCGCATTCGCCGCGTCTTGGCCCGTTAATCACGCAACTAGCCGGCACCGTCAAAAATCGACAGGGAACGTTGAACAATCGCGAAATGCCGGCCCACGCTGAACAGCACATGGCCGACCATAAGCATTATTGTCAATCGCAATCGCTATTGCTCGTTCTTGATGGCGTCCAACGCAGGAATCTTCACAGCCTTATTAGCTGGCCCCAAACCGGCGAGTATGCCCACCAGAATCGAAAACAGCACGGCCACGACAAACAGCCACCATGGAATCACGGAGATTCGGCTCACGTCGTCACCGCCCATAATCGCTTTGCCTACGTTTTCCATACTGAATCCACCAAACGACAGCAGATTGATGCTCAGCGACCCCAAGGCGGAAATCAGACAGGCGATAAGTCCACCGACCAGACCGATGGCACCTGCTTCACATAGGAACATCGTGCGAATATCCTTCACATAGCAGCCGAGCGCCTTCATAATGCCGATTTCCCGAGTGCGTTCCGACACGGACATAATCATGGTGTTGGCGATGCCGATGGCCGCCACCAGGAATGACACCGCGCCAATGCCTCCCAATGCGAGCTGGATGCCACGACTCTGCTTTTCAATCTCCTTGCGGGTCTGTTCGAAGGACGTGGTTTGGTAGCCAGACATTTTGATCTGCGCTTCGATACCCGGCACATCCTTGATATTTTGAGCGTGCACCACCACTTGGTCGTAGTTTGTTTTGGTCCGGCTGGTGGTATTGGTTTTGCCGTCGATTTTGGCCTGCAATGTGTCCATATCCTCCAGCGACATGACTACACCGGAGCTGAATGCATCGTAATTATTGGTTGAAGCGTCCAACACACCGACCACGGTGAGAGGCATGGAAACCACAGGATTCTGCGAACTGGCAGTACCATCGCCGTCGCCTGAATCGGTGGAACTCATCGAAGTGCTGCCTATTTTGCGGTAATCGTCAGGCTTTGATAATCGGCTCCGGTAATCAAATTGAGTTTCGTGGTCAGTACGTCGAAGAACGGCTTCTCCCCCTCGCTCTCCTTGCAACCGTTCTCATCGCACTCATAATCACCGGGAGCGATACGCCTGGAGTCATCATCGGAACGATACTTATCCATAAACTGGTATGCCGCGTATTTGCCGAGCAATACTTCTCCGGCACGCTTCGGCATACGCCCTTGAACGAGCTTGTATCCCGATGCTTCAAGCTGGGTCATATCCGTACCCATCACAGAAGCATATTGAGCCACGTATCGGGATCCGGCTCCCGCAGTGAGATCCACGGTGCTCTGCGCCGACCGCTGTGGCATCACGCTGCGACGCCTGAAATGCCACGGAACGTCTGTACCGCAGCATCGTCAAGCTTGGCCTGATGATCCGATGATGTCATGTCCGACGAAGACAAACTCGACATACCGACGCCAGAGCTGTCGTACGCGCCCGAGCCGCCGGCAGCTGTGACGGTAATGTCGTTGAGATTGCCCATGCTCTTGAGCATCTGCTCATTCTGCTCGCTGATGCCTTGTCCAATCGAAATCATCAGGACGATGGAGCAGCAGCCGACGATCACGCCCAGCACCGTCAAAATCGTACGCGATTTGCGCCGCAGCAAATTCTGCGCGCAAGTATGTGCGATATCCGAAAATCGCATGCCTACTCCTTGACAGATGGAGCGGAAGATGACGTTGCGGATACGGAGGCAGCCGATGTGCCACCTGCCGTGGCGATTACCTGCGTCGGCGCATCGGCAGCCATGGCAGTAGATTTACCCTGCTTATCGGCTCCAAGATCGGCAGGCTCCCAATCCCAATCGTCATCATCGGCCACCTGCTTTGCCTTCTTACGGCGGTGACGGACCACCAATACGACCGTCAGTACAATCACGACGAGCGCAACGGCCGCCGCCACTATCCACACCCAGACCGGCATGCTCTGATCCTGGACGTCAACATCCGTATCGGAATCATCCGGAACAGGAGCTTCAACGGCATTGATCTTCACCGGAAATTCCTTGGTCTGCGGCTGTCCATCGGAATTCTCATACGTCACCGTCAGTTTCGCCTCGGTTTCGCCGGGCTTGTCCGCAGTGAATGCGAATCCAATGGAGCCGGACGCGCCGGACGCCACATTGCCGACGTACTGCTTGGCCTGCGTGGCGGTGATACCGTCGCCTTCAACGCTCGCCTCGACATTGGAAACGTCGCCCTTGCCCTTGTTCACGTAATCCATGGTGATAGTAGTTCTCACCCGCGTTGACGATATTGGGCACCACTGGATCGTTCAATTCAAAACGATCAGGCTGCGAAACGGGTACGGAAATTTTGATGTCGGAAGTGTTGGAGCTGCGTGCGGCACCGTCCACATACTCGTATTTGAAGCTGATGTCGATGCCCTGCGCGCCGTTTTTCGCACTGGCCAGTGTCTGCATCGGCACGGTCTGCGTCAACGCAGCTCCCGCATTCAGCGCATCGTAGTAGAACGTGTTCGTACCGCCGGAGATGGCAAAATTCTCACCGCCGTCCACGGTGACCACCATGTTGCTCACCGCCACTTTGCCCATGTTTTGGAAGGTGAAACCGAGGTTGAAGGTGCTGCCGACCGCCACCGACCCGTCGCCATAGGTGAAATTGGTGATAATGATGTTCGGCACCGGCCCAGCAATCTGCTCAACACTGTTGTCCGCTCCCGCACCCGGAGCATCGGAAGTATTGGCACCATCTTCGGCGAACGCCGTCGGCACAATGCACACCAACGTGATGGCGACCACCGCCAATAGTGAGATTGCCCCGTTGAGCAGTGTTGCGATTCTTGTGTTGTTGCCCATGGAAGGCCCTTCTGTTGTCGTCATAGTTGTCGATATGCGTTGTCATGAATGTTACGTAAGCCGGTCGCGATGATGCGGCCGTCAAGAAGTGTGACGATGCGATCGGCGTATTGCGCCATATTGTCGTCATGTGTGACGAGCACGATGGTCTGGTTGAAATCGCGTGCGAACGAGCAAATCATATCTATCACTTCGGTTTTGGTTTGGAATCGAGATTGCCGGTCGCTCGTCGGCGAATACCACTTGCGGACGTGTCACGAAAGCGCGGGCGATGCCAACGCGCTGCTGCTGACCGCCAGACATCTGGGTCGGATAATGGTTCATGCGTTTGCCAAGGCCGACCCGCTTGAGCATGGCACGCGCGATCGTCTCGCGTTTACGCTTCGGCACGCCTCGGAACATCAGTGGCATGGCCACATTCTCGATGGCATTGAGATTGGGCAGCAGATTGTACGACTGGAACACGAAGCCAAGGTGCTTCTGCCTGAATTCGGCCAGCTGCCGTTCGTCAAGCCTGCTGATGGGCACACCTGTGATACGTACACCACCTTTAGTTGGTTTTCCATGCCGGCAAGCTGATTGAGCAGGGTGGATTTACCGGATCCGGACTCGCCATAGATACAGCAGATCTGCCCTTGCGGAATGGCGAGATTGACACGTTCCAGTGCTACGACGGTCTCATCGAGCACTGGATATTCCTTGCGTAGGTTTTTAACCTCGATAATGGGACCGCGACCGGTTTTCCCAGCGTTGGATGTGCTACCTACCGGCACATTCACCTCCTCGTTTTCTGGGAATATGTTGATAATTGCTCCTAAGTCTAAAGTGTTTCACCGCGCTTCGCCACCCTTAAGGGAACACCCTGAAGCCACGGTCCGCGCGTGCCTGAAACTCGAAAACCGTTCAAGAAACCCCGCCTGAACGATATGGAACATGTTATTTCATGCCAGAATCCCTTGTTTCGTGCCAAATGGCAGTGAACCGTGAAACGACGAAAATACAATGAAGGCATCGCAACGAATCGAAAACGAAGCCGAACGGTTCCATACCATGAGGGGGACATCATGAAACGTCGTTTCACACAAGCGGAGGTCTACTACCTCAACACCCTGCCCGCGGTGGAGCGGGCATCGATGGACCGCATCACCTATTCGAGGGATTTCCAGGTGCGTTGCATGGCGCAATATCTGCGGGGCAACGGACCGACTAGCATCTTTGCCAGCGCGGGACTCAATCCGAAGATCGTGGGCAGCAAGCGCATCGAACGCGCCATCGCACGTGGAAGGCCGATCCGCAGATCATGCTGGAGGCGCAGTCGTTCGCCAATGAAGCCGCGGCCGATCAACGCGACCTGCTCGTCATCTCCCAATCCATGACCATCGCATGGCTGGAGAAGAAAGTCATGGATCTGCAGAAACAGATCCAATCCGTGAAGCGGCATGAGGCGGAACGCCCGTCCATGCCGGCCCACGGGGCGCTCATCGGACTGGAATAGCGTCCAGAAGCGTTCCCATGACAAGATGTGCGTCGTGGTACGGCGATGCACCCATACGCGATCCCTCCTTCCATCGTTTCCGCATTCTCCGTCACATTCACGCGGCTCCCCGATGGAAGGAGGGATTCGTTTCGTCTTTGGCCGCATACCCCGCGATTGGCGCATGCGGCCAAAGACGCCATTCGATCAATATTCGTCAGATACGCGGCACCGATGGGGCGGCCGTATGGGACGGCTTCGGCGTGTACGCGCTCCGTTCCGCGGTTTCGTTGGCTGTCACCATCGCCTGCGTGATCTGGCTGTACATATCCTGATATCCGCCAGGGGTGGATGCTGGAAGCACGACGGTCTTGGAGTTGTTGGATTCGCTCAAGGAGCGCAGCACGTCGAGGTACTGGTTAAACAGCACCACATTGTTCACATCGCCGATGTTCATGCCGACAGCCTGCAGGCTCTTGATCTGGTCGACGATACCGTTGGCGATCTCGCGACGGTAGTTGGCCTGACCTTCACCCTGAAGACGGGTCTTCTCCGCTTCAGCAGCGGCTTGGGTCTCAATCTGGATGCGCTGGGCCTCGGCGCGCTGCCGGGTGGCCTCCTTCTCACGCTGGGCTGCGTTGATGGAATCCATGGCATTCTTGACCTGCGGGCTCGGGTCAATGGCAGTGATCAGGGTCTTGACCACGGTGAAGCCGAAGCGGGACATCTCGTTGCCGACGGTCTTCTGCACGTCGAAGGCCACATCATCCTTACGGGCGAAAGCATCATCGAGGCTCAACGCAGGAATGGCGGAACGCAGGGCGTCTTCCATGTAGGAGCGCAACTGGCCGGCCGGATCGCGCAACTCATAGTAAGCGGTGGCCACATTCTCCGGATTCACACGGAACTGGGTGGAGGCGACGACCGTGACGAACACATTGTCGAGGGTTTTGGTCTCCAGCTGCACGTTGAGCTGGTTGACGCGCATGTTGGTTTTCATGGCGATACGGTCCACGAACGGGATACGGATGTGGATGCCCGCGAACTGCACCTTGTTGAACTTGCCGAAACGTTCGATGATGTAGGCCTGCTGCTGCGGCACGATGAACAACATGGACAGGAACAGGAACGCGATGATCAGTGCAATGACAAGGAGCGCTACAAGGAACGGCATGGCATTACTCCCTTCTTTGGTTTCTCTTTAAAGGTCTTGTCGCATGACCTTTCGTAGGTTCTGCAACCATTGCCGAACCCGAGTAAAAATTTACCAAAGAATGCAATCGTATGCAGACAATGTCCGCGAGCTGGGCAAGGGCCGTCCACGAGCCAACCATCGCCTGTCCAGGAGCTGACCCACATCCGTCCACGAGCCGGACAGAGGGGCGCTTTCCCCTGTCCGGTTCGTGAGATAGCGTGCCAGTTAATATTCAAATCCCTACCGATGGCAAAACTTTCAGGCATATACGTGTTGCGCGAAGGTGAACAGACTCTCGCCGGCATGACGGTTGAGATAGTGCTCATACGCGATGTCGAAGGCCTGACCGAGATCCTCGATGAGGTCCTGCTTGTCCTCGACGCCGACCGCGAGACGTACCAGCTCGTCGGTGATGCCGACCTTCAAACGCTCCTCGCGCGGCAGTTCGAAATGCGTCATGCGGCACGGCAGTTCGGCAAGCGATTCCACCGCACCTAGAGACACCGCCAAACGGAAGATATGCAGGTTGTCAAGCACGTCCGCAGGGTCGACGCCCGGCACCACTTCGAAGCTCAGCACGGCACCGCCGCCCTTGAGACCGTTGGAGGCCAGCTCGTATTCATGGCTGGGCAGTCCCGGATAATGCACGGACTTGACCAACGGGTGCAGCAGCAGATAGCTGGAAATCGCACGCGCGTTCTCCTGCTGACGGTCCATGCGCAAGGCGAGCGTCTGGATGCCGCGACGCACCGAATCGCATTCGTTCGGCGCGAGCACGCCGCCCAAGCGGTTCTGCGCGAAGTAGACGCGCTTGCCCAGCTCATCGTCCTTGACCACCACGAGGCCGGCGTTGACTTCGGAATGGCCGGCCAGATACTTGGTGGCGGAATGGATGACGATGTCGGCGCCTTGGTCGAGCGGCTGCTGCAGATACGGGGTGACGAATGTGTTGTCGACGATGGCGATCGCGCCATGACGGTGGGCGATTCCGGCAATGGCCGTCACGTTGTTGACTTGCAGAAGCGGGTTGGTGAGCACTTCGAAATACACGGCTTTGGCTGGGCATCCGTGCGCGCCGCCCTTGACGGATTCGCCGGAGACCGCAGCGTCGAGCGCCTCGTAATCGGTGGTGTCCACTTCCTCGATGATGACGCCCCAACGTTCGAAATATTCGTGGAACAGCGAGTAGGTGCCACCGTAGATGTTCTTGCCGACGACGATGCGGTCGCCTGGCTGGAAGATCGACAGCACCGCGTGGATGGCGGCCAGGCCGGAACCGAACGCGAAACCGCGCGTGCCATGCTCAAGCTGCGCGATCTGCTTCTCCAGGAACTCGCGGGTCGGGTTGCCGCTGCGCGCGTAATCCCAGCGGGGCATGGCCTCGACCGATTCGAAAGCATAAGTGGACGAGTTGTAGATCGGCGGATTCACGGCTCCGGTGTTGTTGTCGTTGACCGGCAGTCCGTGGACAAGCTGAGTGTTGAATCTGGTCATGGTGCGCACCCCCTCGGTGTGGTTTCCTTGCCGCGTGCCGTTCACGCGATCACTGGCTCCTACTTAACCGTGTCTTGGAAAGCGCCACGCGCCGGAGATTATCGACGTTGCTTATACAACGTGCGAATCGCCATAGCGTTTATTTATGAGGGGTTATCGGATGGTACGAAACCTCCGGAAACATACACCCGCGTGGACTGTAAACGGTTTCGAAGGATGTGACATAACCGGCCCGGAATCGGCATGAAAAAGCCTTCCGCGGCGTGTGCCACGGAAGGCTTGGAAACAGGATTGACGGACGGCAGGCCGCCGTCAGGTCAGGTAAGAATCAAAGCTGGCCGCCTTCGACCACAATGTCATCCGGGTTGACGTCGGAGCCGTACACCGGCTTCAAAGTCTCCTCGTAATCCTTGTGGAAGAAGTTCTCCTTGCCGAGCTTCACGATCTCGTCGTTGATCCAGTTGAGCAGCTCCTTGTTGCCCTTCTGCACGGCCGGCGCGATGGTGTCTTCGTCACCGAGCTTGGTGATGCCCACCTTGAAGCCCTTGTTGATCTTGGCCCAGGCCAGCACCTCGGTGTTGTCGGTGGAGAAGGCGTCGCCACGGCCGTCGAGCAGCGCGTTGTAGGCGTCGGCGTACTGGTCGTACTTCTGCAGCTTGACGTCGGGTTCGTTCTTCTCGAAATAGCTTTCGGCGGTGGTGCCCTTGGCGATGATCAGCGTCTTGCCCTTGAGCTGGCTCACGTCGGTGATTTCGGCGTTCTCCGGGGAGACCACGCCGAGCGCGACCTTCATGTACGGCTTGGCGAAGTCGACCTTCTCCTTGCGCTCGTCGGTGACGGTGAAGTTGGCCAGCGTGATGTCCACCTTGTTGGACGTGAGCACATCCACACGGGCGCCGGATCGACGGACGTGTACTTGACCTTCACGCCCAGATCCTTGGCGAGACGCTCGGCGAAGACGATGTCGTAGCCGGCGTTCTTGCCGTCCTTGTCGATGTAGCCGAACGGGGCCTTGTCGGAGAAGACGGCCACTTTGAGCACGCCGGACTTCTTGATCTCGTCCAGGGAGCGGGCGGTCACCTTGGACGTGGTGGCGCCGCCGTTGGAGGCGTTGTTCTCCTCGCTCGGGGTGGCGGCGTTGGGACCGCAGGCAGCCACGGAGGCGACCATGATCAACGCGGCCGATGCGGCCACGATGCTCTTGATTGTCTTGTTGATGATTGATGCGGTCATGGTTACTCCTCTCTTGTACGGATGACTGCTATCAAAACTTGCGATTACTCGGCGGAAGTTCCCGTCGGTTCCGCCGGCTTGCGATGCCTGTCGAATTCGAACGTGTGCAGGAAACGCTTGGCACGCTCGGTTTCGGATTGGTGAAGAACGCTTCGGCGTCGTCGGATTGTTCCACGATGCCGCCGTCCTCCAGCATGATCACCTGGTCGGCGATGGCTCGTGCGAATTGCATCTCGTGCGTCACGATGAGCATGGTCTGGCCGGAATCGGCGAGTTCCAGCATCACGTCAAGCACCTCGCGCACCATTTCCGGATCAAGCGCGGCGGTGACCTCGTCGAACAGCAGCACTTCCGGATGCAGGATCAGCGCACGGCAGATGGCCACGCGCTGGCGTTGGCCTCCGGACAGCTCATGCGGCCAGGCATCCTTGCGGTCGGCGAGTCCGACGCGTTCCAACAGAGCGATGGCTTCCTTCTCGACCTCCGCCTTGTCGCGCTTCTGCACGAGCGTCGGAGCGAGCGTGATGTTGCCGAGCACGGTTTTGTTGGGGAACAGGTCGTAGCTTTGGAACACCATGCCGACACGCGTGCGCAGCTCGCTGCCGCGCTTGCTGCGGCCGGCCGATTCGGTGCCCGGCTTGCCGGTTTCGATAATCTCGCCGTTCAGCGCGATGGTGCCGCCCTGAATCGGCTCAGACCTGCGATGGTGCGCAGCAACGTCGACTTGCCCGATCCGGACGGGCCGACGATGACGAACACCTTGCCATGGGGCACGTCGAAGGAGATGTCGTCCAGCACTGGCTTGTCGGCATTGGCGTACCGCTTGACCAGATGCCTGATTTCAAGGCTTGTCTGCGTTTTCCCGCTGTTTTGCGCGGTCTGCGTAACCTGTTCAGCCTGCTCAGTCATGCTTCCACCTCTTTTCCAACCTGCGGGCCACGATGGACAGCGGCCAGCACACGATGAAGTACATGAAGAAAATCGTTCCGTAAATCCACAAAGTGCCCGTCGGATACTGGAAACGGTTCGCGTCGATGATCTGCTGGCCCACCTTGATGACTTCCACCACGCCGAGCAGCACGGCCAATGACGTGGTCTTCACGATACGCGTGGCGAGGTTCACGGAAGCCGGCAGCAGCCGGCGCAACGCCTGCGGCAGAATCACTTTCGTGAACGTCTGCCAGCCGCTCAATCCCAAAACGTACGACGACTCGTACTGCGCCTTCGGAATCGATTCGAGCGCACCACGCACCAGATCGCCCAGTTCAGCGCCGCCCCACAAAACGAAGACGAACACGCATGCGCCGGTCGCATCCAAATTCCAATTCCATGCCTGCGCGAAACCGTAGAAGGCGATGAACAGCAGCGCCAGCTGTGGCATGATGCGGATGAAATCCAGATAAATCCTGGTCAGCACCCGCACAACGGGATTTTTCATCGTCATCAGCCAGCCGACGATCAGGCCGACGGGCACGGACAACGCCACGGACACGCCGGCGATCCACACCGTGACCCACAGCCCTGTAGCAGGCGCGGAATCACGCCCGGCTCGAGCAGAATCTCAGCGCCGCTCATAGTCGAACCTCCGTTCCAGCCAAGTGCCGAACAGCGAGATCGGCAGCAGAATCACCAGATACGCCACAATCAGCAGGAACAGCGACTCATAGGTGTCGTAGTACATGCCGATCAGGTCCTTGGCCATGTACATCACGTCGGCGAGCGCGATGGCGGACACCACGGACGATTCCTTGATGAGGAAGATCACATTGGCCACGACGCCTGGAATGGAGGTGCTGATGGCCTGTGGAATGACCACGCGGCTTAATGTCTGCCATTTGCTCAAGCCCAGCACGTATGCGGATTCGCGCTGCACTTCCGGAATGGTCTCCAGGCCGCCGCGCATCGCTTCGGCCATATAGGAGCCGCCGAGGAAGCCGAGTCCGACGATGGCGCACAGTTCCGCGGACCAGACGAGTCCGAGTTTCGGCAGGCCAAAATACAGGAAGTACAGCTGCACCAGCAACGGCGTGTTACGGCTCAGCTCGATGTAGACGCGCACGACCTGCCGCAGGACGGGGATGCGCGCGATCTCGATGCCGGCGCAGACCAAGCCGACCACGATCGCCAGGATGATGCCGAAGACGGAAATGAACAGCGTCATTTCGGCACCGCTGACGAAGAACGGCGCGTAGTGCGAGATGAACGTCCAGTCGAACACGCGCGCCTCCTTCTCTTCTCAACGGATTTTTCGTATTTGTTCCGGCGAATGCGGCTCATACTATCGCTTTATTCGCCACTACGAGCCAGTTTCGTTATCGGTTTTTCGTATAAGGACTTATCAGGTATCGCGAAACAGTCGTCCTGCGATCCCTCCAAGGTTCTTCTACAGTATGGCATGTTGGCGGATTGCGCCGTCGGCGCATATCGAAATGTGAAGATTGGGTATGCCTTGCGAGAGAGTATGCACATGCTCATTCGACATGCAACGATGGAGGATCTGGACGCGATCGAGGCTGTGGAGGCCGCCTGCTTCCCACCTGCGGAGGCCGCAAGCAACGAAAGCCTTACCGCACGCGTGGCCGCTTATCCGGACCATTTCTGGCTGTTGGTCAACACCGATGACGACGATACCCCGTTCCCCTCGCGTGTAGAGGACGGCACGTTGGTTGGTTTCGTCGATGGCATGGCCACAAACGAGCCGAATCTTGCCGATGCCATGTATGACGACGCCGATATGCATGACGAGCATGGCGATTGGCAGATGATTTTCGGCGTGGATGTGGCACCCGTCTACCAGCATCGCGGCTGCGCCAGCTATCTGCTGCGCCAGGTGATTCTCGACGCGGCACAGGCCGGACGCAAGGGCCTCGTGCTCACCTGCAAGGAACGGCTGGTCGATTTTTACGCACGGCTGGGATTCGTGGACGAAGGACTGTCCGAGTCGGCGCATGGCAACGTGGTCTGGCATCAGATGAGGCTCGCGCTGACGCACGCCGTCGGCACGGGAAACCCTACTGCGAACGGCTCCGCCAAGACCGCGGAGCGTACCAATGATGCGGATACGACCGCCATGAGCGGCGTGGACCACGACACGGAAACCTTGGAGTTTCCGCAGGTCGAACCCACCGCGTGAAGAACGGCCGGTGAACTTCACGTGAACATCGCGACACGCCGACGATTTGCATTCCGCCGAGAATCCACGTAAGTTAGCACTCGCTTCGGGCGGTTGGCGCAGAGGTAGCGCACTTCCCTGACACGGAAGGGGTCACAAGTTCGAATCTTGTATCGCCCACGCGAAGCGGGTAACGAAGCCGGGAAACCGGTGGAATTATCCCACGGGTGATTGGCGCAGCGGCTAGCGCACTTCCTTCACACGGAAGGGGTCATAGGTTCGATTCCTATATCACCCACTGAATTTCCGCTTCTCACGGCGGAAGTTCTTTGCGGACATAGCTTAGTTGGTAAAGCGCAACCTTGCCAAGGTTGAGACCGCGGGTTCGAGTCCCGTTGTCCGCTCCACCAAGCCCCACCTCGTGTGGGGTTTCTTTTTCTCACACATCTACTCCACTCGCGTTATTAAAAAACTGCCGACACGCGGAACTTTGCACAGTCCGGCGTCGACAGCCTATCTACATGTTTTACGCTTCTTCGCCGTGCCAGGCGTAGTCGAGGTGCATGAATTCGGGGACCTTGTACCATTTGACCGGATATCCGGCTCCGTGTGCACAGAACACCGAATCCGGCGTGTTCTCCAAGTCGGATTCCGGGTCGTACGCGGCCTGTTCAATCACCTCATCGACGTTGTGGCATGGCCGGTACCCTGCGAATACGCAACTCAAATGCCCACGCCCATGCGTGTAGGCGTTGACGTCCATCGCATAGTCACGCATTTGCGCAACCGGCGCCTCACCTTCAAGCACCATGTATTCGCCGTCACCGTCAGGCGTGTCGAACGAGCCGCTCATACGCTGAATATCGGCCATCGCATGGCCGACCATATCTTGCGGAACCTCCAACCGGAAGCCATACCATGGCTCCAGCAAACGGCAATCGCCGCGCTCCTTCGCTTCCATCAACCCCTGACGAATCGCACGATACGTGGCTTGACGGAAATCGCCGCCTTCCGTATGTTTCAAATGCGCACGGCCAACCAGCAACGTGATCTTCATATCGGTGATTGGAGAGCCGGTAAGCACGCCCACATGCTCACGCTCCTGACAATGCTGCAGAATCAGCCGCTGCCAGTTGCGGTCGAGCACATCCTCGCTGCACACGCTCGCATATGCCATGCCACTGCCGGCAGGCAACGGCTCAAGCAGCACATGCGTTTCCGCATAGTGACGCAACGGCTCAAAATGCCCCACGCCCTCGATCGGATGCGCAATCGTCTCCTTATATAGGATGCCGCCCGGACCGAACGAAACATCCAAGCCAAACCGGTCATGCATCATCTGCTGGATGACTTCCAATTGCACCGCACCCATCAATTGCAGATGCACTTCGCCAAGATGCGGCTGCCATACCACATGCAGCAACGGATCCTCATCCTCAAGCTCACGCAACGCGACCAGGCAGGCATGAATATCGCACTCCCCCGGCAGCAACGTGTACGTGAGCACCGGCTGAAGCACCGGATTTACGCCGTCAGGCTCCTTCCCAAGCCCGGCACTGGGAAATGTTCGCGTCAAGCCCGTAACGGCGCACACGGTGCCCGCAACAACCGAATCGACCGTACTGAACTTCGCGCCTGAATACACGCGCACCTGATCGGCCTTCTCATGCCACAGGCCATCATCACCGATTTTCGACTCGCCAGGATCGGAACCAACCCGCGCAGTGCCGGAAAGCATTGTTTTCGCTTTGAATTCGCCGCCCGTCACCTTAAGCCAAGTCAGTCGATTGCCTTGCGAGTCGTGCGATACTTTATATATACGCGCGCCGAATTCGCCGCCATACTCCGGCTCGCGCACATACCATCGAATCCTGCGATGAATTCGTCGATGCCCTCCATTTTCAGCGCGGAACCGAAGAAACACGGGAACAAGGCACGTTCGGCAATCAGTTCGCGAATGGTTTCGTCCGGAATCGTCCCTTCTTCCAAATACGATTCCATGGCGGTTTCGCTTTGCATGGCGATGTCTTCCATGACATCGGCAAGCGCCGCATTGTCATCATGCGCTCCGGTGAAATCGATGCAGCCATCCGAGAAACGCTTCTTCAGCTGATTGAGCAGTTTCGTTTTGTCAGCTGCGGGAGCGTCCATTTTATTAATGAAGATGAAAGTGGGCACGTTGTAACGTTTCAACAATCGCCATAATGTTTCGGTATGCCCTTGGATGCCATCAGCACCGGAAATGACCAGAATCGCATAGTCGAGCACGGCGAGGGTTCGTTCCATTTCCGCCGAAAAATCGACGTGTCCCGGAGTGTCAAGCAAGGTGAGAGTGAGGTTCGGCGTGGTGATGATCGCCGGTTCGGTGAAGATGGTGATGCCTCGCTGCCGTTCCATCGTGTTGGTGTCGAGAAACGCGTCGCCATGGTCGACACGGCCGAGTTTGCGTACGTTGCCCGTGGCATACAGCAATGCTTCCGACAGCGTGGTTTTGCCTGCGTCAACATGCGCCAGAATGCCGATGACGATTCGTTTCATGGGTTCCTCCCGCTGCCCAAGCGACAGCCGAAGCAGCCGCCTATCGATATACGAAAGCCCTTACGCCTACTGACGTAAGGGCTTGATGGTGACCCCGGGGAGACTCGAACTCCCCGACCTTGAGATTAGAAGTCACATGCTCTATCCAGCTGAGCTACAGGGCCAAACTTGAATCAGTATAGCCAGTTCGCACGTTCTTGCCAACTCGAACGCGCTGAGCAGCGATCATACCGACGGCAAAACCATGGAACCAACGGCTCCCCGATCCCAAACAAGCAAGTCATCAAAACCGGGGAGCATGGGTTCACGGCTCGATAATCCAGCTCAAACCGACCAGCACGATAAGGAACAGCACATTCACCGCCGAATAGACGGCCAGATAGCGCCCCTTCTTATCGGGGTACTTACGCGTCACGTTCTTGTATCCGATCAGCGAGGCCATGGATGCGATCAGCGTACCCATGCCACCAAGGTTGGTGCCAATAATCAGTGCACGCCACTGGTCGCAGAAGCCCGACAGCAGCAACGTGGTCGGCACGTTGGAAATGAACTGGCTGGACACCACGGACACTTCCAGCGGATGCGCCCCCACCAAGGAGGCGGCCAGCTCGTAGAATTCCGGCACGCGTTTCATATTGCCGATGAAAATGAAGAACATGCAGAACGTGAGCGGCAATCCCCAGTCGATATTGCGGAACACGCGGCGATCGCAGAACAGGAACGCCACCACCACGATCACGCACATGGCCCATAGCGGAATGAAATCGCTCACAGCCAGCAAACACACGATGAACAGCGCGCAATATACGATCGTGCGCCAACCACCGTAACCTGCGCCGTAGCCGGTCACACGAATCTCATCCGGCTGCGGCTGATCGGAATTCGGAGCGAGCACATTCTGTTCGATGCCGCCGCCGTCGATAGAGGAAAATTCGGAAACAGGTTTCTTACCGAACACCACACAGGCGATGACCACCAGCAATACCGCCGCAGCAACGGAATACGGTGCCATAATGCCGATCATTTCAGCGGACGGCATGCCCGTCAACGCTTTCAAATACAGGTTGTGCGCATTGCCGATCGGCGTCAACATACTGCCCACGTTCGCGCCGACGGTCATCAACGTGCCGACCAGCACCGCATGCTCCTCCATGTGAGCCATGGTGAGCACCGCGATCGCGAATGGAATGAACGTGACCAGCGCCACATCATTGGTAATCAGCATGCCGGAAAAATAGGTGAGCGAAATCAGCGTGATCACCAATCCGCGAGCGGTGCTCACATGATGCAGCAACCGCGAACCGATGATGCGGAACACACCGATGCGCTGGAAACCGCACACCACCAGCATCAGGCAGATCAGCTGCGAAATGGTGCTGGCATGAATATATCCGGCATACTCCTTGTCAGGAGGCACGATAAAGCATGAAATAAGAGCAAGTATGGAAGCAACTACGAGAATGGTCTCGTTTTTCAGGATTTTGACGACCAATCGTCGCATTCATTCCTCCGTGAATCCAGTTTGCAAACCGTTTGCAGACCCGGGCGATTTACTCAAGAAAACGCCGTATTCACTTTACCCGAAAAATCGCGTACCACATACCCTTGGCATACTATTTTTCCGACCATTCCAATGTTTTTCAGCCCATGCGCCTTACTGTTCCCTGACTTTGCAAACCGGCAAAACTGTTTTGCAATTGCAAAACACGCCGAAGGATACCGTGCACCAGCCAAGAATTCGTTAAGTATTCTTCCTGCGTTCACCACACGTTCGCCGGCTGTTCATACCGCACTCAGGCATGTGGCAAATTCAGGTGAACGACAAAGACGTTCGGGGGTTGACGCTCCGGCACACCAAATATTCAGGCGACGTTATTGCCGAACACCCTCGTCTGCAGATCCTTGCGCAACGTTTCCAGCTTGGTAATCTGGCCAAGCAGCTCGATTTTCTCGGCACCGTCCGGCAGTTGCGCCATGCGACGCTGGTCCGCGCCGATTTTGCGCATGATGCCCGTGTCAAGCAGTCGAATGATGAGTTCAGACGCGTATCTGCGTTCGTCGTCGGTCGGCTTGCGCAATTGCACGTTGCCTTCCTGCGATTGTTGCGACGCACGTTCTGCGTCAGTATCGCTCGGAGGAAGCGGCAATGGCATGACGGCAAGCTCGTTGATGACGGATTCCAACATCGGACCACCCGCTTTGGTGAGATTGTGCATCCACAATCCTTGCGGGGTATCAGCAGACGGCAGTCCCCCGGCCGCCGCGACCGCTTGGAATAACGTGCGGAATACGGGGGTCATGAAGCTCGACAGCGTAAGACTGGCGAACAGTGTCGGATCAACGGCAAGCGGCACTTGAATCAGGGTTGCCATGAACTGCTGTTCGCAAATGAACACGGCATCATCAATGCGATAGTAGGATTGCTCCGCCGCATCACGATGTTCCAACGCCTTCCGCGCGGAAGGATTCGCATACGGATTCGCGCCTTGTTCCATACGCGGTTCCACCGCAGCTCCGGCATTGCCTGCAAAACGACGTTTCGGAGCGTACGCATCTTCGTCCCGCACCTGCAGTTTGCGTCGTGCGTCACGCACTTCACGCTGCATGATATCCAAGTCGACGCCGATCTGGCGCACCGCCTTGCGTGAATACAAATCCAACAGGGAACGGTCACGAATCTGTGCGATCAACGGCGCCACCGCCTTGACTGCGCCCATCTGCCCAGTGGTATAAGTGGTGTCGAAACGCCCGATCGCGGTTTTGATCACGAAATCATACAGTGGTTCGGCATGATCGATCAACGCGCGAACCGCCTCATCACCTCGCTTGATACGCAAATCGCACGGGTCGAGATTGTCGTCGGCCACAGCAACGAACGCCTGCGTCGAAAAAGCGGAATCCAAGCCGAACGCATGAATCGCAGCCTTCTGACCGGCCGCATCGCCATCGAAGGTGAACACGATACGCGAACTCAACGCCTGTCCTTCAACCTTCAACGGACCAACCAGCTGTACCGCACCCAACGAATCGTCGGCGATCAGACGACGCACGATCTTGGCATGCTCGGCACCGAACGCGGTGCCGCATGTCGCGATCGCGGTATCAATGCCGGCCAAATGCATGGCCATCACATCCGTATACCCTTCGACGATCACCGCCTGGCGTTTCTTCACAATCGCCGACTTCGCCATATCAATGCCATACAGCACCTGGTTTTTCCGATACAACTGCGTGTCGGGAGTATTAATGTATTTCGCGCTAATCGAATCATCCTCATACAACTTGCGAGCGCCGAAACCAAGCGTGCGTCCGGTTGAATCGCGAATCGGCCATGTTACGCGGCCACGGAAATAGTCATACACCCCATGCTGGCCTTGACGGGCCAAACCTGCGTCCAACATTTCCTGCTGTGTGAAGCCCTTGCCTGCCAAGTACCGCACCAGATTATCCCAGCCTTGCGGAGCATATCCGCAACCGAATCGTTGGCAATCGGCCTGGCTGAAATTACGGCCATCAAGCAGTTTGCGCGCGGCGAGCGCGTCTTTGGTCATCAGCTGCGAGACGAAAAACTCCTGCGCGGCCTCGTTGGCTTCCAACAGGCGGGCACGTTTCGAACCGGTATGCTCCTTCTTGGCGTTCGACTGGTCATAACGCAATTCGATATGGTATCGATCGGCCAAAAGCTCGACGGCATCACGAAAGTCGACGTTCTCCTGATACTCCACATAGCCGAACACGTCTCCGCCAAGACCGCAGCCGAAGCAATGCCACACACCGAGCGCCGGACGCACGGAAAAGCTTGGCGTTTTCTCGTCATGAAACGGGCACAGCCCCACGTATGTGCCAGTTCCTGAAGGTTTGAGCGTAACCGTTGCAGACACAATGTCGTACAGATCGGCGGTGGCGCGACTTTTTCGATATCTTCCTTCAGAATCATTCCTGGCATAGCTCACCACCTTAACAGCAAGCGCGGCACGTTGACCAACCGCCGAACGTACCGCGCCCACCATATTGACTTTCACGGCGTGCCTCCCATCGCACGCCTGATTCTTTATAGGAGGGTTGCGGGATCGAGTTTGGCGAGATCTTCGACCGACAGCACGTCAGAGGCATGCTCATACAGGCGCGGGATGCGGTTGCACAGACAGGTGAAGATCTCATAGCTGATGGTGCCGGCGGCACGACCCCAATCGTCGGCGGTCGGTTCGGCATAATCCTCGCCGCGGCCCGGTCCGAACAGCTGCACGGTGTCGCCCTCATGCACGCCAAGCTTTTCCGCGGCACCGTGCAGGTCAAGCATGAACTGATCCATGCACACGCGACCGGACACACGGTACAGGCGCGGACCTTCCGTAGTCATCACACGCACCGGGCCTCCTGGCTTGACCACATGCTTCGCGCCTTCCATATCGAAACCGGAAGCGGAACGGTGAATGCCGTCCGCATAGCCGACAGGCACGATCGCGGTGGACGTATCCGTAGGAGTCAGGTACGTGCGGCCATAGGAAATGCCATGGCCCGCCTCCACATCCTTGACCGTGCCAAGCTGCGCCTGCAATGTCATGGCCGGAGTCAAATCATACGTGCCAGGCGTGCCCATAGCCGGATCAGCCTCATAACCATACAAGCCAATACCCGGGCGGGTAAGCTCGAAATGAATCTCCGGGCGCGAAAGCGTGGCCGCCGTATTGGCAAGATGACGAATCTCCGGCGCAATGCCGGCAACTTCCATACGACGGGTGAAATCCTTGAAATTCTCGATCTGCCTATCAGTGGACGCCACGAATTCAGGCACGTCCGGAGCGTCGGCCACCGCCAAGTGGCTCCACTGGCCGACGATATGCAGCACACCCTCCTTGGCGAGAGGCACCAGCTTGGCGAGCGCCGCGTCGAACGTGGCCGGAGTGAATCCATTCGTCCGAAACCGGAATCGACCTTCACATGCACACGCGCGGTTTTTCCAAGACGACGCGCCGCGGCCACAACGCCGTCAATGCCCGGCAATGAGCCTACGGAAATATCGATATCATTGTCGATCAGCTCGTCAAAAGGCACCGCCATGCCGTTATATACCCATGTCAGAATGTGGCAGCGGTCCGGCCCGATGCCCGCCTTGCGCAGCAGCAGCGCCTCATGTGATTGCGCCGTGCCCAGCCAGGTCGCACCTCCCGCCAGTGCCGCGAGCGCGGCCGGAATAAGACCATGCCCGTACGCGTCGGCCTTGACCACACCCATCACGGCGGTGCCGGAATTCGGGCCGCCAACCACGCTCACCAGATGACGCATGTTGTTTCGCAATGCGGCCATATCGACGATGGCCTGCGCCGGATATTGCTTTTGGGCGGCCTCATAATTGGCCTTGCCTTGTTCGGATGAGAATTGCCATTCACGGGCAGCGTTGAAAGTCATGGCTCTATTGTTGCGCTCCCACGTGACGGCTTCGGAAAGGCGCGCACACATGGTGAGACGATTCACGGGGTTTTCACGTTTTTTGTCCGCGCCAGGTTTTTACACTCTCCTTACATAAGGCGCGTACACCTCCTGTATATGAGGCGTTCAGCCCTTCTTTGATTTCTGGCGTTTGAGGCGTGCCAGAGTCCCGGAAATCCGTCCGGTCCAGCCCATATAAAACCATTTTTAGGGAATTAAGACCATGGATCTTTTTCGCAAAAAGTCAGTGGACCAGCTCGTGTCCGAGTCGACTCCGCTGAAACGCACATTGAAAACGTTTTGACCTTACCATGCTGGGAATCGGCGCCATCATCGGCACCGGCATTTTCGTGCTCACCGGCAAGGGTGCCCTCACCGCAGGTCCGGCATTGTGCGTCTCCTTCCTTCTGGCCGCGGTCTGCTGCGGTTTCGCGGGATTGTGCTATGCGGAGTTCGCCGCGATGGCACCAGTGTCCGGTTCCGCATATTCGTACGCGTATTTGGCGTTCGGCGAGCTGATCGCGTTTGTGATCGGCTGGGATTTGATTTTGGAATACGCATTGCAGGCGGCCACCGTGTCCGCCGGATGGTCCGGATATTTCAACAAACTGTTGGAAGGTTTCGGCTTGCATCTGCCAGTTGAACTGACCGCGGCATACGGCACCACGCCAGGCGTGACCACATACTTCAATCTGCCTGGTTTCGTGATCGTGCTCATCATCACTTGGGTGCTGTCCATCGGCATTAACCAGACGAAGAAAACCAACGATATTATGGTGATGATCAAACTGGCCATCATCGTGCTGTTCATCGTGTGCACCGTCTGGTACATCAATCCCGCCAATTGGAAGCCGTTCTCCCCGTACGGCATTTACACGTTCCAGCCGGGCTCCACGCAGCCGTACGGCATTGTTCCGGCCGCGTCGATCGTGTTCTTCAGCTTCATCGGCTTCGACGCCGTGTCCTCCTCCGCCGAGGAGACCATCAATCCGAACAAGACGCTGCCGCGCGCATCCTGATTTCGCTGGCCGTGTCCACCGTGCTGTACATCGTCATGACGCTGATCATGACCGGTGTGGTGCCATACAAGGAGTTCGCGAACTTCATTGACGCTCCGGTGGCCGGCGTGATTCTCGAAACCGGTCTCAACTGGCTGGCGTTCGTTGTCAATCTTGGCGCTCTGATCGGCATGACCACGGTGATGCTGGTGCAGCTGTACGGCCAGTCCCGCATCTGCTACGCCATGAGCCGCGACGGCCTGTTCCCGAAGTTCTTCGGCGAAGTGCACCCGAAATACCGCACCCCGTTCAAAGGTACATGGTTCTTCGGTATTCTAACGGCCATCGCCGGCGGTTTCATCAACATCAACGTGCTGTTCGAATTGGTGAACATCGGTACGCTGTCGGCGTTCATCATCGTGTCCGCGGGCATTCTGTGGATGCGTAAGACCCAGCCGGACGCACACCGCGCTTCCGCGCCCCGGGCGTGCCGTTCACGCCGATCTGCGCGATCATTTTCTGCTTCATCCTGATTTGCGGTTTGAATTGGGAAACCTGGGTGCGTTTCGCAATCTGGTTCGCCCTTGGTTTGATCGTGTATTTCGTGTACAGCCGCAAGCATTCCGCATTGAACGAGCCAGGACTGTTCTAAAAACCGACGATACGGTTGCTTTCGATATATCTTTCGTAAGATATATCGAAAGCAACACAATCGGATATAAAAATCCCGTTGAACATCTGAAATACGATATTCAACGGGATTTTGCTTCTCAATATCGAAGATTATTGCGATTATTTGTGATGAATTATATTGATTGATATCAATCCATATAAATCCGCAAATCTCACCATTCATGCCGTTGATAAGCGATACGCGTGGTGTCGGACGGCCTGTCAAGCAACTGAATCAAGCCGCAGCGCGCGAAACCATTCGATTCGAGCACATGCTGCATGGCCTTGTTGTTGGGATGCGTATCCGCGCGCACATTGCCGTAATGTTCGATGCACCAGTGATGCAGTCCTTCGCCGCACCCTTGGCGAGACCCGACGAGGCGATCCGGTGGATGGTCACATACGGATCGTCATCCAGCCAGGCACCATCGATATTCACATACGTAGGGTCGATGCCCGGACACAATGCGAACTGGGCGAGCACACGTTCCTCGCCATCAACCGTATCAACCAGCAACACGGTGCGTTGCGATTCGACATCGTCACGAACCACTTCCTCACGAGGGAACTTATCACCCCACTGCGTGGGATTGCCATTGGAGGCCATCAACTTGCGAGCATGCTCATAAATCTTCAGCATGGTCTGCAAATCAGCCATAGTGGCGCGACGGAACCGCCGTTCAGAGGTAATGACGCTCTCCTCACCCATCTCGTTCACCTTTGCATCACCTTGTCTTCTTCCGAGCGTCAAAAATACCATGCCCACGGCACAGTATTCGCAATATGCCCGAAAAAGACGTGCAATCGCACGCAAATCAGACCAGACGGCGCTCAAACGCGTCAGAGCTGATGCCCTTGGCAAGAATATCCTTGCACCATTCCTTCGCCGTGAACAGGCTATGGTCGCGGTAATTGCCGCAGCTTTCGATGGTGGTGGCAGGAACGTCATCCCATGTGGCCTCGTATGCGATGAATTCCAACGCCTCCTTCAACGCGCGAGCCACTTCTTCCGTGGAATGCTCGCCCCACGTCAGCAGGTGGAAACCGGTACGGCAGCCGAACGGGGAACAATCGATATAACCGTCGATACGTTCACGCAGCAGCACCGCAATCGTATGTTCGATGGTGTGCAGGCCACCGGTCGGAATCGCATTCTCATTCGGCTGCACCAAACGCAAATCATAATTGGAAATCACATCGCCATTCGGACCGGTCTGCGTGTCGATATAACGCACATACGGAGCCTTCACCTTGGTGTGGTCGAGCTGGAAGCTTTCCACAACCGGCTTGTCTTCTGCCATCATCAATCCTTTCTTCAACAACTGTTCGTCTCTACTGTCGCCGTTTTGCCGGCATACGTCAACCTCACCGCCATACATGTTGCCGATAACGTGTTACGTATCGTATAAAACGTATGATTTTGCAATAATCGATACGCTTATTCCTCAAGCTGACACGTCACCTGATTCATGCAACGAAATCGCGGATCACTTCCATGAACCGTTCGCCATACGCTTCCAATTTGAGCGCACCAACGCCATTGACTTGCGAGAATTGCTCGCCGGTGACCGGCCTGATACGCACCATATCGCGCAGCGTTTTATCGGAAAAGACGATATACGGGGGTTTACCGAGTTCGCGGGCGATGTCAAGCCGCAACGCACGCAGTTTGGCGAACAATTCCTCGTCTCCGTCGCCCGGCACATACGATCCCATGGCCTGAGAGCCCACGGACGGCGATTCCGCACGTTTCGCAGCATGCTTCCGTTCGATCTTCTTGATTTCATAATGAAAATTCGGCGCGACCGTTTCCGCCGCACGTTCACCGAAGCGAACGATCGGCATGGAGCCTTCCGAAATGGAAAGAAAACCATCCGTCGCCATCTGGCTGAGCACGTCACGAATCTGCGCTTCCGAAGTCGCGCTTAACATGCCGTACGTCGGCAGATCGGCAGGATGAAGATAGTTCAAATCCTGCGCTTTCGATCCTCGCAGCACTTTGACGATCTTCCCCGAACCGACCTTCTGGCTCACGTCATGCACGCAGCGACTGATGGCCCGCGCGATATCCGTGACGTCAACGGTTTCAAACGTATTCCCGCAGTTCGCGCATCCTCCCACGCATGTGCCGTCATCACGGACGGCCGCTCCCCCGGCCTCACCGAAATACCTGGTCATATACTCGTGCAGACAATCCGTGGTACGGCAATAACCGATCATGGCGTTGAGCAGACGCCGTTTCGACGCACGCACGACCTCCTGCTCTTCGGCGGTCAAACGCTCGTTCTCATAATCCGAATCAAGCAGCCTTCGCCTCGTAGCAATATCAGATTCGTTCCACAGCAATGTGCACCGGCTCGGCTCGCCGTCGCGCCCCGCACGACCGGCCTCCTGATAGTACGCTTCGATCGATTCCGGCATATTATGGTGGATCACATAACGCACGTTCGACTTGTCGATGCCCATGCCGAACGCATTCGTGGCAACCACCACAGGCACACGGTCGGTTACGAAATCACGTTGTGCCCGTTCCCTCGTTTCGGCCGACATACCGCCATGATAGGCGACTGCGACCATGCCAAGTCGCGTCGCATCCTCACCTTTCGTAGCACGCAGCTCGCACACAGCGATATTCAACGATTCGGCAAGCGACTCCACTTCCTTGCGGGTCGCGCAATACACGATGCCGGATTCGTCAGGATGATCCGCAATATATGAAGCCACCCACGAAGCCTTATATTTCCTTTCCATCCTGATCACATCGAAATACAGGTTGGCCCTGTCGAAGCCGGTGACGGTGACGGACGGATCGCGCAATCCGAGAATTCCGATAATATCGCGACGCACCCGTTCCGTCGCGGTCGCAGTGAATGCGGCAACCGTCGGACGGGTCGGCAATGCCTTCAGAAAATCGCCGATACCAAGATATGACGAACGGGAAATCCTGACCCCATTGCGACACGCAATGCGCTTCGTCAACGGCGACCAGAGAAATCGGCACACGACTGGCGAACGTGCGGAAACGTTCGGTTTCCACGTTCCGGAGCCACATACAGCAGTCTGATCCGTCCCGACAACGCCTGCGCGAACACCAGATCCTGTTCGTCGGGACTTTGCGTGGTATTGATGACGCGGCTGGAATGCCCACGTCGTTGAGCGCGTCGACCTGATCGCGCATCAACGAGATCAACGGGGAAATGACGATGGTCATGCCCGGAAGAAGCGTGGCGGGAATCTGGTAGCAGATCGACTTGCCAGCACCGGTGGGCATGACGCCGAGCGCATCACGGCCTTGGATAATCGCATTGACTATGCCTTCTTGACCAGGACGGAAGGCGTCATATCCGAAGTAGGTGCGTAGGGCGTCACGCGCCGACGTAAACTCTGTCATACGCAGCAGTCTAGTCTCAAACCGCCTCTACTCGGTGCGGAGGGCGGTGGCGGGGTCCTGCTTGGAGGCACCACGACTTGGGATGAGACCGCCGATCAGGGTGAGCACTACGCTGAGGATCACTAAGGCGATGGCGTTACCGACCGGCAGCACGGCACTGACCTCGGTGGTGCCCATGAAGTGGTGCAGCACGCTGTTGATCGGGAAATTGAGCAGCACGGTGGCACCAACGCCGATCAGGCCGGCCAACAGGCCGATAATGCCGGTTTCCGCGTTGAACACGTTCGACACGTTACGCTTGGAAGCGCCCATGGCACGCAAGATACCGATTTCCTTGGTACGTTCCAGCACGGAAATATAGGTGATAATGCCGATCATGATCGACGAAACCACCAATGACACAGCCACGAAAGCGATCAGCACATAGGTGATGACGTTGATGATGGTGGTTACCGAGTTCATCATCAGCCGACGTAGTCGGTGTAGGTGATCTTGTCTTTTTCTTTGGCGGTCCTGTTGTATTCGTCGATGGCGTCGTTGATGGAATTCTTGTCTTCGAAGCTGTCGACGTAAATGTTGATGGAGCTTGGTGCGTCACGGCTGACCACGCCGAAATCAGTGAGATTGTCGTTGTAGGAGCCGGTGGACACGTACTGGTTGTAGATAGCGACCAGCGTGGCCTCGTCGGCGGTGGCTATATAGGCGTCGAATTGATCGGCGAGCTGCTGTTCGCTCATCTGAGCCATGGCCGCGGCCTGCTGGGAGTCGCCTCCGGATGCTCCTGCAGCGGCCATCATGTTCTGCGCCATCTGCGCCTTGCTGCTCACGCCGAGGGATGCGACATAGTCACGAGCGTCCTGAGCCTTGGTGACATCATCGGACGGGGAGAACGTCATGCCGTTGAGCACATTATGGTCTTTATCGGCCTGCTGCTCGGTGACGATTTCACTGGATTCGGCACGGTCGACCAGCTCATTGGTCAGCGCACGCGTATAGCCCACACCGGAGGAAGCGGAGTTGCGTCAGCATCCTCTACCGGCTTGACCACGCCCACGATCTTCAGATTGATGGCCTTGTCGGAGTCAATCAGCGCGTTAATCTGGTCCACATCGTCGCCCACGTACTTCCAATGGCCGTTATCGCCTTTGACATACTGGTCACAGGTCGGCAGCAGCTTCAGCGTACGGTCGATAACGTCGGAATAGTCAATCTTCTTGGTATCTGTTTTCACATCGTCGCCGGAATTGAGCTGGTTCATCATATTGTGGTATTCGCTGGCGGATTTGAGGCCTAGCTCATACACAGTGGTCAGCGACAATGAATTGTTCTCATCAAGTACAAGCACGACTTCGTTCTTGTTCTTTGGCCAGGATCCTTCGACTACCTCATAATTGTCGGAAATGACCTTGCCGACGTCTTCTTGCCGTCAGCGCTCGGCATGATCTCATGGAACGAGCTCGGTGCGGCATTCTGGTCGGTTTTACCCGTGAGCATGCTCATGCGCGTCGACGTAAAGGTGGACGAGTCGGCAGACATCAGCGAACCATCCGCCATCTGGTCGGCCATCGATTTGGTGCCGGTATTACCCACCGTCACACCATCGGCGTTGACAAGCGTGCCGTCTGGATCGTGCGAGAACACGGAGAACTTCGTATCATACGAATACTGGATTCCCGCGGAACCGACATACCGATTGATGTCGCTGTCCTTATTATCAAGGTATTTCTTGAATGCGCTCAGATTGTTTTCGGTAATGCTGCTGGTCATCGAAGCGGTGCCCTTGATGGCGGCATCATCCGGATAAATCGCGTCGCTCTTATGCTTCTTGCCTTGATTGTCCGCATTCTGCCGACCGGAAGTCATCATGCTGGTCAAATCGAAGGTCTGTTCGTCGATGCTGATCGGGTAAGCGGTCATCGTCTCGCGCTGAATATTGTCGATATACGTGTTCACGCCTGCCGAAACGGACATGATCAATGCGATGCCGATAATGCCGATGGATCCTGCGAATGCCGTAAGGAACGTGCGGCCCTTCTTGGTACGCAGATTGTTGAGGCTCAATGCCAACGACGTGCCGAACGACATGGATGTGCGGCCCATGGTCTTGTGCACGGGAGCAGTGGCCGTTTCGTTCTGAACTGGTTCGAACGGGTCGGAGTCGGAACGAATCACACCGTCCTTGAGCTCCACAATGCGCGTGGCATACTGGTAGGCCAGTTCGGGGTTGTGTGTCACCATCACCACAAGACGGTCTTTGGCGACCTCTTTGAGCAGATCCATGATCTGCACGGAAGTGTCGGAATCAAGCGCACCGGTTGGCTCGTCGGCGAGCACGATATCCGGATCGTTCACCACGCGCGTACAATGGCCACGCGTTGCATCTGACCGCCGGAAAGCTGGTTCGGCTTTTTGTCGATGTGCTCGCCCAAACCCACCTGTTCAAGCGCCTTGCGCGCACGTTCTCGACGCTCCGAACGCGATACGCCCGAAATGGTCAGGGCAAGTTCCACATTCGACAGAATGGTCTGATGGGGAATGAGATTGTAGCTCTGGAATACGAAACCGATGGTGTGGTTGCGATAGGAGTCCCAATCGCGGCTTTTGTATTGTTTGGTGGAAATGCCGTTGATTACCAGATCGCCGGAATCATAGTGGTCAAGTCCGCCGATGATGTTAAGCAGTGTGGTTTTGCCGGATCCCGAAGGACCGAGAATGGCCACGAATTCGTTGTCACGCAGGTTTAGACTGACGTTATCTAACGCCCGCTGCACGAAGTCGCCGGTTTTATACTGTTTGGAGATGCCTTGAATTTGCAGCATGCCGCCTCGTCTCGATAATCATTGCCGTCTCTTCCCGTAGGAAGTGTGCTATGGGAAGAACAAGACGCTGTCAGGGGCATTATATGGTAAAACCCTCGCATAGCCTGAGTAGGAAAGGAAAAGATACGCTTCCAGCTCATTCGATGGCGAGGATTTATACATGTCGCAACAATGTGACAGATTACACAAAATTGTCACATTCTCATGATGGCTTTATCACAAGCTGATTTTTGTTAGATCTGGCGAAAAGCCTGTTCCAAATCCGCAATCAAATCGTCAGCATCTTCAAGACCGACGGAAAGTCGCACGAGATTGGCGGGCACTTCCAGCGTGGTACCGGCGACGGAAGCATGGGTCATGGCACCCGGATGCTCAATCAGGGATTCCACGCCGCCCAACGACTCGGCCAGGGTAAACACTTCCGTGGCACCGGCAAACTTCTTTGCCGCTTCGAATCCGGCTGCGATCTGCACGGAGATCATGCCTCCGAATCCGCCATGCATCTGTCGTGCGGCAATCTCGTGGCCTGGATGGGATTCCAGTCCCGGGTACCATACGCGTTCCACTTCAGGGCGGGTTTCCAACCATTGCGCCACCTTCATGGCGTTACGACTGTGCTGCTTGACGCGCAGATCCAACGTTAAGGCCACGAATGTCAAGCCAGGAGTCGAACGGAGATGGCACAGCTCCGGCCGCGTCTGCAGGAACGCCACTTCATCGCGGATTTCCCTGTCGTTGAGCACCACGCTCCGCCGACCACGTCGGAATGGCCGCCGATGTATTTGGTGGTGGAATATACGACCACGTCGGGCGCCATCCGACAACGGGATGCTGCAATACCGGGGGATGCGAAGGTGTTGTCCACCACCACTTGGTGCCGATGCGCATGAGCGACCGCTGACGTGGCCGCG
>ENA-OPYV01000016-OPYV01000016.1-human-gut-metagenome-genome-assembly--contig:-NODE-16-length-52310-cov-2.102313_pt1 | contig 52310 bp, 79 predicted proteins | sample MGYA00242474_ERZ504485 | MGnify/ENA primary metagenome ERZ504485 (study PRJEB26092, sample SAMD00036263) | human gut metagenome | host: Homo sapiens | study: EMG produced TPA metagenomics assembly of...
GCAAAACAGATCCAGTGCATAATTCTGCAATCGATTCCATAGTTCGCTTGGCCAACAATTGTGGCAATTCGACCTTGTTCTTTTTCGTTTTATTATTCATCCTCAATTAATCCTTAATGTTAGATTTTTCCGTAAAAAAAGTGATAGAAATGCAGCAACTTACAATACAAATGCGGAAACCGAAAATAGAACAGCCACAAGTACTTCTCCTGTCCGTCAAGCGTGATACCTGTTGAGCGCCTTTTTGTTTTCTTTTACAGAAATTCTTTGTTGCATCCATAAAATGATTCCATGCAGTGTGTGGAATAGATGATATTAGGTACATCAGCCGCAATACGCATATCCGTCTTCCAGCCAAGTGAATAAACAATGCGATAAAGCATTCCGGTTACATCTGTATGATACTCGGCAGCACAAGAAACCAACTCCGCTATCATCGTCGAATCAATCCAATCATCCGAATCGACAAAACTAATATATTGTCCAGCCGCATTATCAAGACCGACATTTCTCGCTGACGCAACGCCGCCGTTTTCTTTGTGGATCATCCGCACACGGCTGTCCTTCTCCGCACAGGCGTCGCACACGGCTGGGCAATTGTCCGGTGAGCCGTCGTCTACCAAAATGATTTCTAACTCCTTGCAGATCTGGTCCACAATGCTTTACACGCACCGATCCAGGTACGGCTCCACTTTATAAACCGGCACAATCACCGAGATCAGCGGCGCTTCATTCATATTCAACCTCATTTGTAACAACAATCTTTCTTCTGACCCTTTTATCATTTAGAGGATCTGTTCGGCTTAATTCCAAACATAAATGCCATAGCCGGAATATGCGACAAAACCGCATTAATCAAGCTAAAGAGCAAAATAGAAGCAATCACCATCACCACAGCATTGATCCATTGCAATAGTAGTGCATTTTTAATATGAATACCCAATATGCGCAGTACATACGGATCTACTACTGCATAAAATCTTTGGTGCGCTACAAAATAAATCATAGAATTTTTACCAACGTATGCAATCCACCGCACATTTAGCCGATAGGATAACAGTACCACTGCCGCTATACCAGTACAAGCCGACAGCAACATCAAAAATGGATTTCCATAGCTGTTGTGAAACATATCCACCTGTACACCGGTAAGATGATAATTCAAATATCCAAAACCTATATTTGCTAAGGAAAGCGTAATAAACAAAAGCCAGTATGCCCAACCGCCGTGCAGTAATTTCGCTTCGATATCAGTTCTGTAATAACGATAATTGTACCCCAATGCAAAGAAAGGCAGTGCCATCATTGCCGCATCTGCATTTATCCAAAAATTATGAATCCCGCGCTTGTAGAAAAATAAATAACAGATTGAAAAAAGTAACAATGCAAAGAACATAAGCAATGCCTTATTATTTTTGACCAAACGCAAAAATATGTATGCCATCACCTGCACGCACAATAAGGCGCTCAAAAACCATATTGTATCTTTTCTTCCCATGGTCAGATATGTATATACATCTTTGCCAATATTGACACTTTGTCCGCGTACGGTCTGCACAAGCAGCTTGAACAAAACAAAATAGAAGAACGCCCAACAATAGTAAGGCACGATCATTCGCTTTGCTTCATCACCTAAGAAACGATTTATCGGTTTATGGCCATTAAAAAACGACGCCGGACAAAAGAAAAATAAAGGAATATGGAAAGTGTATATTTCCGCTCTCAATGTATCCGGGATATTGAAATGTCCTAAAAGCACAAGAATGATGCCAATACCCTTAGCTATATCCACCCATTTCCACTGCTCACTCTTCACAAACAATATTTCCTTTTCTATTACATAACACAGCCTGTATTGCTTTTACAATTTCGGGGTCCGTCTGCATGCTAAACTTGCGGGCAAACATAGCCGGAGATTGCATAATCTCATCATAGTCTGCCATACGGAACACATACGGATTCCCCCGCTCCCAGTCGATCAACCGCGCGCAAGCCATTTGGTCGTTATTGCAATTTGGCATATATAAGTTGGCGACAAAGGGTGAATTCACCAACATGGTCTGCACGAACACTTCGTCCCCGCAGTAGCAATAGGCAAACAGATGTTCAACCGCCCCGCCTGACTGACAATATACTTAGCAAAGTCCCCGGTAATGCTAAACCAGTTGGTGCCTTTTTGCACAATCAAGCCCTGCCCTTTCAGCCGGTCTACACGAAACAGAACTTGCAACCGAAAAGCAATTTGTGCAAGTATCTTGGTAAAGAAATTCCGCTTTTTACGAAACAAATGATAATAGCGAATCCTTGCAGCAAAAGCCGAATTCGGCTCATTTTCGGAAAATGTACAAACTCTTTCCCAGCATTTTTTCTCAAAAAAAGCGTGAATATCATCATTAGATTTAATAGGCAGATCCACGCCGGAGATCAAATGGTAATAGGCATAGGCTGCGCCGGATCCTCCCCTGCCACTGCTGTTTGTAGAAGGAGCAACTCTGTATTTACTAACGAAAAATCGCCCCAGGTCGCGGATATTCGGCGCGGTGTAAACCGCAACCTGGAATACTGTGTCAGCGCCTGAAAGGACTTAAAATCGAAGTCCTTGACCTTAGCATCTATATGAACATAAATATCATTTCGCGGATCATCCAAAAGTCGCACCAAGATCTCCAACAGATCAAATTCATTGTGCGCAATTATCATATATGCGTGCTTTTGCATACAGTCACCTACTTTTTAGGCACAGCCTTGCGATAGAGTTTAGCCGACAGGGCCAGCAACAGCATTTTTGCCTTGTCTCTTGCTCCGTACAAGGAAGAGCGCCACACCGTCCATTTATATTTCAAGATCTCCGCCCGCAGACCGGGATAATACTCCAGACACCGCCCGCCGCTGAGCATATTGTTCATCACGATCATGGCGGAATTCAAATAGCCTTTCAGGCAATAGGGCTTGACCTGCTCATCGGTCTGCGCATCCATGATCTGCTTTTTCACCTCAATTATGGAGAACGCCGTCGGCCGGAACACAGAATTGGTCACAGACGCCAGGTTCACCCGATAAACATAGTAAGTGCCGGTCATATAAACCATCTTCGGCTTCTTTTGGATCACACAGTAATTGAACAAAATATCCTCGGAATATCCGGGGCGAAAGCGAATACCGTCCAGCACACTGCGCTTATACAATTTGTTCCACACAGCGCCGCTCATCAGCCCATCGTTCATAATGTCAATAACCAGTTTGTTGTACTCCGGGCAGTATGTCCGCGAATTGGTACAGATCTCTTGCATATCGCCGTCCACATTCTCGCAATAACCGCAGCGCACAACATCTGCGTTCTCCTTAACGGCGCAGGACACAAGCGCGGCAGTCATATCCGGCAAAATCCAGTCGTCGCTGTCCACAAATTGTATATAATCGCCGGTTGCCGCGTCCAGTCCTACATTGCGTGCCGATGAAAAACCGCCAATTTTCTTTATGTATTACGCGAATGCGGCTATCCTTCTCTGCCCATGCGTCGCACACGATCGGACAATGATCCGGTGAACCATCGTCTACTAAAATGATTTCTAAATTTTTATAGGTCTGATCCACAATGCTTTGCACGCATTGATCCAAATACGATTCCACCTTATAGATCGGTACGATCACGCTGACTTTTCCATAATCCATTATGCTCTCCCATTACGCAATTTGTAATACAAAATTCCAGGCTTTGATCAGCAAATACAGCTGACCCGGCTTTTGCTGCTGCACAGCATGCACGGCAACCGCTACCTGTCTTGGCAAGGCACCGGGAACAGACGCCAGCAGTGCCCGCAACTCCTGATTTTGGCAAAACTCGGGCACAGGACTGCCGCAGTCCCTTACGATCCAGATCACAGTCCAGTGATGCCTGATTGCGCACCCAAAGTTGCAGCAGATAAGCAGCATACATTTGATACTGAGCAAAAAGCGCCCGTTTATCTGTGTCAAAATATGTCCGCAAAATATCCAGCGGAATAAAAATCGTTTCCGTTAAATGCGGGTCAAACGCAGCTGTCATGGACTGGGCATTGTTGCGATAATGGTACAAACAGCCATCCACATACGCCAGGCTCTCAGCCGCCAGCAAACAGGGATAAGTGAACGCAGCGTCCTCGCCGATCTTCACCTTCGGTGTGACCGGATACAGACACTGCTCCAGCAGCTCCTTTTTAAACACCTTGGACCAACAGCAGGGGTTGATACCAAAGGAATAATAGGGTGCATGGTACAGCATAGTGGGATAGATCTCCTGCGCCAACTGCGCTTTCGTATAATACGCCCGCTGCAAATGCTGGGTACTTGGCTCGTTATGGTCCGCAAAGGCATAATAGAACTCGCAAAGCGCCATATCCGGCGCATACTGCGTGATCGCTGCCGCAAAGCGGGCATACATATCCGGCTCGATCCAGTCGTCGCCGTCTACAAAGCCTACATACTCCCCCTTTTGCCACCCGCAGACCGGCCTGCCGTGCGGACATCAAGCCGCCGTTGGGCTTATGCACCACCTGCACCCGCGCGTCCTGGCGGACATAGGCATCACAAATGGCCGGGCAGTTGTCCGGCGAGCCGTCATCCACCAGCACAATATCCAGGTCCGTGTAAGTCTGGGCCAAAATACTGTCCACGCACTGACGAAGATAGGCTTCCACTTTATATATGGGAACAATTACGCTAATGGTCATAAACGCTCCTTAAAAAATGCATCCAAATCAATGAACTGCCTACGCAGGCATACCAAAAATGCACACAGATATAAGCAAAGTAGACAAGCAGCATGGCGCCTTGGGGTACGCACGCGCAGCACCATTTTCTTCTCACCGGTATAAATAAAAATTAGGTGGTTGTTTCTTCACAAAATCCGCTTGCTTTTGCATACCCACCATAAAGAGCACAGCGCCCATGATCGGCAGGATCCACCGGGCAAAGCGCAAAAAGATCAGGGAACTAAACAGACAGCCGATCATGAAAACGACAGTGGTGGAGCAGTAGCGATAAAAGCGATAGATGGGATCTGTCTCTTTATCCCGCACAAAATAGACAGAGAAGTACCAAATTACAAGCAGCACAATTACTAAGGTGACGATATTGACCAAAAAGCCTGTACTTGTATTTAGTCGTACTGCTTCTGTATTATTTTCAGACTTTTCAGCAATAGAAAGTATGAATTCATTGTCTGATTTTTCAGAAATAAATTGGATAAACGCACCACCAACAGCCAGTCCCAAGATCATAACCACATTGATAAACTTGCTGTTAAACTTCATGGTCAATAAGGTCAGCAACACCAACGCCACCGGCAAAATCGGCGAAGAATGGAGCAGACACGCCGCCACATAACCGAAAAAGCACAAGATAATATTACGCTTTTCCACCAATGATAATAAGCGCAGGCAATTACAACGGCAAAGGCCAGTCCGTTACGAATACCGGACGCTGTATCATAAAACCAGTAGGTAGACAGGAAAAACAGTGTACCCAGCAGTACATAGCCTTTGCTCACCTGATAGCGCTGAGCTGCTTTGTACATCACCAGGAACATTAAGGCATAAACGATAAACATAGTCACCGCAGCCAAATAGCGGTTGTTGGGAAAAAAGCTGAGAAAATAGAAATAATAGCGAAATGTAATGTATGTCTTCCAGTTGTACCAGTTCAGATTGACGATATAGTCCAAACCGGCCTTTCCCTGCTCTCGCATAATGTCCAGCATACCGTAGTAGCGATACAGATCGTCCGTTTCATCCGGCACAATGTGATAGGCCAAAATCGTCATGGCCACCACAACCGCAACAAACGGGATCCACATATATTCTCTTGGCAAAATCAAAAGCAGCAGCGCATAGCCTGCAACAATGATCACAAACCATGTAAGTGCAGATAATCCTAACATGAAATCCTCTTTTTACTTTTCTTATTTACGCAAATAAATTTGCTCCAATTTTTTGCACACCCGGGCAATATCAAAGTCCTCGACCACCCGATCGCGGGAAATGGTGTGGCGATCGATACGCAACGCCGTTTCAATTTTTTTTTACCATCCTTCCGCTGCGCCTCAATAGAAGCAAACTGCAACGCCTCAGTGAGCTTCACTGCAGGCGTAATGGTATCTGACACCACACAGGCAGCTGCGCCGCCTGCGCTTCGATCAGTGTCAGTGGGAAGCCCTCGTGAATAGACGGAAACACAAAGCAGTCCATGGCCATCATCAGCTCCGGTATATCTGTGCGAAAGCCTAAGAACTGCACGCTGTCCCGAACACCTAATCCTGCGCCCGCTGCTCCAGAGCCTCCCCGATCCGGGCCGTCACTGACCAGCAGCAAGGTACTATTCTTATGCGCACGATGAAAAGTGGCAAATACCTCTAACAAATAGCCGTGGTTTTTTACATAATACATCTGGCCGATATGGCCCAAAACGATTTGGTCCTCTACGCCTAACGCACGGCGCACGGCAGCGCGCTTTGCATCGGACAAGCGATACTTTTCCGAGTCAATGCCGTTATTGAGCACCACACCTTTTTTGGCAAAGCCACGCTTGCCTGCCAAATATTCGCCCGCTGCCCGGCTGCAGCCAATAATATCCGTTGCAGTGGCGCTGACCACATGGCGCATAACCCAACGGTACAAAGTTGGCGACAAGCCGACTTATGGGCGAATGGGCATATTCCAGCGGCTGTGAAAAATGTGCATGCGCCACACGCTTAGGGACACCGGCCCACTTTGCCGCCGCAAGCACAATACCGCTGTAAAAAGGCAGGTGAACAGTGCACGATGTTAAACTGCTCCTTTGCAAACAACGCTTTGTAATAACGATAGCTGCGCCGGTAGGAAAGCTGATCGTCCGGCTGGTGCAAAATACGCACACCGGTGGCAGCGATCTCAGGCTCCATGGGACCAGGTTCTTCATATCGCAAACAATAGGTGCAGTCAAATTCTTCTGTATTCAATCCCTGCTGCAATCGCACGGCCACAATGTCCGAGCCGCCGTATTGCAAAGGGTCATTTACGATCAATACTTTTTTTTTTTGGTTCATTGCGATGGTTCAAAAATCCTACAAAATCAAAATGCCGTTCAAAGCCGTTTAATCCCAGTGCGTCCCTGTTCATATACACCAGCGGATACGGTCGGCCGTAATCCGGCTTAATATAATGCGCATAGGACTGGGTACGATCTTTATGGCTGGTAAGCATGGCCAGGTTGGCACAAGGCACGCGCTCCAGCCGCTCCAGCTGCGCCGCAGACAAGCGCCCCACACGGCGGTAATTCTTCTCATAAATATCATCAATATCGCACACGATCACATAGAGATTATTGGGATCAATGCGCTTTTTACGGGTATTCCACTTTTCCCGCCCGGCGGCAAAGGAGGGGTAATGTACAAAGTTTACCCGTACATCGTCCTCCGGGGTGCGTCCACGTATAATACCCACAGGGTAATCCACCGTATCGTCCACCCATTCCTGCACATCCTGTGCCAAATAGTAATCCAGATCGGACAGGAACTTGATAAAGTCCTCACTCTGCATATTGGTATTGATGGTTGGCGAGTAAAACGGCTCGCCCAGTCGACTGTAAATCAAACCGGCCATACAGTTGGGGGTCAAAATGGTATAGTGGGTGTTCTCACAGCGGCGGCGAAAATATCGGTTTTCCGCCTTTGTGATTTGACTTAAAATTGCTGAGTTCTTCCAAAAATCAATAATCTTTTGTTTCATTTTCTCATCAACTTTGTGTATATCAGTTTTGAATAGCGTTTGATCCGGCGGATCACCTGCGTGTCTATGGCACAAAACAGGTTTTGCACCGGGGTCGGTCGGTTATATTGCTGAATGATCTCCGGCGTGGTGGCGCCGGTCTTGGGCACGCAGCCAAACCGGGTAATGTAGTACGCCGAACTTCCGCCGGTATGGTCCGGCATTTGGCGTTTGGAAAGTGGATATAATTAAATTCGTCCGTGTGCATTGTGCCCTTATCCAAATAATCCCTAAACACGCGCCCGTCCTGATAGTAAAAGATCTGGTACTTGTAATTTTTGCGGCAGATCTCGCTGTTAGGTAAAGTTTTAATCGCCGCCGGGCCGGCAAATATCTGCAAAATCGTGTCCGCTGTACTGGGGAATACCCAGCAGATCGTATTTCTTCTTCATACCCGGAAGTTCATCAAACACAGTAATAAACGAAGTGGTAAATGACTTTCTGTAATCCTGCCCTACATCAGCCATAAACCGCCGGTTGTTCTCCGGTGTATTCCGATACATCGTCAGATGACCGAATTGGTACACCTTTTCATAGGCTTCCTTGGGGAAGTAAGCACGCAGATCGCCCAAATGGTATCCAGGTCAATATGGCCCCAATAGTCATACCCTGCCAGGTCCTCTTCAAACAAATAGCCGTAAATGGGCTTATAATCGCAGAGTTTGTAGGGTCTGGACAGCTCAATGGTAAAGTCAAACTTGCTTTGGATTTTGGCTTTCATTTGCTCAAAGGTATAGGAAATGCACTTAACATTGGGCGGAAGCGGCAAATAAGCGGAAACATCACAGTCTCCATACAAAAGAAAATCAATATCCGCATTACGCGCCGCGCTCTTGAGCCACAAGCCGAAATTTGCAGGAAACTTGCCAAAGTACAGGGAAATCAAAGCAACTTTGTTCATCCGCTTTTCCTCCTTATACGCTTCCACACAGCACCAATCAAATTGAGCAGATGGAAACAGGACGGCAATTTTAGATCGACCACTTCCACTGGCCCGCAAGTGTTGTAAGTGTGAATACCGCTAAACACCTCACTGCTGTTTGTCTGTATGTCAGAAACGGAGAGGGTTCTTATACAGGTTTCCACATAGCCATCGTCTGTCAAATCATCTATACGGTTAAAATTCAACTTACCGCCATAAGTCTCACCGCAATCCTGGGAGGGTCGAAGCCACTGATCGTTCTGCTGAAAGCAGGCACCGGCACAGCGGGCGGTAGTCAGATCACGTTTTTACCGGATTGGCCGCACATGGACAAAGGCGACCCGCACCGTCTTCATAAAACAAATCCAGGCGATCAAAGATGCGGGTATCATCTACTTGCTCACTGAGATAGAATGTGCCACCGGAAAACACAAGGCGCGTGGTGTCGGCAAGGGATTCTTGCAGCAGCACTCGTTCCTTCACCACTGATCCGGGAAAGATACACAGCGCAGCAAAAACAGCTCTTTCTCCGCGCTGGATTCCGGTATAATATATAACTCGCCCTCTTTTTCAAACAGGAATGGATAAGACAGGTGTCCAGCGCTCTCGTAAAACACTTGAATTTTGCCACAGCCGTCTTTAGATACGGTGCGATACCCCAGCATACCCTTACGCTTTAGCCTGTCATACGCCTCAAAAACAAATAATACTGCCCGTCCCGCTGATACAAAAACGGATCTGCGCACCAATAACGGCGACTGTTTTTTAACACGGTAAACGGTGTTTCCAAATCGTCAAACACCGTATGACCGTCTGTGTTAAAGCGAACGGCACAACACCATTCCGGTACGCGCAGTTTATTCAGCATACATACTCCGATCTGTAAAACTGAGCCAGCTCCATAGCTGCTTCTTTGATATTCCACCCACCGGCAATCAGCGCCGCCGTGGGGCTTTGGCGTGGCGGTAGCGGCTGCAAGGCAGCCCCTGCCCATTCTTCCGGCGACTGGTGCAAAGACAGGGTCTTCACCAACGGCGTACACGCCACCTCCCGGGTGACCGCGTCAGACAGCACCACCGGCAACCCGGCAGCCTGGGCCTCTACCACAGACACCGGCAGTCCCTCGCTGAAAGATGGAAAGACAAACACATCGCACCCTTGCAGCAGCTCCGGCACATCCCGCCGCTGGCCGAAATACCGAATTTGCTTTGTGATCTGCAACTTTTCCGCCAAAGCGTTCAGCTCCGGCGTAGGGTGGGCACCGATCAGCCACAGCTGCGCGCCCGGCCTTTGCGCCGCGATCTGCGCAAAAACGGAAAATAAAAAAGGGTGATTCTTTTGCTTGACCGTGGTCTGGCCGATATGGCCCACCACAAAAGCGTCTGTAGCCTGTTCCCGCGCGCGCACAGCTTGTCGCACCGGCGGGGAATACGCATAAGCGGCACAGTCAATGGCATTATTCAGCACCCGAAAGGGTCGATTGCCGTACCACATTTTTGCCGGCCGCATCGCTACACGCAAAGCGCGTAGGCACCATATACTTAGCATATAGACTGAGCAGCCGATTTCGGCGGCGTTACCGGACAAAGAATACGTAGTGGTGTGGCAATGCACAGCGATTTTATGAATCCCGGCTCGTTTGGCAGCCGGCGCAATAAGCACCGCAAAGTGGGGGCAATGGATATGCAGCGCCTCCCACGCACCGGCGTGCTCTGCAAAAAACGTCCCATTTTGCCGTTGCACAGATCCTGCGGGCAGGGAGCATCCAGCCGATATACCTTACCGCCCAGCGCCTCGACCTCCGCTTGCCGTGTTTGCGGTTTCTCCGCAAAATAGGCAACATCAAATGTAATGTCCGGCGGCATCGCTTTGGCATAGTTCAAAATCACGCTCATCACGCCGTTAGCCACGCCAATATCCGGTATCACCTGTAACACACGCATAAATGCCAACCTCACAAAAGTTCTAACGCTTGATAAATTTCAATCGTACGGTGCAGCACCGGCTCCACCGCATAGTCCTGGGCCAGTGTGCGCCCGACAACGCCAAAGGCCGCCGTTTGTTCCGGATCGGTATAAAGGGACCAGATTCGTTCCGCCATCGCCCGGCTGTCATTCAATGGCACCAAGTAGCCGCTCTCGCCGTCCTGCACCAGGTCCCGATTACCACGCACATCGGTGGCTACCACCGGATTGCCCAGCGCCATGGCCTCCACCAAGTTGATGGGCAGACCCTCCTGCCGACTGGAGGACACGGACACATCGCTAAGCCCTACCAGCTGACGAATATCCCGCCGATAGCCCAAGCGCCTCCACATGATCTGCCACACCGATAGATTTGGCATAGTCCAAAAAACGGCCGGGCTTCCACATCGGAGCCGGGCAGCAACAAGCGAAAATGCTTGTCCTTTTCCAGCAGCAATTTTAATGTATCAAACAACATATTTTGATTTTTCCGGGCGGAAAAATCCGCCGGGTATATTAGAATAAAATCGTCCGGGCTGTACCCATACGCCCGGCGCAGAGCCAACTTTTGCTCCCGGGTCACCGGCTGAAAATCGCTAAGATCCACACCCACGCCGTTGACCAGTTCCAGTCGCCCGGCAGCAAACTGCCGCGCCTTAGCGGTATTATAATCCTCACTGTTAATGGTGATCAGGCAGTCCGTATCTTTCGCCAGCGCCTTCTCCACCGGGTAAAACAGCAGCCAGTTTTTCCTGGCAGCGCCGTTATAGAAGTGAAAGCCGTGGGCGGTATAGATCACCTTGGTGCCCCGCTTGCGGGCATCCCGGGCAGCCAGCCGAGTCACCACAGCCCCCATAGGCGTGTGGCAATGAATGGCGTCGTACCGACCTCGTCAATGATCTTTTTCAGCACCTGATAGGCTTTCAGGTTATCTACACTGTACGGACTGCGGCTAAAGGGCACTTCATAAGTGCGGGCAATGCCGCTCAGATCCAGACCGGGTTTGTCGGCGGAATTGTCCTTGAACGCCGCTTCCACCCGGCAGCCCCGGCGTACCAGTTCCCGAATAAAAGGCATGTGAAATTGGCCGATATGGCTACGCACAGTAGCAACAAACAGTACCTTCATTGTGCAAACGACTCCAAATTCTTGCAGATTAGGCGAAACAGCCGCTCGCCGTTGTGCTCGCCCACAAAGGAATTGTGGGGAGTCAATATCACCTGCTCCATATCCCACAAGGGACTGCTCCGGGGCAAGGGTTCTTCTTCAAATACATCCAGCACCGCGCCGGACAGCTGCCCGCTTTGCAGCGCTTCCGCCAGCGCCTGCTGATCTGTCACCTTTCCGCGAGCCACATTCACAAACACAGCGCCGGGTTTGATCTTTGCCAGCGCGCGCTGTCAACAGGCCGGCAGTCTCCGCCGTTAGGGGCATAGCGCAAATCACCAAGTCCGCTAAAGGCAGCAGATCGTCCAACCGGCAGGTGGGCTGGGTTTGGTCAAACTCTGCTGCCGAGTGGCCGGAACGATTAATTCCCACCGTCTGTACATCAAAGGCCCGTAGCCGCCGAGCAATGGCGCTGCCTACGCTACCGGTACCGACAATGCAAGCCGTCTTACCACCAAGCTCCCGCAAACCACGGTGTTTCTCCCACCGGTGCGCTGCTTGATTTTCCGCAAAAACTTGCTCTCTTATACAGCTGCAAAATACCGCCCAGCACAAACTCCGCCATAGGCGCGCTGTAAACGCCGCCGGCGTTATACACGATAATGCCGTGTGCCTTGCAATAGTCCAGCGGCACCCGATCCAGCCCGGCGGAAGTCACCTGAATACACTTGAGCGCCGGGAAGCGTTCAATGGGCGTAGTCAAAAACAAGCCGCCGCAAATCACTGCTTCAAATCGTTGGGTATCCATATTCACCGCCTGCCGTTCGTCCGGCCAAAAAGTGACGGCATAACCCATCTGCTCCAGCGCCTGCACCTGTTGCTCCCCACACCGCCATGCGCCGGTGATCAATAGTTCTTTCATCTCTTCATCACCGTTTCCTGCGCCTGGACGTCGTCCCGGGTCAAGGTCTCGCCAGTGTTCACATTGTCCTCATTCTTCAGCACCTTAAAGGCGGTAACAAAGAGAATACGCACATCCAGCGCCAGACTCATGTGGTCCACATACCAGCAGTTGAGCTCAATTCGATGGTGCCACTCCACATCCTTCGACCGTGTACCTGCGCCCAGCCGGTAATGCCCGGGCGCACATCAAACATATGTAACTGCGCCGATGTATAATCCGACAACGGCCAAGGATGATAGGTCAGCGGCGGGCGAGGGCCGATAAAACTCATATCGCCCTTTAGAATATTCACCAGCTGGGGCAGTTCGTCCATGCTGGTGGCTCGCAGCAGCTTGCCTACTCGGGTCACACGCATATCGTCTGCGCCGCTGTACACGCCGGTGCCTGTGTGCTCCGCGCCTTGGCACATGGAGCGGAATTTATAAATCCAAAAGGTCTTGCCGTGCAGCCCTAAGCGCTGCTGCTTAAAGATGGCCGGGCCTTTGATCCAACTTCACCGCCAGCGCCGTGATCGCCAACAGCGGCGAAAGAACGATCAGCGCCAGCAGCGCCGTAATAAAATCCAGCGCTCGTTTTACTCCTCGATACATCTACATGCCCTCAACAATTTGTTCTACACAGTCCTGCAGTTTCTTGTGCTGCAAGGCAAAAAAATCATCCTCCGCCCGACTCAGCTGTGCCTCATACTGCCGCAGCTCTGCCACACCGGAAGTAAAGATCCGTTTGATCTCCTTCAAATCGGTAATCTGCGCCGTGTTGCAAAAGGCGCGAGACAGAATACTCATGGACGAACCCAGCCGGTAGTGCTCCGCTACAATATACGCTGCCGGCAATGTGCCGCCGCCCAAACGACCGAATCCGCCGAAACCGAAAGGGATACCCGCCGCTTTGATCTTGGCGCACACCGCGTCCACCGTACCGTCCGCCAAAGGCTGGAACAAAAATTTTTTCCCTTGGGAAATGCTCAGGTCATTCAACCCAATATGGATTTCGTCGACTCCGGGCAGTGCCACCACACGGTTAAGACAATCCACCGCCGCCTGATTTTCCAGCAGCAGGAGCGTTTTGGCACGACCGTCCACCCAGCGGATAAATTGCTGCACCTCTTCTACCGACTGCCACATAGGCAGCATGATCACATCCGCACCGGCGGCGATCACCCGGTCGATCTCTTCTTTTGACCCCGGGTGTACCGGATTGACCCGCACCAGCAGCTCCGCCTGATCCAGCACCGGCCGCAACCGAGCTACGTCTTCTACGGTGTGGTGGTTTTGCACCGTATCCATACCGCCTTGGCGCTGTGCCTTGCCGATGTATTCCATATCCACAAAAATACGATCCACTCCGGCCGCCTGTGCGATCCGCGCCACCGCCGGATCCTTGGTTATGTAAAACAGTTTAAGCATTTTTTCACCACCGGGTCATTGCCGGCGACAGCGCCGGATCATTATTATGCAAGTTATATTATAATATAAATAGAGATATTCGTCAACACACGGCAAAAAGATTGTCTGTTACCGAGCCAAAGAGCATTGCACGGCAAGGCAATCCGTATGACCATGCTGCAGGCAAATGTGCTTTTCGATTCTCAAAACGGAATGCCTCTGCTTCTATAACAAGCAACGTATTCAAGCAAAAACAAAACTGACTCCGCTTGAAAAGCGAAATCAGTTTGCTGCTAAAAATCCATTTTTTCATCAAGTAGGCTTTTTGTATCGACTACACGATTGGAGGTCATACTGCCATTTCCGTCTTTTCCTTTTACTCATTTTCTGCGTATTCCGGCAATTCCACCGGGTCGATCCGCCAAATTTCATTGGCATATTCCTCGATGGTACGGTCTGCCGAAAAGACGCCGGCACTGCACATATTCAGCCAACATTTGCGGGCAAAAGCCGTAGGTGACCGCAGATAATCGCCGTTTACTTGCAGCTTGGCGTGCACATAGGACTGAAAGTCACCCAGCACAAAATATCGATCCGCCACGCCGTCTGCCTCCGGCTCTAAAAGACTACGCTTCAAATCCGCAAAGCAGCCGGTGTCGCCGTCGGACAATGTGCCGTCTGTCAATGCATCCAGGCACTGCCGCAGCAGCGGATCACTGCGATACAAAGCCTTTGGGTCATAGCCCCGGCGCAGGGCATCCAGGTCCTCTACCCGGGCACCGAAAATATAATTATTTTCTTCTCCGGCGGCCGCTACAATCTCCACATTGGCGCCGTCATAAGTGCCCAAAGTCACTGCGCCGTTCAGCATCAACTTCATATTTCCGGTGCCGGAAGCCTCTGTACCGGCGGTGGAAATCTGCTCGGACACATCCGCAGCGGGAATGATCCATTCTGCTGCCGTTACGCTGTAATCCGGCACAAACAGCACCTGCAAAAGCGGCGCTACCTTAGGCGACCGGGACACATAGTCCCCCACTGCGTGGATCAGCTTGATAATGGCCTTGGCGCGGGCGTAACCGGGCGCTGCCTTGGCGGCAAACAAAAAAGGTGGTGGGGGCAAATTCGTGTAATCTCCCCTTGCTCAATCTGAAAGGCCAATGCCAAGATAGCCAGGCAATGCAGCAACTGGCGCTTATACTCGTGCAGGCGCTTGATCTGCACATCCAGCATACGCGCCGGGTCATAGTATAGCCCCTGCCGCTCCAGCCACCGGGCCAGGCGGCGTTTTTTATTTTCTTTCTTGGTTTCGCAAAAAGCTGTCAAAACCTCGCTGTTTCCGCATAGGGCTTTAGCTTCTCCAGTTGGAACAAGTTGGTGATCCAGTTTTTACTGCCCAGCCGGTGGGTCAGCAACGCAGATAGGGACGGATTACACAGTGCCAAAAACCGCCGCTGGGTAATGCCGTTTGTGCGGTTCAAAATTTTATCCGGGTACAGCTGTGCCCAATCCCGCAGCACCCGACGACGCAAAATCTCCGTGTGTAAAGCTGCCACGCCATTCACATAGCCACACACCCAGCAGGCCAAATCCGCCATATAAATGCGCCCGTCCCGCAGCGGGCGCACCCGGTGCCACAGCCGCTCCTCTGCGCCCAGCGCCTGCATTTCGGCGCAAAACAGATCGTCCAGTTGGCACAGCAGGCGGGCGATCGCCGGCAATTCCGACGCCAGGAGCGCCAGATCCCAGCTTTCCATGGCCTCCGGCATTACCGTATGGTTGGTGTAGCGGAACACATTTTTTGCCACTTCCAGCGCCGTCTCCAAGGTCATACCCTGCTTCAAAAGCAGGCGGATCAGCTCCGGGATGGCCAACACCGGGTGGGTATCGTTCAGCTGGATCACCACCGCAGTCCCCAATTTCTCCGGCACAGAACCAGGCGTGCGCAAATACCGGCGCAGCAGATCTTGCAAGGACGCACTGCATAAAAAATACTGCTGCCGCAGCCGCAGCCGCTTGCCATCCTCCTTCGTGTCATTTGGGTACAGCACACGGGTCAGGTTCTCTGCCGCCGTGCGACATTTCACCGCCGCTGTATAATCCTGACGGTTAAAAGCGTCAAAATCAAACGGCTCTATGGGCACACTCTCCCACAGCCGCAAAGTAGAAATGTGCGCCGTACCGTAACCGGGGATCGGCAGGTCATAGGGCACTGCCTGCACAGCAAAATCTGCGAATTCCACCGTTACAGTATCTGCTCGGCAGCACACGCTCCAGGGATCGCCGTATTGCAGGTCGTCCTCCACTGTTTCCACCTGAAAGCCGTCCTTGATCTGCTGGCGAAACAGTCCGCACCGATAGCGCAAGCCGTAGCCGTCCAGCGGTAAATTCAGCGTGGCGCCGCTGTCCAAAAACAGGCCGCCAGCCGTCCCAAACCGCCGTTGCCCAAAGGCGGGTCCGGCACACAGTCCAGCTGATCGAGCTTGCGGCCGCAGGCGGTAAGCGCCGCCTCCACCTCGCCGGTCAGGCCGGTGCAAAGCAGGTTATTGTACACCGCCTTGCCCAACAGATATTCCGCAGAAAAATAATACGCCCGCCGCCCGGCACAATGGGCCTGCAACGACCCTTGCCAAGCCGGTTGCAGCCGTGCCAAAACAGCCCGCGCCACCACTGCGTGCAGTTGTTCATCGGTCAATTCTGCTACCGGGAGTCGGTACAGACTGCGAGAGAGCAGTTCCAAATTCTCTTTCATATCCGACATATATTACTCCTTTCCGCCCGATCTGCGGCGCAAGTCTCGGTATATAGATGCGCCAAAATGCCCGGGGTTAGGGCGCCGGGGCGCATACGCCAGCTCCAGTTGTGGGCGCCCACCGTTGACGGCGTGTTGATGCGAGCACCGCTGCCCAGTCCCAGCAAATCCTGTACAGTCAAAATACAAGTATTGGCCAGGCTTCGCAGAGCAGAAAGCATCATCTGTCTCGGTAATTGATTGGGATAACGCACGCCATAGGCGGCACAAGCCCGGCGTATGTCTTTCCGCGGGGCGGTGGTGCACCAGCCAGCAGCGTATCGTTATCATGGGTGCCGGTGTAAATCACCGTATTGGGCTTACAAACAGCACCACCGCCGCGTCCCGGGAATCAAAGTCAAATTGCAGCACCTGCATACCGGGAAAGCCGCAATCTGAAAGCAGCGCTCGCACCGTATCGTCCAAAAAGCCCAGATCCTCCGCCAAAAGCGGCACATCCCCCAACGCCTGTTGGAGCGCCGAAAACAGCGACAAACCCGGGCCCCGGCAGCCAGCAGCCGTCCCGGGCATTCTTTGCCCGGGCAGGCACAGAATAATAAGCGGCAAAGCCACGAAAATGGTCCAGCCGCAGCGCGTCAAACCAGCGCAAAGCGTGCCGCAGCCGTGCCACCCACCAGCGGTACTCTGTACGCGCGTGGGCGCTCCAGTTATATACCGGGTTGCCCCACAACTGGCCGGTGGGCGAAAACGCGTCCGGCGGACACCCGGCCAGCCGAGACGGCGCGCCGGAGGGAGAGAGCATAAACAACTCCGGCGCCGCCCACACATCGGCGCTGCACGGCGCCACATAAATAGGCAGATCACCGATCAAATAAACGCCCCGGGCATTGGCATAAGCCCGCAGCGCTCGCCACTGATGATCCAAAAAATATTGCAGCATTTTATGGTACAAAACCCGCCGCTCCATCTGCACTGCCGCCCTCTCCAAAGCCGACGGCTCTCGCTGCCGCAAATCCGACGGCCACAGGAAAAACCGCTTTCCATAGCGTTCACTAAGGGCACAAAACAGGACATAATCCTCCAGCCAATCGGCCTGACTTTGGCAAAAGCAGTCAAAGTCTGCCGGTATATGGCGCACAAAGCGGTCAAACAGTCGATCAAACAGCACTTGACGCCCCCGGCGCACAGCCGGATAATCCACCCGGTCATCACCACCGCTGGGTAACAAATCCAAATCCGACGGCTGCAAATACCCGCTTTCCACCAGCAGCTGCGGGTCAATATACACCCCATCGCCTGCAAAGCTGCCGGGGCTTTGGTACGGTGAATTCCCCTGCCCTGCCGGGCACAGGGGCAGCAGCTGCCAGTACCGCTGCCCGGCAGACGACAAATCGTCTACAAAGCGGTAAGCCGCGGCACCCATCGTGCCGATCCCGTAAGGCCCGGGCAAAGAAAACAGCGGCAGCAGCACCCCGCCGCCACGCCGCTGCAACAAGCGGTCAGTCACAGATACAGACCTCCGTTTCCGGGTCAAACAAATGGAGCGCCTCCATATTGGGGTACAGCACCGTTTGGTCGTCCTTTTGAAAAGAGACGGTGCCGGGCACCCGGGCAATCACCCGCCGTCCTTGCAAATCTGCATACAAATAGGTTTCCGCCCCCATACGCTCCGCCATCTCCACCTGAACCCGAAAGGCCGCAGGATCTGTTATATTCAGCCATGCCGGGTCCGTGGACAGATCCTCCGCCCGCAGGCCCAAAAGCACATCCCGATCCACATACGCCGACAGTTTGGCATGGCTTTGCAGTCGACGGGGCAAAGCCACCTCCGTACCCAGCACTTGCAAATCAAGGGCGTTCCCCCGCCGCACCAAACGGCCGGGCAATATATTCATAGGCGGCGTGCCGATAAACCCAGCTACAAACACATTGCAGGGGTGGGCATACAACTGTTCGGGTGTGTCTGCCTGCTGAATCTTGCCGTCCAACATGACCACGATCCGATCCGCCATAGTCATGGCCTCCGTTTGGTCATGGGTCACATACACAAAGGTTGTACCCAGTTCCCGGTGCAGCTCTGCAATGCGTGCGCGCATTTCTGTACGCAGCTTGGCGTCCAGGTTAGACAGGGGCTCGTCCAAAAGGAACACCGCCGGATCCCGCACCATAGCACGGCCCAGCGCCACCCGCTGCCGCTGCCCGCCGGACAGGGCGCGGGGGCGCGATCCAGGTACGCGGTCAGTTCCAGCGCTGTGCAGCCGTTCGCACCTTGCGGTCGATCTCTGCCTTGGGCACCCGGCGCAGTTGCAGACCAAAGGCCATATTCTTGTACACCGTCATGTGAGGGTACAGAGCGTAGCTTTGAAACACCATGCAATGTCCCGATCCTTGGGCGGCAGATCGTTCACTACCCGGTCACCGATCTTCAAGGTGCCGCCGCTGATGTCCTCCAACCCGGCAATCATACGCAGGGTGGTGGACTTGCCGCAACCGGAAGGTCCTATTAAATCAAAAATTCCCGATCCCGGATCTCCAAATTCAGATCCGGTATGACAGTCACGCCGTCCTCATAAGTTTTTCTAATATGCTCAAGCGAGATAGACGCCACTGGGGCACACTCCTTTCCGCAGCTGCCGTTTAGCCCTTAACCGCACCGGGCTACCACGCCTTTGATAATATATTTTTGGCAAAACAGATAAAAAACCACAATAGGGATCATCGCCAGCACCAGCATCGCCATCAGCCCGCCGTAATCTGTGGAGCCGTAGGCACCCTGCATGGCAATTTGAATGGCCACCGGCATGGTCTTTTTCTCCGTGCCCAGCACCAGGTACGGCAGCAGATAATCATTCCAAATCCACATCGTATTGAGGATCGCCACCGTCACCGCCGTGGGTTTTAAGAGTGGCAACACCACCAAAAAGAAAGTCTGTACCGGATTGCAGCCGTCAATGGTGGCCGCCTCCTCCAGCTCCCGGGGAATTCCTCGGATAAAGCCGCACAGCATAAACACAGACACGCCGCAGCCAAGCAGATAAATAAACGGCATACCAAGAACGGTATTCAGCTTTGCCCGGCCAACCAAATAAGTCATGGTGTACATCACCATTTGAAACGGCACGATCATGCTGAAAACGAATAGGTAGTACATACCTTTGGTCACTGCCGTGCGTACCCGCATGAGATACCAGGCGGCCATGGAGGTGCAAAGAACAATCAGCCCCACAGACACAACGGTGATCAGCAGCGACCGGCCAAAGGCGGCGAAAAAGCCGCCGGCAGACAGGCCGCTGATATAGTTTTCCAACGCCACAAAGGTCTCTTTGTTGGGCAGTGCAAACGGGTCGCCGGAGATATAAAATCGGGACTAAAGGAATTTTGCACCACCAAAAAGAGAGGCACCAGGTCAGCGCCGCCAGCAACACCAACAGAAGCGTTTCCAGCGCACTTTGGGGAGCTTTCTGTTTTTGTTTTTTTCTCATACGCCGTGGGCCTCCCGCTGTCCGGTCACGCGCAGCTGCATAAAGGCAAGCAACGCCACGATGATAAAGAATACAACTGCCTTGGCTTGACCCACCCCCTGCCAGCCGCTGCGGCCGTAAAAGGTATTATAAATATTCAGCGCCAACAGCTCCGTCTTTTGCTCCGGGGCTCCGCCGGTAAGCGCCAGATTTTGGTCAAACATCTTAAAGGTGTTTGTAAGGGTCAGAAAAGTGCAAATGGTCACCGAGGGCATCACCAGCGGCAGCTTGATGCGAAACAGGGTCTGTGTCCGAGACGCACCGTCAATGGCCGCCGCCTCCAAAAGATCGTCCGGCACATTTTGCAGCGCCGCAATATAGATCACCATCATATAGCCGATCAGCTGCCAGTTGGTCAGCGCCACCCAGCCCCCAAAGCCGTAGGCGGCTGATAGGTAATATCCACCCCCGCCCAGGCAATACACCGTTAATGAGCAAATTCCAAATATATCCCAGCACAATCCCGCCGATCAAATTAGGCATAAAGAACACGCCGCGAAAGAAATTGGTGCCCCGCAGCCCGCGGGTAAGAAGCAGTGCCAGTGCAAAGGCAAGCACATTCACTGTGACGATGCTCACGCCGGAGAACAGCGCCGTAAACCACAGCGCGTGGAGAAAGCCGCTGTCTGCAGTAAAGGCCTGCACATAGTTTGCAGTCCTACCCACGCGGCGTCCGTCACCGTCCGGAATCGGGTAAAGGAAAGCCCTACCCCCAGTACAAAGGGCGCCGCAAAGGCAAAGAGAAAGGCAACCGCCGTGGGCAGTAAAAACAACCAGCCGTATTTTTCAAATTTTTCTGCATACCGTTGTTCCTTTAGGCGGAGGCAGCCGCTTCACTTTTCCAATCCGCCACGGTATTTTCCTGCACCTGTGCCCATGTTTTCTGCCCTGGGCATAACTCAGCAGCGCGGAGCCAAAATGCTGCTTGAAGGTCTGAGATGGGAACACGGTAAAGTCCCAGGGAATGCTGTAAACGCCCTGCTTGTTCATCCAAAGCTGCACCTGCACCGCCAGCGGGTCCTCCGGCACATCTTCCGCGGAGAAGGTGTCAAAGGGTGCAATAAAGCCCAACGCATCCGTTACGAATTTTTTGCCTTTATCGGAAGAATACAACCAATAAATAAAATCGGCTGCCGCCTTTTGCTGTGCCTCTGTTGCCTTGGCGTTGATGGCATAGAAATTCTCCGTGCCCACGCACAGGCCTTGGTTTTCCTCGCCGTCTGCGCCGATATAAATAGGCAGAAACTTGATTTTGTCTGCCTGCACCTTGTTACCGGTGACACCGGCGATCTGTTCCCATGCCCAGTTACCATTTTGTACCATGGCGCACTTTTCCAGCGCAAACTCCGCCATCGAATCCGTCACCGTCTTGGTGCCACACTTTTTTTCGCCTCCACCGTACTGTCCGTTAAATACAGGTCAAAAATGTTCTTAAAATTGTCACCGAAGGAGAAAGTGATCTCCTTGGTGGCATCCGTAGTCAAATCCACCTTATTCTGCTTAAATTCATAATAGATGGGCACATTCATCAGGTGGGTCTGCCAGCGCCAGTCCTCGCCGCTTTTCAGTGAAGTAGCGGCAAACACGCCTTCAATACCCAGCTCCGTTTTGTGTTTTTGCATATCATCCGCCACAGACTTCAGCGCGGCAAAGGAACGCACCTCATCCATGGATTTGTACTTACTGTCCCGATCCTTCAGTGCAAAATACTTGTCCGTGATCGCCTCGTTATAGATGATCCCGTAGCCCTCCACTACATAGGGAATGCCGTACACCTTGCCGTCACTGGTAACCGCCAGAGATTTGTCCGTTAAGTGCTCATACAGCTTGGTATCGGACAGATCAGCGCAATAAGGCGCCCAGTTTGCATAGCCCTTGGGACCGTTGATCTGAAACAGCGTGGGCGCCTCTGCTGTGGCCATCTTGGCCGTCAGCGTAGACTCGTACTGGTTATTGGCCGCCGTCTCTACAATCACATTCACGCCGGTTTCTTCCTTGTAGGCTTTGGCGATCTTTTCATATACCCCGGCTATCTCCGGCTTAAAGTTCAGGTAGCGCAGGGTCACCTGGCTCTTGGCCGCGTCCGTAGCATTGGTGGTGCCGTCGTCCGTCTGCTTGCCACAGGCGGCAAACAGCCCGCCGGTGGACAGCAGCAGCACCCCACACAGCAGCAAAGAAAGCCATTTTTTCATCATTTTCATTTTGAAACCTCCGTTCGCTTTGATGTTTATAGTGTGTGCCACCCATCAAGCGATATACAAAAAGAAAAGCGACCGTAACCGGCAAAGCCGATCACAGTCGCTGAAACGAATAGAATTTTAATTTATTTTTTATCCTGCGCCATTGGCTTTTAAGTCGTGGCGTTTTTCGGCAAAATAGGCTCTCGTCTCCTTGCCAACCACCCCGGACAGGGCAAACCAGGGCAATCAGGTTGGGAAATGCCATCAGGCCGTTACAAATATCCGCAATGTTCCACACAGCCGCCACGGTCAGGTACGGGCCGATGAACACGGCAAGAATGTACAGATAGCGGTACACCTTGGTGAACTTTTGGGAGCCTACCAGGTACTCCAGGCAGCGCTCGGAGTAGTAATTCCAGCCCAAAATGGTGGTAAAGGCAAAGAACGCCAGGCACACCATCAGCACAAAGGCAGAGAACCGACCGTTCCAGGGCAGACCCGTCTGCCAGGCACGGCTAGTGATCTTTACGCCCTCTACGGAACCGGCCACAAAAGCGTTCTGGGCACCGGTAACCACAATGGACAGACCGGTGAGGGTGCAAATCACAATGGTATCAATAAAGGTGCCGGTCATGGTCACCAAACCTTGACGCACCGTGTCCTTGGTCTTGGCGGCAGCGGCAGCAATCGGTGCAGAGCCAAGGCCCGCCTCGTTGGAGAAAATGCCGCGGCCGATGCCCTTTTGCATAGCCAACTTAATGGTTACGCCGGTGGCAGCACCAAGGGCTGCCTGCGGATCGAAGGCGCTCTGGCAGATCAGCTTCACCGCAGCGGGAATAGCGGTAATGTGGCCCAGCACGATAATCAGCGCAAATACCACATAAGTGATGGCCATAAAGGGCACGATCACCTGAGAAACCTTGGCAATACGCTGAATACCACCCAGTACCACCAGTGCCACACAAAGGGTGACCACCAGGCCGCCGATCACGGTGGCCCAAGTGTAATCATTGCCAAACAGCGTAAACGCCACATGGGCAGACTTCGGATCAAAGAAATCCTGCACTGCCGTTGCAATACCGTTAATCTGGGTAAAGGTGCCAATACCAAAGAGACCGACGCAAATACCAAACACGGCAAACAGCTTCGCCAGCCACTTCCACTTGGAACCCATGCCCTTTTCTATGTAGTAGAACGGACCGCCCAGATAATGGCTGTCGTCCTTCTTCTCTCTGTACTTGATGGCCAAAAAGCCCTCGCTGTACTTGGTGGCCATACCGAAGAAGGCGGCCAACAACATCCACAGCAGTGCACCGGGACCACCCAGGCAAATGGCCGTAGCCACGCCTACGATATTGCCGGTACCAATGGTGGCGGACAGCGCTGTGCACAGCGCGCCGAAGGAAGTAACCTCTCCCTCGCCGTTGTCCTCATTCTTAACCATAAACTTCAGCGCCTTGCCCAGGTGCCGCACCTGTACAAAGCCGGTTCGTACCGTCAGCCACACGCCGGCGGCTAAAATCAAAATGATCAGCGGCCAGCCCCATACGGCATCCTGTACCTTACCGATGATGTCATCCACGGACATTGCAAGTGTAATTGTCTGCATTGTTTCACCCTTCTGCTAATAAAAAAAACTGCTACAAGTTTACCACAAACCGGGCGACCATTCAATGTGCAAACTGCAAAAAAAAGAGGCGAATATGTATTTTTTATACATATCCGCCCATAGGTTTGGCTGTTTATCAAAGATTCTTGGTTAAAATTACAGGCTGTTTTGCAGTTTGGCAGCGGTCAGCGTGTTCTCCAGCAGCATGGAGATGGTCATGGGACCCACACCGCCGGGCACCGGGGTAATGGCGCCACACACCTGGGAAACGCCGTCAAAATCCACATCGCCGCACAGCTTGCCGTTCTCATCCCTGTCCATACCCACATCAATAACCACCGCGCCGGGCTTCACCATATCTGCTGTAACGAACTTAGGGCGACCCCACTGCCGCCACCAACACATCCGCCTGCCTGGTCAGCTCTGCCAAATTCTGTGTCTTGGAATGGGCAATGGTTACTGTGGCATTCTCATGCAGCAGCAGCATAGCCCATTGGCTTGCCCACAATGTTGCTGCGCCCCAGCACCACCGCCCGCTTGCCGGTCAGGTCCGTGCCGGTGGAATGGATCAGTTCCATCACCCGGGCAGGGTGCAGGCAAAAACGGTAGTCGCCAATCATAATAGCACCCACATTCTCCGGGTGGAAGGCATCTACATCCTTGGCCGGGTCAATGCGTGCGATCACCTCTTTGTCGCTTAGTTGCGGCGGCAAAGGCAGCTGGCAAAGGATGCCGTTTATCTCCTTTTTCCCGTTCAATTCATCTACCAGTGCATTCAGCTGCGCCTGAGTGGTGTCTGCGGGCAGCGTGTATTTTCACTGTAAAAGCCCACCTCGGCGCAAGCTTTTTCCTTGTTGCGCACATACACCTGGGATGCCGGATCCTCGCCTACCAAGATAACTGCCAGCCCCGGGGTCACGCCCTGTTCTTTTAATGCAAGGGTCTCCTGTGCCACCCGCGCCCGCACGGCGCGCGACACGGCCTTGCCGTCAATGATCTGTGCCATTTTTCTCCTCGTTTACTCCTTTATTCTTTGTTTTGCTGCGCTTGGCCGCCTGGGCAGCACGGCGCTCCTCCTTGGTGGGGCGGGGTGGCAGCTCCTCTACCGGCACCACCCGCAGGCGCTGGGGCAGACGGCCCTGCTTCTTCTTCACCATCACCACAATAAAGTATACCAGTGCCACAACGGCAATCACCGCCGACAGCACCTGGCTGACCCGAATACTGGTGGAGCCGATATACAGACTGTCTGTACGCATACCCTCCACTACCATACGCTCCACGCCGTACCAACGCCGTATAGCAAAAAAATCTCGCCCTTAAAGCTGCGGTGTTTATGCACAATGTAATTGAGTATCAGAAAGCCCAATAAACACCACAGGCTTTCATACAGGAAAGTGGGGTGCACCGGCACCTCCGGGTCCACGGTCACGCCCTTAGCAGCCAGATCCGCAGAGGAGGCGGCCAGCGTATCTCTGATCTTTACGCTCCACATTCTAAAGAGCGCCGTGTCTGTATTGGTGCCAAAGGCCTCCTGGTTAAAGAAATTGCCCCACCGGCCGATGCCCTGGCCAATAAGCAAGCCTAACGCACCCAGGTCCAGCAAATTGCGAAAGTCGATCTTGCCCACCTTGCAGCCGATGGCGGCGCCGATCAGCGCGCCGATAACACCGCCGTAAATGGCAAGCCCGCCGTTCCAAATTTGCACGATCTCTGCCGGGTGGGCACTGTAATAGCCCCACTCAAAAATCACATAATATGCCCGAGCGCAAACGATACCGAAGACCGTACCCCAAATGAGCACATCCGTCATCCCGTCCAGGCTCATACGCCATTTGTACGCCATACGGCCGCCGTACAGTACCGCCAGCATAAAGCCAAAGGCGATGATAATACCGTAAAAATGAATATCATAACTGCCGATGGTGAACGCCACGGAGGGCAAGTCAAAGTCGATCCCCAGCCCGGGGAAGTACACGCGGGTAAAATTACTCATGCTGATCCTCCTCTGCCTTTACAACGGACAGGGCGCTGTACTGCGGGTTCATTACCTGCTGCAAGCGCGCCTCAATCTTCTCCTTGGTAATGGCCTTGTAGCGATTCGTCACATCAAAGATGGAAAAGCCGTTAAAGTGGGCATCTATCATACCGTTGGCCACACTGTCGATATCGTTATAGGACATCACTTCCCGACCATAGGACTTGCGCAGGGCTGCCTGGTACAGATCCTCCGGAATCCCCTCCCTGCGCAGGCGTTCTGCCTCTGCCTGAATGGCGGCCGCCACCTGCCGGGGGTCCGTGCTCTCGCCGTCAAAGATAATGGCTTCATACCCGTGGCCGTGAAAATACTCCGTAGAGAATTCGCCGCTGATCAGTCCTCGGTCAAACAAGTCTTTATAGAGAGGCGAGGAGTCACCGGCCATGATCTCCAGCAGCAGATTGGTAAGAATAATGGTCTCTATGTCCTGCTCCGGCTTGGTGCAGGCTTCTTTATAGCCAAAGGAGAACACCGGAATGGAGGTAGCCAAATGGCACGCCTGATAGTCCTGCACGATCTCTCGCGGTTCCGGCAGGAACGCCCGCTCTACCGTCACATCAGCTGTCGGCTTTAAGCACCGATCACAGACGGCCAGCACCTGCTCCGGTGTCACATTGCCCACCACCGCCAGTGCCATATTGTGCAGGTTATAAAAAGTATTGTAGCAGTCATACAGCAGCTTGTCCGTAATGTGGGAGATGGACTCCACCGTACCGGCAATATCAATGCGCACCGGGTGGTTCTTATACAGGCACCGCAACAGGTTAAAGGTGCTCATCCAGCCGGGTACATCATAGTACATGGTGATCTCCTGGCCGATAATCCCCTGCTCTTTTTCCACCGTTTGAGGCGTAAAGTACGGGTGCTGCACAAAGTCCAGCAAAATCTCCAACGACTGGTCAAAGCGGTCGCTGCACTGGAACAGATAGCAAGTCTTGTCAAAGGAAGTATACGCATTGGCAGACGCACCGGTGGCCGCAAAGCGCTGAAAAGCGTCCAGCTCTTCGGACTCAAACAGCTTGTGCTCCAAAAAGTGTGCAATTCCTTCCGGTACCTGGGTGTATTCGGCAGCGTCCGAGCGCTTAAAGCGATTGTCAATGGAGCCATACTTGGTACCGATCACCGCATAAGCAGAGCGGTAATGGGCCTTAGGCATCACAAATATTTTCAGCCCCGTGGGGTGGTCGATCTCATAATAGCGTTCGTCCAAAATGGAAGAAACTTGTTCTTTCACTGTGCCTGCACCTCCTCTTTCTCTGCCACTAAGCGGTAAACGGTATCCAGCGACAACCGACCGGCACATTCTTGTAACTGCTCCACGGTCACGCTCCGGGTCTCCTCCGCCACCTGGGCAGGGGTACGGAAGACATCGTCCAACAGCCGGGCGGCATACCAGTTTTCCAGGCCGTTGGGGGTGTCTGCCACGCCGTCCAGCGCGTCGATCATGGCAATGCGGGAGCTTTCCAGCTCGGCTTTGCAGTCACCATCCCGAATCATCTCCAGCTGATGCAGGATCTCGGCCACAGCCTTGTCCATATTCTCCTCCTCACAGCCGCACTGAATAAAGATGTGGCTGTTTTGGCGGGCAAAGCGAGCAGAACAGTAGTAACAAAGGCTCATCTTCTCCCGCACATTCATAAAGAGTTTGGAGTACGGCCGCCGCCGAACACATCGCAAAAGCTGCGCATAGCCGGTGCCAACGGATCACCCGGGCGCATATCCACACGAAAGCCCAGCACCAGCTTACCTTGACGAATTTTTTCACTCTCCCGCACATCTTTCACCTGTTCGCACCGGGCCACAAAATGGGGGAGTGGGCATGCTGATCGCCCGCTCCACGCCCTCTAACCGACGGCGAAGCGCCGCACAGGCCGCCTCCGGATCCGTGCTGCGACCACAGTTACCAACATTTTGCTCTCTCGCAGCATGCGGTGCCAGGCGGCGGTTACGCTCTCCGGCGTGGCAGCCAACAAAGTCTCTTTGGTGCCTTTGGGATTAATCCGGTACGGATCGCCGGCAAACATAATCTGCTGCATTTGCATGACCGCGTACAGGCGTTTTTCGTTTTCCTCGGCAGCCAGCTTCTCCAGCAGCACCCGACGCTCCGTCTCAATATCCGCCGGTGAGAACAGGCCGTCCTCCCCCAAAAGCGGGTCAAACAGCAGATTCATCAGCAGCTCCAGTCCCGCCTCGGCAATCTTCTCGTCATCCAAGGCAAAGCGATCGTCCAGTGTGGTGATGCCCATCTTCAAAATTTGGCAGCCGCCGGATTTGTTGGCGGTGACGCTGATGGCCGCACCGTAGAGCTTGTCCAACTGCAAGTGCAGCGCACGCATATCCGGATAGGCCTTGCCCTTACGGCTGACCGCTGAGATGGCCAGCGCATAGTTCGCCGCCATCTGCTCCTCCATGGGCACTGCCAAGTGAATGGCCAGTTCATTGGTCTTAAACCGCCCGGCAGGCACAGCCAAAAGCTCTACCCCGGGGGCTATCTTCTTTTGTACATAATCTGTCAAAATGAAACTTCCTTTCATTGTGAGATGTTACACAAACGGATTATAACATATTTACCCTATTTTTTCCAACCCTTATCAAAACAAAGATAAAGCAGAGCCAAAAGCAGCGCCTGATCTGCGACCTTCGCGTCCTAAAGCAGAAGTCAGCATTAAGATTACGGCCGTTGTCATCCCCTTCGTTCTCCGATGCCGGTTCCTCCGGGTTTGGCGCAGCCGGGGATGCTTTTTCCTTGCCGGGCGGCGGTGCCGTCTGACGGTCGTTATGCCCTTGCGGCGGTTCCTCCCGGGGCAGATACGACCCGGCACGAGCATGCATACGGCGCACCCGCTCCTTGGCTTCATTGATCTGATCCTCACTAACGCCGGCACTAAAACAACTCCTCCAGCATAGGCAGCACCTCAAACAGACGCAGGATCTGCATGGCCTGGTCCGCCTTGTTTTGGCTCTTGGGACTTAAATGGGGCTTCAGCGCTCGGATCAGATCCACATTTTTATTGCTGCTGCGGTTCATACGGTCAAAAATGGACTTGGCTTTCATCATCATTTCAAAGTCCGCCTTGCCAAAGTTCAGCCCCTCCAGCCCCGGACAGCAGATTTTGCATATTCTGGGCACCGGCCACCGTGTCTGTCAGCTGCTGCACGGCGCTGTTGGCGCTCCCCGGCTTAGGCTGGGGCGTAGGCTGTGCACCGGGAGGGGACGCCGCACCGGGCGCACTTCCCTGCCCGCCGTCGCCTAAGATGGACGCGGCCACGCCCCGCAGCATTTCCATATCCTGCGGGGTCAAATTGGCAATGATCTGGTTAATATCGTCCATATTACCGCTTCCCGCCTAACTTCTCCATCAGTGCCTTGGCCTGGGGAGAATTGAGCATTTGCTGCAATCGTTCCTTGTCATTCAGTACTGCCTCTAATTTGGCCTTGGTGTCCGGGTCCAGGTTTTGCTGCAAATAGGCCTGCTGCTGTCCGGCTTTGGCCGCCGCTTGGAATGCCGCCGGGTCAAATCCTTTTTCTGTTTCTCGGGTCCTGCATAAAAACGCACTCCTCTTTTATCTGCAAAGCCGCTTGCCGTGGGCACGCAGATATGTTATACTCAGTACATAGTATGCAGAAAGGCGGGGATTATGAATGCGCTTACTGGTCACCTCGGACTCTCACCGAGCCGCTGGCAATCTGCTGGACATTGTGGAGCTGCACCTGGAGGACAGCGATGTGCTGCTCTTTCTCGGAGACGGCGAGAATGATTTGGAAAATGTGCGTATGTTGTACCCCCGGTTGCATATTTTGCAAGTGGCCGGGAATTGCGATTGGGGCAGCGACCTGCCCGCCTGGGGCACAGCCAAACTGGGCGGAAAAACGGTGCTTTATACCCACGGCCACCCGTTCCATGTAAAGTTTGGTCTGGCAGAGCTGGAGCAGGCTGCCCGGGAGGCCCACGCAGACATTTGCCTGTTTGGTCACACCCATCAGCAGATGACCGACTACCGGGACGGCTTATATCTAATGAACCCCGGCGCAGTGGCAGAGGGCTGCTACGGTATGGTAGACATTACCCCCGGCGGCATTATGCTGCTGCCCTGCCGGTTATAAACACGATTTTCAAAGAAAAGAGGCAGAACCTATGACTTATTGCGAACATTGCGGCCAACCTTTGCACCCGGCACCGCAGAATGCCCGGTGTGCCATACCCCCACTTCCAGGACTGCACCGCACAGCAGAACGCCCAATCCCAAAGCGCGCCCTACGGTCAGCAGGCGTACAGCCAGCCCCAGGGCGACCCTTACGGTCAACAGGCATACAGCCAGCCGCAGGGCGACACTTACGGCCAGCAAAATTACAACCACGGTCAAACGAACTATGGTGAGCAGGCATATAACGCTGGCTACAACAACTGGGGCAACCCTTACCAGCCCCCCTACGGCGTGCCGGTGAACGAAGCCCAGTACCGCCAAATGACAGAGAAGGCGGACAACGCCTACATACTGGCCATGATCGGTCTGATCTTAGGAATCCTCATGGGTCCGCTGTTCGGCTGGATCATGGGCGGCATTGCTCTGTCCAACGGCCGCCAGGCGTATGAGATCACCGGCAGTGAAAAAGCGCGCAGCGCCACAAACATTGCCAAGTGGGCCATTGGCGTGTCCACTGCTATCTTTGCCGTTGCCCTGATCGTGTGTATCTTGATGTTTACTGTATTTTCCGCCACCGTGCTTGGCGGTCTGTACTGATGGACCAGGCGCAGCAGATTAAAAAGCGGTTGGCAGAACTGCAAAATCGAGGCACATTTGGCGGCTACACGGTTTATACGGATTTTTTAGGTCTGGAAGAGCAAAGTCTGCTGGCAGGGGTGACCGGCCCCCGGTCGGTGCCCGCCTACGGCGGATTTGACGGTGCCGAGCGGGTGATGGCAGCCTTTGGCCCGGCGCCGGAGCCGGAAGACTACCCCATCACTTGCCTGCATATTGCGCCCAAGCAGGAAAAATTTGCCGAAGAGTTGACCCACCGGGATTACCTGGGCACCTTAATGGGCTTAGGGCTGGAGCGGCGGGTGCTGGGCGACATTCTCCCCTGCGGCAAAGGGGCATATCTCTTTTGCACCGCAGGCATGGCGGAGTATATTGAGACCCAACTGCACCGGGTGCGCCACACAGAGGTGACCTGCACCCGGGCGGACCACCTGCCCCCGCACCTGCTGCCCCAACCGGAAGACAGAGAAGTGATCGTGCCCTCTCTGCGGCTGGATGTGCTGGTGGGCGCAGTATACAATCTCTCCCGCAGCAGCGCGGACAAATTCTTTTTACAGCAAAAGGTATTTGTCAACGGACGGTGCATAGAGAACCGTGCCCACACCGTACAGCCGGGGGACAAAATTTCCGTGCGGGGCCACGGCCGATTTACCGCCGGTGCGCCTCTGCGCCGCACCAAAAAAAAGACCGGCTGGTGGTGCCGGTAGAAGTGTATTAAATCAAACCCATAGCAAAAGGAGCAGTACCTGCAAGTACCGCTCCTTTCTTCTTTTACGCTATTGGTGCCTTGTAGTCTGCCGGGTAGGCGTTTGGGTTCTTCTCCGGCGGATAATAAGGTGTCATTTGCACCTGTTCTTCTCCATTCCAAAAAGGTTTTGGTAGTAGGACACCGGTTGGCAGTCAAAGCTGCCGTCCGGGCGCACAGTAATGCGGGTAAAACCCCGCTGGGCGCCGTAATTCTTTATGCCAATATAAGCGAGATAGTCCACGGACAGACCGTAGGTCAACCGTATACCCTTGTAAGTGACGGACAAATTGTTCAAATGGTCGTGGCCGCAGAATGTGCCCCGGGTGCTGCCCACCTGCTGCAAGGTGTCAAACACATGATCCGGGTGCAAACTGGGGAACAGGCCGCCCTTTTCGCCGATGCCGCCGTAGTGCACCTGCACTTCACCGGTGTCTTTATAGCCGTTTTCTTTATAAGCCTCCCAGGCGGTCTTGTACTGAGCAATGGGAATGTGAAAGAACATCAGGCTCTTTGGCATCGGCGCACCCAACGCCCGGTTGTGGGCGGTCAAGGCTTCCACCTCGCCCCTGTACCAGTCCATTTGATTCTTGTGCATACCGTCATACTTCCACATAAAGCCCAGATAGTCGCCGTCCACATAGCTGCCGGTATCGGTAAAAAACAGCGCCTGGGTCACGGCGCCACGACGGTTCTCCACCGCCACGGTATAGTTGCCCACGCCGTCCACGCCCGTCCGGCCCGGAGCGGAACAGGCAGTAGGACTTGCTGCCGGCTTTGGCGAACTTCTGTTCTTGATAATATTTGCCGATATAGCGGCGGTTGTACACCGCGTAGGACTCTGTATCGTGGTTGCCCAGCACCGGCGCCAGTACACGCCCAGTTCTGCATCACCCGACCAAACAGACGAGCGGCGGTTTTGTTGTTAAATGTGCCGGACTGGAACGGCACCGGTAGGCAATGTCGCCGGTCACAGCCACCAGGTCCGGCTGCTCGACGGTGACCATACGCACCACGCAGTCAATGGCCCGCCGGTCTTTGAAGAAGCTCATCCAGCCGCCGCCAATATGCACATCCGTCAGCTGCATAACACGAAAATCCCCATCTGTGGTGACACCCAACGGCCATCCAGCGGTTGGGGCTGCAACTGATTTTTATACTGTACCGGCGCAATGCCCGCCACATACCGCAGCTGTAAAAGCGCCAAGATGCCGTTGACCAGCACGGTGAGCAGTACCACAGCCGCCACCACGCCGAGAAGGATCCAAAATACCAAAGGAATAACCTCGCTTTACTCTACAAAATGATGATAAATATAACTGAGCACACCCGCATCGGAAGTGCACGCCACAGCGTTTGCCGCCTGCTTAAGTTCGTCACAGGCGTTGGCTACCGCCAGCCCGGTGCCGGCGAGAGGATCATGGACAGATCGTTGCGGCTGTCGCCCACGGCGATCACCTGCTCCGGGGCAAGCCCCAGATGCTCCGCCAGTTTTTTGCAGGGCGCTGCCCCTTGTCCACCCCCGCGGCGCAGGATCTCCAAATTGCTCTGCATAGAATAGGTGCAGAGCAGCTCCGGGAACAGTTCCGCCGCCCGATCTATAAATGCCCGGCGTCATCGTCCAGGTGGAAGAAGATATTGAACATCTCCGTTTTTTCCTCCCCGGCCAGTAGCGCCTCCAAGTCTGTGCAGGGCACCCGGCTCGCCGCCATCACCGGGTGATAGATCGGCTCAATGCGGTAGTAGTCGTAGGCCGCCGGATCCAGCTTATCCGCCGGGGCATACGGCCGCCCGCCGTAGAACACCTCGATCATGGTATCGTACTGCCGTAGCAGGTGCAGCACCGCCAGTGCCTTTTCCCGGCTGTAATAGCTGGAAAAGAGGGCCTCCCCTGCCGCATTCACCGCCGCAGCGCCATCGCCGTACACCGCATAGGGCACCAGCGGGTTAAACCGCAGTTCTGCGGGCATTTCGTAAAAGGTGCGCCCGGTTACCGCCGCAGCGGTCACGCCCGCTGCCGATAGCTGTTCCAGCGCGCAGAAGTTGGCCGGGGCAATTTTGCCGTCACTGCCAATGAGTGTATCGTCTAAATCAAAAGCCACCAATTGGGTCTTGTCATAACAGTCTGTTCTCCTTACCGGTTTTGCACCAGTATATTCCAAATAGAGAGAAAAGAGCAAGCGCCGGGGTGACGGCGCTGCTCCCAAGAGGGTGCCCGGTACAGAACAAAACAAATCCGGTGATCGACGGGGAAGTCAGATCAAAACAAAAATGCACCGAGCAGGGGTATATCTAAAAAGGGCGCTGCCCTCTTTAGCCGTTAGGCAGCCGCACCGGCGGGGGTATCTGCACGCTCCGGCAGCGGCTCCACCTTTGCTTTCTTTTTGCGGTGGATGACAAAGCGGTTCAGCGGATAAGTCCACAGGGTGGGTACGGTCATCACCAGCAGTTTGGTGAGCAGGGTGATAAACACGCTGTCCCAGTGGTGATTGGTGACGATGGTGCCCAGGTACGCACCGAACCAGGTGTTAAAGGCGATGGTGCACACCACCATAATAGTATAGAGAATGGTAGACAGTACCGGATTGGCGTCTGCCTGGAAAGTGAGTTTGCGGTTCATAATGTATGCCGCCGCATAGCCGATAACGGCGCTGATGGCGTAGGAGTACATATAACCCTTATACTGAATCCCCAGGAAGTGCAGCACCGCATTGTCCGTAACCGGGGTGGTGTTCATACTCTTAAAGACTACATATTGCAAAAAGGCGAATACCGCCAACTCCAGCACCGAGGTGCTGGCTCCGGTAAACGTAAACTTGATAAACTTCCAAATTTCTGCGTGTTTCTTAGTAAAAGCGACCCATTTTTCTTTCATACAATAACCTTGCCTTTCTCGCTTTCGGGTGTTTGTCGTTGTCTTTTTGTTTCTGCTGTCAGCATACGCCGTCCGCCCATCGACTGCAAGGTACTTTACAGAAACTTAACTTGCAAATGACACAAAATAAAAATAACTGACCCCACCTTTACAAACTTTGCAGATTCTTAATACCACCGGACAGACCCAAACGGTTGCAAAGCACACACCCTTGTGGTAAAATGGCGGTATACATTATATATAAAAGGCTCGCCCTTGACTTCCCAAGGGTGCGGGATTATAATGTAGGCCGTTTAATCTGTGTGAAAGAAGAGAGAAAAATGAAAATACACAAAAACAATGCCACACACCGTGGCGTATCCAAACGCAGTACATACTTTTTGCTGTACACCGCCACCTTTTTGATTTGCAGCGCCTGTATTTATGTGTGGTTCGCCCACACCGGGCGCAGTCTGATCTCCACCGGCGATGGGTGGAAACAGCACTTCCCCGCCTTTGTTTATTTTGGCCAGTATGGCCGTACTGTACTGCGCACATTGCTGACGGAACATCAACTGGTGCTGCCCCAATGGAACTTCAGCCTGGGCTACGGCGGCGATATTCTCACCACCCTGCACTACTATGTAATCGGCGACCCGCTGGATCTGCTGAGCATTGCCTGTCCTACCCGGTACGCCGTGTATCTATACAGCTTTTTGTCCCTGTTCCGGCTGTACCTTGGCTGGGCTGGGCTTACGGCGCCTTTTGCCGGTACTAAAAGCAGGCGCGCCCCTGCCTGTGGCTGTAGGGGCAGCGTGTGCTATGTGTTCTTTACTTACAGCTTTCTTTTAGTGGCACGGCACCCGTTCTTTGCCATACCTATGGTGTACCTGCCCCTTCTGCTTTTAGGCGTAGAGCAGGTGCTTGCCAAGCGGCGGCCGTATCTGCTCATCGTCGCCGTCTTTTTGGCGGCTGTCAGCAACTTCTACTTTTTCTATATGCTGGCCATCATCACGGCCATTTATACCGTCTATCGTCTGTGCTGCCTGTATGATCGGCACAGCGCCAAGCAGGCTGTGGGCGGACTGCTGCAAGTGACCCTGTGGGCTGTGGTAGGCGTACTAATGAGCGCCGCCATTTTGCTGCCGGTGATCCTTACCTTTATCGGTGACAACCGCAATGGGGTGCAGTATCCCTTGACCCTGCTTTATGATGCAGACTTTTACCGCAACTTTCTGGCGGCATATACCACCAGTCACAACCAGGCATATCAGACCTACCTGGGCTTTACGCCGTTGCGCTGCCGGCCATCTGCCTGCTATACTTTAAGCGCAAGCCGGAAGAAAAGCCCCTGCGTATTCTCTTTTTGCTGGCGACCGCAGCGCTACTGATCCCCGTGTTTGGATGGGCGCTGAACGGATTTTCCTATATGGCCAACCGCTGGGTGTGGGCGTACAGCCTGCTGGTGGCCTATATCGTAACCACCCAGTGGAAAAAGCTGCGCCACATCACCGTGGGTCAGGCAGTGGCCTGCGTAGGTGCGCTGGCACTCTATTCGCTGCTTGCCATTCCGCTGATGACCACGGACGCCCGCAATATCGGCGTATCCGTGCTGCTGGCTTTCCTGATCATCGTGCTTTGCGCCCTGGCGCCCAGATTCAAGAAAAGCATCTGGCAACCGCTTTGGTGCTGGTACTGGTGCTCACCTCCTTTACCGGCAACGCCGCCTATTTTTACAGCAGTCACGGCAAGCATAAAACAGACACCTTTGTGGCAACCGAAAAGGTCAACCGCCGGATCAAAGGCGCCTCCGGCCGCAAAGTCAAAAAGGCGGCAAAAAGCGACAAATCCTTTTACCGTTACACCGGCGACAATGTGGAGTGCAACGAGGAACTGCTGGCCCATATGAGCGGCTCGTCCTTCTACTGGAGCCTGCAAAATCCCAATGTAGCACAATATGTAACAGAGACCGAGCAACCGGTGGAGAACAGCTATCGCTACAATCGACTGAACACATCGGCGGCGCTGAACGCCCTTACCGGCGTAAAGTATTATGCCGCCACCAAGTCGACCACCACGCTGCCCTACGGCTTTACGCCGCTCCAAGATAAAATTTATCAAAGCGGCAACGCCCTGCCCCTGGGCTACACCTATGCCAGCGCTATTACCCGGGCGGATTATGAAAAGCTGTCCTCTCTGGAGAAGCAACAAGCCATGCTGCAAGGGTGGTATTGGACAGCGTGCCCACCGGCACGGCACAAGCCACTCTGTCCTTTACGGACAAATCCCTGCCCTACACCATCACCGCAGACAAAAATGTGGCAATAGACGGCAAAAAGATCCATGTGTATGACAAAGGCGCCAAGGTGACCCTGCATTTTAACGGCACACCAAACAGCGAGACTTATTTACGCATGGGGCTGCGCAATTATACAGATTACCCGGCCTATACCTATTACAAGACCCAAGAGAACGACCCGTTGCACCGGTATTCTACGGATAAGTGGAACAAAAAAGACGACAGCCAAAAAGCCTATGTGCGCCGTAAGGCCCGCAGCTTTAAGGCGCCCAGCAGTCTGACCCTGCAATACACCGCCCACACGGCAGACGGCGCCGCACTGACGCCCCAAAGTACCGTCACCTGCACGCAAACGCACTTGCGCTTTGAGGGCTACAAGGTACAAATGGTCAATGCCGGCTACAGCAAAGAAGCCAAGACAGATATTACCGTCACTTTTGTCGCACGGGGTATCTATGATTTCAGCACCCTGGAGGTGCTGGAGCAGCCTATGACAGACACGGACAGACAAGTGGCAAAACTGGCGGAGAATACGCTGGAGAATATTCAAATCGGCACAGACACGGTAGACGGCACCGTGACCCTGGACCGGTCCAAGATTCTGCTGCTGACCATTCCCTACTGCGACGGCTGGACCGCTACGGTAGACGGCAAGGAAGCCCAGCTGTTGCAAGCCAACACCATGTTCAGCGCGCTGGCACTGGAACCGGGCGAACACACCATTCACCTGACCTACCGCACCCCTCACTTAAAAGCGGGGTTGGCGGTGAGCGTACTGGGCTTCGCAGCCTTTGGTGCTACACTTCTGTGCACAGAAGTGAATAAGAGAAAAGAGAGAAAAGCATAGTTTTCAATTCTATGGCGAGAGGTAAAGAGTAATGAAAACCAATCCACTAGGAAAAGATGAAAAAACGCAGCCCGCGCACCCGGTTCTTTTTGGTGCTATACCCTGGGCTTTTTGCTTTGCGCCGCCGGGTGCTACTGCTGGTTCCTGATCAAGGGCAAGACCCTGATCGTAGACAGCGACGGCTGGCGCCAGCACTTTGCCGCCTTTGTATATCTGGGCCAATACGGTCGTGAGGTGGCCCGCACCCTGCTGACCACCCACAAGCTGGTCCTGCCCCAATGGGACTTTTCCATCGGGCTGGGCAGCGATGTGCTCACCACCCTGCACTTTTACGCCATCGGTGATCCGCTGGATCTGCTCAGCGTGGTGTGCCCCACCCGCTATGCGGCGTATCTTTACAGCTTTTTATCCCTGCTGCGACTGTATCTGGCCGGCCTGGCCTTCGGTGCTTTCTGCTTTGTGAAAAAGCAGCGCCGGGTAGGCGGCGTGACCGTAGGTGCGCTGGTGTATGTGTTCACCCTGTACAGTCTGTTCATCGTCTCTCACCATCCGTTCTTTGCCTTGCCTATGGTGTTCCTGCCCCTGTTGCTGCTGGGTGTGGAGCAGATCTTGGCAGGCAAGCGGCCATATCTGTTTATCTTCATTGTTTTTTTTTGGCGGCTGTCAGCAACTTCTACTTTTTCTATATGCTGGCAATCATCACGGCGTTGTACACGCTGTATCAGCTGATCTGCCGTTTCCGGCACCGGGGCAAAGCTGCGGTGGGCAAGTTCTTTCAAATCACCGGCTGTGCCTTGCTGGGCGTAGTGCTCAGTGCCGTGGTGCTGCTGCCGGTGGTGCTGGCCTTCATGGGTGACAGCCGCTCTGCCGAGAGCTATGTGCGCACCTGGGTCTACAGTGCGGATTACTACCGCAACTTCCTGTCCGCCCTGTTCACCACAGAGACCAAGCTGGGCTACCTGACCTTCCTTGGCTACAACGCGGTGGCGTTCCCGGCTATTTGCCTGCTGTTCTTTACCAAGAACAAGCACTACCGCCCGCTGCGGGTGGTGTTCCTGATTGCCACTGCGCTGCTGCTGATCCCGGTATTCGGCTGGGGCATGAATGGCTTTTCTTATGTAGCCAATCGCTGGGTGTGGGCCTACGGTATGATCGTGGCATACATTGTGGCAACCACCTGGCAGCACCTGCGCCAAATCAGCATTGGCAAGGGCGTGGCAGTTATTGCCGCCCTGGCGATGTACTCCTTGGTTGCCATTCCCCTGATGAATACAGACACCCGCAATGTGGGCGTTTCCGTTCTGCTGGCATTTCTGCTGGTGATCGTGTGTATGTTCGGCCCCAAAATGCCTAAGAAATATATGGCCCCGGTGCTGGCGCTGGTGCTGGTGTTTACCTCCTTTGCAGGTAACGCCGCCTACTTTTACAGCCACCACGGCCAAAACCACATTGCCCGCTATGTGAGCTACAGCGATGTGAACAAAAACTAAAATCCACTGCCGCTCGCAAGGTGAAGAAAGCCACCAAGAACGACGACAGCTTTTATCGTTACAGCGGAGACAAGGTCAATTACAACGAGGCGCTCACCGCCGGTATGAACGGCACCTCTTTCTACTGGAGCTTGCAAAACAAGCACCTGACCCAGTTTATTACGGAGACAGAGCAACCGGCCAACGCTGCCTATATGATCCGCAGCTTTAACAGCTCTGCCGCCTTGAACGCGGTAAACAGCGTAAAATACCACGCCAAGCGGAGCAAGACCGCCCTGCCCTACGGCTTTACCAAGATCAGCGGCAAGGTGTATCAAAACGAGAACGCCCTGCCTCTGGGCTATACCACCGCTCATGTGATCACCCGGGCGGAGTACGAAAAGCTGTCCTCTCTGGAGAAGCAGCAGGCCCTGCTGCAAGGGGTGGTGCTGGACAGCGTACCCACCGGTATGACCGCCACCACGCCCACCTTTACAGACAAGAGCCTGCCCTACACCATCGTAGGCAATGACGACGCCGCCGTGGAGGGTCAAAAGCTGCACATTTACAAGAAGAAAGGCAGCGTGACCATTCAGTTCACCGGCAGCGCCGCACAGGAGACCTACCTGCGCTTTACGCTGAAAGACTACACCGATTACCCGGCGTACACCTACTACAAGACCCAGGAGAACGACCCGCTGCACCGCTATTCCACAGAGAAGTGGAACAAAAAAAGGACGAGATCGACCAAAAATCTTATCAAGATCAGCGCCCGCAAGTTCCGCCTGCCCAGTTCGCTGAACCTGCGTTTCTCTGCCCAAACGGAGAGCGGCAAGACCTACAAGACCAACACCCTCACTTGCTACTCGGACGCTATGTGCGCTACACCGGTGCCAAGACTTACCTGGTGGGGCTGGGGTATACGGACAGCGCCAAAAAGAGCATCACCATCACCTTTGATGAGCGGGGCATTTACGACCTGGCAGACATTGAAGTGCTGGAGCAGCCGGTAGATAATGCCAAGACGCAGATCGCTGCCCTGCGCGCAGACACCATGCAAAATGTGCAGATGCGCGCCAACGCCATTACCGGCACGGTGGATCTGAAAGAGGCAAAAAATACTGTGCCTATCCATTCCATACAGCAGCGGCTGGACCGCCACAGTAGACGGCAAAAAAGCAGAGCTGCTGCAAGCGAACACCGCATTCAGTGCCCTGGCGCTGGAACCCGGTAAGCACACGGTGGAGCTGCACTACCACACCCCCCTACCTGCGCACCGGCGCTGTCTGAGCGCCGCAGGCGTGGCAGCCTTTGCCGCACTGATCGTCATCACAGAGATCAACCGAAAAAAGAAAAAACAGCACCCCGGCGGGCTAAGCCTTTACAACCGATGCCCCTTGTGCTAAAATAACAGTAACCTGTAAAGGAGCGGGACAGCTGCACACCTGTGTGCAACTGTCCCTTTTGCGTATTTTATGGAATATTTACTTTCTGCCGGGATTGATATTGGCACCACAACCACGCACCTGGTAATCAGCCGCATCGGCATCGCCGTGGAGCGTGGCTGGGGCACGGTGCCCAAGGCCGAGATCAAAGAAAAAACAATTCTATACCAAAGTCCCATTTACTTTACCCCGCTGGCAGACGGTCAAATTGACCTGCCCCGGGTGCAGACCATCATTGACCGGGAGCTGGAAAAAGCCGGTACAACGCCCGGGGCGCTGAACACCGGCGCGGTGATCCTCACCGGCGAAAGCGTCAAGAAGCGCAACGCCCGCCGAGTAGCCGGCACTGTGGCAGACGGTATGGGTGACTTTGTGGTGGCCTCTGCCGGGCCAAGGCTGGAGAGTATTTTGGCAGCCAGAGGCGCCGGTGCAGACACGCTGTCTGCAACCCGCCACTGCAAGGTGCTGCACGCGGACATTGGCGGCGGCACGGCGAATCTGGCGTTTTTTTTTGACAACGGGACGCTGCAAGACACCGCCTGTTTGGAAATCGGCGGTCGCCACTGGCGAGCAGACAAAGGGATCATGACCCCAACGCTGGGTGCGCTGCTGACACATACCCATTTGAGTGCGGACGATCACCCGGCCATTTGCGCCGCCTATGCCCGCCTGCTGGAAATGGGTATGAACCTACGGCCCAAGGACAACTTCTTTCCCACCGTCATTACCGACAAGGCGCTGGACGAAAGCCTGGTGCCGGATATTCTGTCCTTCTCCGGCGGAGTATCCGCCTGTATGGGACAGGATCTGCCGCCCTACGCTTACGGCGACCTGGGCGTGCTGCTGGCCCGTGCCATCACAAAATCGCCTGCCATTGCCGCCAAAGAGATCGTCTTAGCTGAAAACGGCATTCGCGCCACAGTGATCGGCGCCGGCAATTACAGTTTAGCCCTCAGCGGCACCACCATTGCCGCCCCGCCGGAGCTTCTTCCGGTAAAGAATGTGCCGGTGATCGAAGTGCCGCTGCAAACAGCAGCGGATATACCAGCCGTAGGCCACCGGATTGCTGCCGGGCTGCGCACCTTTGACCTAACAGACAGCCAGCCGGTGGCGGTAGCCTTTGCCGGTTATCCGGCGCCGTCCTTTAGTGAATTGATGGCGCTGGCGGAACAAATAGCAAGCACGCTTTGCGGGCGCAGCGGCCTGTTCGTCACTGTGTCGCAAGTGGATATTGCCAAGGCGCTGGGCGGCTGCCTGCGCCATCTGCTGCCGGATGGCAAATTCCTGTGTATGGACCGAATCGCCTGCGGCAGCGGAGATTATATTGACATCGGCCATCCGGTGGCAGAGGCCACTGCCCTACCGGTGATTGTGAAGCAACTGATTTTTTCATAGGTGATAATATGATTTTAAAAAGCAACATTACTGGGCAAGACTTACGCCTTTGGCAGCGTAAAAGAAGTACTGGCCAAGGCCAACGAGCCGAAAAGCGGCGACACCCTAGCCGGGATCGCTGCCGCAGATGCCAAGGAGCGTATTGCCGCCAAGGCGGTGCTCAGCCAACTGACGGTGGCGGACATTACGGAGCACCCGGCAGTGCCTTATGAAGCCGACGACGTAACCCGGATTATTTTGGACGACCTAAACAAAGAAATCTACACCCGTTGGAAGAATGCGACCATTGCCGGACCTGGCGGGAGTGGGTGCTGGACACGCCCGCACCGGGGCGGAACTGCTGGAACTGGGGCGTGGCTTGAGCAGCGAAGTGATCGCCGCACTGGCAAAGCTGATGGGCAACCTGGACCTGATGTACACCGCTCGCAAACTGCAGATCACCGCCCACTGCAACACCACCATCGGCACCCCGGGCACCTTTGCCTGCCGGCTGCAGCCAAACCACCCCACTGACGATGTGGCCGGGGTAACCGCCTCTCTGCTGGAGGGACTCAGCTACGGCATCGGGGACGCAGTAATCGGCCTTAACCCGGCCATTGATACAGTAGAGAGCACGACTGCCATTTTTGAATTTGTTTAACGATGTAAAGAACAGGCTGGAGATCCCCCACACAAATCTGCGTACTCTCCCACATTTACCACGCAAATGCAGGCACTGCAAAACGGCGCGCCAATGGACCTGCTGTTCCAGTCCATTGCCGGGTCGGAAAAGGGATTGGCTGCTTTTGGCACCGGGGTAAATATGCTGGCAGAAGCCAAGCAAATGATGCAGGAACTGGGCACCTCTCGGGGGCCAAATCAATTATACTTTGAAACCGGGCAGGGCAGCGAGTTGTCCTCCTCCAGCCACAACGGCGCTGACCAGGTGACTATGGAAAGCCGGTGCTACGGACTGGCGCGGCACTTCTCCCCTTACCTAGTGAACACGGTAGTGGGCTTTATCGGACCGGAATACATCTATGACAGCAAGCAACTGACGCGAGCGGCACTGGAGGATAACTTTTGCGGCCATCTGCACGGCCTGCCCATGGGGTGCGATATTTGCTACACCAATCACATGGTGGCAGATCAAAAACGACGCGGACAACCTGCTGGTGCTGCTGGCCAACGCCGGGTGTCACTATGTGATCGGCGTGCCCCAATCGGACGATGTAATGCTCATGTACCAAAGCACTTCTTACCACGATGTGGCAGCCACCCGGGAAATGCTGGGGCTGCACCCGATCCCTGAATTTGAGCGCTGGTGCGAGGATCACGGCATTTTAGAAAACGGCAAGCTGACGCCCTTGGCCGGGCAGCCGGGTCTGCTGATGTGAGGTAAACGGTATGAATCAGAAAATAGAGAGCCAAAACGGCGTACTGGAAGATATAACCGCCTGCACAACCGGCCGGTTTGCCTGAGCGACGACCCAAAAATGATGGAACTGAAGTCCCACACCCCCGCCCGTATCGGCATTGGGCGGACCGGCAGCCGATATTTGACAAAAGCCTATCTGCGCTTTCGCGCCGACCATGCTGCCGCCAATGACGCGGTAATGACGGAGGTAAGCCAAAAGACCCTGGAGCGCCTGCACCTGCCGCAGGTACAGACCCGGTGCAAGGACAAATACGAAATGCTCACTCGCCCGGACCTGGGCCGCCTGTTTGACGATGAAAACAAAGACAAGATCAAGGCCATTTTGCACGCCGAACCCGGATGTGCAAATCTACTGCGGCGACGGCCTGTCCGCCCCCTGTATCGGCGCCAATGTGCCGGATCTGCTGCCTATGCTCACCTTGGCACTGGAAGCAGGCGGGGATCACCGGTGGGCACGCCTTTTTTTTTGTGCGGTACTGCCGGGTAAACACTGCCCGCACCATCGGTCCGCTGGTAGGCGCCAAGGTCACCTGTGTGCTCATCGGTGAGCGGCCGGGCCTACTGACGGACGAGAGTATGTCCGCCTACATTGCCTACAACGCCCGACCGGATATGAGCGAGAGCGACTACACCGTGGTGTCCAACATCAGCCGCTACGGTATGGCACCGGTAGAAGCCGGAGCCTATATTGCCGACGTGATCCAAGACCTGCTGCAAAAGGGCGGAAAGTAAAGACAAACAAAAAAGACCTGTTGTCTGCGTGGACAACAGGCCTTTTTTTAATTTCTGTAAGCGGTGGGTGTGGTGCCCTTTAGCTGCTTGAACACCCGGGAAAAATAACTCATATCGTTAAACCCGCAGGCAAAGGCGATCTCCGTCACGCTTTTATCTGTTAAGGTCAACCGCTCGCAGGCGCATTCAATGCGGTAATAGTTCAGGTACGCAATGGGGGTCCTGCCGGTGAGCGCTGCAAAGGCACGACAAAAATACCGGGGCGACATGCCCGCCACAGCTGCCAATTCATCCAAGGTAATGGGCTCGCCGTAGTTATTGCGGATATAGGTGAGCACATTTTTCATCCGGGTGATCTGTTGGCGGCTTTGTGGCGGTTTGATGTCGCTGTGCATACCCAAAAGGCAGCCCAGCAACTGCCACAGCAGCCCCACGGTGGTCCACTCATAGCCCAGCTGTTCCCGCTCCATAGCGTCAAAAATGCGATCCGCCAGCGCCGCCTCCGTGCTGCCCTTGGCTAAGCGGCCGGAAAAGCCATTCTCGCTGGCCAGGAATGCTGCCGCCGACTTGGTGCACACCGGGGTATCCTGGAGCAAGGTACCCAAGTCAAATACCACACACTCGTAAATACAGTCGTGGGGCGCACCGCCATGGATCACCCCGTCGGCGATCCAAGCACTGTCCCCGGCTTGCAACTCCATCTGGCGGCCGTCCAAGCTTAGGGTAAAGCTGCCTTGCAACACCAAGATGAGCTCATATTCCAGGTGCCAGTGCAGGGGCATTTGGTACCGGGGCGCGCCCGGCTCCACATAATAAAGCTCTATGGGAAAATCAAAAGTGCCCCGCTTTTTGTCCTCATGCAGTTCGCTGTAATTCATAGGCCCTCAAAAAGTGAATATTGTGCTACTCGCAAGTGCATATCCTGCGTGCAAAGAATATTTATATCTAATATAATACAATTAGCATACCATGGCGGGCTTGGATTGTCAACCATGGGCAAGGAGGTTTATCTATGCAAAATATCAACGAGATCAAGGACCAGATTTGCGATGTTTGCCACAAAATGTGGCAGCTGGGCTGGGTGGCCGCCAATGACGGCAATGTGAGTGTGCGGCTGGAGGACGGTCGGATCCTTGCCACCCCCACCGGTATGAGCAAATCCTTTATTACCCCGGAAAAGCTGGTGCTGCTGGATCCGGAGGGCAATGTGTTGGAAGCCGCAGATGGCCTGCGCCCCTCCAGCGAAATCAAAATGCACCTAGCTGCTACGACAAGCGGGACGATGTGATGAGCGTGATTCACGCCCATCCGCCGGGAGCAACCGGCTTTGCCGTGGCACACAAGGCCATGGATATGTACAATATGATTGAAGATGTGGCCGTCATCGGTGCCGTACCACTGACGCCGTTACGGTACTCCTTCCACCGTGGAAGTGCCCAACGCGATTGAGCCGTACCTGGAGGAGCACGATGTGATGCTGCTGGAGAACCACGGTGCACTGGCCGTTGGCAGCGATGTCATCACTGCCTTTTATCGTATGGAGAGCCTGGAACTGTGGGCCAAGATCACCATTAACGCAGTAATCCTGGGCGGCAGCCATGACATCAGCCGAGACAATATTCAAAAGCTCATTGATCTGCGGGGCTATTACAGAGTCACCGGCCGTCACCCGGGCTACAAACAGTTTAACCCGGATGACGAACTGCTGCACAAGAAAGACTAAGGAGTAGGCTATGTTAAAAGGAATTTCTCCCCTACTGTCCCCGGAACTGCTAAAGGCCCTGGACGAAATGGGCCACGGCGACACTCTGGTAATCGCTGACGGCAACTTCCCGGCAGAGAGTATCGGCAAAAACGCCAAGGTGATCCGTGCAGACGGTCACGGCGTGCCGGAGCTGCTGGACGCGGTACTGGCGCTGTTGCCTCTGGATGCCTATGTGGACGCTCCGGTCTCTCTGATGGAAGTGGTGCCCGGCGACACCTGCGGCACACCCAAGATTTGGGACAAATACAAGGACATTCTCCACCGGCACGAGCCGGAACACAGCGGTATTCAAATGGTGGAGCGCTTTGCATTCTATGAAAAAGCAAAGGATGCTTACTTAATTATCGCCACCGGCGAGACCGCCATTTATGCCAACATTCTGCTGCAAAAAGGCGTGGTGCAGGCATGAAAAAGACCGTAGTTGCCTTTGACTTCGGCGCATCCAGCGGGCGTGCCATTGCCGGTACTTATCAAGACGGCAGACTGGAATATAAGGAAGTCCACCGATTTGACAATATCCCCGGTAGATGAGGGCGGCCGTATGTGCCGCAACTTCCCTGCCATTTGCAAGGAGATAGACGCGGCGCTCTCTAAGATTAACAGCGCCGACGGCCTGAGTTTTGACACTTGGGGTGTGGACTACGGCTTGCTGAACAAAAGCGGCAACCTGCTGCGCCTGCCCTGCCATTACAGAGACACCCGCACCGCCGGAACGGTAGAGAAAGTGCTGAAAAAAATACCGGCAGACAATCTGTACCGGGCCACCGGCAATCAGATTATGGAGATCAACACCCTGTTCCAGTTGACCACGGAAGACACTGCCGGTGCAGAAAAACTGCTGTTTATGCCGGACTATTGCCACACCTGTGCGGCAGTATGCAAACGGAGCCCACCATTGCTTCCACCTCTCAGTTGCTGGATCCGATGACCAAAACCTGGCGGACAGATATTGCCAAGGCCTGCGGCATTGACCCGCAGCTGCTGCCCGCCGTTGGCCCGTCGGCTACCGTTCTGGGTAAAACAGACGGCGGCATACAGGTGATCGCCACCGCCGGGCACGACACCCAGTGCGCCGTGGCGGCTATGCCTGCCGCTGCCGGTGAGCAGCCGGCGTTCCTGTCCTGCGGCACCTGGTCGCTGATCGGCTGCGAGCTGGACGAACCCATCCTGACCCCGGACAGCCGGGCAGACGATCTGTCCAACGAGCAGGGCGCTAATGGCAAGATCAATTACTTAAAAAACATCAGCGGTCTGTGGCTGATTCAGGAGACCCGGCGGGCCTATCGCCGTGCAGGCGCAGAATATAGCTACAATGACTTGGAGCAGCTGGCGCGGGCAGCGGAGCCGTTCACCTGCTTTATCGACCCGGACGATCCCCGCTTCGCCACCCCCCGGCGACCTGCCGGAACGGATCCGCGACTTTTGCCGGGAGACCGGGCAACCGGTGCCGGAGAGCGTAGGCGCTGTGGTGCGCTGCATTTACGAGAGTCTGGCTATGAAATATCGCTTTGCTTTGGATCAGATCAGCGCCCGCACCGGGCGGCAATTCAATGTGCTGCACCTGCTGGGCGGCGGCACCAAAGACGGCTTCCTTTGTCAAATGACGGCAGACAGCCTGGCTTTCCCGGTGATTGCCGGACCTACGGAGGCCACGGCTCTGGGCAATATGCTGCTGCAACTGATCGCACTGGACCAGCTGCCGGATGTATCAGCCGGTCGGGAGCTGATCCGCAAGACCGAGACCCTAAAGACCTATGAACCCAAGCCCACGGCAGCCCGAGACCGGGCGTACCGTGACTTTCAAAACATACTGCGCTAAGCGCAAACGGAGGTAATGACGATGACTTATCCAAAATCGGTATTCGCCCCACCATTGACGGCCGATGGGGCGGCGTGCGTGAGAGCCTGGAGGCGCAGACCATGGGCATGGCCACCGCAGCCAAAGCGCTGATTGAAGAAAACCTGCACTATCCGGATGGCACGCCGGTACAGTGCGTGCTCTCCCCCACCACCATCGGCGGCGGCGCAGAGGCAGCCAAGTGCGCCGAATACTTTGCCGGCGAGAATGTGGTCGCCACCCTGACGGTGACCCCCTGCTGGTGCTACGGATCAGAGACTTTTGACATGGACCCCCACACCATTAAAGCTGTTTGGGGCTTTAACGGCACGGAGCGCCCCGGCGCTGTGTACCTGGCCGCCGTCATGGCTGCTTACGCGCAAAAGGGGCTGCCTGCCTTCTCCATTTACGGCCATGATGTGCAGGATATGACGGATAAAGAGATCCCTGCCGATGTGGCAGAAAAGATCTTGCGCTTTGCCCACGCTGCCGCTGCGGTAGGCTGGATGAAGAACAAGGCCTATGTGAACCTGGGCGGCATTGCATGGGTATTGCCGGCAGCTTCTGCAACGCGGAAATGTTCCAAAAATACTTTGGCATTCGTGCCGAGTGGGTAGATATGACCGAGATTGTGCGCCGGATCACCCTGGGCATTTACGATCATGACGAGTTTGACAAAGCGCTGAGCTGGGTTAAAGCCAACTGCAAAGAGGGCTTTGACTGCAACGCCGGTAAGGAGTTGCCGGAGATCATTCGCAAGTCCAAGGTGGTAGACCCGGATAAGGACTGGGCGTTCATCACCAAGATGACCATGATCATGCGGGATATTTTGTACGGCAATCCCAAGCTGGACGAATGGGCTGGCACGAGGAGGCTCTGGGCAAGAACGCCATTGCCGGCGGCTTCCAGGGCAACGCAACTGGACCGACTGGCTGCCCAATGCGGACTTTACCGAGGCCATTATGGCTTCCAGCTTTGACTGGAACGGCAAAAAGGCCCCCACGCCCTTTGCCACAGAGAACTATACACTGAACGGCGTGGCGATGATGCTGGGCACCCTGGTTCCGGCACCGCTCCCTGCTTCCACGATGTGCGTACCTATTGGAGCCGGAGGCCTGCCAGCGGGTCACCGGAATGGCGCCCACCGGCGTGGCAAAAGATGGCTTTATCCACTTGATCAACTCCGGCGCTACCGCACTGGACGGCACCGGTGCCTGCCGCAATGCCAAGGGCGAGCCTTGCATGAAACCGTTTTGGGAAATGACGGATACGGACATTAAAGCCTGCCTGAACGCCACAGACTGGTGCCGAGCGAACTATGAATACTTCCGCGGTGGCGGCTTTTCCAGCCACTTCCGCTGCCGTGCAGAGATGCCGGTAACCATGCTGCGCGTGAATGTGATTGACGGCATCGGCCCGGTTCTGCAACTGGCGGAGGGGTACACCGCAGATCTGCCGGATCAGATCCACAACACCATCGACAAGCGCACAGATCCTACCTGGCCCACCACCTGGTTCTGCCCCCGGCTCACCGGCGAGGGCGCCTTTAAGGATGTGTACAGTGTGATGGCCAACTGGGGCGCCAACCACGGCGTTACCGTGTACGGCCATGTGGGCGCCGATTTGATCACCCTGGCCTCCATGCTGCGTATCCCCGTGAATATGCACAATGTGCCGGAAGCGCAGATCTTCCGCCCCCACGCCTGGGCTGCCTTTGGCACAGAAGACCGCCAGTCCGCAGACTACCGCGCCTGCGCCACCTACGGCCCCCTGTATAAATAAGCAACCCCCAACACCCCCGGTACTGCGGTGCCGGGGCATTTTTCATAATTAAAAGCGCAAAGAACCCCGCACCGTTTGGTGCGGGGTTCTGCGGTTATGTAAGGAAATTTAGATGGACTTGAGCAGCTTGGGCAGCTTAGCCAAAGCACCGCCAATACCGCCAAGGATCTTATTAAAGCCAACGAAGGTGGAACGATCGTCGTTGAGGATCATCAACAGGCCCTCTGCCATCTTGGGGGAGAACACGCCCATGGACATGGCGATAAAGTTACGGATCGGGATCTGGGTAGCCATAGCTGCCAGCATCTGACCGTCACCGTTCTCCGCAGAGCCGAACTTGCCCACCACCTTGCTGATCAGACGGCAAATCTTGCCGCCCCACTTGGTGTGGCTGGCATCGTCCAGGCAGTTGTACAGGTCAATGGGCTTGGTGGTATCCCGCTCACGGCAGGCAGCTCCTTGCCGTACACAGCGGTCCACTGGGCATCGTCCATTGCCGCCAGGTCTGCGGTGTAGTAAGCCGGTGCCGTCTTTCTGTAATCCGGCACGGCAGCGGTGCAGTCGGAAATGATATTTACAGCCTTAGTCAGGCGAATATCCCGGCTGGAAGCACCAACCATAATATCAAACAAACCGGTCTCTACCTGCCAGTCCTGCAGCTCCACATTGTAAAATGCGAAGGCGCGCTTGGACAGGGTAACAGAGACTTCCTTTTTCCTCCCCCGGCTTTCAGGAACACTTTCTTAAAGGCACGCAGTTCCTTCTTGGGACGGAAGATGGTGCTCTCCTGATCGGCCACATAAATCTCTGCGATCTCTGCGCCGTCCACATCGCCGGTGTTCTTGATCTTAAAGGTAACGGTCAGGTCGTCCGTGTCCTTAATATTGGAGGAGGACAGCTCCAGATCGCTGTATTCAAAAGTGGTATAAGACAGGCCGTAACCGAACGGGAACTGCACTTCTTTCTCTGCGGTGTCATAGTAGCGGTAGCCGATGTACACACTCTCTTTATGCTCGCTGACCACCGGCTGGCCGGGATAGTTGCCATAGGTGGGATTATCCTCAAAGGACAGCGGATAAGTCTCAGAGGTCTTACCGCTGGGACATACGGCACCGGTCAAAATACGAGCCACAGCCTTGCCGCCGGCCTGGCCGGACAGGCCGCTGTTCAGCAGCGCCTTTGCGCTGTTCAGCCAGGGCATGTGAATAACGGAACCGCCTGCCAGCACCACCACGGTGTTGGGATTGGCAGCAGCCACCTGCTCGATCAGCTGATTATGATTGGCGGGCATTTCAATATTCGCGCGGTCATAGCCCTCGCCCTCAAACTCCTCGGTCAGGCCGGCAAACACCACAGCCACATCCGCAGCCTTAGCAGCAGCCAAAGCCTCGGCCACCAGTGCGTCGTCCACCTGCTCGGTGCCCTTCTTGTAACCCTGGGCATAAGTCACATCTACGCCCAGCTCTACCAGATTGTCATAGGCATTTTCCATCTTGGTGGGGTTGATCACGGAAGAGCCGGCACCCTGGTAACGGGGAGCCTTCGCCATCTCGCCGATGACGGCCACTTTCTGCCCTTTCTTCAGCGGCAGCAGGCCATCGTCGTTCTTCAGCAGCTGAATGGAGCCCTCGGCCACCCGGCAAGCCAGGTCGTGGTGTGCGTCCACATCATAAGTCTTTTTTGCCCTCGTCCAGGGTCTTCTTGGCTTTCAGGATCAGGTTGACCACATTGTCTACCCGCTCGTTGAGCACATTCTCGTCCAGCTTACCCTCTTTGACAGCGGCAATGATCCGCTGGGTGTTCAGGTCACCGGAGGACGGCATTTCCAGATCGGTGCCGTTCTCCAAGCCGGGAATACGGTCTACGGAAGAGCCCCAGTCGGTCACGAACAGACCCTGGAAGCCCCACTCGCCGCGAGCCACCTGCTGTTGCAGCCAGCCGTTTTTAGAAGCATAAACGCCGTTAATACGGTTATAAGAGTTCATCACCGTCCAAGGCTGCGCCTCTTTAATGGCGATCTCAAAGGCGGTCAGATAGATCTCGCGCATAGCACGCTCGTCGATCACCTCGTTGATGACCATACGGTATGCCTCCTGCGAGTTGCAGGCAAAGTGCTTCAAAGAAGTACCGATGCCCTTGGACTGTACGCCGTTGATGATGTTGGCAGAGCACTTACCGGCCAGATACGGGTCCTCAGAGAAATACTCAAAGTTACCGGCCGCAAACCGGCGCGCGCTTAATGTTGGTACCGGGGCCAAGAATTACAGAAACTTCTTCCTGCAAGCACTCCTCACCCAGCGCCTCGCCCTCTTTGCGCAGCAGCTCCTCGTCCCAAGAGCAGCTGGAAGTAGCAGCGGTAGGGAAGCAGGTAGCCGGATAAGAGTTACCCAAACCCACGGAGTCGCCGTTCGGGTTCTGCTTACGCAGGCCGTGAGGGCCGTCCGTTACCATGATCTTGGGCAGACCCAGCTCCGGGGCCTCCTCCAGGTGCCAGTAGTCAAAACCGGAAACAAAAGCCGCCTTTTGCTCCAGGCTCATCTTGTTCACAATGTCAGCGTGTTTCATTCTAAATCTCCCTTCACATAATGCCGAATGGAATTCGCTGTTACATTATACAATATTTGCCGGTCGTTTCCAAGACCTTTTGTGAAAAAGAAAAAAGATATGGGATTTTTACCAAAATCACGGAAACACAGAACCAGCCGCACCTCCTGCCCACGCAAAAACAAAGAAAAAAAG
>ENA-OPYV01000017-OPYV01000017.1-human-gut-metagenome-genome-assembly--contig:-NODE-17-length-50809-cov-2.492167_pt1 | contig 50809 bp, 57 predicted proteins | sample MGYA00242474_ERZ504485 | MGnify/ENA primary metagenome ERZ504485 (study PRJEB26092, sample SAMD00036263) | human gut metagenome | host: Homo sapiens | study: EMG produced TPA metagenomics assembly of...
AAATCATAAGAGTACTTTGAAATTGTTGAAATTCAATTTGTTATAGCCGATTTTGGTGCGCAACGATTTGAAATTACTTTTGCAGTCTGAATCAGACTGTTATGAATAAAGACAAGTACGTTTTCACCCAATTAGTCCAGTTTCTTGACAACTTCAAGTTTCTGCGCATCGTGAAGAAGTATGACGGTGACAAGTATGTAAAGAGTTATACTTGTTGGAATCATCTGCTTACGTTGATGTTCGGACAGTTGTCAAACCGTGAAAGTCTGCGCGATCTCATCGTTGCGATGGAAGCCCATGCGGGGAAACTTTACCATCTCGGCATCGGCAAATCCGTGACGCGGAGCAATCTTAGCAAAGCCAACGAACAACGCGATTACCGTATCTTCGAGGAGTTTGCTTCCTTCATGATTGCGGAAGCCCGCAAGCGTAGGATTAATAAAATCTTCGAGCTTGACGGTCATGTATATGCCTTCGACTCCACAACCATAGACCTCTGTCTGTCGGTGTTCGAGTGGGCTAAGTTTCGCAAGCACAAAGGCGGAATCAAGATGCATACGCTTTACGACGTAGAGGCTCAAGTCCCTACATTTTGTTCATATTACCGAAGCAAAAGTTCATGATTCAAAGGCTATGCCGGAGATTCCGTATGAGAAGGGCGCTCACTATATCTTCGACCGTGGCTACAACGATTTTGGCAATCTTTACACGATAAACCGCATTGAAGCGTTCTTTGTCGTCAGGGCGAAAAACAATGTTCGATTCAAGCCGGAGACGTGGAAACGGAGGCTTCCAGAGAACGTTGTCTCTGACGCTATCGGCTGTTTCACGGTTTATAAAAGCGCTAAAGATTACCCGGAAAAGCTTCGTAAGGTTGTCTGCATCGACTCCGATGACGGAACCAGGTACATATTCCTGACCAACAATCTGACGGCATCTGCAGAGACAATCGCCGAGCTATACCGCAACCGATGGAGCGTGGAGCTGTTCTTCAAATGGATCAAGCAGCATCTGCGCATCAAGAAATTCTGGGGAACATCGGAGAATGCAGTACGCATCCAAATATACTGTGCCATAATTACTTATTGCCTTGTTGCAATCGTACAGCACGATATGAAGCTGGAGCGGAGTATCTATGAAGTGCTTCAGATTCTTGGAATCTCGCTGACTGACAAGACTCATCTGAAAGACCTCTTCGACAAATCGAATTTCAAAAATGTCAAATGTTCTCTATGATTCAAGTGAACCGAATTTTATTTTAATTTTTAACACCGTCCATTTTTTAGTGGACAGTAGTGATCAAAGAAATCAAGTGTCCAGCTATCCATCCACTCGATATAAGGTATCCCATTTTCAAATTGAACAGGTAACCAAATATAACGGGCATCACTCGGATGCTTAGGCCGCCAGATATCTGCCATAAAGATAAAGGCGTCTTTCTTTCCCTACGTACCGGAAGTACATACGTACTCTGTCCGCCAAAAGTGATTTCCGATTTTTCTCCACGACAAGGATTTGGATGTTGTGTCCAAGGTCCCCAGATGCTAGGAGCAGAGAACATGCGTGCCTCATTTGGATCCCATCCTGTACAGCCAGAAGTAATCATCCAGTATGTACCGTCACTCTTCTTGAATATGGCCGGAGCTTCATTGTGTCCGGCTGGAGCCATACGCACATACTTCCCTGTATGAGTCAGGTAATCATCACTCAATTCTGCAATCTGTAGTGTCAGATTGTCTTCTGACGAGTAAATGTGATAGGCTTTTCCATCTTCATCAACAAAAAGCTGCATATCACGTGCCATTTGTCCTCCTTGCAGGTCGCGTTTCACAAACAAACCTTTGTGAATAGCTTCATACCACATTGGTGTCCACCATTCCTTATACTTCTCTGCATCCAATGTATCCAGCATGGCACGCTGTGTTTCATTCATATCAAAAGGAAGCACTCCCGGATTAATACGTTCCGAACGAATATACTTGAACGGTCCGGTAGGAGAATCTGAGACGGCCACCGCTGAACGGGCTGCAGCATAGCCTTTTCCTTTCAATTCCAGATGGAACCACATGACAAACTTCTTCGTCTTTTCATTATAGATTCTTTTGGACGTTCCATTACACATCCCTGTACAATGTCACTGGTAGAATCGTTCAACACTACAGGTAAAACGGCTCCTTCGTTGTTCCAGTCAGTCAGGTTCTTTGAAGAGTAACACATAATTCCCACCATGGCACTGCTGGTAGAGTCGGATTTATTCTCACCATACCAGAATAAGTACCATCATGATACAATACACCACCTCCGTGGGCATTTACATGTACTCCCTGATTGTCAGGCCAGATTTCACCACTACGAATTTCTTTAGGAGGTTCGGCCGTACATGCCACCACTCCCCAACAAAAACAAATAACTTCCTAAAAGATTAATGAATTTATTTCTCATGGATTGATATAAATTAAAATTAAACGATAATTTCATTCTACTATGGTTGATACTCTTTCCCGACCGTCAGTTTATCACCCGATAAGTCCACTTCAAACAAATGGGGAATACGAATATATACTCCATTCACATCTTTATGGCTATGTACAGACATCAGCCATTTTCCTTCCAAAGTTTGAAACAACATACCGTGACCAAAGTCGGGAGGTGTTATAGGCTTCGGTTCTTGTATCCAAGGTCCGTCTAAAGTACCACTTTCCGAATAGGCTACTCCCTGAGTATATACATTATAAATCCAGCTTGTCCATATCATTCCCAGACGTCCTTTAGCCGTGCGAAACAGATAGGGACCATCCGTCACTTTATTGGGAACTTCCTTTCCGTCTTGCAATTCACGACTCCAAGGACACTCACTGGCCCGAAACAATAGTTTACCTTCTCCTATAGAGCCACTCAAGTCTGGTTTAATTCAATCTTTCAATGGTACCATCCAATTCTGCAGCCACTCATAACAATACACCATGTAAGGCTTTCCATCAGTATCCACCCAAAATGTCCCATCCAAAGTTGGCTTATCTGCCGGCAAATAAGTAGCATCCAGCATCGGACGATAAGGTCCTTCTGGTTTGTCACTAACCAATACATGAGAAGCCCTGCGCTCTATCACATTTCCTTTTACGGTATCTATCTTTACGGCGGTATTCGTGAAGGTAGCAAAATAATAATATTTGTCCTTATAATGATGAAGCTCAGCAGCCCAGATCATCGGTTTAGGTCCCATCCATGAACGAGGATCTGTTTGAGCCACTTCATAAGGTCCACTCCACGTTTCAGTCCTTGCTTTTCCATAATTTTCCACCTGTGCCTGTCATATAATACATCTGCGTCTGCGCATCTGCCCAGAATACAAGGATCACTCAAACGAATAGAATCCAATGGAAGCAATTTTTTAGCAAGTGACTGTGCATTTACGGTATGAAGCAACAAGCAAACAAACCATAAAAAAGACAATAACCCCGTTTTTTCTATATTCTATAAAAATACAGATAAAATGAAGTATTTCCAAACCATATAGCACTTGCCGGCCAGGCTCTTATGAGAATACCCAAAGAGTCTGGTCGCAGTTCATAATCCCTTATTTACAAAGTTCAATAATTCCCTAAACAAATCCCATGTACGGATTTCATCTTTCCAATGATGGTCCTTCGGGAAAGGTTTTTCACCCCATGCACGTACGCTGGTCCATTCCTGTGGTGCATCGGTCCAGAAAGGATGAGAAGCTGGAAGTCCCAACGGCAAGAATGCCAGAGAAGTCATATACAAACTTCCGTTGTTGGTATACCAGTCGGCTACATTCGGCTGACGTCCAGTAAATCCGATGGTCAAGAAACCACCTTCATTAAAATTGTGTCCACTGGCAAACATACGTTTCATCACCGCAGTCAATGCACAGCGTACCTGAGCACTGCTTACGCCTGCAGGCAACTCCTGATACCATGCCATTAAAGCCAAAGGTTGCATAGTAGCCATACGGTAAGGAATGGAACGACCGAATACGGGGAAGGTTCCTTCCGGAGAAATGAAACGCTCCAGAATCAAACTATATTTCTGGGCACGTTTCAATGCGCGGTCATAATACTTTCCATAATCTATCCGGCTACGCACTTTTGCATCCTTCATAGCCTGAAGGGTTTCAAGATACATCGGATGGAACACATAACTGCTGTAATAATCGAATGCAAAAGAAGGACCATCGGCATACCAGCCATCTCCCGTATACCATTCTTCTACCTTACGAATAGCTGAATTCACACGATATTCATCGAATGAAGCTCCTGCTTTTGCCAGGAAACTTTCTATCGTAGAGAGAACAACAGCCAGTTGGTATAAGGAGGATCTATACGACGTAACTGCTGAAATTCTTCTATATAACGCTTTTTAGTGGTTTCATCCAATGGTTTCCACAACTGATCTAAGCACGAAGAAAGCTTTCTGCCACGTAAGCACCATCACCAGGGTCTGGCCCTCCTGTCTCCACAACAAATAGTCCGGACTTTGCGGGTCTACAGCATTCGCATAGCTCTTCAAAGCCATCTCACGAAGTTCCTTACGCATTTTTCCTTCTTCTGTATCATCATCCGGCAGCGTCAGCCAAGGAGCGATACCAGCCATCAAACGACCGACGTTTCCATATAAGCCACCTTTTTGTTTCGGCCATCCCATGTGGGACTAACTTCCAGCTGCATATTCTTCTGCAACTCTCCTTTTGCCATGTTGCTCAATACCGGATAAGCCATCTGATAAGCCAGCTTGCACCAATAAGCACGATCAGCAGTTTGAGGTGCTTCCAAGTAACGAACATACTCACAGGCAGCCAACAAAAAGGCTCCCACTCCAAAATTAGCGGTAGACTTTGCATTAATTACTTGTCCGGGGATTGCTTTTCACCGATAGGCTGTACATAACCTACCGTTCCATCTTTCTGAAGCGCTTTCTTTGACAAATAGTTCCATGCCTTCTGCACCACCGGCATATATATATCTTTTTCCAAATACCCATTGTTTATACCCCATAAAAATCCGTATGTAAACAGTGCCGTACCGCTGGTTTCCGGTCCTGGTGCAAATTCCGGATCCATCATACTGCGTGTCCAGTAACCTTCAGGCTGCTGGATAGCTGCTACGGCTTTAGCCATATTTTGAAATTTATCCACAAAGAACTGATGATGCTTGTATTCTACCGGCAAGTCCTTCAATACTTTAGCCAGTCCGGCCAATACCCATGCATCACCTCTAGCCCAGAAATCCTTCTTACCATTGACTGTCTTGTGCTTCGGATAGATGTATTTTGCATCGCGATAATAAAGATTCTCATCTTTATCGAACATAATGCTATCAGAATAAATCAGATATTCATACAATTTATCCAAGTATTTCGCATTATGAGTAACCTTATAGAGTTTTGTCATTACCGGCATTGCCATATACAACGCATCACTCCACCACCAGTAATCATGCTGCGGAGTACTCATCTGATATTCCATAACCTCACGCGCACGTTTGATTTTCTTATCATCCGGAGCTAAAGTGTAACAAATCGGTATAAGTCTGGAAACAAATCTGGTAGTCACCAAAAAGAACATACTCATCCGACTCTCCGTAAGAATATTTCCACTCCGCACGGTTATCACTCTTCGCTCCCTTCCACTGGTTGTAGTTTGCCCAGGTTTCAGAATAAGCACGATAAGTCTCGTTTCCAGTCAGAAAATAGGCTTCCATATTTCCCGTATGATATACGGCATTATCCCAGAACGAACGAACCTCCGGCGAATTTTCTGCCTGCCAATGCTGATTTACCTTATCAATCATCTTCCGGACCTCAACAGCCTCGGAATCTCTGGCCCCAACCGACATCGGCAATACTCCGACAGCGCAGGCCAATACTAATTTGAATACCTGTTTCATAGTTTTATTTTGAGATTAATTTATTTCCAATACATACACAGGGGTTGCTTCTGAAGCCTTAACTTTTTCCCCGTCTCCCTGATGCGTTTCCTGCACAAATACATGCAGTTTCCGACGTGTTTTCCACAACTCCGTATCATAGCTGGGTTCCCAGGCATCTACAGAAAAAATCGGTCAGGTCTTTCACCTGCCATTTGCCCGACTTTACATCGTCTGTATAGGCCATAGATACTTTACTGCCACGTTCTGCATCACGGAACACAAAATAAGCCTTCCCTTTATCTACCGCAATACGTGGGCGTGAAATTGGAATCATTTTGGTGCCTCCGCCTTTTAGAGAAAATCCTTGCGAACGATTCATAATCTGACGGTTCTGCCATCCTTTCCCCGTCGTTCCATACCAGCCGATATTGAGGGACCTCACTGTCTGCATCTCTCCAGTAGGTCACAATATAAGGATGTCCCTCAGCATCAGTACTCATACTGGTCTGATTTATCAGTTCACTGTTTTGAGGAATGCGGCAAGCATATTCTGCATTGTCCTTACAAATAGGCAAGGCATATTTCTCACCTGTCGATTTATACCATGTCTTTCCCTCATCTGGAGAATATGCATAACAAAGATCATGATTTGTTTCTACCATCCAGGTCTCACGCCATACCCACGACAAGTGAATCACTCCAGCATTATCCATATAAAGTTGCCAGTAGGCATTTCGTTGATTTTCTCCGTCAATCAGCACATCCTGCACACGTGTCCATTTCCGGCTCTTCAAGTCATAGCGATTCAATACCAGATTACCTCTTCCGGAAGCCCCAGAACGATACACAAACAGCAAATCGCCATCTGGCATCAGATAAAACTCCGGATACGTAACATCATCTTCATCTTTACCGGTCATCGCTTCTTTTTCTCCCAGCGTCAAAGCACCGGGTTCCGTACTCTTGCAATAGTTTAATTTGTTTCCATGATGGTCGAAAGAAAGATGCAAATAACCGTCCCCATCCACCATCATACTGATGACATTATGCGCATCGGCTACATTTCCTTTATATTGACTGCGATGCAACGTCCATTCGGCACTCCCCAATGCACGTTTACCTACGGTCAAATATCCATCGGCATCATAATAAGATATGTATTGCACATCCCCATCCGTTACCAGAGAACTGTTACGGAATACAGTCGTATTGACGGAAGTAGAACTATATCCGTCACCCACCTTTACGAGTTGTTGTGCTGAAATTTCACTCCAAACAAGAAGTCCTATGAGAAATAAATAAATGCGCTTCATAGTTTATCCATTAAGTTTCTTTGGCAAAAATAGGATTTTCATATAAAAAGGAAGTACGAAATTTCGTCAAGGAGGGATAAAAACGGGCAAGGGAAACTGAATGGACAAATTACACCTTATTTTGACAGAATCGTCACCAGTTCTGATACAAATGTCTAGAACACGTACACAAAAAAAACAGTCCGTATTCAAAGACTCTCTCTCAATACGGACTGTTTCACAAAAACAATATATCTTACAAACACGCTGGAAGTTCGCTTAACTTCATACTGTTTGAACCTTTTATCAACACGCAACAATGCTGAACAGGATGAGCAGCCAGCATAGCTTCTACCTCCTTCACATTCTCATAATGTTCAAACGAAGCAGAGAGTCCGGCAAACTCCGGCCCAACCAGAATCACGCGTTCAAACTGACATTCGTTCAGGAAGTCCACTACTTTCTGATGTTCTTCCCGACTTCCTTCACCCAGCTCTTTCATAGCACCCAGTATAGCCACCTTGTGCTCGGCTTCCATCTGGCGGAAATTTACCAACGCCGCCATCATACTGGTAGGATTTGCATTATACGCATCCACAATCAGCGTATTGGATTCCGTCTGAACAAGCTGTGAACGATTGTTCTGAGGCACATAAGAGGAAAGCGCATGACAGATTTGTGTATCTTCCACGCCGAAATAACGACCAATAGCAACCGCTGCCAATGCATTATCCAAATTATAGGCTCCTATCAGGTGTGTCTTCACCTCGTGTAACGCACCTCCAGCCGCCCACTCAAAATGCAGGAACGGGGAACAAGAAAGCACTGCTCCACTCACATCCAAACCTGAAGTCTGTCCGTAACGAATACAATTCAGTCCTTCTGCGATTTTATTCAGATGAGGATTCTCATTCTGAATGAAGATAGTGGCATTTCCTTTTTCCCGAAGATAATCATACAGTTCTCCCTTGGTACGGATAACTCCTTCAAAAGAGCCGAATCCTTCCAGATGCGCCTTTCCTACATTGGTAATGATACCACAATCGGGCTCAGCAATGTGAACCAGCGTCTTGATTTCACCCGGATGATTGGCTCCCATTTCAATGACAGCCACCTCATGTTCCGGTTTCAGGCGCAACAAGGTCAAGGGCACGCCAATATGGTTATTGAAATTTCCCTGTGTATAGAGCACATTGAATTTCTCTTTCAATACGGCCGCAATCAGTTCCTTCGTAGTGGTTTTCCCATTAGTACCGGTTACCCCCACCATACGAGTTCCTAACTTACGACGATGGTAATTGGCCAGCTGCTGCAACGTCTGAAGGCAATTTTCCACCAGCAAGATACGTGGATTCTCCGGGGATGCATACTGTGGTTCATCGACCACAGCATAACGGCATCCCTGTGCCAGCGACTGTGCCGCAAACGCATTGCCATTAAATGTTTCTCCTTTCAGGGCCAGAAACATAGAACCCTCCGGACAATGACGGCTGTCGGTCGTCAGTCCGTTACACTCCGTAAACCGGCTGTATAGTTCTTCAATATCCATATTCTTATTGTTCTGAGAAGCGCTTTGCCTGCTCTTCAATCAATGCCGCATCTTCAAAATAGTTGATTTTCATGGCACGGCGCACTTCATCCATGGTCTGAGCGGCAGCTTCACGAGCCACTTCACAACCTTTCTTCAACATATCATATACGGCAGGAATGTCTTTTTCAAACTCCTTACGACGTGTACGGATCGGTTCCAACACCTCTTCCATGACAGCTCCCAGGAACTTCTTCACCTTCATATCACCCAATCCACCGCGAGTGTAATGTGCTTTCAGCTCGTCCAGGTTAGCATATTCCGGTAAATAACGTCCGAAATGTTCTGTCTGACAGAAAGCATCCAGGTAAGTGAACACACAGTTACCTTCCAGTTTACCCGGATCGCTGACCTTGATATGTGTCGGGTCAGTGTACATGCTCTTCACTTTCTTCAATACCTCATCTGCCGAATCAGACAAATAGATACAGTTGCCCAGCGACTTACTCATCTTAGCCTTTCCATCTGTACCCGGCAAACGCAGACAAGCCGCATTGTCCGGAAGAAGGATTTCCGGTTCTACCAGTGTTTCGCCATAGATATGGTTGAAACGGCGTACAATTTCACGCGTCTGTTCAATCATCGGTTCCTGGTCTTCTCCCACCGGAACGGTAGTAGCCTTGAATGCCGCAATATCGGCAGCCTGGCTGATAGGATAAGTGAAGAAACCTACCGGAATACTTGTTTCGAAGTTACGCATCTGGATTTCAGTCTTCACCGTAGGATTACGCTGCAAGCGCGATACGGTTACCAAATCCATAAAATAGAAGCTCAATTCATAGAGTTCCGGAATCTGCGACTGAATAAAGATAGTTGACTTTGCAGGATCAAGTCCGGCAGCCAAGTAATCCAAAGCCACTTCAATCACGTTCTGACGTACTTTCTCCGGGTTCTCAATGTTATCCGTCAAAGCCTGTCCGTCGGCTTCGAACACAAATATCTTATCATACAAACCCGAATTCTGCAATTCCACACGTCGGCGCAATGAACCTACATAGTGGCCGATATGTAATTTTCCGGTCGGACGGTCACCGGTCAAAATAATCTTTTCCTTTTTCATAATATAAGCTATTGTTCATTTTTAAATTGCAGCAAAGATAGCGAAAGGTGAGCGAAGCTCCAAGCCAAAAGCTTGCTTTTGAGTGAAAGAGCTTTCGAACCGCATCCTATCTTCTCTAAAGATATATAAATCCTTTGTTTTCTTCAAAATAAATCGTTTCTTTGCAAGAGGTCTTTGCAGACAAACCATCTGCCTGACAGGGACTACCTTTAACGATACCACAACAAATTATCTATAACCATGAAGAAAGAACTCAAAAAAGTCCTGGATTCTCGGATCAGGCGCACTGAAAATCGGGCAAGCCGGAGAATTCGACTACTCAGGTTCACAAGCACTGAAAGCCTTACGCGAAGAAGGCATCCGCTCGGTACTTATCAACCCTAATATTGCTACTATTCAGACTTCGGAAGGAATTGCCGACCAAGTATATTTCCTGCCCGTTACACCTTATTTCGTAACTGAGATTATTAAGAAAGAACACCCGGACGGCATTCTGCTGGCCTTTGGAGGACAAACGGCCCTGAACTGCGGTACGGAACTTTACCAGAAAGGTATATTGAAAGAATACGGTGTGGAAGTGTTGGGAACTTCCGTAGACGCCATTATGTATACAGAAGACCGCGACCTCTTTGTCAAGAAGTTGAACGAGAAATCTTTGAAAACTCCGGTCAGCCGTGCGGTAGAAAACATGAAAGATGCATTGGAAGCAGCACGTACCATCGGCTACCCGGTGATGATCCGTTCGGCTTACGCATTAGGAGGATTGGGAAGTGGTATCTGCCCCGATGAAGAAAAATTTATCGAACTGGCTGAAAGTGCCTTTACCTTCTCTCCACAGATTCTGGTGGAAGAATCACTGAAAGGCTGGAAAGAAATTGAATTCGAAGTGATTCGCGATGCCAACGACCACTGTTTCACCGTGGCCAGCATGGAAAACTTCGACCCGCTGGGCATTCATACCGGTGAATCTATCGTTGTGGCTCCTACCTGCTCACTAAGCGAAGAACAGGTAACCATGTTGCAGGATTTGTCTAAACAATGTATCCGCCACCTGAACATTGTGGGTGAATGTAACATTCAGTATGCGTTCAATGCAGAAACCAACGATTATCGTATCATTGAAGTAAATGCCCGTCTGAGCCGTTCTTCTGCACTGGCCTCCAAAGCAACCGGTTATCCGTTGGCTTTCGTTGCTGCCAAGATTGCCTTGGGCTATACCTTAGATGAAATCGGAGAAATGGGTACACCGAACTCTGCTTACGTAGCTCCGCAACTGGATTACCTGATTTGCAAGATTCCGCGTTGGGACCTCAACAAGTTTGCCGGAGTTTCTCACCGCATCGGTTCAAGCATGAAGTCTGTGGGTGAAATCATGTCTATCGGACGCACATTTGAAGAAATCATCCAGAAAGGTCTTCGTATGATTGGACAGGGCATGCACGGATTTGTGGGCAATGACCACACCCGCTTCACCAACCTGGATGATGAACTGGCCAATCCGACTGACCTGCGTATCTTTGCCATTGCACAGGCACTGGAAGAAGGTTACTCTATCGAACGCATCTATGAACTGACCAAGATTGACCCGTGGTTTATCGGCAAACTGAAAAATATTGTAGACTACAAGCATAAACTGTCAACCTACAACTCGCTTGAAGAACTTCCGGCAGAGGTACTTCGTGAAGCCAAAGTAATGGGATTCTCTGACTTCCAGATTGCCCGCTTCGTACTGAAGCCTCAGCAGGGTAACATGGAAAAGGAAAATCTGGCCGTTCGTTCTTACCGTAAGAAATTAGGTATCCTTCCGGCCGTGAAACGCATCAATACCGTAGCTTCCGAACATCCGGAACTGACCAACTACTTGTACATGACGTATGCCGTAGAAGGATACGATGTGAATTATTACAAGAATGAAAAGTCAGTCATCGTGCTGGGTTCAGGAGCTTACCGCATCGGTTCATCTGTAGAATTTGACTGGTGTTCGGTAAATGCCATCCAGACAGCTCGCAAGTTAGGCTACAAGTCCATCATGATCAACTACAATCCGGAAACGGTTTCTACTGACTACGACGTGTGCGACCGTCTGTACTTCGATGAATTGTCATTCGAACGCGTTCTCGACGTGATTGATTTGGAACAGCCGCGCGGTGTCATCGTTTCCGTAGGTGGTCAGATTCCGAACAACCTGGCCATGAAACTTTACCGTCAGGCTGTACCGGTACTCGGTACTTCCCCGATTTCTATTGACCATGCTGAAAACCGCAACAAGTTCTCGGCCATGCTTGACCAGTTGGGCATCGACCAGCCGGCTTGGCAGGAACTGACCAGCCTGGACGATGTGAAAGACTTTGTCAAGAAAGTAGGTTATCCGGTATTGGTTCGTCCGTCATACGTACTGAGTGGTGCAGCCATGAACGTATGCTACGACCAGGAAGAACTGGAACGCTTCCTGCAAATGGCCAGCGAGGTATCAAAAGAATATCCGGTAGTTGTATCACAATTCATGCAGGAGACTAAGGAAATAGAATTCGATGCTGTGGCACAGAACGGTGAAATCGTGGAATATGCTATTTCAGAACACATCGAATTTGCCGGTGTACACTCTGGTGATGCGACACTTGTTTTCCCGGCACAGCACATCTATTTTGCTACTGCCCGCCAGATTAAGAAAATTAGCCGCAAGATTGCCAAAGAACTCAATATCTCCGGTCCGTTCAACATCCAGTTCCTGGCTAAGAACAACGATGTGAAGGTAATCGAATGTAACCTGCGTGCTTCACGTAGCTTCCCGTTTGTATCAAAAGTATTGAAGCGCAACTTTATCGAAACGGCTACCCGCATCATGCTGGATGCTCCTTACGTACGTCCTGACAAACTGGCGTTTGACATTGACTGGATTGGGGTAAAAGCTTCTCAGTTCTCATTCGCCCGTCTGCAGAATGCCGACCCGGTACTGGGAGTAGACATGTCATCTACCGGTGAAGTAGGTTGCTTGGGAGACGACTTCGATGAAGCATTGCTGAATGCCTTGATTGCAACTGGCTACAAGATTCCGAAACAGTCCGTTCTGTTCTCTTCCGGTGCCACCAAGTCGAAAGTCGATTTGCTGGATGCCAGCCAGATGCTTCACCAGAAAGGATACAACATCTATGCTACAGCCGGTACGGCTGCCTTCCTGAACTCTCACGGCATCACCACTACTCCGGTGTTCTGGCCGGATGAACGTCCGAATGCAGAAAACAATGTGATGAAGATGATTGCGGAACATAAGTTCGACTTGATTGTCAACATCCCGAAAAACCACACCAAACGGAACTGACCAACGGTTACCGCATCCGTCGTGGTGCCATCGACCACAACATTCCGTTGATTACCAACGCACGTCTGGCCAAAGCGTTCATCGAAGCATTCTGCCACATGAACCAGAATGAAATCCAGATTAAGAGCTGGCAGGAATATAAATAAGGTATACCAAAGGTAGAAAATAAAGAACGTCAAAGCGCTTGGAACAAAAACGCTTTGCGTTTAGATTAAAACGCAAGTGCGTTTGAAGTAAAATGCACTTGCGTTTCAACTAAAAACGTCCTTGCGTTTTCCCTTAAACGCAAGGACGTTTTTTTCATATACCTTTTTCTTATTTCAAAGCGGCTTCTATATCAGCCATAAGTTCTTGAAATTCAGCCTTTGTATAACCTATGGAAGCATGAATCAGCTTACCGTCTTTTCCGAACAGATACGCTCTGGGGATTGTCTGGTCAGCAAAAAGAGAGAAGACTTCCCGTTTAGGGTCCGGATAGAGTGGGAAGCTGAACTTCTTCCGTTCATTGTATTTTTTCAGCTCTGCATCCGTATGCTCCCGACCGATAACTAACAGCTTGAAATCCTTGTTATCCTTGTATTTCGGCCACAAGGTCTTCTGAACCTCAGCCAGTTCTATCTGACAAGGACCGCACCACGTAGCAAACAAACTGACCAGCACTACCTTTCCTTTCAAATCGGCTGGTGTTACCTTGCCATATATCTCCGAACTCAGGGTAATGGCAGGCATGGCATCACCCAAACTGATTTTTCTTTCCCGGTGTCTTGTGCAGAAGCAGCCAGTACGCCCATCCAAATCAGACACAAAAGGCTCCAAATCCGTAAATTTTTCATTGTTCTTTCCTTTCTATAAAATGTTAAACCCTGACAAATATACCGTAAACCGCTGGAAAATCCGCCAAGGAGTCTATCTTTGTAAATAGTTTTAACGAAAAACAAGAGCGCGTATGATGACATTTATCTCGTGTGCCAAGACCATGACCGCACGTAGCAAAACTCCATATCCAGAAACCAGTACCCCTCATTTTTGAAAGAGGCCCGCGAAAACGCCTTGTACATGACCCAGTTTACTGCCGAAGAGCTGGCTCAGATGCTGAAAGTGAATCCGAAGTTAGCAGCCGAAAATTACCTGCGCTACCACGAGTTCCTTTCACCGGAGACTCCTGCCCTGCCGGCTCTTCTAGCCTACACAGGCATCGTGTTCAAGCGCATCCATCCGGCTGACTTTACCGCAGAAGACTTCCGGTATGCCCAGCAGCATTTATTGATTACCTCTTTCTTATACGGATTGCTCCGCCCGCTGGACAGTATTCAGAATTACCGCTTGGAAGGCAATGTACGATTGCCGGAACACGAACGGAAAACCATGTTTGAATACTGGTGCCCTTTGCTGACGGACTATTTCATTGATGCCATCCGGCAGCAAGGAGGCATTCTTGTCAACCTGGCCAGTGGTGAAATGAAAGACTTGTTCGACTGGGAAAAAGTCTGCCGGGAAGTACAGGTCGTTACGCCCGAGTTCTACACCCTGAAAAACGGGAAACCTACCACGGTAGTTATCTACGCCAAAATGTGCCGTGGCGAGATGACCCGCTTCATCCTGAAAACCGGATAGTACATCCGGAACAACTGAAAGACTTTGAATGGGAAGGCTTTTCCTATCACGGAGAAGAAGACGGAAAAATGCATTTCATTCTCCAATAAAAAAGAGCGGTCTGCCGAGCCATTTCTCCCGACAGACCGCCATCAATCAAATGAAATCTATTTCTTATTCTTCAGCACCGTTACATTCAATATCCGTAGCCAAAGTTACGTAGTTCAATACAGATGTACCGTCTACCAATGCCTTTTCTGTTTCTGTAGTTTCAGTTGTCAAGCATTTTCCTTTACCAGAAATCAGGGCATTGTACATCTTCACTTGTGTACCGGCACGCAAGCGAACACCCTGTTTCTCACCACCGTTACCAATCAAGGTCAGGTTAGCCAAAGTAGGACAAGCTACTGGAGTGGCTGCAAAGTTCTTACCATTGTTATCGCATTCCATCAAGCAGTCGCAATCAAACCCGAGTGTTTCCTTTGCTTCCTGATAAGCCACCAGGAATTGGCCGCGTCCGTTCCATCCTTCAGTCCAGTCGAAAGAGTCATCGCTACAGTTGGTAACTACCATGTGTTTCACGTCAACGCTACCACCGAAGAATTCAAAACCGTCGTCAGAACCATTGTAAGCCTGTACGTATTCTACTGTAGTACCGTTACCTACGCCATAGAAAGAAATACCGTTTGCTTCATGTTCAGAATCCAATGCATATCCGGTATTTTCCAGACGAATATATTTCAGCGTACCAGAGTTATCATTGTCAGCAGAACCTCCATAAGCTGCATCACCGATTTCTGATTTACCGGTACCACCTTCTGCATTGGTATGAGCTTTACCGCAGATGTGCAAACCGCCCCCATGCACCAGATTCTTTTCTTGTCTGAAGTCATGATAATCGGATTTTTCTTTTTGTTCCTACAGCCTCGATTTTTAGCACCCTGCTGTACCAAGATATAGTCTACAGACTCATCGTCGGTCATGGCAACAATTTTCACACCTTCTTCAATAGTCAGTGTAGCACCAGTCTTCACAATATATTCACCGCTAAGTGCATATACTTTATCCTTCAATAAAGTCTTATTGGCAGTCAGTTCGCCTTGCAGAATTTCCACAGCATTGGCACTTGTCTCATCACCGTTGCCGCTTGTACGAATCCATCCGGCCGTCCAGTCATTATTAGCAGGAACAGCACCACGATATGCAGCTGCTTCGAAGAAATTATCTACCTTCGTCATGTCGCTCCACCGTCAATCGTACCGACAAATTTGTTTGTAAATGTATTGCTGAAATTTGTAATTAAATTGCATTATTGTTTGCTGCAGCCAAGAACAACTCTGAAGAATACGCATCTGCAACAGGAGGTTCCGGATTCGGAGTGTTGTCATCTTCACTACAAGCAGTACACAAAGTCATAGCTGCGATTGCGGCCATCGACATAAATTTCAAGTTCATTGTTTTCATACTTTTCTCGTTAATAAAAAGTTTAGAATAGTGTTCAATTTTTTTCCTTTATGAATTTTTTATAATGTATAGCTAAAACCTAATTCAAAGGTAGTTCCTCTTCCGTAGCGTTCCACTTCCAGTTTTCTGCCGTCTTTCACTTCCTGCTTGAACACGATGTCCTGGTTCAACAAGTCGGTCATCTGCAGCTTAAAGTTCCAGTGGTCATTCAGTTTGTAAGTGGCTACGAAATCCAGCGTATGCAAGTCTTCCTGTTTCACGTCGCCCAATCCGGAAATACCTACCGCATGAATGCGTGGTCCTTGCAAGTTATAGAGCAGCGTAGCTGTCAGCTGTGTATCGTTCTTAAACTTAGGCGCATAGCTGATATCCGCATTCACCAGGTAAGGAGAGGCTCCCTGCAGGGAACGCTGTGCGTTGGTATAGGCTCCACCTTCCGGCAATTGTACGTTGGTGTACATGTAAGAAGCGTTGGCTCCTACGCGGAAGTCGCGGAACAGTTCTCTACGGAATTCCACTTCCACTCCGGCAGCCACACCCGTATCTGCATTCTGGAAAGAGTGAACAGTCGCCCCGCCCGACAAGGTCTGTGTACGCTCAATCGGGTCTTCCAGGATTTTCGCATAACCCGTAATAGAGAACATATTGTTGCTGTTCTGCTGGTCAAAGCGTTCATAGCGCAAGTCGATATTGTAGTTATATCCGTTCTTCAATTCTGCATTACCTCGGATCATGGCTGCTCCATACGATTCCTGATAGAGGAAAGGAGCCATTTCGATAAATGACGGACGCGTTACCGTACGTGAGAACGAGAAGCGCAGGCTGTTGGCATCGTTCACTGTATATTTCAAGTTCATGGCTGGGAAGAAGTCATGGCAGTTCACCTCATTCCGTTTGGCTTCACCTCCGTCAGTCGCATAATTTACCCACTGGTGACTGTATTCATAACGTACTCCGGTGTTCACCAGGAAATTGGTTGCTGGGTAATATTCCGCATCAATAAATCCGGCATAAATGGAGTGTCCGGCATCATACTGGTCTTTCGGCTGCCGGTCACGAATTATAGCAATGTCTCCATTGGCAATATTATCATATCCCATAAAGCTGGAAGTCCGGTAAATATCCTCTATTTCAGGATTGAAACGGCTTACATCATAGTAGAAACGGGTAGAACGGAACGTACGGTTCTTGTCTTTGTAAGTAGCACCCATGCGTATCAGGTTATTGTCACCATAGCGATAAGAGCTTCGCAAATCGCCCACCCATCTTCTTCATTCAGCGAGCCGAAATAACGCATATTCTCCTGCTTGTTCAGGTCGAACAGTTCCAGAGAACTTCCTGCCTTTTCAAACATCACCTGTCTGCGGTCAGGCTCTTCGCTGGAAGTCTTGCTATAAGAACCGCTCCAGTTCAAATCCCACTGTTTTCCAAACTCATGGTGTCCGTTCAGCTGATGATTTTGAAGGGTATAAATGTGGGTTACAGAGTTATTACCGATCAGTTCATTGTCTTCATAGTCTTCTCCTTGTCGCAACATGTAGGTATTCTCCGCATTACGTGCATAGAAGAAGGTGTACCCAATACGGTCGGCCTCTCTAAGTGTATAAGCCAGGTTACCAAGTCCTGCCAGTTTCAGTTCCTGACGGTAACTGTCGTAATTAAACTGGTCGAGAGTCGTACCTCCGGCTTCAAGTGTGCGATAAAAAGCATCTTTTGTGGTTTCATTGGTATTGCTTGCACTCAATGCAGCCAACAGACTCAGATTCTGTCCATTTACATCCCAGTTCTTTCCGCCGGCTATATTACCGCCAAATTCCGGAAGACTTGTACTCTTATTCACATCGAAGGTTGTATGAAAAGGATTTCCTTCGTAATGGCAGTAGAAAAATCTGCCTTAGGCATGTCAATATATTTCTGATTAATGCCCGGATTACGGAACAAGGAGTATTGCTGATCCATTTTATAGAAGTCCTGGAAAATTGTATTGAACCGGCCTCCTGTATTGAAACCGATGGAGAAAAAGTCTTTTCCGGTATTTTCTTTGGTACTGATGTCGATGTGTGCTCCTGAATAATCTGCAAAAAGTTCCAGCTTCATATACCTTACTTACCGTAATGTTCCGCACCGTACTTGAAGGAAACAAATCCAGTGGAATCAGTTTGTTATCCGGATTCGGAGAAGCAATCGGCAGTCCGTTCAAGGTAGTCGTACTATAACGGTCACCCAATCCGCGCACAATCAGCTGTCCTGCACTGGCAATCGAGATACCGGTTATTTTCTTCACGCCTTCCTGTACATTACTGATGCCTTTCACGCTCATTTCTTTTGCCCCAAGGTTTTCAATGGCTACAGTGGCTTTCTGGCGTTCCATGCTCAACGCACGTTCCCCTTCCAGGTTTTTACGTGCAACAACGGAGACTTCACTCAAGGCTTGTGCATCGCTTTCCATCTCAAAGTTCAGCACCACATCTTTGCCTTTTGCTTTTACAGCCCCAGCCTTAATGTCGGTGTATCCCACGTATTTCACCACAAGGTCATATACTCCACCGGGGACATCCAAAATATAATTTCCGTCAAGATCGGCTACAGCCCCTACTGTACTTCCAAGCACTTGTACGGTAGCTCCCGTCAATGGTTCTTTAGTCTGCTTGTCTACAATGGTACCTTTTATAGTCTCTGCTACCATCGGCATAGTAGAACAAGCTAAGAAAACCTGAAACAAAAAACAATCTCCTTAAAACCTAATCTCATAATCTATTCATGCATTTCTTTTTTTTCCGTTGCAAAGATGGAGTGTTTATGTTACAGCAGAACTTCATGAGATGTACATTTCATTTACGCAAAGATTACGTTTGTATTTCTGATTTGAGAAATCAAAAGAATACTTCATATCTTCTTTTTCTCCCCAATTATATAAGGTATAATCATAGTTTTTCCTATTTTTGTACAGACCAAAATAAATAAGATTATGTATCCTTTGAAATTCAAACCTATTTTTAAAATCGACCCTTTGGGGAGAGAACGTATTATTCCTTTCAAACAACTGGACTGTCAGCAGGAACAAGTGGGAGAAAGCTGGGAAATCTCAGACGTACCGGGCGACGAATCTGTAGTAGCAGAAGGTGCAGATGCCGGCAAGAACCTGACTCAGCTGATGGAAGAATATAAAGGAAAGCTGGTAGGAGAAGAAAACTACAAGCGATTCCAGGGTAAATTCCCTTTGCTTATCAAGTTTATTGACGCCAAGCAGGATTTGTCTATTCAGGTACATCCTGACGATGAACTGGCCATGAGGCGCCACCAGTCTATGGGTAAAACAGAAATGTGGTATATCATCGACAATACCGGCGGACAGGCACACCTGTATTCTGGTCTGAAAAAACAGATTACTCCGCAGGATATGCCGACATGATTGAAAACAATACAATTTGTGATGCCCTCGACAAATATGACGTACAGCCGGGTGATGTATTCTTCTTGCCGGCAGGACGTATCCACAGCATCGGAGCCGGATGTTTCCTGGCAGAAATACAGCAGACTTCCAACATCACGTACCGTATTTATGACTTCAACCGCAGAGATAAGAACGGTAACCTGCGTGAACTGCATACGGAACTCTCAAAAGATGCCATCGACTATACTGTATCTGATGATTATCGTACGCACTATGAACCGCGTAAAGACGAACCGGTGGAACTGGTAAGCTGTCCGTACTTCACTACCTCTGTTTACAACCTGACAGAAACCATGAACATGGATTACAGCGAACTGGATTCGTTTGTTATTTACATCTGTATGAAGGGAGCCTGCACCGTTACTGACAACGAAGGCAACCGCATCAGTGTAAAAGCAGGTGAATCAGTATTGTTCCCAGCTACTACCCAGAACCTGGAAGTTGTACCGGAAGGAGAAGTATCTTTCCTGGAAACTTACGTATAATCTGATTTGATTTATACTCATAGCTGAGTCCTTTTCTTTTGTCCTGTTTCAGGCTGAGAAAGGGACTCAGTCATTTTTACAAAAGCATTAGGTGATACGCCCGTAATCTGGCGGAACACACGATTGAAATGGTTGGGAGTGGCAAAACCTACTTCGTATGCAATCTGTTGCATGGTCCTTCCCCCATCGGCAAAAAGCTCGATAGCCCGCATGATTCTCAGATTGTTCACATAATAGCTGAAACGAATGCCCGACTCATTGAACAAACGGCTCAAATTGCGCACAGAGAATCCGAAATGGGCAGCCAGTTGCGGCATCTTCAAATTCTCATGCAAATGCTCCTGCAGATAGGCCAGAATAGGATGCAAACGTGCATCATTGGGAATGGCCAGCATCTTCAACAAGAAGCCCATATCCTGGCTGATGGAAGGCAGCAGTTTGAAAAAGCTGAGTGCAAAGGCATACAAATCGGGAGAATCAGCCTGTTCTATCTCCGTCCCCTTGGAAGCAATAAATTTCAAGTTCTCTGCAATGAAGGAATTGGTATGATAAATGGAGAATTCTTTCAAGGCGGTATCCTTCTCATCCGCATCCAGCGACAGATAGAAAATAACCAGTGACACCTGCCGGTTCTTGCTGGACAATTCATGCTCCGTACAGCCGGGTATCCAGGCGATGTGCTTCTCTGGCACAAAATAGCTTGTGGAACCTATCTGTACATGCAACGTGCCGGAAAGGGTATAGATAATCTGGCACTTTTCATGCGCATGCCCCGGCAGTTTAATTTCTTCCCATCCGATTTTCTTGATGCGGATGGTCTCCTTACTCGTCTGCTTTATCAGTGAAATATAACTTTCCTGTTCCTGATTCATTCTCTGAGGATGGTTTAAAATGGTAATCTTTTTGCATAAACCGCAAATTCAGCCTAAAAATAATGGTTTAATTTTGCACAGCCAAATAAAAATGGCTAAAGGTATTTTCAACATAAAAAAGAATAATGGGTAAAAGATTAGTTTCAACTATTGGAGTTCTTTCCTTTTTATTTACACGGCCGCCGCACAAGAACGGGTTCTTTCTATCGATGAATTGTTTCAACTGGCAGACCAGAACAGCAAAAGCATCCAGCTTCATTCGCTGGCCATTGACGAAACGACACAGGCGGTAGAAGTGGCTAAAAATGCCAAACTGCCCTCCATCCGGGCACAAGTGGACCTAAACTACATTGGTGACGGCTGCATGACAGACCGGGATTTCAGTAACGGCATACATGCCGACATGCCGCATTTCGGTAATTCTTTTGTACTCAAGGCCTCACAGACTATCTACGCCGGAGGAAGTATTAATGCCAACATCCAGAAAGCAAAACTGCAACAGCAACTGGCACAACAGACTTATCAAAACAACCAGCAGGATTTGCGCTTCATGCTGTTGGGATATTACCTTGATTTGTTCCAGCTGAGAAACCAACAGACGGTTTACGAAAAGAACATTGAGCAGACACATCTATTGGTGAAGGATATGCGGGCTGCCTATCAACAGGGCACGGCACTGAAGAGTGACATTACCCGTTATGAACTACAGTTGCAGAATCTACAATTAGGCCTGACTTCTACTATCAACAGGCTCAATGTCTTGAACCACAAGCTGACGACTACTATCGGACTGGCCCCTTCGGTACATATTGTACCCGACTCCACGGCACTGTTCCGTATCAATGTGGACAAACAACAGGAAATGACCTGGATGGAAGCCTCTCAAGAATCTCCTGAACTCCAGCAGGCACACACGGAAATCAAACTGACTCACAACCAGCAGAACCTGATTCGTTCGGAACGCAGACCTCACATCAGCCTGACAGCTACCAATGAGTTTAACGGGCCGATTCTGATAGAAGTTCCGCCATTGAACAACAACTTCAACTACTGGTTTGCCGGAGTAGGTATCTCGTACAATCTGGATGCTTTGTTCAAAAGCAAGAAGAAGCTGAAACAGGCACGGATAGCCACCTCAAAAGCAGAAAAGAATACCAGCTGGTCAAGGAAAAATAGAGAACAAGGTGCACGAAGCGTACGTAAACCTGAATGAAGCGTACGTAAGACACAGACACAGCAGAAAAGCGTACAGCTGGCACATGAAACTCCTCGTCATCGGTCGACGGCTAACCGTTACCGTGAAACGGTCTGTCACTGATTACCGATATGCTGGATGCCAGCAACATGCAGCTGGACATGGAATTGCAGCTGGCCAACTACCAGATAGGTATATTGTATCAATATTACCTGCTAAAAAAATTACGGGAACACTTTAATGAATTTCATATTTACACAAAAACAAAAAATATATGATGCGAAACAAAAAAAAGAAGCTATTTCGAATTTCTTTATACTGCTGGTCCTCGTAGCCGGTATCAGCTGGGTTTGCGGCAAATTTATCCATTTAGGTAATGTGGAATATACAGACAATGCCCAGGTGAAACAGCACCTGACCCCAGTCAGCACACGGGTACAGGGCTTCATCAAGAAAATCTGTTTTGAGGAATATCAGACAGTGAAAAAAGGAGATACCCTGGCCATCATAGAAGATACGGAATACCGTCTGAAAGTGGCACAAGCCGAAGCCGACTATCGCAATGCACTGGCCGGAAAGAGTGCCATGCATACCACTATCAACACCACACAGAACAACATCCTCGTAACGGATGCAGCCATTGATGAGCAGCGTATTCGCCTGCAAAATGCACAGACAGATTACAAACGTTATCAGGAATTGCTGAAAGAAGAAGCCGTTACTCCCCAGCAATTTGACCGGGTAAAAACAGATTACGAAGCGACACAGGCACGCTATGAACAGCTGTTGCGCCAGAAACAATCGACTTTGCTCCAGAAGCAGGAACAGACCCAGCGCCTAGAACAGAATGAATCGGCTATCAAACTGGCAGAGGCAGCGCTCAATTTGTCCAAACTAAACCTCTCTTATACAGTGATTCTAGCTACTACAGACGGAGTGACCGGACGAAAAAACATTCATGAAGGAGAACTAGTACAACCCGGACAGGCCTTGGTAACTCTGGTAGATGGTACGGAAAAATGGGTCATTGCCAACTACAAGGAAACTCAGACTACCGACATGAAGAGAAACCAGCTGGTGGAAGTAAGAGTAGATGCTATTCCTGATGTGAAATTTGAGGGACGTATTGCTTCTATTTCGGATGCTACCGGAGCTTCCTATTCACTTATTCCCCAAAATAACTCGGCGGGCAACTTCGTAAAGGTAGAACAGCGCATCCCTGTCCGTATCGAGTTTACGGAAAACAACCGTCCCGAAGACTTGCAACGCCTGAGAGCCGGAATGAATGTAGAATGTTACGTTAAACAATAAACAAGACAATGGCTGAACCACGTCCCCAGATTCCTTACTTTAAAGAATTCTTACCGACTCCGGTCTGCATCGGCCTGTCGCTCTTCTTTGCCATGGTCTTTCAGTTTAACGGAGGAGTTTTCCTGCCGGCTGCTACCCAGATGTCGAGCGCATTAGGATGTATCCAGGAAGATGTAACCATGGCAGGCTATGCCTCCTTCATCGGTATGACCGTTATATTTCCGATACTGTTCCGTCTGAAATCCCGGTTTACCACCCGGTCTATTTTCATGACGGTATGCCCGGTACTCATTCTCTGCAACCTGATTACCATGCATACAGACAACATCTTTCTTATGATTTGTGTATGCTTCGTATCGGGATTCTTCCGCATGTGGGGCACCTTCGAGTGTTTTTCCAATACACGTCTGAGCATCACACCTTCCGGAAATTTCTCGGTGTTCTATCCCGTTATCTATATCATCGTACTTGAAAGTATACAGTTGTCCGGACTGGTCACCATGCACATCAACGACTGGGCCAATTGGCAATACATGCACTGGTTTGTCATCGGCATGCTGATGGTGGTATGGATTTGCGTCATGTGCCTGACACGGACTATCCGCCTGGGTAAAAAGATTCCTTTATATGGCATAGACTGGATAAGCCTCCTCTTATGGACAGCCATGCTGTTTGCTATTGTTTTTATCTGTATCTATGGAGACTTTTACGACTGGCTGGACAGCGTACAAATCCGCTCCTGCATTGTAATAGCCGTAGTGTCCTTGTTGATAAACATCAACCGGATGACTTCCATACGGCATCCGTATATAGACCCGCAGGTATTCCGCTACAAGAAATTCCCCGTAGTGTTGTTCCTGTTCTTGATGCTTTGTCTGTTTCTCACCACCTCCTCCGTACTGCAGAATGCATTCATGACCTCCATCTTACAGTACGATACGCTAAAACGCCATTTCATTGAACTGGTGTGTATTTGCAGGAATCCTGGCCGGAGCAGGCATCGTATTCTTCCGGCAAGCAGTATTAAAAAAGGGATATAAATTATTGATTTCTGTCGGATTTACACTGATAGTCATGTACCAGTATTACATGTATTTCCTGATATACCCCGATTTGAATATTGAAAGTTTGTATCTGCCCAACTTTTTTAAAAGGCATCGGTCATGGAGTGCTTTATATTTCACTAACCATTTATGTAGCGAAGCATATACCCTTCAAGCATTTCTTCCAGTCTTTGTGTGTACTCAGTTTCATTCGTACCAGCATTGCAACCCCTCTGGGAGCAGCCATATTGAACCGCTGGATGAAACACCTGCAACGTGACAACTGGGGATTATTAAGCAGAAACATGGACAACCTGCACGAGTGGATGTCGGATGTATCAATCATACAACTCTATGAAGAAGTAAACACCCAGACCATGCTGACCAGCCTGAAAGAGTTGTTCGGCTGGGTCTGTCTATTAGGAACTGTTTTTCTTGTAATCGTGCTCAGCTACCGAATCTGGCGCGACCGCCACTTGGCAGCTCTCAAAATGCTGCATAGCCTGCCCGTAAAGAAACGGTACAGGCCATCCAGCGTACATAGAATCTCTAAAAATTAAAATTTATAGCCAGCAGTGAAGAAGAATGCCAAGTTGCGTGTCTTTGAATTGCTGGCTAATTTGCAGCATCCAAATTCTCCGTCAAGTCCTACTGTCCAGCGTTTAAAGTCGAGTGCTACACCCGCCATCACACCAGCATCAAAACGACGCAGTCCTGAAACGATTTCTCCTTCAATTTTTGATTCACCGAAAGTGTTATAAGAAACAGTCAAGTCATCAATGTCAATATTCCGCTTGCCGTTTACCCCATAAGCCAAATAAGGACCTGCCGTAAACACCATATCAAAATTAGCAGCCGTGCCTACATGAAAGGCAGCCAGCAAAGGCATCTCAAAATAATTCTGGTTTACGTGCATATCCACCACATTCTGCGTATTAGCCCCTACATAATCCACATCTATACTTGCTCCTTTCGAAGCCCAGTATAATCCGGTCTGGAATGATACCAGTCCACTCAAAGGTACATCAATTCCTACTCCAACCTTCTGATTAAACAATGGAGAAGAGTCTCCGGCATCCTTTCCCATCCAGGTGCTCATACCCAGTCCGAGTTCCATACTCCAGGTTACTTTTGTCTGTGCGGCCATTGTCAAAGCTACGAACAAACCTGCCACTATGCATGCAATCTTTTTCATAAGCTCAAATAATAGATGAATTACACAAATTTAAAAAGATAAAGCGGAGAAACAAATAAAAAAGGGAGCAAAAAGAAGTTTTCACCTCTTTTTGCTCCCTATCTATTAGTTATTCAATCGTTCTTATTAGAATTCGTACTCAATACCAATGGAAATATTTTCGCCATCCAAGCCGACGCCAAAATCCATTTTCTTCTCCACGATAATAGTCGTCACGATAACCAGCAAAACCTACTTTAGTAATAAAGCTGAAATTATCATTCAATTTCACTGCCAATCCCGGTTTCACTCCGATTTCAAAACCATTTACAGACTCTGCATGTTTCTCCTTGTAAGTAGAGAATCCAAATCCCATATCCAAAAACAAACGATACAATCTTGTTTTCATAGAAAGAGTAACGTGCATACGGAGCCAAAGCAAATGCATTCGTGCTTATTGCATCTTCACCATCATAACCTTTATGCGCATAAGCCAATTCCACACCTACGGCCCATTTCTCACTCAGATTATAACCTACATCCGGTGTGATAGAGAATGAAGTCTTATCTACATCATTGTTTCTCCACAAGCTGATACCACCACCTAAATAAATACCTTCCTGTGCGCTGGCTGTAATGGCAGCCATTACAATTACTACGAGTAAAAATAATTTTCTCATAATCTTCTTTTTTAGTTTTACAAATATATTAACAACTGAATACAGTTTTTGTTCACTTTTATCCCTGTTTGTGCCTGTTGGCTCTTCGGCGGCGATATTCCGCTTTCATCTTGGCAGAGCCAGAACCATGCAAACCTGTAATGTAAGTTTTCTTCTTAGCCTTGGTCTTTACTTTCTCTTCTTTCTTTTTTCCATCAGAAGACTTCCCGCCTCTGAACACAATTCCTTCTGTCAATATCTTTTCAATATCCATATTCTTTCATTTTTTAGGAGATAATTTCACATGTTTTCCTGTTTTGGTACATACCAGCGTACGTTTCAAAGGGACACGGGTAGACATATTAAATAATAATCCGGGATTAAAAATGTTGTCCGTTGGCCCTAAGTTCAAAATGTAGGTGCTCTGTGGTAGCACGTCCGGTACGCCCGGTCAATGCGATTACCTGACCCGCCTTTACCGAATCACCCGGTGCAACAAAGTTCTTGGAATTATGACTGTACACGGTTTCCAATCCATTAAAATGCCGCACCACAATCACCTTTCCATATCCGCCGTAACTTTTGGCCATGCGCACCACACCGTCGAACACACAAAGAATAGAATCATTGGCCTTGGTCTTTATATCTGCTCCCGAATGTCCTCCACGGCTTCCATAAGCAGAAATGACCTTTCCTCCGGGAAGCGGAAAAACAGAACTGCGAATCGGCCAGACACTCCAAGTGTATCTCTACGCTATTTCCCTTTGAGAACAGTCCCGGTGTATGTACCCTGACATGGCTACGCTCCATGTGTGTAAATACTGTTTTCACAGGTTCATCAGCCTGCATATTTCCCATACAAAGGAACAACAGTCCAAGTATTACAATCAAGCGATTCATTTCACCCAAAATAAAGAAGTTCTACATCCTGGGCATCCGCAAATTCTTTCAGCAGGTTCACCATATAGTGTACGTCTTCCTCCAGACCTTCACTACCACTATATGCATTCATGATAGCCAACAGATGAGTGGTTTCCGATGAAATCTTTGTCCGTTCATTATCACTTGTCGGTGTACCTACACCTCCCACGGCATCACGATATACGGGCATTCCCTCAATGTTCAATTCTCCACGCCCAATACCTTCGTAAGGCTCACCTGCCTTTCCGATACCTAATACCAGCTTGTCTCCTTGAATCTTATCCCGATCAAAGCCACCGATGGAATGTCCGCTATTGATGGACGCCAAGTTAATCAAATCGACCAGCGTATCTATCTGATAAAGAGAAAGTCCTCTTAACAAGCGGCGGCATAAAGCTTCTGAAGAAGGACGGTAACGGCTGGGATCTTTCCCACATTTCTTATAAGCCTGACGAGTGGCCTGAATGGCAGGCATCTCTTTGATAGAATCAATGGTATATTTCTGACGGTAAAGTTCCGTAAACTCACCGATACGTTTCCACAGTTCTTCACTATATGGAGAATTCTTTACCGTCGCAAATACAGCGGCTCCACGAAACTGCGGCCAAGCCTGCCGTAATTCCTCTGATACTTCAATTTTCAAATCCATTTCGCTATTTTCTTAAATGGTTCTACATCCGCATAATCCCCGACAAAATACGCCCGGAACGAATGCCCAGCCGACGTGCCGAGAAGAAATCCGTATAATTTTGATAGGTACAAATCCCTGCTACTTCCACATTCTCCTTCTTTACTCCTTTAGACAGCAACTGCATCCGGTTGGCTTCCCAAAGGTCGAGGTGCCACTTTTCATCTCTGCGGGCAATGCAAGCCATATCAAATCCGGCTGCTTCAAAGGCCTCATATACCTCATCTCCCACCTCAAAAGCATCCAGAGAGATACCCGGCCCGATATAAGCCTGCACATCTTCTCCCTTCGTACCATAAAAGTGCCGCCATCTTGTCCAACGTCTTTTCCACGATGCGCTTCACTGTTCCCCGCCATCCGGCATGTATCGCCGCAATCACTTTCTGCCGGGTATCATAGCAAAGCACCGGGATACAATCGGCAGTAGAAATGCAAAGACAGACCTGCCTCATGTCGCTGACCATCGCATCCACTCCTTCCAGTTGATTCAATTGTTCCTCTGAAGAGAGTTGTAAAAAAGCTTCATCCACAACTCTCACCACTGTATCGTGCGTTTGATGAGGTACAACCAGCATCCGGGGACGCACAGGCAACAACGAGCATAGCAGTTCCCGGTTCCGTTCTACCTTATCGGGCACATCACCACAATAATGATTGCAGTTAAACGAAGCATAATTCCCTTCACTACAACCACCATGACGTGTAGTAGAGAAACAAAAAAATGTCGGTGTGCGGACTTTTTCGGGCCGTACACCAACATCCTTTTATCATCAGTCAGATTATTCATTACTTTTGTGGTTCGTCCTCCCAGTCTTCCTCTTCGTACTCGTAGTCAAAGTCATCATCCTCATCCACATCCTCATATTCATAGTCAAAGTCTTCGTCTTCGCCCATATCTTCCAACTCCTTACGAAGCTTGGTCATATCTTTCGGACGATGTACGATGGCTTCCCGACGTACTGCTTCCAACTGGTTACTGTCTTTATTCAGTTCGGCCCAGAGTAAGTCTTTCAACTGCTGGATACCCATTCCAGACACCGAAGAAATAAAGACATGAGGTATATCTTCAGGCAATGTAGGTTCCAGCATCTGCATCAGTTCCTCGTCCAGCATGTCACATTTCGTAATGGCCAACACCCGCTGCTTATCCAGCATCTCCGGATTAAAGGTAGCCAGTTCGTTCAACAGAATCTCATACTCTTTACGTATGTCATCCGTATCACCCGGTACCATAAACAACAGCAATGAGTTGCGCTCAATGTGACGCAAGAACCGCAGTCCCAGTCCTTTTCCTTCACTAGCTCCCTCAATGATACCCGGAATATCCGCCATCACGAAAGACTTCCCTTCGTGATAAGACACAATTCCCAGGTTCGGTTCCAGCGTGGTAAAAGGATAATTGGCAATTTTCGGACGTGCGGCAGAAACTGAAGAAAGCAAAGTGGATTTCCGGCATTCGGAAACCTACCAGACCTACATCCGCCAATAATTTCAATTCCAAAATCACCGTCATCTCCTGCATCGGTTCACCCGGTTGGGCAAAACGGGGTGCCTGACGGGTTGCTGTACGGAAATGCCAGTTTCCCAATCCTCCGCGTCCACCTTTCAGCAAGATGACTTCTTGTCCGTGCTCCGTTACGTCGCACACGTATTCCCCTGTTTCGGCATTATATACTACCGTTCCACAAGGCACTTCAATGACTTTATCTGCCCCGTCCTTTCCGAAACTTTTTGTTTTTCGAGCCGTTACCTCCGTGTTCCGCAAACACATGACGGTCGTACTTCAGGTGCAGCAATGTCCAGTAATTGCGGTTTCCCCGCAAAATCACATGACCTCCTCTACCACCGTCGCCACCGTCCGGACCTCCGTTGGGCATATACTTCTCACGGCGCATGTGCACCGAGCCACGGCCTCCCTTTCCGGAGCGGCAGTAGATTTTTACATAATCAACAAAATTTCGATTCAGCCATAAATTCAAGTTTAAGAACTGGCAGACCGTCACCGGCCCGCCAGTTTTTTTATTATTTAAAGTTTATCAATAGCCGCGCAAATATCAGCGAAGATACCGTCCATAGTACCCAATCCCTGAATGTGGCAATATTTACCGTCGTTCTTGTACCAGTCAATCAACGGAGCAGTCTGAGAGTGGTATACCACCAGACGCTTCTTGATAGTTTCTTCATTGTCGTCAGCACGACCAGATTCCTGTCCACGTTTGATCAGACGAGTCATCAGTTCATCTTCAGGAACTTCCAGGTCAAGCATGATAGAAACTTCCTGTCCGCGTACCTTCAACATTTCTTTCAAAGCCTCAGCCTGAGCGATTGTACGAGGGAATCCATCGAAAATCACACCTTTGCTATCCTTGAAGCTGTCGAATACGCTAGCCAGAATATCAATCATCAATGCATCCGGAATCAACTGACCATTGTCGATATAACCTTTTGCTGTTTTTACCCAGTTTCCCGTGCCGTTCTTGATTTTCTGCACGCAATACAATCTCCCTAGAAATATGGTTCAAGCCATATTTTTCCACAATACGAGCACTCTGAGTTCCTTTACCTGAACCCGGAGCACCAAAAATTACAATATTCAACATGTTGTCTTATAATAAATAAAAAAAAAATAATCTCTATCACTGTATAGATGTCGCGGTAGTTCCGTCCGAAGCCATCGTAATCCAATCCGTAGCCCACGATAAAATCTTTCGGAATATTCATCGCCACATAGTTTATATCCAAATCTACCTGCAACTTATCCGGTTTCACCAGCAGTGTGGCAATACGGATTTCTTTCGGATTGCGTGCTTTCAGGGTTTCCAGCAAACGCTGCATGGTCAGCCCCGTGTCCACAATATCCTCCACGATTACTACCGTACGTCCTGAAATGTCTTCATTCAGTCCCACCAGTTCTTTCACCTTTCCTGTAGAAGCCGTCCCTGCATACGAAGCCAGCTTCACAAAAGAAATCTCACATGGAATCGTCAGATGTTTCATCAAATCGGCCGTAAACATGAACGAGCCGTTCAACACACTCAAAAACAACGGATTTTCACCCTCCAAGTCATGATTGATTTCATTGGCCACACGTGCCACCTCCTTCAGGATATCCGCCTCTGGGATAAACGTTTTAAACGCTTGTCTTTAATCTGAATCGTATCCATGTTATAATCTAGTTTTAGAAATTGTGCAAATTTACGGATTTTCCCTAAAACCTCCACACTTCCCCCTGAGTATTTAAAGATATTTTCAATAGAATATATATCCCATTCGAGGCTTTTTTCGTACTTTTACCGACAAAATAGCTATTTATATTATACAATGAAAATTTTAAAGTTTGATACACAACAAAAAAGAGGCTGATGCATATACCATCGCCCACGAATCTATATTGTCAATCAACCTTATGGAAAAAGCCGCCGGTCTGCTGGCACAAGCTATCAGCGAGCGATATGACAAGTCACACCGTCTTGTCGTATTTGCCGGTCCGGGCAACAATGGGGGCGACGCACTGGCTGTAGCCGCATCCTTTTCCTGAAAAACTATCCGGTAGAAGTTTATTTGTTCAACGTAAAAGGTACCCTTTCTGATGAATGCCTCACCAACATCCAGCGCCTGAAAGAAAGTGGATTTGCCAACTACACTGAAGTCAGCAACCAGTTCGACCCGCCTCATCTAGGCAGTCACGACGTAGTAATCGACGGTCTGTTCGGTTCCGGACTTCAAAAACCGCTGAGCGGAGGATTTGCAGCCGTAGTACAATACATCAATGCTTCTCCTGCCCAGGTGGTATCCATCGACATTCCTTCCGGACTGATGGGAGAAGACAATACCCATAACATCCGACAAAATATCATCAAGGCCGACCTGACCCTGAGTATTCAATTGCCTAAACTCTCTTTCCTCTTTGCCGAAAACGCAGATGTGGTAGGCGAATGGCAATTGCTCGACATCGGTATCAGCCGTGAATTCATCGAATCAGCCAAGACGAACTATTACATCACCGAAGCCAGCGAAATGCGTGCGCTCATCAAGCCAAGAAAGAAATTTGCCCACAAAGGCATGTTCGGCCACGGCCTGCTGATAGCCGGTTCATACGGTATGGGAGGTGCCGCCCTGTTAGCTTCACGTGCCTGCCTGCGTTCGGGCATCGGACTACTCACCGTACACACCCCTGTATGCAACCATGACCTGCTACAGAGCAATGTGCCCGAAGCCATGATACAGGATGACGTACACGACCGCTGCTTTGCCGAAGCTGCCGACCTCGACAACTTCCAGGCCGTAGCCATCGGTCCGGGATTAGGACAGGAAGAAATCACGGTGCAGGCGCTGTTCGACCAAGTAAGCAACTGCTATATTCCTTTGGTTCTGGATGCAGATGCACTCAACATCTTCAGCAGCTACCGTAACTACCTGACCCGTATTCCCCGCCACAGCATTCTTACTCCACATATCAAGGAACTGGAACGCATCATCGGACGCTGCAGCAACAGCTACGAGCGTTTGTCAAAAGCGAAAGAACTGGCGGCTCATCTGCAATGCTACATCGTACTGAAAGGAGCATGGACAGCTATCATTACCCCTGACGGAGTAACTTACTTCAACCCTACAGGCAATCCGGGTATGGCCACTGCCGGAAGTGGCGACGTTCTTACCGGTGTCATCCTGTCACTGCTCTCACAAGGCTACACACACGAAGAAGCCTGCCGCTTAGGTGTCTATGTACACGGTCTGGCTGGTGACATCGCCTGCCAGCAAAAGGGAGTAATCGGCATGACCTCCGGTGACATTGCAGACGCATTGCCGGCCGCATGGAAACAACTAATGGAAACTAAATGACAGACAATATGAAAAAAGGAATCATTGCATTGGGACTGCTGGCCTCTCTGAGTGCCTACTCCCAAGAAAGCTATGTGCCACAGGCAGGCGAAGGCATCGTGTACTTCCTGCCCAAGACCAAAGTAGCCATTGACATCATTGCCACCAAGGTAGACTACCAGCCGGGTGACTTCAGCCTTTATGCCAGCCGTTACCTGCGTCTGAACAATATCAGCTCACAGCCCGAAAGCCATTGGGAAATCAAGGATATTCAAGTCCGCCTTGTAGGAGTGCCCGACTCTACTAAAGCCTACATCATGAAGTTGAAAGATAAGAGTATGGCATCCAATGTAGAACTGACCGACAAAGGGATTGTAAAAGCCATCAATACGACCTCTACAGAAAAAGAATCTCTCCCTGACTACAAGTTAGAGAAGCCACAGCCTCATGAGAATGCCCGCAAATACATGACAGAAGACATCCTCATGGCCGGTTCCAGCGCAAAAAATGGCAGAACTGACCGCCCGCGAAATCTACAACATACGCGACAGCAAGAACACTATCCTGCGCGGTCAGGCAGAAACCATGCCAAAGGACGGAGCTTCTCTCCAACTGGTTATTGACCAGCTGAACAAACAAGAAAAGGCCTTGATGCAAGCTTTTACCGGTACTACCGACCGCACAGATAAAGTCTTTACAATATTGGTAGAACCCGGCAGTGATACACAAGAACAGGTTGCCGCTCGTTTCTCCACCCAGTTAGGAGTACTTCCGACCGACAATCTGGCTGGTGACCCGATTTATGTTTCCATCCGCAACACTTCTACCCTTCCCATGCCGGAAGAAGATAAGAAAAAGAAAAAGCAGATGGTGCCATCTACAATGTACGGGTAAAGGAAATGTTACTGTAACTTATCAGGGCAAAAAAACTTTTCAACGACGAAATGGCATTCACCCAGTTTGGCTACACCGAAGTACTGGTAGACGGCTTATTCGACAAGAAAGTAAACACCCGCGTGATTTTCAATTCTACTACGGGTGGTATTTTAAAGATTGACAAAGACTAAGACATTGAATTTATAAAAATAAAAAGGTCGTTCCTCACTCATTGGAAGAACGACCTTTTATATTTTCAGTATTTAATAAGCCTTATTTCTGTTTCACCAGCTTCATATACACAGGAAGTCCGTTTCGCAACAAACAAGACACTTCCGTATTTCCATTCTCCATTGTCTTTAAGAACACACCAGGCACATTTCCATCCATCTGCCAGATACCTTTTAGTTCAATAAAGGCTGGGGTAGGAATTTCTTTCCAGTTCTTCTTGTCCAGCAGTTTAGGACGCAAGTTCGGATTGGCCATACCCAACGACAGACTACCATCCGTATTCTTTTGTTCTATCAGTAACAGTTCCGTAGCTGAAGAAACTACCTCACCGGCTGTCAATCCTTTCGCAGGAGCAAAGAATGAATAGGCCAGCACATTCTTCGGTGCATATTTAATAATGTGCAAGGAATCCTGCATTTCCACTACCGAGAATAGTTCTCCTTTTGTCTGACGGTCGGCCACATTCTTCATCTTAGCTTCATCCGCTGCCGGAACTACTACAAAAGAATAAGACTTCTTCTCCGGTTTCACCCCATGGTTCATATACGCTTTTGCCACCACTTCTTTAGCCGGTTTGCCAGCCATACCTACAGAAGAAGGCGTCTCCTGTTCGTCATAAATCACTGTAAGTTCATCGTGACCTGCCGGAACAAAGAAGCCGGTTGAAACAGGATTAATCATCGTCACAGATTCTGAAGAAGCATAATTCTGGCGATTTCCCTTCGTTACCTCCTGTCCGTTCACAGTCAACTTATTGTACTGCTTACTTACTACCGACTGGAATAAGTTCGTAGCCGTAATCATGTTGTCCGCATAATCACCCTTTGCAGAAATACCATTTCCAATACTGAACAACATACCGTCGATAGCCAACACCGACTTACAGAAAGTAAGATTGGTAGGAGTGAATCGCTGGCTTCCCCAACGGTCATCCTGATCAAAAGCGGTAGCAAAGAGTCCGTAATCCTTCATGGATACAGCCCCGGCAAAGTTACTTGTCCGTGCCTTCTGGTCAAAACGATCCTTATCGTTTTTATAAGGCATCATTTCCGCCCAGTCGGTATAATGCACTGTCGTACTTCCCGGCATCATATTCCAGTCCCATCCGGCACCCTTGTTCTCATTGTTAGAAGGATAACCTGTAGGAACCAGTCCTCCGTCGTACAGAATCTCCAGCGTACCGTGACTCTGGTAACGTCCGAAACGGTTGGTCTTGTTATAAATTTCACTTCCCCACAACATAGCTGTAGGCGACTTCACCACAGCCACCCATCCCCGGCTGGCGATACACCCCTGCCGAGCTGTAGTTTATACTGGTAGAATCCGTTAGCATCAGCAGCCGGTACCGGATACTTATCCGTCTTAAAGAAGTAATTATAATAAGCAGCCAGTTCCTTATCTAAATCCGTGCCTGTGGCATCCGCTCCAATCTCAATCAACTGTTCGAACAGTTTCTGCGTAAAGGGCACTTCAATACTATAGAAAGGATGGCGTCCTGCCATACTGTTGGCATAAAATCCGGTTCTTATCACCTTCTGCACGCACAGCAGTCATGTAAATCGTTACGACAGCCTTTTTCAGTCTTTCGTACGACTTAGGGTCAATCTTGAAGGAAGTCCCCTTGAAACGATAGAAGTATTCCACCCACGTTTTGTAAGAATACATGTATCCGTTATAATGCGCATTGTGGTGGAAACCTGTACCGTCCGGCTTCAGGATATCCTTATTGCCCACATTATAGCGCGTACATACCCGCAGGAAGCCGGAGAGCAACTGCAAGTCCTGCACAGCCTGCTGGTCATTCGGGTTAGCCAGTGCCAGATTAAAACACGTATGGCACAATATTGAAAATATAGTCCGAACTAATCCAGTTCAAGATGGCCTTATCTCCTTGACGAATCACATCCACTTCCAGAAGCTTCTGTACGGCTGCAATCATTTTAGCCTTACGTACCTCATCACACACCGGAATAGCACTCATCAAATCAGTAGGAATCTTTCGTACATCACTATAGTTGCTATATACCAGCTTAGGCATACGAAGGAAAAAATTGTGTGTAAACAGATAATCCAGATATAAATCCAAATCACCTTTGGCTGATTTACCGTATTTCTGCACACCGTATGACAATGCACGTACCGTTTTTGCCACATCTCTCAGATGCTGGTTCATCACTTTCTCACCCCATAAATCTGCTCCTGTCACGGTATAGTCTCCCGTACGCTGCAGCATCAGCATCTTTAGCCCCATCTGTGCGGACTTCAGCTCACTCTCAGAAGCCTTCGGTTCCGGAAACTTATATTTCTTACGGAACTCTGCAAGTTCTTTCAGCTTCGTTTCATCCGCATCCTGATTCACTGTCTGCTGTACTGCCGCATCTGTCGTCATGTTACCGGCTGCATGCACAGCCGGAGTACACATTCCACACAAAAAAAGTAAATAAAGATTTCGTGTTAAATTCATGATATTTAAAGTTTTAAATTATTTCAAAGCCTTCAACCAAGCTGGAACACTACCCAAACGGCGTTCCAATTGTGCCTCATAAAGTGACTGAGGTTCTACCGGCACACCATTACTTTCATCCAATTTCACCTGCTCTTGTACAAACTTGACAGGATCACCATGGAATCCCACGATAACCGGGGGTAAGATTTTCCAATATTTCCACCCCGTACGCCACCAGTCAAACTCCCCATTTGCCGGCAGTGTGCCATTGCCATTCAATTTCGTATTCGTAGAGAACATATTCCAGATAGTCAGGTCATTCAAATGATTCGGCACTTGATTGGCATCTCCGCCCTGTCTGGACTGTACAAAACCACCTGTACAATTATCTATCAGCGTAGCGCGAGGCTGAGTAGCATGCGATTCAAAGCAGGCATCATCTCCCCACGTAACCTTCCAGATAACAGCCCCCATACTGGGTTTTGATACACCGCAGGCATGATACTGCCCGGTATTTGCCTGGAACGTAGGATATTCATCCGCCAGCGGACCGTCCGTACAATCACGCACCGCACCGATAAATACCCGGCTGGAACCTTGGGAACGGATAGCTGCATGACCGCGATTTCCGGTAATATTAATCTTATAGGCAGAAAAGTTCGCACTCGAAATAATTGAGGCTGCCTCGCTCACATTCTCAAAATTCACACGCCGCATCCATGAATTGACAACGCGCATAAAAGCAATCGGTTTGTAAGCCCCATCATCAATCCAACTACGATGATGTTGAAAATCATCTACCGCATGCCCCACAAATGTCAAATCTTCTACTCCCACATTCTCATAATAAGAATATTTACGCAGCTTCCAGTTCCATTGTGCATCCACCTCATGCATAATCGGTTCTTTAAAGGTAATTTCATCCCCGCTGATGTTCACAATCTGATGATAATCCTCCACCTGCACTCCTTCTGTCGAGATATTGGTCATCGTCGATTCCCAGGCATACGGCAGCAGTTCCTGTTTCACCAGTTCCGGACTATTATCGTGCAAATACAGACACACCCATTCACCGACTTTAAAATTCGATGCTCCGGCCACTTTTACCTTAAAGGTTCCTTTCTCGGCATTTCCCGTCACTTCATACTCAGTTCCCAGCCATGCATTATGCTTGATGTTAATCATTACCGGAGAAGAATACATCACCTCCGTATCGGTTGGCAAATTCGGAGTATCCATTTTTATGAACGTTTTTGTCGGGTCCGTCTCCTTTTATTACAAAGTTTCCACCATAGATAATGATAGACGAGCTCGTATTATTTCCTTTTCCGTCGTACGCAGGGTTTCAACATCTTGTCTCAGCGTATTATCCTCCTCATTATGCAGCACATATTCTCCTGCCGGAAAGTAGAACACCACTCTTGCATTGGCATTTGAATACGATTTGCTTTCGTCGTCAATGCGTACTAATTTTTTCTCTTTCAGCAAATTCAGGAATGCCTCCCGTGCTGTCAAATCAGGATGGGCATCCATATATTCCTTTACATTAATCGTTTCATACCCTAATGCAAATCCATCGGGAGCTTCCACCTCCCCGTGCTTGTAACCGGCATAAGAAAAGTCCAGCAGCACATTATCGGCCGAACCTGTCACAAAATTTGTTCCAGGCCTCCCGTGGTACCTTTTCCCTGCACTTGTGCACTAATTTTCTTCTCCCCACAACGCAAAGATATAGTCAATGTTCCCGCATCCTCATCCGTTGAACATCCGGCAAAAGGAGAAAAGGCCGCAGCCGGTTCCTTTTCTACATCCCATACCTGACGGGTGCCTATTTGTATCCACTGAGAACCGTTATAAGAAACTTCCCAGAAGTTTTTTTCTCCCACCCGGAACTGAGGAGTAAAAGTTCCTTTCCCTGCTGAACTGAGCGCAGGAGCAGGTTGTCCGTCAACAGTCATTAAATTTTCAGTCTTTCCGTCCAATTCATATACCCAGTAACCATCCGCATCAATACCAATCACCGGGACGGAATTCTTTTTCACCAGTTCCTCCTCTACATACACAGTAAGCACATGCCCGTTATCCAGCTCCACCTGATAACGCCCGCTGCTTTCTTTCACACAAGTGAGTATTTTCACTTTTCCCTCAGCTAGCTGCTGCATATCAGCCACATCACGGTTCATCTGGACAATTACATCACTCACTGACGGTGTATTATCTCCTTCCGAGCCTTCGTTACCTTCATTACCTTTCGGAGTGTCATCCGTACATGCGCATACCACTCCTATCGCCATTATCGCCCAGAAAAGCAACAATCTGCCCATCAAGAATCTTAAACAAGTCTTTTTCATTCAAATTCCAGTTCTTATTATTTTCTTACAACTATATGGCAAAACTACCCCGTAATAGCAATGCATCTACTACGGGGCAGCATTTCCCATATCATGATTATTTCAAGGCTTTCAGCCAAGCCGGCACATATCCCAAGCGATTCTAAAGCTGTGCCTCATACAATCCAAAGTATAATCCACCACTTCCACCTCGCCATCCACCATCAGCTGAAGGGCAGCAATATCTGAATTATACTGCGCTAATTGTTCTGCCAGTTCAGCCGGCTGTTCCGGTATCTCTGTCGGAGCAGGAGGATTCACGGTTTCCTCGTCCGAACACGCTGTGATTGCAAGTAAGCAGCAAACAGAACAATGCTTTCTTCCAAAATTGCAAGTTTATTAGTATTATCTGTTTAAATGTATCCGCCATCCGATGCAGCATCGATGGCGGAAAACTGCTTTTCTGTTTTTATTATTCTATGGTTGCACCGTAGCCTTGATATTCTGGTTTTAAGACATACGTACCTGTTGACTTATCCAAAGACTTAAAAGGAGAAGCATCCAACTGATCAAACTCTTCACTACTTTCTTTCGATATTGGAGATACTCCTCCAAACCATGAAGTTAAAGATTTACCACCAGAAACATATCCTTTATTATTTTTAATAGAGCCTTTTCCGTTCCCGTCAAATGCATCTTTTGGATTTCCTCTTTTACGGAAAACTGTTACATTTTTATCCGCATTATTGTCACTATAAATAAGATTATTTTCCATATATATTTGAGATATATCCCCATTTATAAAACCCGCAGCCATATAATGTAAGTTAATAAATGTAGTCTTAAACATCTCAAGTAAATCTATACCAACTTTAGAGGAGTTATCAGGAACATAAAGTAATTTAAATGCCTTATTACCATCAGATGAGAATATTGAATTTTTAATCTTAACTTTAGGAAAAGTGATATCACTCCCACTACCAATATTCAATATACGATAAGTCTCAGTCCTTTCTATTATCATTTTTGAATTACAGAAAGAGAAATTATCCATCACTTTTCCTGATGTATTTAGGAAAGAATTTTGAGTAGCAGTAGACGGTACTTCAAAATTACACCCATCAAACGCCACATACGGAGCATTATTATCTGTTATCTCCAAGAATCTATATGATATTGGCGAAACCAAAGCTACATTCTTACATACAAGACTCGTTCCATTCAATGTAATTGAGTTCGAACATGTCACAACCGGTTTTTCCCCTGTAGGAGAATCATTAATCAGAATCTTATTACCTACATTGGTATTCTTATATGTCACGTTTTAATCCAGCTCCAATAAAATAAAGTCCATCTGCAGCAATTTTCTGTATTATTAGCAGTAATAGAAGTTAACATTCAAATCAACTTCCTCTCCTCCATTAATAACGACTTTATTATCCGCACTTCCCTTCTTTATTGTCACATCGTTAACAACAATTTCACCACCTGCCAGAAATTCCTGATACCAGCTTGTGATTACTTTCTTAGAACGTACCTTAATTTGATCAACTGCCCAATGTAATCCTTTATGAACCTGCAAAGTAATGGTAGCTTCTACACCATCTTGATTTGGAGGTGTAACCGTCAAAGTAGAATTCCCAATTGCTGCAGTTACCGTCCAGCCTTCCGGCGCATTGACTAATACGGCATCTCCTTGCAAATTGACATTAGTCGTTGCACCATTCCCTGTTGGTACAATCCAAAATCCCTCTTTCATATCAGTAGGATCTGTAATAGCACATGCCAAACCAGAAACGATGGGGATTTCGTATTTTGTACCACTACCCGTTAAAGTAATTTCGAATTTATCTCCTGTCGCATTAGGGACAGCCGATGCAATCGGACCAGCTACGGAAGAACTTCCACTTGCAGAAGCATATACACGAGTTCCTTGCTGGCTCTTTACTTCTTCCCAAGTCAGCTCGCCGTCATAGCTTACTTCCCAGTAGTATTTTCCTTCCGACTCCATGGTCAGACGGAACTGAGGAGTAACCCCCGGTACACCATCTACAGCCACTGCACGGTGTTCCGTTTCCACACCGCCAATCACCCAATTACCGTCAGTAGAAATACTCACTTCCTGATACACATCCGTAGCTCCTATTTCCCCCTGAGTCAGCGTGATTGTATTTCCATCACTTAGCGTCAAAGTATAGCTTCCATCCTCATTTTCTGTATAACTTTGGATGGTCTTGTTCCCGTCCAAAGCCACACGTATCATGTTCATGCTTTCATTCAACCGATCGACCTTTGCTTCCATGGCAGTTACACGATCTTTCAAGGCATCAATGTCTCTTTCCAGATCATCGGTCTTACATGCTCCTAATGATAGTACCATCAGGGCCACACCTATATATTTATAGATTTTCATAATGTACATCTTGTTTTGTTAACCTATTGTTCATACTCTTAATTAACTGTCACGTTTTACCGTAACCAGCTTACAGTAGCCTTCCGCTGAGAAGACTTTCAGATACAACGTATAAGAACCTGAAAGGCCAGCTGGAGCTGTCACTTTCAAATTCGTTTCAGTCACTTCCACCTGCAACGGAGTTGATTCAATTACAATCTCCTTTACATTGGTCTGCTGAATAGCGACTGAAACAGATTGCCCAGCCTGGACAGACAAATCATACACATCCGTCAAGGTCAAACCAAAAGAATCTTCAACTCCCACAGGAACCGTTACTGATTCTCCCGTAGAAGCCACTACAAATGTCATTGACTTGCCATCCTCACTAACCGTTACAGACTGAAAAATACTAGGTAACATCATGTCCGGACTTGCTATAGGAGTAGTTCCTCCAAGACGTTCCCAAGTGGCACCTCCATCCATAGAAACCAGCCAGTAACCTTCTGCATCGACACTAATCTGAGGAGTTTCCCCATTTTTCCCATCTACCGGCCACGCAGTAATTGAATTTCCGGCATCATCTGTCAGGACATAGTCCGCACCGTCCTGCGTGTAATGCCACGTGCCATCATCTGCAATATACATTTGCGGCATTTCGTTATCCGGATTTCCGCTGTAAACCGTCACAGCCGTTCCATCGCTCAAAGTGAGCACATAATTTCCGGTCTTTTCATCACGACTATAGTCTTTGATGTAAACCTGCCCCAAAACCATGTCCTGATAAGCTACAATCTGCTTGTTATATGCATCTATCTGTGCATCCAATGCATCCAGACGCGAATTCAGGTCGTTAATGTCATTGCGAATTTCATCACGGTCATCGCACGATGAGAACGCGATAAAAGACAGACATGTAATAAATAGATATAGTAATTTTTTCATGATATTAAAAAATTTAGCGTTGTTGTGCACCATAATTTGCATATTCTGCAGTCGGGATAAATACTCCATTCTCCAAATCAAATGTAGCTCCAGCACTTACATCAAATGGATCGGAAGAGGCTGCTTCTACTTTTGTCTGAGTATAGCCAGAAGGAAGACTATGCCAATAATTAGTTTGAATTTGCTTATTCTTATCAAATTTCAAAAGATTCTCAAAAGTAAGCCCTGAAGGAGTCTTCGAATGTACATTCAGTAAATAAGAGTTCTTTGCCTTACTACTATCAACCACATCACTCCATAACAGAAGATTACGGAATACCACTGCCCCTTCTATACGACCACGTACCATAGGCTGTGAACCACAAATGAAATTAATAAATGTATTATTTTCTATTGTGACAGTATATTTAGCATCATAAACTCCAGCAGTATCATCATTCCCTAAAAATAGAATAGTACCATTTTATTGTATAATTATTTCGTTGTTGAGTAAAATACATTTATTTATTATGGAAACATCCGCACTCAAATTTCTACTATACAGAACATTCTCAAATGTACCAGAGAAATTAAACAACCGAGAAGCCTGATAATCTGCTGTTTGGTTAAATGCAAAACGATTTCCTTCCAAATATATATTACCAATTGAATTATCATCACCTTTAAATGCATTCAAAAAATTCTTTCCTGAGGCTATTGTAACCTTACATCCATCCAATACCAAATTTTTCAATGTGATACCTGTTGCATCTATTTGCATAAACGGATTGTTCTCTTTCTTAAATATCACATTTTGAGCAATAAATTCACCCGCTGTTCCTGTAACATTAAACTTAACTGTATTATCAACAACAACCGGTTCACCCTTCGGATTATCTGAAATTAATACCAATTTATTAAAGTTATTAAAGTCAGTTGAAGAGATAACAGCTTCCACACCTTGAGGAATAAAATAAACAACACCATCCTCAGAGATTGTTGCGTCATCAGTTGAAAGCAGTTTTACATCCGGGTAAGTTGCCTTATTTATAGTCACATTACCCACAGTAATGTCACCTCCCTGATCATACACCTGATAGTAATAGCTGGTCACAGCTTCCCGAACCTTCACCTTTGCTACAGCCCAGTACATTCCTTTATTCACCTGTACCACCACTTCATCCGTATTATTGGCAGTAGCACGACTTTTTTCAAGCCGGCAGAAGCAGTTGCTGACTTTTTCACTTTCAAAGTAGCTTTACCGTCAGTCAAAGTTTCAGAAATGCTGGCCTCCCATCCGTGAGGAGCAATCACAAACCAATGGTCACCTTTTATCTCTACTTTAGCAGAAGATTCATCTACACCAATTTCCCAATAACCATCCGCCATATCTTTTTCCGGTACATTGATCACGCATGACAGGTCTGAGATGATAGGAATGCGAACTTCATTTGTAGGATCTTGCCCGTCACCCATTTTTTATAATAGGTCAACACAAACTCATTTTCCTTTACCTTTGCATCCTTAAAAAGGTTATCCTTGGCTAATTCACCACCAACTTCAGTTACATACACTATATTACCTTCTGCATCCTTTACAGGCTTCCAAGACTCAGAGTCGCCAAATCTTACTTGCCAATAATACTTAGAATTATCCAATGCTATGTTAAATTCAGGCTTATCTCCATCAACACTACTATCAGCACCCATTGCATTATAAGGAGTATCACTGCCATTCAGCATCCACTTACCCGTTTCCGGATTAACCCCCAGCTGAGGAGTCGTAACCGTACCTTTTGAACCAATTCTAAGTGTCAATACATTCCCTCATTAAACTTGGCAGTAAAAGTAGTTCCATCATTTACCAATACCTCAGAAATAGAATAAGCCGGAACTTCGGTAAAAGTACCCGTCGCCATTATCTACCGTCTGACGAACCAATACTTTAGAGAAGAATGCAATATTCTCATTCAGTAATTTTACTTGTTCTTCAAGCAGAGTCAATCTATCTTTGAGAGCATTCACATCGTCCTTCAAATCCTCCTGCTTACAACCCGTCACAGCCAATACCATGAGAGCCAAAAGGATATATGATTTTATGTATTTCATAACGTAATTCATAATTTAAAGTTAATCTGTCACATTGACAACCACAGTATATACCTGTGAATCGTCATGCTTATAGTTCGCATTTGTAATCAAGAAAGTTGCTCTGTAAGTACCCACATTTTCATAGGTATAGCTATATGAACGAATGTCTTGCGACAAGTTCTTGATGCTTACCCCCTGATCAGGTTCACATGAGGTAATCTTAATAGGGTCAGACACCAGCCAGGCAGTTTTCCACGAATAAGCACTTCCCGTACTGTGAATATAGAATCCTCCATTTGCCACATTGTTCATGTTCCACATCCCTGAAACATTTGCTGTTACTGTGCCATACGCTAAATCATCAGGTAAATAGCTTGAAACGTTAGTCCAATCGTTACCTTTATATCCCTTATCATCGTCTTTAATTGCTGGTTATAGAGATTTTCATGATTGAAATTCAACGCAGTAAACATGAATTCACCTGCATATTGATGCGTCACATTGTTATTGCGAAGCAGATTCTCTATATTCATAGAGTCAAAATAATATTTCAACTGAGTAGTAGCATTCTTTCCATTAACGCTAGGATTAGGTCTTTCCTCTTTGTTATAAGCTATCGCTATAACCAAATTCTTACCTACAAAATCCTTTACATCCAATTCACAAGACTTTGCCACAGTTATATTTGTCCCAAGATTATCGTACTCAGCTTTAGGACAAATTTCCTTCCACTTTCCCGCTTTCCAGAAATCAACAACCAGCGTAGAATCAGCATCAAAATTATCTTTTGATAAACCGGGGAAACCTTCTACCCCATTTTCCGGATCGGAAAAAGCATAAAAGACATCAATACAATTAGTATAACGCCCTGTTGACTCTGCGTATGAAGTACCTTCCTGATAGATATTAAATTTAACTTTGAAGAAACAATATCTGATTCTTCATTTCCACACGTTGACGGTAAATATACTGATGTCCAAGTTCTCCACTATAAAAAGTTATGAAATCAGGTTCTCCCGCAAAAGAGAACTCTACCGGAGTTCCTTTTTTTACAGTAATTATACTCCCTTCGGCAGTAACAGTCTCTGATGTCACCACGCTTACGTTTACTTCGTCCAGCCCTTCGGTCATCTCCTTTGTACAAGACGCAAAAGCCAACGTAGAAAGCAACAATATATATAAATTTTGAAGTTTTCATTTACCAATAATTAAATTTTCATTAATACATTTATCATTACCAACCCGGATTGTTGCTTGTGATTGCCTTATTCACAGCCATCTCCGCATCAGGTATAGGGAAATAATTATAAGTAGAAGATACCTGGAAATAAGTATACACATTTGAAGGGCCCTGATTCCATTCCCCTCCTGCACGAGCGTAATCAATAAGCTCATTCATATCCTCTACAAATTCTCCCCCAACGAATCAAGTCAAAATGGCGAGTATACTCGAAGCAAAGTTCACGACCGCGCTCATCTTTCACCATCTGGCGGAACTCATCTTTGCTTAAAGTTCCCTTTGCAATTGTACTTGCCCCAGCACGCTCTCTCACCTTATTCAGATAATCATAAGCGGCATCCGGTCCGTTCAATTCATTTTCTGCTTCCGCTACCATCAGCAGCACATCAGAATAACGTAAATCGGGAAATTAATAGCAGTATTATTCTTATCTTTCTTATCAGCCTCATATTCACGACGGTATTTAGAACATGCACGAGCTATATTCGTCGTAAATTTACTATTATAGTCATAATCTCCTTCCTTGGGTTCTGTTGTTCCAGAAGCCCAATCTTTTTTCCCATAAGAATAAGATCTGTTATTATCATGAGTAAGGACAGCATCCCGGAAACCCAGTTCATAAAATTTACGTCCCGTCACACCAGTATTTTTGCCATCTTTTTCCATATAAAACAAAAGGAGCAATATTCCACAAGAAACGACTATCCTTCAAATTTAATAGTCTTGCAAGCCTCACCTTCTGCTTTTTCTGTGTTATCACCTGTATTCCAATTTACATGAAGAGACATCAGTCTCTCAGTACTTGGTTCTTCAATACAATACAAGCGATACAATTTAGGAGTTGCAAACATAAACTCATACGAATATCCCGGATCTGCTGCACCTACTATATCTGAATTAGATGACATATCAGGAGCTGCCAAACCAATAATATTACCTATACGTCCTTCTGCCTTCACATCCGTAGTATTATTACCGGAAAATTCAGCTTCCCAAATGCTCTCATTAGCAGTGGAATTATAACGATCAGAACATAAATCAATGAAGTAATCCCAATAATCCTTTGCTAAGTCATGTCCTTGATTTGTACAGACTTTCAACGCATAATCTTTTGCTGCCTGATAATAATCCTTTTTTTCAGCATCTGTAGCTGCACGGTTATCGCGATGATATTCTCCTGCACGGAACAGATATACACGCGCCAAAATACCCCAAGCAGCTGATTTTGACACACGGCCAGGCTTATAATTCAGTTTTGCCGCTGTCAACAAGCCTCCAGTCTTTTCATCTGAAACTTCCTGCATCTCCTTAATAATGAAATCATAAATTTCCTGCTTGTCTGTACGAGGAATATCCAATCCTACCACATCTTTCGTAGATTCTGTTTTAAAAGGCACGTCCCCCCCAGCACTGAACTAAGTTAAAATAATAGAACGCACGCAAAAATCTTGCTTCTGCTGTATACTGAGCCTTCAAACCTGAATCAATATCAGAAACCTTGTCAATATTTTCCAAAAAGATGTTCGCACGGTTAATACCGGAATACAAAGTATACCAGAATCCGGTCACGGCTGCATCACTGGTAGTAGCATTATTGCAAATCAACCCTTTAGTGGCAGGTGCACGTCCTGAACCTCCATAGTGAGACAAATCATCACCTCCCACAAGATACATATAGTCTGCTCCATAGAACGTAGACTGACCTAACTCTGCATAAATTCCGGTCAAAAAAGAGTTGGCCTCATCTGCCGTATTAAAATAGTCTGACAGTGTAAGCTGGTAAGGCTCTTTATCCAGAAAATTACAGGATGTCAGTGCACCGCCAAACAATAAAAGTAAAAATGTATATTTAATGCTTTCATAATTAATCCCTTAAAACTTTGTAAACTCTTATTAGAAACCTAAGTTAACACCAAAACTGATAGAATAAGCTCTCGGATAAGAAGAGAAGTCAAGTCCCGGAGTCAACGCACTGTTACGAACCGACACTTCCGGATCATAACCAGAGTAGCTGGTCCATGTCCACAAATTCTGTGCAGCAATGTAAACTCTTGCATTGCTTAACTTAGCCTTTGCAATCAACGTTTTTTGGGAAAGTGTAACCCAATGTCACTGTTTTCAAACGTAAGAAGGAACCGTCTTCTACAATTCGGGAAGAAATCACACGATTTGAAGCAGAAGTAGTTGCAGCCGGAATGTCACTGTCCGGATTTTCCGGTGTCCAGCGGTTGGCATAGCTGGCATACTGGTTCAGTTCACGAGACTTATTGTTTGAACTTTCAAAGAACAATCGGTTGGCATTCATAATGTCATTACCGTATGACCACTGGAAGAATACACTTAAGTCAAATCCTTTGTAAGTAAAGTTATTAGTGAAACCACCTGTGTGAATCGGCAAGCCACGGCCTATAATCGTACGGTCGTTGGAATCAATGATTCCGTCACCGTTCACATCCTTATATTTAGGCATACCCGGCTGGGTATTCGTTTCCGTAGAGTAATGAGGAACCCCTTTCTTTAATGTATAAGTATCACCAGATTTATTAAAATCATCATACTTATAAGTTCCTTCATAAATATAGCCATACATCATACCCATAGGCAATCCTACCTGAGCAATGTAACTGGGCTGTGAGTTATAATTCTGGTCAAATGAGGCTGCCGCCAGTAAGCTGTTCTGCCCTTCAGACAATGCCAATACTTCATTCTTATTGAACGCGATGTTAAAATCGGTTGACCAGGTAAAGTCCTTTGTCTGAATATTCACTGTATTCAAGCTCAATTCCAATCCGTCATTACGTACCTTACCAATATTCTTCGTTGCACTGTAGAAACCGGAAGTCAACGGAAGAGAAGCCTCTAAGAGCAAATCTCGCGTAGTTTTACGATAAATATCTGCTGTAAAATTCAAACGTTCCTTGAAGAAACTTAAATCCAATCCCACATTCCACTGTTCCGTGGTTTCCCATTTCAAGTTGCTATTACCAATAGAAGTAGGAACCGTTCCTACATTGGTAGTACTACCATTAATAGGATAAACACCACTTGGAATACTTCCGTTAGAAATATAATCTCCCACTTTCGACTTCAGCGCCTGCAACAAGGCATAATATTCATATTCACCAATTCGGTTGTTACCGGTCAATCCCCAGCTCGCACGAAGTTTACCAGCATCAAGTACCTTTTCAACGTTTCATAAACTCTTCTTCCATAAAATTCCAGGCCAAAGAACCAGAAGGGAAATAACCTAACGGTTCTTTTTACTAAATTTAGAAGAGCCATCGGCACGGAATGAGGCCGTTGCATAGTATTTCGATTTGTAATTATAATTAAACGGGCAAGATAAGACATCATTGACCATGAAGTCTTGTATGAATTGGTCGTACTTGCCTGTCCTTCATTCATACCCGCCATACCTAATGACTCGTTAGGTATATGAATGGTCTTAAATGAATAATATTCATAATCCGAATTCTGGAATGTAATACCGACTAATGTATTAAAGAAGTGTTTTTTCTTGATATTAGTCTGATAAGTCAATGTATTTTCGTTCAACCAGGTCAGACGTTCATTACGAACAACTTGGGCATTTACCTTATCTGTTGAAGTAGGACCACCATAACGTGTCTTGGAGTTATTAAACTGGTCATTCTTACGTGCATCGTTATGTATAACCACCCGAAACTTTCAACTTCAAGCCTTTTAATAAATTCATATTCCACAAAACCGTTCAACTGCAAGTTATTGATATAATTTTTGCGGTATTCGTTCTTTAACGACATAATCGGGTTGAAACGGTAGTCGTTGCTGTTATCCACTGCATCATCCATTACGTTATCCATCAAAGAGCTAAGCGGTTTGTTCGGGAAAGTAACCGGACGATACCCCCACACGCTATAGAACAAGTTGTTCATACCACTGTAAGAGTTCTCTGAAGGAGTGGAACCAGTCTGAATAGAACGAGAATAGTTGGCTGTCAAACTCATATTCAGTTTGTCACGACGAACTACCGTGTTCATACGGCCCTGCAAACGCTCATAACCAGAATTCAGCAATATACCCTCCTGATTATAATAAGAAAGAGAAGCATTATAACGAACTCCTTCCGTACCACCACTCAAACGCAGGTTGTGGTTGTGCTGCAAAGCGGTACGGAAAATTTCATCCTGCCAGTTATACTGGTCAATATTACGGTAATCTTCCAGTGTCCATTGTTTACCCTCCCATTCCATCAAATAACCACCATTGGATGAAGTCATCTGTTCCGGATACATTTCGGCTTGCAATTTTACAAATTCGTATGCATCCATCATCGGAATAGTACGCGTTACATGTTGCATGGTTACGCTACCATCATAACTCAATTGCGCCTTACCAACCTTTCCTTTCTTTGTAGTAATGATAACAACACCATTCGCACCACGGGCACCGTAAATAGCCGTAGCTGATGCATCCTTCAAAATATCCAACGATTCAATATCCGAAGGGTTGATAGTGCTGGCAATAGCTGCATCTTCTACGGGGAAACCATCAATCACATAAAGCGGAGAGTTATCCTGTGTCAACGAGTTGTTACCACGAATCACGATGTTCATGGTTCCGCCCGGCGTACCTTCGCTGGAAGACACGTTCACACCGGCAATACGTCCTCCCAGGTTCTGGTCGAACGAGCCGACCGGCGTATTCAGCAATTCATTCATATCTGCCTTAGCCACGGAACCGGTCAAGTCTTTCTTTCTTACTTCCTGGTAACCTACTACTACTACTTCATCCAATACCTTCGTATCTTCTTCCAATACGATAGACATCGGCTTAGAGGTGTCCACCTGCAGTTCTTTTGTGGCATAGCCAATAAAAGAGACCACAATAACGGATTTTTTTTGTCGGGTACTCCCAATGAGAACTTACCATCAATATCAGTAATAGTTCCCTGAGTAGTCCCTTTCACTTGGATACTGGCACCAATAACGCTTTCACCCGTCTGGTCAACCACAGTACCCCTCACGAGTACCTGGGCCATAGCCACAGTTACAGAGAACAAGACGAACAACATCATGCTCAATCCCCTTCTCCATAGAATAGTTCGGAATTCGGTTTGCATACAAGAATTTAGATTAAATTTAGATTTTAAAGTTTTCGTCACAAATGTACAGTTTAATTATAGAAAGAGGTGACAAAATAGTTCATTTAAGGGTGCAAAAATATTCATCACCTTAATTTCTATAAAAAAGAAAAAATCATAAGATATTAATTTAACAATGACATACAAAATATAATATGATAAAGAACATCTATTAAACGCCACTAATTTCACCTTTCAAAAAACGCTTCGACGTTTAGTCCAAAACGCAAGTACGTTTAGTTAAAACTACAAGTGCGTTTGACTTCAAACACAAGGACGTTAATCCAAACGCACTTGCGTTTTCAAAAGATACCAAAATCATCTTTTTTCC
>ENA-OPYV01000018-OPYV01000018.1-human-gut-metagenome-genome-assembly--contig:-NODE-18-length-50400-cov-8.412508_pt1 | contig 50400 bp, 52 predicted proteins | sample MGYA00242474_ERZ504485 | MGnify/ENA primary metagenome ERZ504485 (study PRJEB26092, sample SAMD00036263) | human gut metagenome | host: Homo sapiens | study: EMG produced TPA metagenomics assembly of...
GCGGTCGTCCGTGGCGTCATGATACCGAACCGGCCCATGGCACCCGCGGATGGTGCACACTCGGACGCGAGACCTCCATCCAGAAAGTCGAATGGGATGAGGACGGTTGGCCGCGCGTGGTCGGAGGCCATGGCGGACAGCGTTACGTCGACGCTCCGAAAGACGCCATCGAGACCGTTGCCCCAGCGACGCGCGACGAGCGCGACGAGTTCGAATCCGACGAACTCGGACCGAATTGGAACACCCTGCGCGTCCCGTTCACCGACGCCATGGGCACGGTGGGCGACGGCAAACTGGCATTGCGTGGTCAGGGCTCGCTGTGCAACCTGTTTGACCTGTCCCTTGTGGCTCGTCGCTGGCAGGCATTCGATTTCGACGCTGAGACCAAGGTGCATTTCGATCCGAAGAACTACATGCAGATGGCAGGCCTGACCAACTATTACGATGACCTATGCTGGTCATGGGCGTTTGTCACTTGGGATGAGAAACGACATGCAAGGGTCATCGAAGTGGCTCAGAACGATTTCAACCAATATACGTCGTTCCTCAAGGATGACGCCATCGTAGTGCCCGAAGACGCCGAAGCGGTATGGCTGCGCACCAAGGTCCGCACGGAATACTATTCCTACGAATATTCCTTTGACGGAGAACATTTCACCGAGATTCCGGTCAAGCTCGATGCGAAGATCCTGTCCGACGATTACGTGAACCAACGTTACGGCGGCTTCTTCACCGGCGCGTTCGTGGGTCTCGCCTGTGTTGATCTGTCTGGCTATGACGCGAAAGCCGAATTCGACTATTTCGATTATCGGGAGCTTCCCGACAACCGGTAGTCGATGCCGACGGGCGGCGATTCGCCGCATTCCTGCCGCCCGTCGGTTATTTGGTGAAATGAACGCAGACTCAATGGGGAGAATGCTGAGATGACTTTGCGATTGCCGAAACTACTTGACGACGGCTGCGTGCTGCAAGCCGGTGTGGACATGCATATTTGGGGCACCGGCGATCCCGGACGCATCGTATTGACACGGCTTGCTGACGAGCGGCATATGGTGCAGGTGAAAGACGACGGAACTTGGAACGCGCCGTATGGTCCGATCGAAGCTGGAGGGCCGTACGAGCTGACCATATGCTACGAGGACGGAGCGGAGCGTATCTCACGGCAGTGCTATGCGGGAGAGGTGTTCCTGTGCTCCGGGCAGTCGAATATGGAACTGCCTATGGCTTGGGTGCGCGCCGACTATCCACAGGAGTGGGACCGTGATCCCGATCCATTGCTGCGGCAGTACAAAGTGATTCCCGATTACGATTTCAAAGGTCCTCGCGACGATCACGACCGTGCGTTCTGGCAGGGCTGTGATGCGGATACGCTTGATGATTTCTCAGCGCTCGCATATTTTTTCGGTCGCAGGATCCGCCAGTGGCTCGGTGTGCCCGTTGGTCTGTTGAACATTTCATTGGGCGGCTCTCCGATCGAATCCTGGATGGACATTGACACATTACGAGCGTTCCCCGAAGCGCTCGCCAGTCTTGAACCGTACCTTGGCGATGGTGTGGCGTCGAAAAGAAGCCTCGATTCCGTTGCCGAGCGGGACCGGTGGTACCAGGCGCTTGGATACGAGGCCGTGGCCGATGCGCACCATGAGTGGCTGCCATTGATCGCGTGGGACTGTCCGGAATCCAAGAACATCGAGCCGCGCGACGTGGCATGGCATGACATACGCCTGCCTGGATGGTACAAGGATCGCGGACTTGCCGGTTTCCGCGGCGAGATTACCATGAGAAAAACCGTGTTCCTGCCTCCGTCGGATGCGGGGAAGCCCGCCCTACTGCGTCTGGGCACCATGAATGATGCCGACCATACGTGGGTCAACGGTGTGTTGGTCGGTGGGCGAAGCAATGTGTATGAGCCGCGGGACTATCCGGTCGCAGCCGGCGTGCTGCGCGCCGGCGCGAACGAAATCCGCATGCGTCTGGTCGTTGAACGGCCCGGCGGCCGTGTGACGCCCGGCAAACGGATGACACTGACCATCGGAGACGATATCTTCGACCTGTCCGGCATTTGGCAGTATGCCGTGACCGCCGAAGCCGACCGCGATTGCCCATTCGAGGATTTCGTCAGATGGAAGCCGACCGGCCTGTACAACGCCATGCTCGCCCCGTGTTTTCCATATGCGGTGCGGGCCGTGCTGTGGTATCAGGGCGAATCGAATACCGGCGACTACGCCATGCGTTATGGCGATGAGCTGAAAGCCATGATTGAATTGTGGCGTGGCAAGTGGCATCAGCCGGATATGCCATTCCTGATCGTCCAGCTTCCGAAATTCGGCATCGACGCCATCGAGGATGGTGGTTGGCCGCTTATTCGAGAACAGGAATGGAGAGTGGCGGACGAACTTGAACACGTGGCTGCGGTGGTGACGCTTGATGCCGGTGAAAGCAATGATTTGCATCCTCATGATAAGAAAACCATCGCGGATCGTGCATTCAATGTCGCGATGGATTTTGTGTATGGCCAGCAGGCTCAGCCTCAGCCGGTTGTTGAAACCGCAGAGGCGGACGATGGATTGTTGAGGATGCACTGCGTGTGGCGGAATTCCATGGGCGAACAGATGCAATCGCAGAATCGCCATCTGATGACGTTGGATGGTGACGTTCCGCGAGAAATTGATTTCCTGTGGCACGACTGCGCCACTTCGGTGCGGGCTGAGGCATGGCTGGATGGTTGCGATATTGTGGCGCGCATACCGTCGCGCATGCCGGACGAGGTGCGGTATGCGTGGAGCAACAGCCCGGAATCCGGTCTCATCTGCGACGGGGACGGTGTTCTGCTTCCGCCGTTTCATCTGCCGTTGCCCATGGTTGATTAGGAGCAGTCATGCGCAGACAAGTCATGATTCGTCAAGGATGTGTCGACGGATTCTCCGATGCGGATCCTGTGATCACCGTGTTTCGGGGCATTCCATATGCCAAGCCGCCTGTTGATGAGTTACGCTGGCGTGAGCCACAACCTGCTGAAGCGTGGGATGGCGTGCTCGAAGCCGGTGATTTCGCGCGATGCCGATGCAGCCGCTGCCCGGCTCGGATGAGTTCTACGGCAGGGAATGGCAGATTGACGCTGACACTCCGATGGCTGAGGATTGTCTGTATCTGAATATCTGGACGCCGGCCTTGCGTGGATGCGGCAGTGGTTCCGAGATTCGTACGGATTCCCGTTGCGATGGGCATGGGCTGCCTGTGATGGTATGGCTTTACGGTGGAGCGTTTCAGACTGGATCTACCTGTGAGAAGGAGTTCAATGGAGAGCAGCTGGCCCGTCAGGGCGTGGTGGTGGTCTCCATTGCTTATCGGTTGAATGTGTTTGGTTTTTTCGCGCATGCCATGTTGGAAAAGGAAGCGGTTGATGGACGGCCTTGTGCGAATTTCGGATTTCTTGACCAGCGGATGGGCATTCAGTGGGTAAAGGACAATATTGCCTTGTTTGGTGGCGATCCTGCGAACATTACCGTGTTCGGCCAGTCCGCAGGGGCCGCAAGCGCGTTGGCGCAAAGTGTCTCGCCGATGAACGATGGTCTGTTCCAACGCGTCATCATGCAGTCTGGAGGTGGAACTGGTCTGTTCAATCGCCATCTGTGGTCTCTTGAGGATGCGCAGCGAAATGGAGCGCGTTTTTTGAAGTATCTGGAAGTTGAATCGATTGCCGAGGCGCGTTCTGTTCCTGCGACTGATCTGCTGGAGGCGGCGGTGACTTTTCCTGCTTGCGATTGGTCTGGGCAGGGTGATGATGTCGTATGGGCTCCGATGACTAATTGGATTCCCTGCGTCGATGGGACATTCCTTGTCGAGCAATACCGTGATGCGCTTATTGCGGGACATCGCGTTCCGTGTGATTTGTTGGTGGGGAACACGACCGGCGAGTTCATGGTTCCGGGCCCTGATGGCACTCCGTATCCGGAGGGTGAATGCGGCAATCTGGATATGATCGATGCATGGGTGTCAGGCGGCGGCTCGGAACCATACAGATATCGATTCGATGTGGATATGCCGGGGGATGATGCCGGTGCGTTTCATTCGTCCGATTTATGGTTTTCGTTCGGGACGCTCCCTGCGAGCTGGCGGCCGTTTCGAGGCTGGCATTACGATTTGTCCCATGCGATGAATCGATATTGGGTGAATTTCGCGGCGACAGGTGATCCGAACGGTTCCGGATTGCCTGAGTGGACGGCATGCGGACCTGATGGTCAACGATATATGCTGTTCGGTGGATGCCACGATATGCCGGGTAACGTTTCATGCGTCATGGTCAAGTAAGTGAATATAGTATGGTGTGAGCGTTCACTATAGTGCGGTGGAATGTGATGAAGGAGACGGATATGACGCAGGAGACGGAATCGCTGATCGCGTCCGACGAGGATCTGACCAAACTGTTCGCCGGCAAGCCGACGCAATATCGCAAATCGAAGTCGCTGCCGAAATTCACAGGCGAGGCCATGCGCGCCTGCGCGAAGATCAACCGCATCTTCTTCGATGATCCGGACGAGGCGTACCGTTTGTTTCACGAGCTGGTCCCGGACGCGGGGGAGGGCGTGCAGTTCACGCCGCCGTTCAATGTCGATTATGGTATCGGATTGACCATTGGCCGCGGCACGTTCCTCAACAAGGATTTCATGGTGTGCGGCGGCGGATATGTGACGCTCGGTGAGGATTGTCTGATCGGTCCGCGCTGCACCATCGCCACACCCAACCATGCCAAGGACGCTGCCACCCGCCTGGCGGGCTGGGAGCATGCCAGTGCCGTGACCATCGGTGATAACGTGTGGTTCGGCGCCAATGTGACGGTCACGCCGGGGGTGACCATCGGGTCGAATTCCATCATCGGCGCCGGGTCCGTGGTGACACGTGACATTCCGGAGAACGTCATAGCCGTGGGCAATCCAGCGCATGTGATTCGTGAGATTCCCGAACATGACCCTGCCTTCGCCGATGTGGAAGGTTTGCTGTAGTTTTGCAAACGTTTCATAGGGTGTGTTGACGGCAAATCGATTTCTCCAGCCATGCGATGCAGGTGAGCGCGTAAAGCCTTATACGGAAGCTGTCGTTCATATTGTCGTTTCTATGAGTATGGTTCATGAATCAGCATAGGGCCGGGAAGCCCCATTGTTGGGAAGCTTCCGGCCCTATGCCTGAATTCCTGCGGTGATGGATCAGCCGCGGGCCTTGGCGTAGGCTTCGTATACGGCTTCGGTCGGTTCGCCGGTCTCCACGCCGTCGATGGTGAGTTGCCATGCCGGAGGCTCGGTTTCGCCGGACAGCACCCAGGCGGCCTGGCGGGCCGCGCCGATGGCCACGTATTCGTCGGTGGCGGGTCGGGTCACGTCCATGCCCAGAATGCTTGGTGCCAGCGTGCGGATAGCTTCGGACTTCGCGCCGCCGCCGATGAGCAGAATGCGCGTGATGCTTGCGCCCAGGGATCGGATGAGCTCCAGGCAGTCGCGCTGGGAGCACAGCAGTCCTTCGACGAAGGCGCGGGCCAGGTTCTCGCGTGTGGTGTTGGCCAGAGTCATGCCGGAGAAGGTGGCGGTGGCATTCGGGCGGTTCGGCGTGCGTTCGCCGTCGAAGTACGGCACCAGGGTGATGCCGTTGGCGCCGGGCTTGGAGGCGAAGGCCAGCTTGGCCAGTTCGTCGTAATCCACGCCGAGGGCGGCGCGGCCGGCGTCGAGGATGCGCGAACCGTTGATGGTGCAGGCCAGCGGCAGGTAGTGCCCGGTGCAGTCGGCGAAGCCGGATACGGCGCCGGTCAGGTCGTAGGTTGGGTTCTCGGAGATGGCTGCGGCCACGCCGGAGGTGCCCAGGGAAATGGACACGTCGCCGACGGCCATGCCCAGTCCCAGCGATGCCATGGCGTTGTCGCCGCCGCCGGGGGCGAGCAGGCAGCCGCCTTCGACGTTCTTGCCGGCGATGGCCGGATCGGCCTTGACGGGGGCGGCGTCGCGCGGCCCCAGCACGGTGGGCAGCACGATGGCCTCGGCGTGCGATTGCGCGGCTTCGGCGCCTTCCGCGGCCTCGAGCACCATGGCGATCAGGTCGCGGCGGTATTCGTTCGACGCGGCATCGTAGTAGATGGTGCCGGAGGCGTCGGAGCGGTCGGTGAACAGGGCTTCAAGATGGGCGTCCTCGCCTTCGGCGACCCGGGCCGTAACCGGCGATGCGCCAGCTCAGCCAGTCGTGAGGTAGGCAGATGGCGGCGATTTTCTTGGCGTTTTCGGGCTCGTTCTCGGCCACCCATGCCACCTTGGTCAGCGTGTAGGAGGCGACGGGGGAGGAGCCTACGGCCTTGACCCAACGCTGCTTGCCTCGGGCGATTGGGTCTTCCGGCTCGCCGTTTTGTGCGGGCGCTGCGCCGAGCTTTTCGATCAGAGCCGCAGCCTGGGGCGCCGAACTGGTGTCGTTCCACAGCATCGCATCGCGGATCACATTGCCTTGGTTGTCGAGGATCACCATGCCGTGCTGCTGGCCGCCGACGGCCAGCGCGGATACGTCGTCCAGGCCGCCGGCCTGCTCGGCGGCCTCTTGGAATGCGCTCCACCAGTATGAGGGGTCGACGGATGTGCCGTTCGGGTGTTTGGCCTGCCCGAATCGTACAAGCTCGCCGGTTTCGGCGTCCGTCACGCGTACCTTGCAGGACTGCGTCGATGTGTCGACGCCTGCAACCAGAGTCCTTGCCATAGTTTGTGTTGCCTCCTTGCATGTGCCGTTCGCCGGTGGCGCACGGTTAATAGTTAGATGAATAAACTATACTATAGTAGTGTAGCATCAGGAAAGGCTCTGGAACATCGGTTCGGGGAATTCATGCTGATGCGGCAACACGGCAAACAGGGCAGGGACGGGAACGGCTATGGCATCTCTTCGCAGGATCAATCAGGACGATCTGCGCAATCACAATCTTTCGGTGGTGATCGACACGCTACTGCGTGCCTCCGGGCCGATGAGCCGAGCGGATCTTGCCAAGGAGACCGGGCTGACCAAGGCGACGATGTCGTTGCTGGTGTCGCTGCTGATCGATGCGGGCGTCGTCAAGGAGGGTGAGCCGCAGAACTCGGCCAGCTATGGGCGCCCGTCCACGCCGTTGATGCTGGGAGGCGGCAAGGTGTGCGGCGTCGGCATGCAGGTCAACACCGACGGCTATGGATGCATGGCTTTGGACATCAACCACGACATACTCAGGCACGAATGGGTGGATGCCGACATGAGCGGCGTCGAGCCGGACGTCGTATTCGGCAAGCTTGACGCCATGGCCAAGGCGATGGCTGAGGATCTGGAATCGAAACGATGCATCATCGCGGGCGTCTCGTGTGCGCTGCCGGGCTTGGTCACCTCCGACAAGAGGCTGCTCATGGCCCGCAATCTCGGTTGGGAGAATGTCGATCTGACCACGTTCGACGTTATGCGAGGGTATGACGTTACCCCGTGCAATGAGGCGAAGCTGGCCGCCATCGCGCAGATTCCGGGATATGCCTGTGCGCGTGCGGACGTGTTCGATGGCGTGGATTGCGCCGACTCTTTCCTGTATCTGTCGTGCGATATCGGCATCGGCGGCGCGATCGTCCGTGACGGTGAGATCGTGTCGGGAAGCCACGGTTTCGCCGGTGAGATCGGTCACGTGTCGGTGTCTTTGGACGGTCCGCTGTGCGGATGCGGAGACGCGGATGTTTGGAAACGTATGCTGGCCGTCGCGCGCTGGTCGAGGCTTCCGGAGTGGCCGAAAAGAATGCGGCTTCGAGCGGTGAGGCACTGGAGCGTCTGTTGGACGCATGGCATTCCCATGATGTGCGGACCGTGGAGGCCGTCGGACGGGCCATCGACGCGCTGGCCTCGGCCATCGGCTCCGCACTGAATCTGGCCGATGTCGATACCGTGCTGCTGGGCGGTTGGTGGACCGATTTCGGGCCGTTCTTCTACGAAACGCTCGAAAACCGTTTGGAATCGCAGGTCTTGGGGGCGTCGGACATGCAGGTGAGCGTGTCCATCCCGTTGGTGGCCGACCATCCGGCGTTGTACGGTGCCGCGGAAGTCGGCTTGCGCAAATTCATCGACAATCCGCTGACGTTCATCACCGACAAAGCATGATTCCTGAGCGCCGCCGCAACGTCACTCGTGCGCATTGACATATTGCGGATTCTCCACTTTGCCCGTTCCGCCATACCGTTTGAAGCCCCACAGCAGAATGAGGGATTTCGCATACGCCACCCAGGCGATGCCGAAGAGGATGGCGAGAACGCGTATGAGCGGTACGAAATATGACAGGCCGGCCGCGAGTACGTCGATGACGACGAGGACGAGCGAGCAGGGGAAGCTCGCCAGGGGAACATCGCCGATAGCGAGAAGAGCCTGCCGGTGGTGTTGGCGAAGCGTGCCTGCAACGGTGCGGCGTATTCGGCGAACAGCGCCACGACCACGGCGGCGATGACCAGAAGGATCAGCGGTATGTAGGAGGCGTTGGTATCCCACGCCTTCCAGAACGACAGGCCGAAGAGGATGGCGGCGGCGAGGATGGCGACGAGCACCCAGGCCGCAAGTCCCTGTTTGAACTCGCGTTTGAAGCGGGTGAGATATTCCTTGACGAGGCGGATGTCGTCATGCTCGTCATAGGCGAACATCGTGCTGTACAGGGCGGCGCGGGCCGGGCCGATGGTGATGATCGGAATCAGGGTGACCAGGTAGACGAGATTCAGCGCGGTGAAGCGCGCCAACGTGTTCATGAACTGCCAGAACGGGACGTTGGTGTTGAATTTCATGATCCTCCTTGAACAGCTATTTATAAGTATATAAATAGAGATGATATTTGTCCAGCGCTCCGTGTTGCGCCAATTTCTGGAGCCACACCATCTACGATTGGGGCGACGTGGTGCCGCCCGTCAGCTACGGCGACGGCATCAGCGACGCCAAATGCGTGGTCTCCGGCCTGCAGATGGACTACCGTCGTTTCCAAAACCAGGCGCAGCTGGCCTGCTATACGAACGAGCGCGACGCGATCCGTGCTTACGACGCGGCCACGCCGATCACCACCAACCTCATGGGCACGTTCAAAGACCTCGACTATTTCGAATGGGCCAAGGAAATGGACGTGGTCAGCTGGGACAACTATCCGGACATGGACACTCCGCCGAGCTTCACCGCCATGTGCCACGACCTGATGCGCGGCATCGGCGGCAACAAGCCGTTCATGCTGATGGAACAGACCCCGAACCAGCAGAACTGGTTCCCGTTCTGCAAGGTCAAGCAGCCGGGGGAAGTGCGTAAGCTCAGCTGGCAGGCCGTGGCCCATGGCGCCGACACCGTGCGGTTCTTCCAGATGAAGCAGTCCCTTGGCGGCTGCGAGCGATTCCATGGCGCGGTCATCGCGCACGATGGCACCGAACAGTCGCGTGTCTTCAAGGAGACCGCGGCGCTCGGCGGGGAACTGGACCGCATCGGCAAGCGGATCATGGGATCGGAAATCCGCGCGAAAGTCGCCATCATGTTCGACTGGCAAAGCTACTGGTCTCTCGAAGGCTGCGTCGGACCAACCGCCGGATTCTCCTATCCGAACGAAGTGCACCGCTTCTATCGCGCGTTCTGGCGACGCAACGTGCCCGTCGACATCATCGAAAGCACCACGCCTCTCGACAAGCTCAAACAATACGATCTGGTGGTCGCGCCCGCCCTCATCACCGTGCTGCCGGGCGTCGCCGAAACGCTGGAATCCTACGTATCCGAAGGCGGCAGCTTCATAACCGGCTACATGGCCGGCATCCACGACGAACACGACCTCGTGGTGCCGGGCGGCTATCCCGGCAAATTGCGCGACCTGATGGGCGTATGGGTGGAGGAAATCGACGCGCTCGCGCCGGACGAGACCATCGAAGTGCATGGCGACGCGGTTGATGCCAAGGGCGAGATCGTGGCCAGCATCATCCACCGCGAAGGCGCCAGACGCGACCGAATACGCCCGCGCAAGTCGCCGGACGCTATACTGGTCACAGGTTTTGAACTCTATTGAAGACAGGTTAGATAGCGATATGACTGCGAAGAGGCGCATTCTTGCGTTCGAGATCGGCACATTCTTCACGCGTTACATGGTGTTCGAGGATGGCCGGATGGCATCCCCGGCACCATCGCCACGCCGGTCGACAGCGTGGAATCTTTCTACCAGGCGCTCGCGCACATCGTCAACGGCCAACGCGCGCCGCTTGACGGCATCGCCATGAGCGTGCCGGGATTCATCGACGTCAGCAAACAGGTTGCCGTCACCGCCGGCGCGTTGGGCATGCTGTACAAGCATGAGATCGGCAAGGAACTGCAGGAATATCTTGACAAGCCGGTGCCGACCTGGATGGAGAACGACGCGAACTGCGCGGCCATGGCGGAAAAACTCTCCGGCAACGCCGTCAAACTCGACGATTTCGCGCTGATCACCATCGACACCGGTATCGGCGGCGCGCTGTTTTTGGATGGCAGGATTCGCCGTGGCAAGGATTGGCGTGCGGGCGAGCTCGGCATGATGATTCCGAACTATGAAACCGGCGGGTTCAACACCATGCAGAACTATTTGTCCACCATCGTGCTGGCCGAGGACTACGCCAAGGAATTCGACGTGCCGACCGGTTCCATCGTGCCCGCCACCCTGTTCCGCAGGCTTGACGAGCCGCGCGTGCGCAAGATCGTTGACGAATGGATTGATTACCTGGCGATCGCCATTTTCAACACCGCCGCAGCCACCGATCCGGAATGCATACTGCTCGGCGGCGGTATCTGCCGTGAACAGCAGCTCTTGCCGATGGTGAACGCGGCGCTCGACAGGATTCCGCAGTGGGGCGATTTCCGCACATCCGTCAAACGTTGCCGCCACACGAACAACGCGGGCCTTATCGGCGCATACTACGCCTTCGAAACGGAAGTCGGCGGCCTTACTGACGTGCCGATAAGGTGAACGGCAGCAGGCAGCGGTCTGGGGCGGGGTCGTATTCGCTTGGATCGGTGAAGCCGGCCCATTCGCTTGGCGGGAAGATGATGTCGGAAATCGACATCCATTCCTCAAGCAGATTCATCGAATCGTCGCCCAGCCAACGGTATTGCAGACCGTCCATCGCGCTCATCGCCAGCGTATACAGGTCGTAGAAACGTTCCTCGTCCACACCGGTCGGCAGGATCCAGTTCATCGAACAGATCATCTCCCAATTGCGCATATGGCGGCCGATGAAGAAATTATGCGCCGGATGCGTCGGACTGAGCGCTTCGCCGTTGAGCACCGAATACAACTGCACCAATTCCGGACGCTGCAGATTGTACAGTGCGATGTTCAGACAGTAACGGGGATAGAAATACACGCGATGACCGTCGTTGTCGGTCACGGCGGCGGTCACCGCATTGTACTCGTCGGCGTCAGGGGTGTCGTAGCATTCCGACAACACCATGTTGAGCAGGTCATCCTTCGACGAAATGTAATGGTAGAGCGCCGCCTCGGTGATGCCGATCTCGTCGGCTATGTCCTGCAGGCTCATACCCCAGAAGCCTTTGGTGGCAAGGATTTTCACCGCCGCCTGAAGAATCTGCAGATGCCGTTCCTCCTGGCTCATGCGCTTCTTCTTCTCAAAGGTCCTGCCGGCCAGCGCATTGCGCGCTGCGTGCCATAGGAGGCTGAATCGTTGACCTGCGACGCCGCGGGCCAATTGTCCTGCTCCTGCAGAAAACGATTCCATGCTGCAACGCTCATGCCGTCTCTCCTGTGGCTCCGTGGTCATGGCCGTGTGGCACGGCCCATTCTTTTCCTACCGCTGTAACTGTACTGGTTGGGCTCGCCGTATGGTTTTCCGCGATCGCACGGCGGGTATATGGCGATCGCGGAACCTTCTTCCGCGGATGCGCGGCGAAACGGCTTAAAACAAGACGAATGGGACGCCGGATATCGCCGTACGCCCCATTCGCGCTGGGTCCAATGGGTATGTGCGCTATCAGAACGTGACAGCCACCTCGACCGGCTTCGCGCCGTCGGAAGGAACCGGCGCGATATCGCCGTCCAACAGCTTGCCATCGACGCTCACCGTGCGCTCGCCGGTGCGCTTCATGGCGATGCGGTAGGTCACGCCGCGGAACACGCGCGTCACGGTCAGCTGGTCGAACCGTTCCGGCAGATGCGGTTCGATGGCCAGGCCGTCGAGCGTCGGTCGCACGCCCAGCAGATACTGCGACACGTCCACGAACGTCCACGCGGCGGTGCCGGTCAGCCAGGAGTTCTTGCCCTCGCCCGGGGTCGCTGCCTCGGGACCGGCCACCATCTGGCAGTAGACGTACGGTTCCACCTTGCGCACGTCGGACTTGTCCTCGACATACGCCGGGCAGTTGCGCTGGTAGACGGCGAATGCCTCGTCGTCATTGCCGGCGATGGCGTTGGCGATGGAGATCCACGGGTTGTTGTGGCAGAAGATGCCGCCGTTTTCCTTGTATCCGCGCGGATAGGAGGAGATTTCGCCCAATTCGATGCGGTAGGTGGAGTAGGCGGGTGCGAGGATGGCGGTGCCCCAATCGCAGGTCAGGCGTTCCTTGACGGACTTCAGCGCCTGCTGCGCCTTGCCGTCATCGAGGCCGATGCCGGCCATCACGCACATGCCCTGCGGTTCGATGTAGATCTGGCCTTCGGTGTCCTCATGCGTGCCGACCTTGCGCGAGTAGGCGTCGTAGGCGCGCACGAACCATTCGCCGTCCCAGCCGGCGGTTTTGACGGCCTTGGAAACCTGGCCGATTTCGGCGCGCACGCTGGCCGCCTCGGACGCGATTTCGGCGTCGGACATGCCGGCCAGACGTCCATAATGCTCGAGGATGTCGGCATATTGGCTGCCGTACAGCACGAACATGCCGCCGATGAACACGGATTCGGCGACGCCGGTGTCGTTGTTCTCCACGGTCTGGAAGCTTTCGCCCGGAGTATCGGAGAAACAGTTGAGGTTCAGACAATCATTCCAGTCGGCGCGGCCGATGAGCGGAATGCCATGGGGGCCCTTATGCGTAATGGTGAAGTTCACTGAACGGCGCAAGTGCTCAAGTAGCGGCTGTTCGGAGCCCTCGACGTTGTTGAACGGCACCGGTTCGGTCAGAATGCTCACGTCGCCGGTTTCGGCGAGATACGCGTACACGCCGGCCACGAGCCACAGCGGATCATCATTGAAGCCGCCACCGATGTCCGCATTGCCCTTCTTGGTGAGCGGCTGGTACTGGTGCCATGCGGAACCGTCCTCCATTTGGGTGGAGGCGATGTCGATGATGCGCTCGCGTGCGCGTTCCGGAATGAGATGCACGAAGCCAAGCAGGTCCTGGTTGGAATCGCGGAAGCCCATGCCGCGTCCCATGCCCGACTCGTAGTAGGAGGCGGAACGGGACATATTGAACGTGACCATGCACTGGTACTGGTGCCAGATGTTGACCATACGGTCGAGCTTTTCGTCGCCGGAATCGACGCTGTAGGTGGTCAGCAGTTCGGACCAGTAGGAGTTGAGCTCCTTCAAGGCGGCTTCGACCTGTTCGACGGTGGCGAAACGGCGGAACAGCTCATGGGCCGGCTTCTTGTTTATGATGCCGACCTTGGCCGGATCGTTCGGATCCTCCCATTTCTGGTCCTTGGCCACTTCGATATAGCCCAGCATGAACACGAGCGATGCGGTTTCGCCCGGCTGGAGTTCCAGACGCACGCGGTTGGCGGCGATCGGGAACCAGCCGTGCGCCACGGAATCGTGAGCCTTGCCTTCGGCGATGACCTGCGGGGTGTCCCAGCCGTTGAACTGGCCGAGGAACTCGTCGCGGCTGGTGTCGAAACCGACGACGGGCGCGTTGACGCCGTAGAACGCGTAATGGTTGCGGCGCTCCTTGAATTCGGTCTTGTGGTACAGCAGCGTGGCATCGGTTTCGCGTTCGATCTCCACCTCGCCGGTGGACAGGTTGCGCTGGAAGTTGGACGAGTCGTCCACGGCATTCCACAGGCACCATTCCACGGAGCCGGTCACGTCGATGACGGCCGGCTCGTCGGTGGTGTTCGTCACGTCGAGCCGATTGATTTCCGCATTGGTGTGCAGCGGCACGAAGGCGGTGAGCTTGGATTCGATGCCTCGCTTGGAAGCTTCGAACACGGTGTAGCCGATGCCTTGACGGCACTTGTAGGAATCAAGCGGGGTCTTGCACGGAAGGAAGGTCGGCGACCAGGTTTCGACCGGCTTGGCATCGGCGGAATCGGAGTCCATCAGGCTCAGGTAATAGCAGCGGGAGCCGTTGTCTGCCGGCACGTTGTTATACCGGTAGCGGGTGACGCGGCGTAGTTTGGCGTCCTTGTAGAAGCTGTAGCCGCCGCCGGTGTTGGAAATCAGCGAGAAGAAGTCCTTGTTGCCAAGGTAGTTGATCCACGGCAGGGGGGTCGCCGGGGTTTCAATCACGTATTCCTTTGCGGCATCATCGAAATGACCGTAGCGCATGGGTGTCCTTTCGTCGGTGAAATGGCTGTGACGAGGTGTACTGTATGGGTATATCGTCCATTGATTTAATTAATAGGTTAGTACGTTATTTATAAACTTATAAATAACGATTTGCTGGCGTGTTGCCGTCGGTCTTCCAATGGTCATCTGTCGACGCTGCCGCAATCGGGCAGAGGTCGGGGTATACTTCCTCCCGTTGCCCTCGTAGCTCAGTTGGTTAGAGCAGCACCCTTATAAGGTGTTTGTCCTGGGTTCAAGTCCCAGCGAGGGCACATGCGGACCTGCCGGAAGCGGCGGGTCCTTTGCATATCCGCGGATTGCAGTCCGTACGCCCTGCGTGTGACGGCGCATACCGTGTCCCGGCCATCGCCTACACTCCATAAGGTTATCCGGTTCACGCCTTGCCATCGGGGCAATGCGACCCGGGTCCCCCGAATCTCTAGGAGACAAACTATGAAGCAGGGTATCCATCCTGATTACCACGCAGTGCAGGTCACCTGCTCTTGCGGCAACACCTTCGTCACCCGTTCCACCTACAACGGCGATCACATGACCGTCGACGTGTGCTCCAACTGCCACCCGTTCTACACCGGCAAGCAGAAGATCCTCGACACCGGTGGCCGCGTGGCTCGCTTCGAGAAGCGTTACGGCAAGAAGGCCAAGTGAGTCTTATTGCTTAGGCAATGAAAACGCCAGTCCATTCGTGGGCTGGCGTTTTTCGTTACCGACGTGCCGTCGCCTACCTCCGACGACCGCACTTCCGCGCCACCTTATATGATGGACAGGTTGAGTAAGGTTCAGCGACGAGTGATTCCGCTGAAGCGCAGATACGAAGAAAAGGCGTACATTGGCAGACGAACAATTCCCCGCGGCCGTCACCGCGCTTGAGGAATACCACAATATCGAACAGCAGATGGCCGAGCCGGAGATCGCATCCAATCCCGACAAGATGCGCAAGCTGGGTCGCGCCACGCCGAACTGGGTGCCATCGTCTCCGCCTACACCGCATACAAGCAGGTGAAGGACGATCTGGAGGCGGCCCGCGAGATGGCGTCCGAAGATCCCGATTTCGCCGAAGAGGCCAAGCGGTTGGAAGGCGAGCTGCCCGCAGCCGAAGAGAAGCTGCGCACCGCGCTGATTCCGCGTGACCCCGATGACGCGCGTGACACGATCATGGAGATCAAGGCCGGCACCGGTGGCGAGGAAGCGGCGCTGTTCGCCGGCGACCTGCTGCGTATGTACATGCGATACGCGGAAAAGCGCGGCTGGTCGGTCACCGTGCAAAGCGAGAACACCACCGAGCTGGGTGGCGTCAAGGACGTGCAGCTGGCCATCCGCGCCAAAGGCACTCCGGCGCGGAGGACGGCGTGTGGGCTTCCCTCAAGTACGAAGGCGGCGTGCACCGCGTGCAGCGCATCCCCGTCACCGAATCGCAGGGACGTATCCAGACTTCCGCCGCCGGCGTGATCGTCTTCCCGGAAGCCGACGAGGACGACGATGAAATCGAAATCGATCCGAAAGACCTCAAAATCGACATCTTCATGAGCTCCGGCCCCGGCGGACAGTCCGTGAACACCACGTATTCCGCGGTCCGCATGACGCACATCCCCACCGGCATCACCGTGAACATGCAGGACGAGAAGAGCCAGATCCAAAACCGCGCGGCGGCACTGCGCGTTCTGAAGAGCCGCCTGCTGGCCATGAAACACGAGCAGGAGGCCGCCGAGGCCGCCGATATGCGCCATTCCCAGGTGCGCTCGCTGGACCGTTCGGAACGTATCCGCACGTACAACTTCCCGGAAAACCGCATCGTCGACCATCGCACGAACTACAAGGCATACAACCTCGACGCCGTGCTTGACGGCGATCTGCAGGCCGTGATCGACAGCGACATCCAGGCGGACGAAGCCGATCGTCTCGCCAACCAGAAGTAAGGCGATTGGGTGGCGACGGTATTCGAAACGGTGCGTTCCGCCGCGGACGAACTACGTGCGGCGGGCGTCGACACTCCGCAGCACGACGCCAAACTGCTGCTCGCCGAAGCGTTCCATACGGACCTGCAGCACGTGGACAAAGCCATGCTCATGGGCGATGGCGTCGAACGTCTGGCCGAAAAAGAAGACGCGGAACCGGCGATGGAACGTTTTCCAGACCATGCTGGCCCGTCGTGTCAAACGCGAGCCGTTGCAGCACATCACCGGCCACGCGCGTTTCGCTACCTTGATTTGAAAGTCGGTCCAGGCGTGTTCATTCCACGTCCGGAAACCGAACTGGTCGTGCAGGAAGGCGTCGACTGGGCCACCAGAAACGGCATGTACCGCGCCAAAGTGGTCGATCTGTGCGCCGGCAGCGGTGCGATCGGCCTCGCCTTCGCTTCGGAAGTGCCGGGCAGCGAGGTGTGGGCCGTCGAGAAAAGCGCTACGACCGCCGAGTGGACGCGGCGCAACCTCGACGAGACCGCGAAACGGTATCCCGCAATCGCCGGCAATTATCATCTGGACATCGCCGACGCCACGCAAATGCCGACGCTAAGCCAACTTGACGGCACCATCGACATCGTGCTCACCAATCCGCCGTACGTGCCGCTTGCCGACATTCCCGAACAGCCGGAAGTGCGCGATTATGATCCCGATCTGGCGCTATACGGCGGTTCGGCGGATGGCACGCTCATTCCGGAACGCATCATCGCACGCGCGGCGAAACTGCTTCGTGCGGGTGGACTTATGGTGATGGAGCACGACATCACGCAGGGGGAGCGGCTTGCCGCCTTCGCACGAACCTGCGGCTTCGTCGACGTTACCGTGCATAACGACTACACCGGACGGCCACGTTATCTGACGGCGGAAAAACAGCCGGCACAGTAACTTATATTCTTTTGCGCCATGCTGACGGGGATATAACCAGAAGTTGAGTCTCACTATAAGAACATTTTATGCAGGCCGCCGTCCGTCAGGCTATAAAGAACAATCGGAATGCACAGAGAGAGAACGGGCGTCCGTCATGAGTGGTCGCCGTGGTTCCGCGCACGGGGGTTGAGATGAACATGATTTTTTCCAAGGTGCGCGTTGAAAGGAATGTGCAGCGTTTTCAAGAAAAGAGGAAGAACGGAATGAACGCGAAGTTCTCCGCCAAGTGCGTCGCCCTGGTCGCGGCAGGCGCAATGTCGATGTCCCTCGCTGCCTGCTCCGGCGGCAGCATGGACGATTCCAGCAGCTCCAACGGTATCGCGGCCAACAGCGATACCATCACGCTGGGCTCCGTCACCACCAACTCCGGCACCGCCGCCGCATACGGCGAGGCCGAGGTCGCCGGCTTCAAGCTGGCTGTGGATGAGATCAACGCCAAGGGCGGCATCAACGGCAAGAAGGTCAAGCTCGAGTCCATGGACGACAAGGGCGACGCCACCGAAGCCTCCAACGCCTTCAACAAGCTCGCCGGCGACAACAGCGTGCTCGGCGTGGTCGGCCCGACCATCTCCTCCACCACCGCGGCCGTGGCTCCGCTGGCCGACCAGTCCAAGCTGCCGGCCATCGCACCGGCCGCCACCTCCGACTCCATCGAGACCGGTGGCTATATGTTCCGCACCTGCTTCAAGGACTCCTACCAGGGTGAGATCGCTGCCAAGTTCGCAGCCGAGACCCTGAAGGTCAAGAAGGTCGCCGTGCTGTACGGCACCGGCGATCCGTACTCCTCCGGCGTGGGCAAGGCCTTCGCCGCTGCCGCCAAGAAGGCCGGCCTTGACGTCGTGGCCGAAGAGAACTCCTCCAGCGCCGACGACACCGAGTACTCCTCCCAGCTGCAGAAGATCCAGGCCGCTGGCGCCGAGTTCCTGTACGCTCCGTACTACTACTCCGTCGCTGGCCCGTACATCATCCCGCAGGCCCGCTCCGTCGGCTACAAGGGCTATGTGATGGGTCCTGACGGCTACGACGGCCTGAAGATGACCGACGACAAGTCGCTGTACAACAAGGTGCTCTACACCACCCACTACTCTCCGGACGACACCTCCAACGCCAAGGTGCAGGACTTCATCAAGTCCTACAAGAAGGCCAACAAGAACGCCGATCCGAACACCTTCACCGCACTGGGCTACGACTCCGTGTACATGATGAAGCAGGCCATCGAGAAGGCCGGCAAGAACGCCACCCGCGAGTCCGTGCGCAACGCCATCGCCGGCATGAGCTTCGAAGGCGTGACCGGCAACTTCACGCTCGACAAGAAGGGCTCCCCGAAGAAGTCCGTCGTCGTGCTTGAGCTCAAGGACGGCAAGCCGCAGTACAAGACCACCATTCAGCCTGCCAAGTGAGCGTCGCTTGCCTGAAGGCTGAATCTGTGAAGAGGAGGGGACCGGGAAACCGGTTCTCTCCCTTTCGCGTATCAAGACGAAAATAACCATATTCAGCCGCTGGGCTTCTTCAGCGGCCAAGCCGGACGGTTATGTCAAAAGTCCGGCATCATCAACTTTTGAAAGGAGGAATGATGGGCGATCAGATCATCATGTTCATCAGTCAGATCTTCAACGGTCTGAAGATCGGCAGCGTGTACTCGCTCGTGGCACTCGGCTACACCATGGTGTACGGCATCATTCGTTTGATCAACTTCGCACACGGCGATTTCATCATGGTCGGCTCCTACGTGCTGATGCTTACCATTCCGGCGATCGTCGCGTTCGGCCTGCCCGCATGGGTGGCCGTCATCCCCGCGATCCTCATGTGCGTGGCGGTGGGCGTCATCGTGGAGAGGGCCGCATACAAGCCGGTTCGTGAAAAGGGCAACAGCATGACGGCCCTCATCACCGCAATCGCAATGAGCCTTCTGTTGGAGAACGGCTCCCAGGCCATCTTCGGCGCCGACTACCAGACCGTGCCCACCATCATCCAGATTCCGACGCTGGCGATCGGCAAGCTGAAGATCGACGGCGCGACCATCATCACCATCGTGCTCGGCGTGATCATCATGGTCGCGCTGCAGCTGTTCGTCACCTACACCAAGCAGGGCAAGGCCATGCGCGCGGTCTCCGAAGACAAGGAGGCCTCGATCCTGATGGGCATCAACGTGAACTCCACCATCACGCTCACGTTCGCCATCGGTTCGGGCCTCGCCGCCGTCGCATCGCTGATGTACTGCGTTTCCTATCCGCAGGTGTCCCCCGATGATGGGCGCGATGCTGGGCCTGAAGGCCTTCGTCGCGGCCGTGCTCGGCGGCATCGGCTCCATCCCCGGGCGCCATGGTCGGCGGTCTGGTGATCGGCGTGGTCGAAAGCCTGACCAAGGCGTACATCGGCACCATCACCGGCGGCGTGATCACGTCCGCGTTCTCCGACGCCATTGTGTTCGGCATCCTCATCATCGTGCTCCTGGTCAAGCCGTCCGGCCTGATGGGCGAACCGGAAACCGAGAAGGTGTGACCTCATGAAGAAATCAATGCTTTCCACCAAACAGTCCTATCTGATGTGCGCGGTCGGCATCGTCGTGCTGTTCGGCATTCTGATGGGTGTATGCGAATCCGGCATGGCCAGCACCTACATCAAGGGCATCATGATGACAAGCTGCATCGCCATCATCATGACCACCTCTCTGAACCTCACCATCGGCGTGCTCGGCCAGCTGACGCTGGGCTGCTGCGGCTTCGAAGCGATCGGCGCGTACAGCGCGGCCCTGCTGAGCAAGCTGCTCGTCGCCAACGGCGTTGCGATGGATCCGACGCTGCGATTCCTGCTGACGACGCTCGCCGGCGGCGTGGTCGCCTGCATCTTCGGCATCCTGGTCGGCATTCCGGCACTGCGTCTGCATGGCGATTACCTCGCCATCATCACGCTGGGCTTCGGCGAAATCATCCGCGTGATCATCCAGAACCTGAAGGTCGCCGGCGGCATGGGCCTCGACAAGGGCGCGGCCGGCCAGGCGCTGATCGGCATCGACCGACTCGCCAACCTGTACGTCGTGTTCTGGATCACCGTCGTCACCGTCGTGCTGCTGTTCATGTTCGCCCGCTCCCGTTACGGCCGTGCCGTCAAGGCCATCCGCGACGACGAGATCGCGGCAAGCGCGTCCGGCATCAACATCACCTACATGAAGGTGCTCGTGTTCGCTATCTCCGCGTTCTTCGCGGGCATCGCCGGCGGCATCTTCGCCCAGTACATCGGCTCGCTGAACCCCGCGATGGCCGGATGGCTGCAATCGATCAACTACGTGATCATGGTCGTGTTCGGCGGCATGGGCTCGCTGACAGGTTCCATCGTCTCCGCCATCGCGCTGACGATCCTGCCGGAGCTGTTGCGCGCCTTCTCCACCTACCGCATGCTCGTGTACTCGGTGGCGCTGGTGCTCATCATGATCTTCCGCCCGCAGCATCTTCGGCAACTGGGAATTCTCCCTGACCAAGACCATCAACAAGCTGTTCTACCCGATGAAGGTCAAGGCGCACGGCAAGTCGAAGCAGGCTGAATCCACCGCCAAGCAGCCAAGGACACCGCCAAGACGGACGAAACCGTCGAGACGGCCGCCGACACCAAGGAGCGCAGGCATGAGCGAGCCCATCCTGAAAGCCGAACATCTCGGCATCACCTTCGGAGGCCTCAAAGCCGTATCCGACTTCAACATGACCATCAACTCCGGCGAGCTCGTCGGCCTGATCGGCCCGAACGCGCCGGCAAAACCACCGTGTTCAACCTGCTGACCGGCGTGTACCAGCCACGGAAGGCGAGTTCTTCCTGGACGGCGAACGCATGAACGGCAAGAAGACATACCAGGTGGTGCGCGCCGGCATCGCCAGAACCTTCCAGAACATCCGCCTGTTCGGCCAGATGACCGTGGAGGAGAACGTGCTGGTCGCATTCAACGAATCGTTCAGCTACCACATGGGCGGCGCGATTTTCCGCACGCCGAAATTCTGGAAGCAGGAACGCGAGATGCACGCCAAAGCCATTGACCTGCTCAAGATCTTCGGACTAGAAGGCCTGGCCGAAACCGAAGCGGCGAACCTGCCGTACGGCGCCCAGCGCAAGCTGGAAATCGCCCGCGCCCTCGCCACCGGCATGAAACTGCTGTTGCTCGACGAGCCGGCGGCAGGCATGAACCCGACGGAGACCGAGGACCTGCTCAACTGCATCAACACCATCCGCGACCGCTTCGGCATCGCCATCCTGCTGATCGAGCATGACATGAGCCTGGTGATGAACGTCTGCCAGCGCATCCAGGTGCTCGACTACGGACGCACCATCGCCGCCGGCACGCCGGAGGAGATCGCCAACAACCCGCAGGTCATCTCCGCATACCTGGGTTCCGACGACGATACCGACAGCGACGATGCCAAGCACGAAAGCGAGGAAGCCTGATGCTGGAAGTCAAGAACCTTTCCGTTTCATACGGTGCCATCGAAGCCGTCAAGGACATCAGCTTCACCGTCAACGCCGGCGAGATCGTGTCCCTGATCGGCGCGAACGGCGCAGGCAAGACCACCACGCTGCACACCATCACCGGTCTGGTACCGGCGAAATCCGGTTCCGTGATGTACAACGGAGTGGATCTGCTGAAAACCCACAACAACAAGATCGTGACCCTCGGTATGGCGCACATTCCGGAAGGGCGCCACGTCTTCACACGCATGAGCGTCGAAGAGAACCTGGAGATGGGCGCGTTCAGCCTGAAGGACCAGTCGGACCTCAAGAAGGACCTCGACATGGTCTACGGCCTGTTCCCCCGTCTGAAGGAACGCCGTAACCAGAAGGCCGGCACGTTGTCCGGCGGCGAGCAGCAGATGCTGGCGATGGGCCGCGCGCTGATGAGCCATCCGAAGACGATCCTCATGGACGAGCCGTCCATGGGCCTGTCCCCGAAGCTCGTCAAGGAGATCTTCTCCATCATCCGCAAGCTGCACGAGCAGGGCATCACGATTCTGCTGGTCGAGCAGAACGCCAAGATGGCGCTGTCGATCGCCGACCGCGCATACGTGCTGGAAACCGGCCGTATCACGATGGAAGGCGACGCCAAGGAACTGCTCAACAACGAGCAGGTGCGCAAGGCGTATCTGGGCGCTGATTCGTGCCGTATCCGCCTTGTCGGCTTGGACGCATCCAAACCGACAGGGCTTTTTCTATATCCGATGGAATATTCGCCGGTCGTGTTCCCACCATTCGGGCGCGCCATCGAGCCATGCCTTACAATAGGTAAGTTGACTGGCTGAAAGGGAGGTGTCATGAGCGAGATTTGCACAGTAAACGACGAATCCCTTGCCCGGGCCGTTGAAATCATCCATGATGGCGGATTGGTGGTCATCCCCACTGACACGGTGTACGGCGTCGCCTGCGATCCGCGTAACATCGAGGCGATCCGCAAGGTGTTCGCAGCCAAACAACGACCGAAATACAAGTCGTTGCAGGTGTTGCTGCCGTCAATCGAAAGCATGGAGAAGCTGCATCTGACCTTGCCGGTGCCGCTCAACCGTCTGGCCGCCATGTTCATGCCGGGCGCTTTTTCGCCGATAGCGGAAGCGGAAGACGACTGTTCGCTTGCCACGTTGCGTCATGATCCGACAACCGGCAAAGCCACACAGGGCGTGCGCATCCCCAATTCCGCGGTCGCGCTGCGTATTCTGCGAGCCACCGGGCCGTTGGCCGCCACCAGCGCCAACCGTTCCGGCGAGGAAAGCGCACAAACGGTGCAGGAAGCCGCGGACGCGCTGGGAGATGCGGTGGATCTGTATTTGGACGGGGGAGCGACTCCGGGACATGTATCGTCCACGGTGGTTGCAGCCGACCCGCACGAGCGCGACGGCATCGCGATTCTTCGGGAGGGAGTGATTCGCGAGCTGGTCATCCGTAAGGCGTTAACACTGAATGGCGGTGCTTTGGGCGCATGAGAATCTACCTGTTCATTGCCGCGGTCGCAGGTGGCGTCACCTATCTGCTCACGCCGCTGATCCGGCACATCGCCATCGAAATCGGCGCAGTCGGCGAAGTGCGTGCACGCGACGTGCATACCGTGCCGACGCCACGCATGGGTGGACTGGGCATGCTTATCGGCTTCACCGTTGCCATGCTGTTCGCCTCTCGCATCCCTTTCATCGAAGGCCTGTTCGCCCAATCGCATCAGGCATGGGTGATTCTAGCCGGCGCCATCATGATCAGCCTGCTGGGCATGGCCGACGATTTGTGGGACCTTGACTGGATGCTCAAACTCGCCGGTCAGCTGCTCATCTCCGTGTTTGTGGCCTGGGGCGGCCTGCAGATCATCTCGTTGCCTCTCGGCTCGCTCGTCACCGCGTCGCCGAGCCTGTCGATGGCCATCACCGCGTTCCTTATCGTCGCGTCCATCAACGCGGTCAACTTCGTGGACGGTCTTGACGGCCTCGCTTCGGGCATCGTCGCGATCGGCGGCATCGCCTTCGCCATCTATTCGTACATCATCGCAAGAAGCTCGCCGTCGTACGCATCCATGGCGACGCTGATCGACATCGCCATGGTCGGCACCTGCGTCGGTTTCATCCTGCATAACTGGCATCCCGCAAAACTGTTCATGGGCGACTCCGGTTCCATGCTGCTTGGCTACCTGATCACCTGCGCGTCGATCGTCATGACCGGCCGTCTCGACCCGGCATCCATCCACGCCAGCATCTACCTGCCGGTGTTCATGCCGATTCTGCTGCCGATGCTGGTGCTGTTCCTGCCGATCCTCGACATGTGTCTTGCGATTGTGCGGCGGTTGAGTAAAGGCCAGTCGCCGATGCATCCCGATCGCATGCACCTGCACCACCGCATGCTGCGCATCGGACACACCGTGCAGGGCGCGGTGCTGATTCTCTGGGGGTGGGCGTCGCTGATCGCATTCGGCTCGATCATGATTCTGTTCTTCAAAGCGCAGTATGTGCTGATTGGCTTCCTCATTGCGGCGGCGCTGCTGACGGTCGCCACGATGTACCCGTATCTGAAACACCGCATTCCCGAAATCCGTGAGGAAAACGCAATCTCCGGAACCGATGCGCAACACGCGTCGGTCGGACGCGCGCGCGGCGACAAAACGCGCGGTGGACGCTGATCGTCCGTCCGGCGCAATCGCAAGAAAAACTGATGAAACGCTTTGCCAAACGATATAAGCAGCTTTTATTACGATTGATAATTTCGGCTTTTCGCGCCGTGTCGCAGTAAGTCAGCCCACGTTCATATAGTGGGTCTATGGCTACAATTCCTGATATGAATGCAGATTCCACGTTCGCCCCACTTCCTCCGATTTTCGCCCAGCTTGGCCTCGCCTATGACGATGTGCTGCTGCTGCCGAACGAGACGGACGTCATTCCGTCCGAAGTGGACACCACCACCCATCTCACACGCAACATCACGATGAAGGTCCCGGCGATCTCCGCCGCGATGGACACCGTCACCGAATCCGACATGGCCATCGCCATGGCTCGCAACGGCGGCATCGGCGTGCTGCACCGCAACCTTTCCATCGACGACCAGGCCGCCCAGGTCGACATCGTCAAGCGTTCCGAATCCGGCATGATTAGCGATCCGCTCACCGTGAGCCCGGACGTGACCCTCGCCGATCTCGATAAGCTGTGCGGCCGTTTCCACATCTCCGGCCTGCCGGTCGTGGACAAGGACAGCAAGCTCGTCGGTATCATCACCAACCGTGACATGCGTTTCATCGCTTCCGAGGATTACGACCGTTTGAAGGTCTCCGAGGTCATGACCCGCGAAAATCTCATCACCGGTCCGTCCGACATCTCCAAGGAAGACGCGCACGACCTGCTGGCCAAGCACAAGGTCGAGAAGCTGCCTCTGGTCGATTCCGAAGGCCGCCTGACCGGTCTGATCACCGTCAAGGATTTCGTCAAGACCGAACAGTATCCGGACGCCACCAAGGATGAGCAGGGCCGTCTGCGCGTCGCCGCAGGCATCGGCTTCCTGGGCGACGCCTACAACCGTGCTTCCGCTCTGATGGAAGCCGGTGTGGACGTGCTCGTGGTCGACACCGCCAACGGTGAGGCCAAGCTGGCTCTCGACATGATTCGCCGCCTGAAGTCCGATTCCGCGTTCAATGGCGTGGACATCATCGGCGGCAACGTCGCCACCCGCCAGTGCGCAGGCCATGATCGACGCCGGCGTCGACGCCGTCAAGGTCGGCGTCGGCCCGGGCTCCATCTGCACCACCCGCGTGGTCGCCGGTGTCGGCGTCCCGCAGCTCACCGCCGTGTACGAGGCCGCCCAGGCCTGTCGCGCCGCTGGCGTGCCGTGCATCGCCGACGGTGGCATCCACTACTCCGGCGACATCGCCAAGGCCCTCGTGGCCGGCGCATCCTCCGTGATGCTCGGCGGCACCCTCGCGGGCTGCGAGGAAGCTCCGGGCGAGAAGGTGCTCCTGCACGGCAAGCAGTACAAACTGTACCGTGGCATGGGCTCCCTGGGCGCCATGGCTCCGCGTGGCAAGAAGTCCTACTCCAAGGACCGTTACTTCCAGGCCGACGTCACCTCCAACGACAAGGTCGTTCCGGAAGGTGTCGAAGGCGAAGTGCCGTACCGCGGACCGCTCAACGCCGTGCTGTACCAGATGATCGGCGGCCTGCACCAGTCCATGTTCTACATTGGCGCGCACAACATCTCCGAAATGCCGGAACGTGGCCGCTTCATCCGCATCACCGACGCTGGCCTGCGCGAATCCCATCCGCACGACATCGTCATGACCGCCGAGGCGCCGAACTACTCCGGCCGTCAGTGATTGGCGAATACCGCGCGAAACGCATACGACGCGACTAAACGCTAGATAATACGAAACCCGTCCGGTGGCAGGAATGCCGCTGGACGGGTTTCGTGCGTTTTCGGCAGCTATTGGTCTAGTGACGTTTTAGTTAATTGAGCCATGTCGATGGCACCGTATGAACGTCAACTTACGCGTTCCGTGGTGCCACGCAGCACCAGCGACGTCGGCATGACGGTGAACGGCTCGTCAAGCGTCTCGCCATTGAGCAGCGCAAGCGTCTTACGTGCAGCGATACGGCCGATTTCCGCCGGATCCTGATGCATGGTGGTCAGATCCAATGCGGTGGCGGTGTCGTCATCATCGAATCCGACCAGCGACACGTCCTGTGGCACGCGCCATCCCATGCGCCGCAGCTCCTTCAGCAGGGGAGCGGCCACGGCGTCGACGGAGACGCAGATGGCGGTCGGCTGCTTTGGAGCGCTGAGCAGCTGCGCGACGATGCCGGAATAGATGTCCTGCTCGCTGCGAGCATCGATATGGGATAGTGACGGCATGACGATGATGTCTTCATCCGCGTAACCGCAAGCTTGTGAGGCTTCGCTGAATCCCTTCTTGCGCAGCCTGTCGGAGCAGACGAACGGCGTGGTGTTGATGGGCTGTTCGATGTAGGCGAGCGTCTTATGCCCTAACGATTTGAGGAACCGTACAATCGTCGCCATGGAAGCCTCGTCGTCGATGGCGACGCCGGCGTCGAGACCGTGCGTGCTCGGCGCGTTCATGCCGACCACCGGAATGGTCAGATCGCCAAGCACCTGCTTCTTCGCCTCGTCGAAGTCGAATGACGCCTCGATGACCGCGTCGACGTTGCGGTTGCCCGGAAGATTTTGGAAAAACGCATCCAAATCGTCCTGCGTCCACACGATGTAAGGAACGATGTCGTATCCGGCCTTCGACATCACCTCGTAAATCTCTCGAGCGTGGGCGTTGAACCAGCTGCTGATTTCGTTCGGCAGCAGCACGGCGACTCGCATGGTTTTGCCGGACGCCAGGGACGACGCGCTTTTCGAAAAGGAGAAATGCAGGCGCTTCGCCTCCTGCTCGATGCGTTCCCTGGTTTCGGGACTGACCCTGTCGAGCCCGCGAAGCGCGCGGGACACGGTGGAGACGGACACTCCGGCTGCCTGGGCTACGTCTGCGATGGTGGTTCGTGGCATGGTCGGATGGCTCCTTAGGGTGGACTATGCGGGCGGTCGGTTGCCCGCGACTGCTTCACTCTATCACGACACGCTGCTTTTGTAAAAACGCTTGCATAGCTTCAGGTGTTGTTATTGCTTGCTTTTTGAAGTGCTGCCACCTTGTTCTGCCTCCTGTGGTTTGCGCTTTTTTGCACAAGCGTTATTATTGATTATGTCAAGCAATGCGATAACAGCAACGAAGCTACACAACACAACATAACCATCGTAGGAAAATCAACGAAAAATCGTTCTACGTACGGAGTTGTGATACGTGCGCACGGTGCACAAGCGTTTTGTATGAAAGGGGACAACATGACCGAAGTCAACGATCCGTCGCTGTGGTGGAAGCAGGCCGTGGTCTACCAGGTGTATCCACGTTCCTTCAAGGATTCCCGCGGCGAGGGCCTCGGCCAGATCGCCGGCGTCACCGAGAAAATCGGATATCTGAAGGAACTGGGCGTCGACGCCATCTGGCTGAGCCCGTTCTACCCGTCCCAGCTGGCCGACGGCGGCTATGACGTGGACGACTACCGCAACGTCGATCCGAAACTCGGCAGCATGGACGATTTCGACGCGCTCGCCAAAGCCGCGCATGCCGACGGCATCAAAATCGTCGTGGACATCGTGCCGAACCACAGCTCCAACCTGCACGAATGGTTCAAGGCCGCGTTGGCCGCGAAACCCGGCTCGCCGGAACGCGACCGCTACATCTTCCGCGACGGCAAGGGACCGAACGGCGACGAGCCGCCGACCAACTGGCAGAACCACTTCGGCGGCCCTGCATGGACGCGCGTGCCCGACGGCCAATGGTATCTGCACATGTTCACCAAGGAACAGCCGGACTGGAACTGGAAAAACGAGGACGTGCGCGCCGATTTCATCAAAACCCTGCGTTTCTGGCTTGACCACGGTGCCGACGGCTTCCGCGTGGACGTGGCGCACGGCCTGGCCAAGGATCTCGACCGCGATGATCTGGACGATTATGTGGTCTGGTGCACCAACGATCAGCCCGAAGACGGCTCCCATCCGGTGATCGACCGCGACGAAGTGCACGACATCTACCACGAGTGGCGCAAGGTGTTCAACGAGTACGATCCGCCGGCGTTCGCCGTGGCTGAGGCGTGGGTCCGACCAAGCCGCCAGCATCTGTACGCCTCCCCGGACGATCTCGGCCAGATCTTCAACTTCGAGTTCGCCAAGAAGGATTGGATCCGCGACGACATGCACCTCGCCATCGAGGAAGGTCTGGAAAGCGCCGAACGGTCCGGTTCCACCGCCACTTGGGTGATGAGCAACCATGACGTGGTCCGCCATGCCACCCGCTACGCGCTGCCCCAGGTGCCGACCGGCGAATACCATCGACTGCCGCTCGACTGGCTGCTGCGCGACGGCACCACATACCGGGAGGACCGCGCGCTCGGCACCAAGCGCGCCCGCGCCGCGATCATGATGGAGATGGCGCTGCCCGGCTCCGCCTACGTGTATCAAGGCGAGGAACTCGGCCTGTTCGAAGTGGCCGACATTCCCTGGGATGAGCTGGAGGATCCGTCCGCATGGCGCACCTCCCGTTCCGCCAGCACCAAAGGCCGTGACGGCTGCCGTGTGCCGCTGCCGTGGGTTGCGGCCGACGCTCCGCAGCTGGACGATCCGAACGATGAGTTCGGCCATGGCGGCTCCTTCGGCTTCTCGCCGGCAGACGCGAAGGCCGAGCCGCATCTGCCGCAACCCAAGTGGTACAAGGATTTCGCGGTCGATGTCGAATCGGCGACCCGGATTCCATGCTGAACCTGTACCGCCGCGTGCTGGCATTGCGACATGAGTTGCAGACCACCGACCTGAGTCTCGAATGGCTTCCGGAAGACCAGCCCGGCAAGGCGCATGACGGCGCCAACGGTTTCCCGGGTGGCACCATCGCGTACCGCCGTGCCAACGGCTGGGCCTCGATCACCAACTTCGGCGAAGAACCGATCACGTTGCCGCAAGGCGAAGTGCTGCTGACATCAGGACCGCTTACCGACGACGGCAAGCTGCCGCAAGATACCAGCGCTTGGCTCAAACTGGCCGATTGACCGCACGCAGGATGCCCCGATCTGAGGTGTCCGTGCCGGATACCGCACTCGTGCGCTGAACCATCGAACCGGCAGCGCGCTCCAGCCGTCCGCGTCCCTCCATTTGGGCGCGGACGGCTTTCCTGTTTCCAACGACCGTTTTCCAACGATGACGGTCCGACGTACCTACTGCGGTATCTTCATATGTTCGGCCTGCGCAGAGGGCGCGACCGCGGACCAATCGAAAGAGGCAACGATGGTAGATGCACACGATGGCGAAACATACACGTCCGAAGGCTCACGTCTGATCTGGATCGACTGCGAGATGACCGGCCTGGATATCTTCGGCGGCGACGAGCTCGTCGAGGTTTCCGTGGTGCCGACCGACTTCGACCTGAACGTGCTCGACGAAGGTGTCGACTATGTGATCAAGCCCAGTCAGAAGGCTGTCGACCACATGAATGACTTCGTGCGCGCCATGCACACCCGTTCCGGCCTGATCAACGAATGGGAACACGGTCTGAGCCTCGACGAAGCGCAAGCCAAGGTCATCGAATACGTCAGGAAATTCACTCCGGCCGGCGTCAAGCCGCTGCTCGCCGGCAACACCATCGGCTCCGACAAGAAGTTCCTTGACCACTACATGCCGGAACTCATGGAGAACCTGCACTACCGCACCATCGACGTGAGCACCTTCAAGGAACTCGCCCGCCGCTGGTATCCGGCCGTCTACCTCAACCGTCCGCCGAAGAACGGCGGCCACCGCGCGCTCGCCGACATCATCGAATCGCTCGACGAACTGCGTTACTACCGCAAGGCGTTCATGGCCCCGGTGCCCGGTCCGAACGAAGCGGAGGCGAAGGCCATCGCCTCTGAAATCCAGGAAACCAGCCTGCTCAACAAGGACTGACAGCACGACTCCAGCGAGAGGAACCGCATGACCGCAGCTGATTGGACCACCATCGGCCAACCGCAGGATATCCGCCTTGTGGTCGCCGACATGGACGGCACGTTACTTGACGAACGAAGCCGAATCCCCGACGGATTCTGGCCCATGCTCGCCCGGCTCAAACGCCGTGGCGTCGAATTCGTGCCCGCGTCCGGACGCCAATACGCCACGCTGCGCAACATGTTCGCCGACAAAGCCGCGGAGATTCTCGACGGGGGAGAACTGTCCTATATCGCGGAAAACGGCAATGTGGTGGCGCTCGACGGCAAAGTCGTGGAAGTGCATGGCGTCGATTTGGACGTCACGCGTCACGTCATCGACCTGGTCGACGACGCCGCTGCCTCCGGCGAGCATAACGTGGGACTGGTGGTGTGTGGCCTCAAATCGGCATACGTGCAGCGTTCCGACAAGCCGTTCCTCGATGAAGTCGGCAAATACTACGCGGCGCTGAGCATCGTGGACGATCTGCACGAAGTGCTCGACTTCGCGCAGGAACCGTCCGCCTACACCCCTGACGGCGACGCCGAAATCGTTCTGAAACTCGCGATCCTCGACCTTGACGGCTCCGAACGATTCACCAACGAAAAGCTCACACATCTGCGCGCGGACTACCAGGTGGTCGTCTCCGGCAAACTGTGGGTGGACATCATGAACATCGAAACCGACAAAAAGCAGGGCGTCGAGGCGTTGCAGCGCGTGCTCGGCGTCACACCCGCGCAGACGGCGGTGTTCGGCGACTACCTCAACGATCTGCTCATGCTTGAGGCGGGCGACTGGTCGTTCGCCATGGGCAACGCACACCCCGATTTGAGGCCGCCGCGCGCTACATCGCACCGTCGAACGTCGAGCACGGTGTGCTCAAGGTTGTGGACAGGCTGGTTGCCTGACGATTTCGTTGCATGGGGCGCGGTGACGTAAAGAAGGTGGCGTAATGAGGCAATCCGAGGCGCTTGCGATTCTGGGTTCCGGCGCAAGCGTGTTCCTGACGGGCGCGCCCGGTGCCGGCAAAACCTACGTGCTCAACGAATTCATACGGCAGGCGCGTGCCGACGGCGCATCCGTGGCCGTCACCGCATCCACGGGCATCGCTGCCACGCATATCAACGGCACCACCATCCATTCCTGGAGCGGCATCGGCTTGGCCACGGCATTGACCGACAATCTGGTCAAAACCGTTCGCACACGCCGCAAACGCAAGCTGCAGGAAGCCGACATCCTCATCATCGACGAGGTCTCCATGCTGCACGCGTGGCTGTTCGACATGGTTGACCGGATCTGCCGCATCATCCGCCGCGACGAACGTCCGTTCGGCGGGCTGCAGGTGGTGTTGTCCGGCGATTTTTTCCAGCTGCCGCCGGTTTCGGTATCGGGACGCAACAACGACCTGATCGCGCCGTCCGCCGAATATCTGGCCAGTCGCGAACGGTACATGCGCGCCGGACTCAATCCCGAAGGTTTCGTCACCGAATCGTTGGTGTGGCGTGAATTGAACCCCGTTGTCTGCTATCTGACCGAACAGCATCGTCAGGATGACGGCCAGCTGTTGAACGTGCTGACCGACATTCGCGAAGGCGCGGTGGACGATGGCGACCGCAATGTGCTGCTGACCCGGTTGGGGGCCATTCCGGAACCCGGGCAGCAGGCGGTGAACCTGTTCCCCGTCAACAGGCAGGCCGACGCGCTTAATGATCTGCGCCTGTTCGAAATCAAGGAGGAGCCGCACGAATACCTCGCCGAATCCGAGGGTGCGGCGAATCTGGTGGAACGGCTCAAAAAGAACATGCTGGCCCCCGAACGGTTGTGTCTCAAGACGGGCGCGGCCGTGATGGCGGTGCGCAACGACACCGACCACCAGTACGTCAACGGGTCGCTCGGCACCGTGCGTGGATTCACCACGCAATCGCAGGGCGGCTGGCCGATCGTCGAATTCGAAAACGGCAACATCGTCACCATGAAGCCGAATTCCTGGCAGATGCAGGACGGCGATACCGTGCTCGCCACGGTCAAACAGGTGCCGTTGCGCTGCGCGTGGGCCATCACCATCCACAAATCGCAAGGCATGACACTCGATCGTGCCGTCATGGATTTGCGACGCACATTCGCGCCGGGCATGGGATACGTGGCGCTGTCGCGAGTGGAAGGGCTCGACGGCCTGTATCTGCAAGGCGTCAACGAGCGCATGTTCCTGGTCTCACCGGACGCGGTCCGTCTTGATGGACAATTGCGATTGGAGTCGGCGCAGGCCGCCGATACGCTTGCCTCCGACGGTGTCGGAGCATTCCGCGCCCGCATGCCGCAACCGGCCGGTGAGGATGACGAATTCGCGCAGGACGTGCTGTTCTGACCCGCTGCTAAATATCAGCCCATCGCCTGCAGGGAATGCGCAAGATCCGGGTCGAGCTCAACTTCGTCCTCGACGCTTTCCGGATCGGGGTCCCAACAGCTGGCGATCACGCAGGCCAGTCCGACGAGCAACCAAAGCGGGTTGCGCTGCAGGAACTCAAGACCTGGAATCGCCCGCGTGACGATGATCCATATCACCATGCCGGCCAGCGCAATCGCATTGAACGGCTTCTTCCATGGCAGGGAAATCAACGTGACGCACAATACGGCCAGGCACAGGCCGATCCATTGGTTGCCTTCGGCCAGCACTTCCGGCGCTGCCGCCGCGAAGACGAAATAGCAGATGATGCCGATCCAGCCGAGTTTGTTCCAAATCGAAATGTGCGCGGTGACGTGACGCATGCTGCGTCCTTTCCTTATGAAGCGATATGGTGCTGATTCCAGTATCATAGAAACGGCTTTATACTTATTTATAACTCTATAAATAACGTTTTTCGCGTTTTGGTGTGCGATTCGAGGGCGTGTGGCGCATCCAAGTCGGCTTACCTGAGTAATTTGGAACGTATGACCAAAGCACTTCGTATGTCTACCATGTTCCTGCGCACCCTGCGCGAGGACCCCGCCGATGCCGACGTCGTGTCGGACAAGCTGCTGCAGCGCGCCTGCTACCTGCGCAAGGCCGCTCCGGGCATCTGGACCTGGCTGCCGCTGGGCCTCAATGTCCTGAACAAGATCGAGAACATCATCCGCGAGGAGATGGCGTCCATCGACGCCCAGGAAGTCCACTTCTCCGGACTGCTGCCGCGCGAGCCGTATGAGGCCACCCACCGCTGGGAGGAATACGGCGACAACATCTTCCGTCTGAAGGACCGCCACGAGGCCGACTACCTGCTGGCCCCGACCCATGAGGAAATGTTCACCCTGCTGGTCAAGGACCTGTACTCCTCCTACAAGGACCTGCCGGTGACCCTCTACCAGATCCAGACCAAGTACCGCGACGAGTTCCGTCCGCGCGCCGGCCTGATCCGCGGCCGCGAGTTCATCATGAAGGACGCCTACTCCTTCACCCTCGACAAGGAAGGCCTCGTCAAGGCATACATGGACGAGCGCGGCGCATACGAGCGCATCTTCAACCGTCTCGACCTGAAGTACGTGCCGGTGCACGCCATGGCCGGCCCGATGGGCGGCTTCGAATCCGAGGAGTTCCTGGCTCCGATGGAGATCGGCGAGGACACCTTCGCCCAGTCGCCGTCCGGCAAGGCCTGGAACGTCGAGGCGCTGACCACTCCGGAACCGGAAGCCATCGACTTACCGCAACGCCGGCAGCCGAAAAGCGCCCGACCCCGGACGCGGCCACCATCGACAAGATGGTCGAATTCGCCAACGCCAACCATCCTCGTTCCGACGGCCGCGATTGGCAGGCCTCCGACATTCTGAAGAACGTCGTCATCGCCGTCATGCATCCGCAGGACGAAGACCACGACGAGCCGTGGCGCGAGCTCGTGGTCGTAGGCGTTCCGGGCGACCGTACCGTCGACATGAAGCGTCTTGAGGCGCAGTTCACCCCGGCCGAGATCGAGGAAGCCACCGACGAGGATCTGAAGAAGCATCCGGAACTCGTCAAGGGCTACATCGGACCGATGGCGCTTGGCCCGCAGGCACGCGACGGAAAGAAGGCCGAGAACGCGTCCGAGACCGGTGACGCGCTGCGCTACCTGATCGACGCGCACGTGGCACGCGGTTCCGCATGGTTCACCGGCGCCGACGAGCAGGACGTGGATTACTACGATTTGGTGTACGGCCGCGATTTCGAGGCCGACGGCACCGTCGAAGCCGTGCAGGTACGTCATGGCGACATGAGCCCGGACGGTTCCGGCCCGCTGAGCTTCGAGCGCGGCGTGGAAATCGGCCAGGTGTTCCAGCTGGGCCTCAAGTATTCCAACGCGCTCGGCCTGAAGGTGCTCGACCAGAACGGCAAGACCGTTCCGGTGTGGATGGGCTCCTACGGCATCGGCGTCTCCCGTGTGATGGCCTGCATCGCCGAAACCCATCACGACGAGAAGGGTCTGGCGTGGCCGGCAGTCATCGCGCCGGCACAGGTGCACGTCGTGGCCACCGGCAAGGATGCGGCCGCGTTCGAAGCCGCAGAACAGCTGATCGGTGAGCTTGAGGCCAAGGGCATCGAAGTCATCTTCGACGACCGCAAGAAGGTGTCTCCGGGCGCAAGTTCAAGGACGCCGAACTCATCGGCGTGCCGATCATCGCCGTCGCCGGCCGCGACACCGTCAACAACGGCACCATCGAAGTGCGCGACCGCAACGGTGAGAACGCCGAAGCGGTGCCGGTCGCGGACGCCGCGCAGGCGATCGCGGACCGCGTCGCTGCACTGCTCAAGTGACATACGGCAATCCGTAGCGCGTCGGTTTGATCCGACGAACGACATACGGCAACGGAAGACCATCAAGCAGGTGGTCTTCCGTTTTTGTTTTTCATGGGGAATACCGTGCGCATCTCACGCACATGAGGATTGTGGATGTCGGTGGATAAGTCGAAATTATCCACCGACAATCCACGACTCGCCCGACGATCTCAAGTTATCCACATTCTCCGGTTGGGCTTGCAGACGGATGGAACGTTCGGCGATAGTGGTCTTACCGCGGAAACGTGAAGATGCGGGAAGGGCATGCAGTTTACCCTCTCTCACCATAAATCCACCTCACTGCCTGTCGCTTCCGTGCCGTCAACGGCGCTTTCCGCGGTCCATCATTCGTCAAACAGAAAGGGCCGAACATGGCGCAGCAGCAGGGTCTCCTCACCATCACGGGATATGTGGGCGGCCAGCCCACGCAATTCAATCGGGAAGGCATGCCGCATGCCAGCTCATTCCGGCTGGCCAGCACCAGACATTATTTCGATGGCCGAACGCAACAGTGGAAGGACCTGCCCACCACATGGATCACGGTGAAGGCATATCGAGGCCTTTCCGAAAGCATCTGCCAATCGTTCAAAAAAGGCGAACCGGTCATCGTGACCGGCGTGCTGGCGGCGGAAAGCTGGGTGGACCAGAACGGCAAGCAACAGTCGAAACTCGTCATGGAAGCGAATGCGGCGGGGCATGATTTGAGCTACGGTGTCTCCACCTTCCGCAAACTCGCCAAGAAAAACGATTCCGGCCAGCAAGACGCGCAGCCTGGACAGGCTTTAGGACGTGATCCATATGTGCAAGCCGCCCAACAGCGGGGCGAAACTTCAGTCAATGCGATGGACGGGCAGAGTTCCGGCGTTGACGAGCAAGGCGGCTCGCAGGCCGGTACGGATAGCAACGCCGCCGAACCCCTACGTGAGGAATTCGGCGGCGATGGCTTCTGACGATTGCCTGACGCTTATGCGATCGCTGGCATGGCCTGTTACCAGATGCGCACGCGTTGCTCCGGTGCGAGCCACATGCCGTCGCCGGGCTGCACGCCAAACGCCTTGTGGAACAGGTCCACATTACGGGCGATGCCGTTCGTACGGCATTCGGCGGGGGAGTGCGGGTCGATCTGCAGATACTGCTCCGCCAACTCGTCGCGATTCTTAGTGCGCCAAATCGAAGCGTAGCTCAGGAAGAAACGCTGCAGGCCGGTGAAGCCGTCGATTTCAGGAGCATCGGCAAGCGCGGCTTCGATGGCTTCCGTGGAACCATCCTTGCCGCGGCCGGCCGCTTCATCGAGAGCGAACGCATAGGCCTTGAGAGCGATGTTCACACCGCTCAAATCGCCGATGTTCTCGCCGATGGTCAACGCGCCGTTCACATGAGGGGCCTTCGACGGGTCATCCGAATACTTTTCGGCGAGCTGCGTCGGCACGAACTCGTTGTACTGGTCGATGAGCTTCTGGGTGAGCGCCTTGAAATTGGCCTTGTCCTCTTCGGTCCACCAGTCGTTGAGTTTGCCGTCGCCGTCGTATTGCGAGCCTGGTCGTCGAAACCGTGGCCGATCTCATGGCCGATCACCGCGCCGATGCCGCCGTAGTTCGCGGCATCCTCGGCATCCGGGTTGAAGAACGGCGGCTGCAAAATGGCGGCCGGGAACACGATCACGTTCATGGACGGCTCATAGTAGGCGTTCACCGTCTGCGGATTCATCAGCCATTCGTCCTTGTCGACGGCCTTGCCCACCTTGGCCAGCTGGTAGCCGGTCTCATACAGGTTCGCGGCACGCATGTTCTGGGCGAAGCGGCGTCCTCGCGCACATCCAGCGCGGAATAGTCACGCCAATGGTTCGTGTAGCCGATCTTCGGCACGAACTTGGACAGCTTCTCCAATGCCTTGGCCTTGGTCTCGTCGCCAAGCCAAGTGGAATTGGAGATGGACACACGGTAGGCGTCGATGAGATTGCCGACCAGCTGCTCCATACGCTGCTTGGAGGTTTCGGGGAAGTGACGCTTCACGTATTCGCGGCCGACATCCTCGCCGCAGATGCCGTTGACCAGCGAGACGCCACGCTTCCAACGCACACGCTGCTCCTTCTGCCCGGACAGCGTCTTGCCGTAGAAGTCGAAATTCGTTTCGTCGAATTCGTGGGGAAGCTCCAATGTGGAGCCGATCACCACATGCACGCGGGCCCACAGCTTGAGATCATCCAGCGACGCTTCCTTCCAGAACGCGTTGAGTCCGGTGAGGAAGCTTGGCTCATGCACGATCGTGTGGCTGAAACAGCCGCGGAAATCCAACGGCTGCACGGCAGCCGCGGTGGTCGCGTCGTAAGCGTTCTGCCAGGCGTCGATCCAAGCGTCCAGGTCAACATCGGCGAGCATGGCGCACAGGTCGGCGTAATCCGTCGGGTTATAGGTCTTCACCGAATCGCGCGTGGACACGTTGTCCCAATGGTTCGCCGCGATGCGCGTCTCCACGTCAAGGAAACGCTTGGCCTGCGCATGGGCATCCTCGTCATCGGCCGCAAGATGCGCGTTCTTCAGCTGCTTGGCGACCATCTCGACATACGCCTCACGGATTGGCGCGTAATGGTCTTCCCTGTAGTAGGCCTCGTCCGGCAGATCCAAACCGTCCTGTTCGATGTGCACGACATTGGTCTCCGGCGCTCCCGGATCTCCGTAAACGGCGATGCCGATCAGGTCTGGACCGCCGGTCGGGTTCATGGCGCCAAGCGCGCGGGTGAGCGCGGCCTTGTCTTCGGCCTCGTCGATGGAAGCCAACTGGTCTTCGATGGCGGCGAGTCCGGCCGCGTCGATGGCATCGACGTCAAGGAAACTATGGTACAAAGCGCGCGACTTGACGGCTGGGCAATCATCCTCTTCAAGGATGTCGCGGATCTGGTTTTCCGCATCCTCGGCGAGCTTGTCGAAGGAACCATACCGGGAACGGTCGTCGGGAAGACGGTACATGTCGACCCACGGGCCGTTGACGAAGCGGAACAAGTCCTGAGACGGGCCGGTCACGGCGGAGAACGATGCCGGATCGATACCCGAAACCAAAGAATTCGAAGTGTTGTTCATGGCTTCACACTATCCATCTTTGGTGACAACATCGTGTATTCGAATCGAATATTCGGGTGGAACGCAAGGTGGAATACAGAAAGGAGAACATCGTTCGCCGGTGTATGGCCCGCGAAGTAGGGTTGAAGGCATGATCGAACTGAAAACCCCTAAAGAGATTGAAGCGATGAAGCCCGCAGGCCGCTTCGTCGGCGGCATCCTGCGCGACCTGAAGGAATTCACCAAGGTCGGCACCAATCTGTTGGAAATCGACGAATTCGTCCACAAGCGCATCGTGGACCGCAAGGGCGCCTCGTCCTGCTACGTCGACTATGCGCCTGATTTCGGCACCGGTCCGTTCGCGCACTACATCTGCACGTCCGTGAACGACGCCGTGCTGCACGGCGTTCCGTACGACTACAACCTGAAGGACGGCGATCTGGTCAGCCTCGATCTGGCGATCAACGTCGACGGATGGGTCGCGGATTCCGCCATCAGCTTCTGCGTCGGCACGCAGCATCCCGACGACCTGCGCCTGATCAAGTGCACCGAAGAGGCTTTGGCGGCCGGCATCGAAGCCGCTCAGCCGGGCAATCGTCTGGGCGACGTCTCCTGCGCCGTCGGCGACGTGGCACGCGAATACGGCTACCCGATCAACCTAGAGTTCGGCGGACACGGCGTCGGCCATATCATGCACGGCGATCCGCACGTGCCGAACGACGGCAAGGCGCATCACGGCTACAAGCTGCGTCCGGGCCTGGTCATCGCCATCGAACCGTGGTTCCTCAAGACCACCGACGAGATCTACCAGGATCCGAAGGACGGCTGGACGCTGAAGAGCGAGGACGGCTCCCGTGGCGCACACAGCGAGCACACCATCGCCATCACCGAAAACGGTCCGGTGATCCTCACCGTCCGCGACTAGTCCAAAACCTTATGAAACGGGCTTGTGCGATTACGCACAGCCCGTTTTTCATGCCCGTTTTGAGACGGAACCCACATATCGAAACGCGCATGCCATATAGTGGGCGGTACTTTTTGAACTGGTAAGGAGCGAACGAGTATGGCCACAGCCAATCTGAGTGTGGAATCCAAGGACTTCACCCTGCCGGTGGTCGAAGCCACGGCGGGCGCGGACGGCATCGTGGTATCCACGCTGCGCAATGATGGCTGGGTCACACTCGACCCCGGTTTCCTCACCACCGCGCAATGCGAATCGAAAATCACGTACATCGACGGCAAGAACTCGATTCTGCGCTACCGCGGCTATCCGATCGAGCAGCTGTGCGAACAGTCCGACTTCCTTGAAGTCGCTTGGCTGCTGCGTCACGGCGAACTGCCGAACAAGGACCAGTACGACCGTTTCATCTCCGACATCAACCACCGCACGATGGTGGGGGAGGACTTCCGTACGTTCATGGGCTCCTTCCCGCGCACCGCGCATCCGATGAGTGTGATGGCGTCCGCGGTCAACGCGCTCGCCACGTTCTACCCGGACACCACGGACATCAACGATTCCGACCAGCTGGACGAAGCGGCGACCATCATCATGGCCAAGCGCGCACCATCGTCAGCTACATCTTCCGCCGCCGTCGCGATGAGCCGATGCTGTACCCGGACTACTCGCGCGGCTATGTTGACGATTTCCTGCGCATGTGCTTCGCCGTGCCGTATGAGCCGTTCGAATCCGATCCTCTGTACGTGCACGCGCTTGGCCGTCTGCTCATCATCCATGCCGACCACGAGCAGAACTGCTCCACGTCCGTGGTGCGCATCGCCGGTTCGGCGCACGCCAACCTGTATTCCGCGGTCGCGGCCGGCATCAACGCGCTGTCCGGCCCGCTGCACGGCGGCGCCAACGAGGCGGTGCTCCGCCAGCTCAAGGCCATCCGAGACTCCGGCAAAACCGTCAAGGAATTCGTGGAGGACGCGAAGGCCAACGGGCATCGCATTTCCGGCCTCGGCCACCGCGTGTACAAGTCGTACGATCCGCGCGCGGCGATCGCCAAGACCTATCTGCAGAAGATCATGGAACGCGCCGACACGCTGAAGCTGCCGGCGGACGAGCGCGCGCTGTTCGACGTGGCCACCGAACTGGAGCAGATCGCATTGAGCGACGATTACTTCGTGTCTCGTCATCTGTATCCGAACGTCGACTTCTACACGGGACTGATCTACCGTGCGATCGGCTTCGATCCGTCCATGTTCACCACGCTGTTCGCGTTGGGCCGCATCCCCGGCTGGATCGCGCAATACCGTGAGATGCTCGCCGATCCGAACACGAAGATCGGCCGTCCGCGCCAGGTGTACACCGGCTACACGGAACGCGATTACGTGCCGATGGACCAGCGCCACTGAACGATATTGACACGCGGCTCCGGTTTCGGACGTGCGCATGCGCCTGCCATGGCTTGCCGCTACAGTGTTTCAAGGAACGAAAGAACCTAACGAATCGCTGGAACCGGTCTACGGCTCCGGCATGGTCAAAGGAGCGTACACATGACTGAACAGCGCACCGCATGGGGTTGGGGTCTGGCAAGCATCGATGCGGCCGGCAACACCCTTGACGTGTGGTATCCGGAACTCACGTTGGGCGAGGCTCCGGCTGAAACCTCGCGTCCGAATCACAACTTCGGCGCCATCGCGCATGACGAGGCCGACGCGCGTGGCGTGCGCCGCATGCCCGTGTTCACCGTGTCCAAGCTGGACGAGCCGATCGAGGACGCCGCCGACGCTATCTGCGTCTGCACCTGCTGAGCATGCGTCTGGCCAAGCCGAACACGTTGAATCTCGACGGCATCTTCGCCAAGCTCAACAACGTGGTGTGGACCAACTACGGTCCGTTCGCCGTCGACGATTTCGCTTTGCGCAAGCTTGACGTGATGGCCGCCACCCGACAGTCCGGAGCCGTGTTGGCGCCGCACGTCGATGTGAACGTGCTGTCGATTGACAAGTTCCCCCGCATGGTCGACTACGTCGTGCCGACCGGCGTGCGCATCGGCGACGCCGACCGCGTGCGACTGGGCGCGCACCTGTCCGAAGGCACCACCGTCATGCACGCCGGCTTCGTGAACTTCAATGCGGGCACCCTCGGCGTCTCCATGGTCGAAGGCCGCGTCTCGCAAGGCGTCGTGGTCGGCAACGGCTCCGACATCGGCGGCGGCGCGTCCATCATGGGCACCCTGTCCGGCGGCGGCAAGCTCAAGAACTCCATCGGCGAGCACTCCCTGCTCGGCGCGAACGCCGGCATCGGCATCTCCCTGGGAGACAACTGCGTGGTCGAAGCAGGCCTGTACGTCACCGCCGGCACCAAGGTCACCATCTACGACAAGGCCAAGGTCGCCGCCGGCGAACCGCTCGAAACCGTCAAGGGCGCCGAACTGTCCGGCAAGGACAACATCCTGTTCATCCGCAACTCCGTGTCCGGCCGCATCGAGGCGCGCTACCGCAAGACCGGCATCGAGCTCAACGAGAAACTCCACAAGAACTGAAAACGGAATGGCGGAGAGCGTCATCCGCGCTCTCCGCAAGAGGAAACTCGTGAAAATCACACTGATCACCGTCGGCAAGGTCAAAGAGAAGTATCTGCGCGACGCCATCGCGGAATATTCGAAACGACTGGGCCGGTATTGCAAGCTCGGCATCGTCGAAGTGGCCGACGAGAAGACACCGGAGCATGCCAGCGACGGACTCGAACGGCAGATCAAGGCCAAAGAGGGCGAACGCATCGCCAAACATATTCGTGACGACGCGTTCGTCATCGCCCTCGCCATCGAAGGCAAGCAGCTCACCAGCGAACAGCTCGCCGCGAAAATCAACGACCTCGGACTCCACGGCACCAGCCATATCCAACTCATCATCGGCGGCTCATTGGGACTCGACCCCGCGATTCTCAAACGAGCCGACTACCTGCTGAGCTTTTCCAAAATGACGTTCCCGCACCAGCTGATGCGGGTGATTCTGCTGGAGCAGATCTATCGCGCATACAAAATCAACGCCGGAGAACCTTACCACAAGTGATTTTCGAGGCGTTTCGCAAGAAACGCTAAGTAGGGGCGAGCCGGTATAGTGGCGCGTATGAGTGACTACAGGGACGAACGCGAGCAGCGAGAACGCCGTCGCCGCACCATGGTGCGCACGGTGTGCATCGTCATCGCCGCGGCGATGCTGCTGAGTCTGGTCATTCCTGCGATCTACGCGGGGCTTTGACGCCTTCGGGCCCGTATGATCCGAAACGGGCCCCGGTTTCCCGTATGCGTGCGGACAGGTTCGCGGTCCGTCCATGTGGGAAATGGATGTGGGCACGTGGAAAAACCTTATGGATTGTGCGGGAGCCGTGGACGGCTCCATGTCAGAATAGTCAGGAACGTAATAGAAATGTATGGTGTAAACGATGGCAGAATTTGATTACTCCGAGGCGATCAGCGAAGCGCGCGCCAAATACGAGTCCATTTCCAAGGCCCTCGACGTCGATCGACTGACCGCCGAGGCCAAGGACCTTGAAGTGAAAGCGGCCGAACCCGGATTGTGGGACGATCCGGAAAACGCACAGAAAGTGACCAGCAAGCTGTCCGCGGTGCAGTCGCAGCTCAAGCGTCTGGCATCCGCCGACCAGCGCATCGAGGACGTGGAGACCCTGGTCGAGCTTGGCCAGGAGGAAGAGGACGCCGACACGTTGGCCGAGGCGAAGGCCGAAGTCGAAAGCATCCAAAAGGATCTCGACGATATGGAGATCCAGACGCTGCTTGACGGCGAATACGACGAACGTTCCGCCGTGGTGACGATCCGTTCCGGCGCCGGCGGCGTGGATGCGGCCGATTTCGCGCAGATGCTGCTGCGCATGTACCTGCGTTGGGCGGAACGCAACGGATACAAGGCCAAGGTCATGGACACCTCCTACGCGGAAGAAGCCGGCATCAAGTCGGCCACGTTCCAGGTGGACGCCCCGTACGCATACGGGCGACTGAGCGTGGAGGGTGGCACCCACCGTCTGGTGCGTATCTCCCCGTTCGACAACCAGGGCCGCCGTCAGACCAGCTTCGCCGCCGTGGAAGTGGTGCCGCTGGTCGAAGCGACCGATCACATCGACGTGCCGGATTCCGAAATCCGCGTCGACACCTACTGCTCGTCCGGTCCTGGCGGACAGGGCGTGAACACCACGTATTCCGCGGTGCGCATCACCCACATCCCGACCGGCATCGTGGTGACCATGCAGGACGAACGCTCTCAGATTCAGAACCGTGCCGCCGCCATGGCCGTGCTGCAGTCCCGACTGCTGGTGCTGCGCCACGAGGAGGAAGCCAAGAAGAAGAAGGAGCTCGCCGGAGACATCAAGGCCAGCTGGGGCGACCAGATGCGCTCGTATGTGCTGCATCCGTACCAGATGGTCAAGGACCTGCGCACGGGGTATGAGACCTCGCAGACCCAGGCTGTCTTCGACGGCGACATCGACGAGTTCATCGAAGCCGGCATCCGCTGGCGTCACGAACAGCGTCGCGCGGCAGCCGAGGAACAAGAAGCCTAAGCGATAGGCGGAGGGAAAACACGATGGCGCTGATCTCGCTTGAACATGTGAGCAAAGTCTATCCAAAGGGCACGCGTCCCGCATTGGATGACATCAATCTTGACATCGATCGAGGTGATTTCGTCTTTCTTGTGGGCGCGTCCGGTTCCGGCAAGACCACCTTGCTGAGCCTGCTGCTTCGCGAGGAGGAAGCCACGGATGGCGAGATCCGCGTCGCCGGCAACGATCTGCGACGCCTGTCCGCACGACAGGTGCCGCATTATCGCCGGCAGATCGGCTTTATCTTCCAGGATTACAAGCTGCTCAACAACAAGACGGTATGGGAGAACGTCGCCTTCGCACTTGAAGTGATCGGCACAAGCCGTTCCACCATCAAATCGCTGGTGCCCAAAGTACTGCAGACGGTGGGGCTCACGGGCAAGGAAAACAACTACCCCCATGAGCTGTCCGGCGGCGAAGCGCAACGCGTCGCCATCGCAAGGGCGTATGTGAACCATCCTCAGATCCTGCTCGCCGACGAGCCTACGGGCAACCTCGACCCGACCACATCGCTGGGCATCATGGAAGTGTTAGACGCCATCAACCGTACCGGCACCACCATCGTCATGGCCACGCACAACGAGGAGATCGTCAACTCCATGCGCAAACGCGTGGTCGAATTGCACACCGGCAAGATCGTGCGCGACGAGCAGCAGGGATCCTACGATTCCGCGTTGTATTTCCCGGATGCCGAAGTCGAGTCGAAATCGCACCAGGCATTGGGCACTTCCGACCCGAACGCGAAATACCGTCGACAGAACGCCATCGATTCAACGAACGCTCCTGACGACACCGTCGACGTGGAAGGCGCGACGCGCGCCGAAACCGTGGTGAACGCCGTGGATGTGGTCGCCGCTGCCGTCCATGACGGACAGGGGAACGACGGCATCGCCCGTCTTGCCAAATCCGTGCATTCCGGACGCACCGGCCGTTACGGCGAGGCCTTCGCGTCAGTGGAGACCACCTTGACCTGGGGCAAGGGACTGAGCCTCGAACAGATGGCCGACCAGGAACAGGCCGAGCAAACCGAACGGAACGAACAGGCCAAGACCTCCGCTGAAAATGATGCCTCCGAGACTGGTGCCGACGAAGCATCGGCGCTGTCCGCTCCGCCTGCACCGCCCGTTCCACCGACCCAAACCGAGCCTCCGACACCGCCCGAACCGCCCGTCCCGCCGGCACCGTCCGATGAAAACCCTGAGGACACCAAGGAGCACGACTGATGCGTTTTCGTTTCATCCTTTCCGAAACATGGAACAGCCTCAAGCGCAATGTTTCGATGATCATCTCCGTCATGCTGGTCACATTCATCTCCTCCTGTTCATCGGCGTATCCGGCCTGATGCAGGCACAGATCACCGCCGCGAAGGGCGAATGGTACGACAAGGTCGAAGTGGTCGTATGGCTGTGCCCGGACGGTGCCAGCCAGGCGGCGTCCTGCTCGTCGGGCAAGGCGCCTTCCAACCAGGAGATCGTCGATCTGGAGAACGTGATCAACGAGGAAGCCGGCAACATCGTCTCCAAAATCACATATGTGAGCCGTGAGGACTTCTACAAGAACACCTTCCTCAAGCAGTATCCGAACGGCGAATACCAAGGACGCGTGCTCACCGCCGCCGACATGCAGGGGTCGCTGCGTCTGAAACTGAAGGACCCGACCAAATACCAAGTGGTATCCGAAGTGTTGAGCGGCCGCACCGGTGTCGAGGAAGTGCAGGATCAACGCAAGATCTTCGACCCGGTCTTCTCGGTGCTGAACCGTGCGACGGCGGTCACCGTGGCGCTCGCCGGCGTGATGATCCTGGTGGCCATCATGCTGACCGGCACGACGATTCGCATGAGTGCCGCCTCGCGTAAGAACGAGACCGAGATCATGCGACTGGTGGGAGCCTCGAACTGGACCATCCGCCTGCCGTTCGTGTTGGAAGGCGTGTTCGCGTCGCTGATTGGTTCGCTGCTCGCCTGCGGAACGTTGAGCGCCATGGTGAAGCTGTTCATCACGGATTGGCTGTCGAAGAGCGTGCAGTGGATGCCTCTGATCAACCAGAAGACGGTATGGCTGCTTGCACCGGCCCTTGTGGTGGGAGCCGTCGTGCTGTCGATCGTCGCGTCCAGCATCTCGCTGAGGAAGTACCTGAAGGCATAAACCGGCGGAGTGCTGAACGAGATGTTCAGCATATTTGAAGTTTGCTGGATACAATGTCGAAATAGGTGGATTTCGGGAAGGGAATACATGTCTAGGAAAATGACGAGACAGGTGCGGCCCATCGTTGGACTGATGCTTGCTTCGGCTATGTTCTGCGCCGGCGGCGTCGCGGTCGTCGCCGCGCCGGCTCCGCAGGCGCATGCCGTGAGCATGTCGGAATACCAGGCGAAGGTGTCGAACCACGCCAAGCTGAAGTCGCAGCTTGCCGGCGTGAGCAGCGATCTCGCCGACACGATTCTGCAGTTGGCCGATTTGAACGACAACCAGATTCCTGCGGCGGTCGAGGCCGCGGAATCTGCCCAGCAGGCGGCAGAACAGGCGCAGAGCCTGGCGGAAGCGACCACGCAGCGGTTGCAAGCGGCCCAGCAGGACAAGGCGAACCTTGAGGAGCAGATCAAACAGACCGGCTCCGACTATGATGACGCCAAGGCCGCCGTCGCGCAGCTCGCCCGCGAAAGCTTCCACGGCTCCAGTACGTCGGATGTGCTGGATTTTGTCACCGATTCGACGACCGCCGACGATTTCGTCAACAAGATGCAGTCGCAGGCCGCGGTCACGCGAAGCGAATCCAACGCGGCAACCGACGCGGCGAACGAGCTGAACACGTCGATGAACCGTAAGGACCGTTTGGGCGCCATCGAACAGAAGATCACCCAGCTCAAGGAGCAGGCCGACCAGCAGGCGGCAAGCGCCCAGCAGGCGGCAAGCGAGGCCAGCGCCAAGCAGACCGCCCTGCAGAAGCTGCGTGACGAGGGCACGGTGAAACGTGAGAAGCTCGAATCGCAGAAGAGCCAGCTGACAACGCAGAGCGCCAAGGAAGCGGCGGACATCGTCGCCATGAAATCGCAGATCGATTCATGGAACAACCAGTACAACAATTCCAACAACGCCGCTGTCAACCCCAATAACAACCAGCAGCAGTCGCGTCCGAACAACAACACGAACTACAATCCCGCTCCCGCGCCTGCACCTGCGCCGGCTCCGACACCCAATAACAACAATTCCGGCGGCGCCGGCGGCATGAACTATGCGGTGCCCGGCAATTGCCCGGCCGGTTCCGGATACTGCTACGGACACAACACCGGCAACACGGTCGGCGGTGCCGCGTATCCGTCCCGCCAGTGCACGCTGTGGGCATACCTGAGGCGTTCCCAGCTGAGCCTTCCGGTCGGCTCCTACATGGGCAACGGCGCCGATTGGGCCAATACCGCTCGTGGACTCGGATACCTGGTGAACAACACCCCGCATGTCGGCGCGGCGATGGTGTTCGCGCGCGGCCAAAGCGTAGGCGGACATTGGACCGCCGACTGGCAGTACGGCCACGTGGCCGTCGTGGAACGCGTGAACGCCGACGGTTCGGTCCTGATCTCCGAAGGCGGCACCGGCTTCGCGACGTTCCCGGCTTGGGAAACGATCTCCAACGCCGGAGCCTACCAGTACGTCCACTACTGACGGTTCCGTTCCAGACATGAAACCACGGCAAGCGCGCCGTCCGCATCGTCGGGCGACGCGCTTTCGTGATATGGTCGACGGAGTCGCGTTGCATACACTGATCGAAAGAACCGGGAAGGAGGTCCGACATGGCCAAGGAACAGGGAACCAAACCGATCGCGCAGAACAAGAAGGCGCGTCACGACTACGCCATCGAAGACAAGTATGAGGCCGGTCTCGTGTTGACCGGCACCGAAGTGAAGTCGCTTCGTGAAGGACGGGCGTCGCTGGCCGAATCGTTCATCACCATCGACCGTCGTGGGGAGATGTGGCTTGAGGGAGCCAACATTCCCGAATATCTCAACGGCACGTGGAACAACCACGCACCCAAACGCAAGCGCAAGCTGCTGCTGCATGCGGCGCAGATCGACAAGCTGGCCCGCCAAACCCAGGCCAAGGGATTCACCATCATTCCGCTGAGCCTGTATTTCAAAGACGGCCGCGTCAAGGTCGAGATCGCGCTCGCCCGAGGCAAGAAGGAATTCGACAAGCGCCAGTCGCTTCGCGAGGAGCAGGACAAGCGTGAGGCGCTGCGAGCCATGCGATACGCCAACAAGCAGGTGCGATAAATCGGAAAAATTCCGGTTTCACATAGTGAAAGAACGCCGATTCAGGAAAATTTTTGTAACACACCCTCTTTACGCTAGGATACGGTTCGGCTGAACAGGCCGATATGAATCCATAGGAGAGGGAACATGCAAGCAGGAAAAGCCCTGAAAACCGCCGCCGCGTTCATGTTGAGCGTGGCCATGCTCGCCACCGGCGCGGCATGCGGCACCAGCGACGACAGCGACGCCTCGGCGTCGAAATCCAGTTCGAAGTCCAGCGAACTGACCGGTTACGATGTTTCCGGCGTGAAGAAGGACGACGCGATCGCCAAAATGCTGCCGGATTATGTGACCAAGGACGGCAAGCTCACCATCGGCATGGATACGTCGTACGCGCCGGCCGAATTCCTGGCCGCGGACGGCAAGACGCCGGTCGGCTTCGACGTGGACATCGCCAAGGCGCTGGCCGGAGTGTTCGGTCTTGAGGCCGATCCGGAAACCGCGAACTTCGATTCGATTATTCCGGCCGTCGGCGCCAAGTACGACATCGGCATCTCGTCGTTCACCGTCACCAAGGAACGCCTCGAGGCGGTCGACTTCGTCAGCCACTTCACGCCGGCTCCGCATGGGCCGTGAAGAAGGGCAACCCGAACAAGGTCGACACGTCCGATCTGTGCGGCAAGAAGGTGGCCGTGCAGACCGCCACCATGCAGGAGACCGCCGCCAACAAGATGGCCAAGCAATGCAAGGCAGACGGCAAGGCGGAGATGGACGTCATCTCCAGCAAGCTGCAGACCGATGTGACCACCAACGTCGTCACCGGCAAGGCCGACGTGTTCTACGCCGATTCGCCGGTCGCCGGCTACGCGATCGCGCAGACCGACGGCGAACTCGAAACGCTTGGCAAGACCGAAGGCATCGCCTCGGAAGGCATCGTCGTCAAGAAGGGCGACCAGCAGATGGACGAGGCCCTGCAGAAGGCCCTGCAGAAGCTCATCGACGACGGCACCTACATGAAGATCCTCAAGTACTGGGGTGTTCAGGACGGTGCCATCAGCAAGCCGGAGATCAACACCCCCGGCGCCAACGAGTGAATGTTTCGGAACTTTTGCGCCCGTTAATACGCTCGTAGCAATCCGCTCTTAGGTTATGCCATAGCCACGTTTGGCTGGTTGATTTGGCTGGGTTGAAGAGAGGACTTGCCATGATGAGGAACCTGAAAGGTTGGGCGGCGCTCGCGTTGAGCGCGGCGATGGTCGTCTCGATGGGAGCCTGCGGAACCTCCGACAAAACGGATTCCCAAGCTTCCGATGATTCGAATTCGTCGTCGACCACCGGTTACGACGTGTCCGGCGTGAAGAAGGACGAGAAGATCGCCAAGATGCTGCCGTCCTCCGTCACCAAGGACGGCAAGCTGACCGTCGGCATGGATACGTCGTACGCGCCGGCCGAGTTCCTGGCCGCGGACGGCAAGACGCCGGTCGGCTTCGACGTGGACATCGTCAAGGCGTTGGCGAAAACGTTCGGCCTCGAGGCGGATCCGCAGACGTCGAATTTCGATTCGATCATTCCATCAATCGGTTCGAAGTACGATATCGGCGTCTCGTCGTTCACCATTACCCCGGAACGCATGAAGGCCGTCGACTTCGTCAGCATGTTCAAGGCCGGTTCCACGTGGGTGGTCAAGAAGGGCAACCCGGGCAAGATCGACACGTCCGACCTGTGCGGATTGAAGATCGCGGTGCAGACCGGCACCACACAGGAGGAGGGAGTCAACAAGGGCGCCGAACAGTGCAAGGCGGACAACAAGCTTGACATCCAGATCCTGTCCAACAAGCTGCAGACCGATGTGACCACCAACGTCGTCACCGGCAAGGCCGACGTGTTTTACGCCGATTCGCCGGTCGCGGGTTATGCGATCTCCCAGACCGACGACCAGCTTGAGACCCTCGGTGAGGACGTCGGCGTGACCAAGGAGGCCGTGGCCATCAAGAAGGGTGATTCCGATACGGCCAAGGCGGTGCAGGCGGCCATGCAGAAGCTGATGGATGACGGCACGTACATGAAGATCCTCAAGCATTGGGGCGTCGAATCCGGCGCCGTCGACAAGGCCGAGATCAACCCGACCGATTTGGGCTGATCGGCGCACTGACGCTGCGGGCGTAGGGCATCGGATGTATATAGATTGATGCCCCTACGCTTTTTGCCGATTAAAAACGTCAGCGTAGCATTGCGGTTTTATCGTGTGCCTTTGGAATACTGGACGTCTGATTGGCAATGGACGATTACCGTTCAGTGGATGGGAAGAGAAATAGAAGGAGAAACCCACTATGTCGTTGAAATTCAAAATC